>Ga0207661_10004067_pt1 | contig 10216 bp, 7 predicted proteins | sample KBSC713LmetaG_FD_184337 | JGI IMG/M metagenome (GOLD analysis project Ga0207661, IMG submission 184337) | Corn rhizosphere microbial communities from Kellogg Biological Station, Michigan, USA - KBS C7.1-3L metaG (SPAdes) (version 2) | ecosystem: Host-associated > Plants > Roots > Rhizosphere ... | reverse complement strand
GGCCGACCCGCTGCCGCTGCGGTACGCGCGGGCCGGGGCGTAGGCGTCCTCGTCCAGGCCGTCGTCGGGGTCGCGCACCGGCGCCGTGCCCTTCGCCGTGGACACTGTGGACGGCTCCTCCTCCAATGTGGACGGCCAGTCGGCGAGATCGTCGTCGGTGCGTTGCTCCGCGAGCGGCGCCGGCTGCGTCTGCGCGGCCTCCCGGGCCCGCTTCGCTTCCTGCTCCTCTTCCGCGGCCCGGCGCCTGGCCTCCTGCGCAGCCTGCTGGGCGGCCCGGCGCTCGGCGGCGCGTTCGGCCTTCTCGGCCTTCTCCGCCTCGGTCAGCGGCGGACCGATCGCCGCGACCAGCACGGAGCCGGCGAGGCCGGCCAGCACCGCGTACGGCGCGAACATCGCGGCCGACCACTGCTGGACGTTGACCGTGTCCTCGCCGGCGAACTGCGGTGCGGCCAGCAGGTAGGCGGCCGCGACCAGCAGCGGCCCGGTGGCACCGGACATCGCGACGCCCACCCGGCTGTCGCCGCGCCGGCCGGCGCGCCAGGCGGCCGCGAAGCCGATGGCCGCGGCGGCGACAAGCATCAGCAGCACGCCCGGGACGTAGTAGCCGCGCACCTGCGGCCCACCGTTGAACTCCCAGATCGCGAGCTGGGCCAGCACCCGCTCGTCGCCCTCGCGCAGGCTGTCGATCACCGCGACGACGGCCAGCACCCACAGGTAACCGGTGGACACGACGAGGTTCGCCGCGATCGCCCGCGCGGTGAGCGCAGCGGCGGCAACCGCGATGCCCACGATCACCCCGAGCACGGCGTACCCGGCGGCCGTCCACTCCGGGGCGAAGTTCTCCGGCGTCTCGGCGGCGCGCGCCGGCACCGCGACGAGCGGCACGACGATGAGTGCACCGATCGCGGCGGCGAGCACGAGCGTCGCGCGCCAGGCGCCGAGCAGGAAGCCGTCCAGCCCGTCGGCCGCACCGCGGCCGGAGAGCGTGTGCGCGATGACGGAGCCGAGGCCCGTCGACGTGGCGGCGATCCACACCACCCATGCGAGGCTGGCCAGCCATGGCACGCGCCCGTCGGCCGCGTCGGCCGGCAGCCAGGTCACGATGCCCAGGCCGTAGCCCACACCCAGTTGCGCGGCGCCGGCCCCGGCCGCGACGGCGACCGCCGTGACGGAGGGACCGGCCCAGCTTCGTGCCGCCATGCCGCGCAGCGTACGCGTAGGGACCAAGGTCGGGCGATCCCTCGCGATCAACAGGCTATCCACAGGCGTCATCGCGCAACCTGACGGGCGTACGCCACGTTTCCTACCTGGACGGAACGGGAACTATGGTTCTTTGCGGACACCAACCGGGATGGGGCATCGATCAATGGCCGACGATCGCAGGAAGCCGGCGGACGGTACGGCGCCGATGGACCGCATGAGTGGTTGGGACGACAACGAGGCCACCCGAGTCCGCCCGGCGGTCGACGACGCCGCCGCGACCCGGATCCGCCCGGCGGTAGACGACGACGCCGCGACCCGGATCCGCCCGGCGGTAGACGACGCCGCCGCGACCCGGATCCGCCCGGCGGTCGGTACGGACGCCACCCGCGTCGGTTCGCCGGACGCGACCCGGGTGAGTCAGGACCGCGTCCGCGCCGCGTACGAGGACGCCGACCGCTGGGCCGGCAGCGCCTCCGTGTCGGCGCCCCGGTCCGCGCCCGGCTCGACGCCCCCCGACGCGTACGACTACGACCTCGAACCGGTCCCCGACGATCAACCCAACTGGCTGCGGCCGCTGCTGTTCGGCGTGGTCGGGCTGCTGCTGCTCGGCGCCTTGCTGACCGGCATCTGGCTGATCTACACCGCCGACGACGAGCCACCCACCCCGCAGGCCAGCGCTCCGCCGGCCACGAGTGCGGCACCCGCGACGACCACTGTCACCACCGCCGCGCCGACGACCGGGCCGCCCACCACCGAGGCCCCGCCGGCGACGGTCGTGGTGCCCGACGACCTGATCGGCCTGCCCGAGGACGTGGCGCGCCAACGGCTCACCGACGCCGGCCTGCGTGTGCAGGTGACGCGGCGCTCGGACGCCACGATGGCACCCGGAACGGTGATCGAGGCCGACCCGGGACCGGGCAGCGAGGTGGCGCCGAACACGCTTGTTCGCATCGTGGTGGCGGTGGCGCCACCACAGCCGAGCGGCTCGCGCTCGAACGGCACCGACGACGACTGAGATTCAGCCGACCGTGGTACGGAAGCGGGACTGTGCCGGCACGGTGCCGACGCGTCCGTACGCGAGGCCTGCCAGCTGTACGAAGATCGACCGGCGGGCGACCGCGTCGCCGGCGGCGTTGAGCTGGTACCCGTCGAGCCAGGCCCAACCGTCGTAGGTTGGCCAGTCATGCATCCGGATCACCCGGAAGAGCATGGGCTCGAGGAACTGGACGCTCGCCTTCTTCGTCACCCGCAGCACATCACCGGATTTGGGTAACACGGTGGACTTCTCCTCGCGGTCGACACCACAGAGTTGCCGGATCGTTAATACGAACGGGCTCGGCCCCGCTCAGCAACGGCCTTTTATGAAATTTGTAACGATTGGCACTACTTCGATCCGCGCACCTGAACGGTGAGTGAACCGAGATACACGAACAGCTTGCACCAGCCCGCATGATCATTGCAACTTGCAATTTCTTGACCCGAGGGTAGCTTCTTATTCGGGTTCGCGGCCGCCACGGCGGGGTTACGTGCGGGTTGATGAACAACCGCCGGAAAGGCACACTGAACCGGATTCGGGATTGATCGATTGTCCGGAGGTGCTCCGTGGCGGGCCGACGGGGCAGCCCGACGTTACGGCGTCGCCAGCTCGGGCAGGAACTGCGCCGGTTGCGCGAGGCGGCCGGAACCACCATCGACCAGGTAGCCGAGCGGCTCAACTGTTCCGCGTCGAAGATTTCCCGGATCGAGACCGGTCAGTCGGGCGTGAGCTCGCGCGAGGTCCGCGACATCCTCGCCGCGTACGAGGTCGAAGGTGAACTCGCCGAGTGGCTCGTCGAGATGGCCCGGGAGGCCAAGCAGCGCGGCTGGTGGCAGCTTTACGGCACCGTTCTCACCAGTGCCTACGTCGGCTTGGAGGCCGCGGCGGCCGAACTTCGCTCGTTCGAACCGCTGGTGATTCCGGGCCTCCTGCAGACGGAGGAATACGCCCGGGCAATGGTGCTCGCCGGTTGGCCAGACATGTCCACCGAAGAAGTGGAGCAGCGGATCCGTGTCAGAATGAAGCGCCAGTCGTTGCTCTTTCAGGATGACCCGCTTCAACTCTCGATCATCCTGGACGAGGCCGCGCTGCGACGCCCCGTCGGGGGGATCGACGCGATGCGGCGGCAGCTCGACAAGCTGGTCAACGCGGCAGGGCTGCCCCACGTCACGCTCCAGGTGTTGCCGCTGTCGGCCGGCGCGCATGGGGGGATGGACGGTGCGTTCACCATCCTGCTGTTCGAAGAGCAGGCCAACCAGAACCTGGTTTTCGCGGCCAACGGGGCTGGTGGACTGTTCCTGGAGAAAGACGACGAGATAGAGCGGTACGCGAGCATCTTTGCCGGGCTCCAACGCGGCGCGCTGTCGCCAACGAGGTCGATCGAGATGATCGCGACATTGGCAAAGGAGCCGTAGTGGAGATCGAGACCAAAGGTCTGCGCGTCAACCTCACAAATGCCGTGTGGCAGAAGAGCAGTCGAAGCGGCCCGTACTCGGACAACTGCGTGGAGATCGCGTTCGTCGACGGCGCCATCGCGATGCGCGACTCCAAGCACCCGGACGGGCCGGTGCTGCTGTTCACCGCCGAAGAGTGGGACGCGTTCGTCGAGGGCGCCAAGGACGGCGAGTTCGACGTCGACTGATCGGCCCGCATCCCGGTAGGGCTTGGACTCCGGCCGAGCCGGAGACGAGGCCGGAGTCCAAGATCCGAAAGTTCGCCTACCGGGGGAGGCGACAAAGGGGCAAACCGGGCGTCGCCCGGCTCCCGCCTGTTCGTTGTACCAGGTGGCGTGGCTCATTCCACGCCAACGCGCCGCCGCAGACGGAGGTTTGCGGCCGGGGCGGCCAGAAGCAACGAAGGCAGGCGACCCGATGACCACTGGCTCAGACGACCTGGGCAACGGCGCGGCCAAGACCGAGGACCGGTTTGCCGGCCAACTCGGTTACCGGCCGCGCGGCACCCGCGACGGCGGATCGCTACCCGCCAGCACCCGCACCGACGGCCCGAGGGGAAGCGGGCCGCTCAATGGTGGGCCGCTGAACGGGACCCCGCTGGGCGGGCCGTTGAACGCCATCCCGCTCGGGATCGGCAACCCGCTGTCCGGCAGTCCACTGGACGGTATGTCCGACGACTTCGGCTCCCGCAACGGGAGCCACCTCGGATCACCGTTGCATATCGAAAACCCCATAGCATCGACGCTCACGGAACCCACGTTGCCCGAATCGGATGCGGCGGATGCCGATCTTTCCTTCCGTGAGCCCGTCGCGATCTCCGCGGACTCGTGGCTCGACTCGCCCGGAAAGGGCGTCGCCGACCACCCGCTTTTGCGTGGATTGCTCCTTGAATTGCCGCCCAAAGGGGCAACGCTGCAGGTCCAATGGCTCGACCGTTGGTTCGAGGCGGCCCGTTCGATTCTCGAGCTGCTCTACCGCTTCGAAGACAAGCGAGACTGAGTGGAGACCCGAGAGCAGCAAAACAACAATTAGACCTCCTCCGATGTAGGACTTCAATACCTATCTATTAGCCAATCACCTGAATATCCTCTCCTCCAATCGACGGACCCTACTCGCTGGTAGGCGTGCCACAAGCACGGCCCGAAGGGTCCGTCCGCAGGGGAGGAGAAGAGATGGCACCTCCGGAGTCGACCACCGGACAGGCACCCTCGGCCACCGTCCGATGGCGTCGGAAGCTGTTCGGCTTCACGACGGCGGCGCTCACAGTGGGCGCGGTCGCCGTCGGGTCGCCGGCCGCAGCGGCACCGGCGGAGGGCTCGATCCGCGACGCGGGTACGGCCGAGGTCGTGGCCGACAGCTACGTTGTCGTGCTCAAGTCCGACGGCGCGAGCGTCAACAGCCGGACGCAGTCCCTCGCCGGCAAGTACGGCGCGTCGGTCAAGCACACCTACACCAGCGCGCTGCGCGGGTTCTCGGCGACGATGAGCGAGGCCCGCGCCAAGCGGCTCGCCGCCGACCCGGCCGTGGACTACGTCCAGCGCGACGGCGTCTACAGCATCTCCGCCACCCAGAGCCCGACGCCCTCGTGGGGCCTGGACCGCATCGACCAGCGGGCGCTCCCGCTGAACAACTCGTATACCTATCCCACGACGGCGTCGAACGTGCACGCGTACGTGATCGACACCGGCATCCGCGTCACACACACCGACTTCGGTGGCCGGGCCGTCAGCGGCCGGGACACCGTCGACAACGACACCAACGCCGACGACTGCCACGGGCACGGCACGCACGTGGCCGGCACCATCGGCGGGACGAGCTTCGGCGTCGCGAAGGGCGTCCAGTTGGTCGCCGTCCGGGTGCTGAACTGTCAGGGCAGCGGCTCGACCGCCGGCATCGTCGCGGGCATCGACTGGGTGACGGCCAACGCCATCAAGCCGGCCGTGGCGAACATGAGCCTCGGCGGTGGCGCCGACACCACGCTCGACAGCGCGGTGGCGAACTCGATCGCGTCCGGCGTGACGTACGGGATCGCCGCCGGCAACGGCGACATCTTCGGCAACCCGCAGAACGCCTGCAACACCTCGCCGGCACGCACCCCGACCGCGATCACCGTGGGGGCAACCCAGAGCAACGATGCCAAGGCCTCGTTCTCCAACTACGGCACGTGCCTCGACATCTTCGCGCCGGGCGTGAGCATCACGTCGGCGTGGCGCACCAGCGACACGGCCACCAACACGATCAGCGGCACGTCGATGGCGACGCCGCACGTCGTGGGCGCCGCGGCGCTCGTGCTGGCGGCGTCACCGGGCCTCACGCCCCAGCAGGTCCGCGACACGCTCGTCAACAACGCGACCAGCGGCGTGGTGACGAACCCGGGCACGGGTTCGCCGAACAAGCTGCTGTTCGTCGGCGACGGCGGCCCCCCGCCGCCGCCCCCGCCGACCGGCTGCTCGGGCACCAACGGAACCGACGTCGCCATCCCGGACGCCGGCTCGGCCGTGACCAGCAGCATCACGATCAGCGGCTGTGGCCACGCCACGGCATCGGCGACGAGCACGGCGGAAGTGCACATCGTGCACACCTACCGCGGTGACCTCGTCATCGACCTGCTCGCGCCCGACGGCTCGTCCTACCGGCTGAAGAACAGCAGCGGCAGCGACGGCGCCGACAACGTGAACCAGACGTACACCGTCAACCTCGCCAGCGAGGGCACGAACGGCACGTGGCGCCTCCAGGTGCGCGACGTCTTCTCGGTCGACACCGGCCGCATCGACAGCTGGACGCTGACCGTCTGAGATCCACCACACGACGGGGCCGCGCTTGCGGGCGCGGCCCCGTTGCTTGTCAATAAGGTGACGACGTGAGCGATGCGAAGATCGAACTTCACGTGCACCTCGAGGGCAGCGTCCGTCCGGCAACCCTGCTGGAGATCGCCCGCCGCAACGACGTCGCGCTGCCCGTCGACACCGTCGAGGACCTCGCGAAGCTGTACGAGTACACCGACTTCAGCCAGTTCATCAAGGTCTGGCTGATGACCACGCAGTGCCTGCGCACCGCCGACGACTTCCGCCGCATCACCGTCGAGTACGCCGAAGAGGCGGCCGGGTTCGGCGCCGTCTACCTCGAGGCGGTCTGCTCGCCCGCGCAGTGGGTGGCGTTCGGGCAGGCAACCTGGGACGAGATGCTCACCGGTTACGTGGAAGGTGCGGCCGAGGCCCGGGACCGCTTGGGCGTCACCGTCGCCTTCACCCCTGACCTGTACCGCGGCCTCGACCCGGCCATCGCGGAGGACTGCGCCCGGGTCTGCGTGCGCTACCGCGACCGTGGCGTGGTCGGCCTCGGCATCGGCGGGCCGGAGAAGGACATGTCGATCGAGCCGTACCGCACCGCGTTTGCGATCGCCCGCGACGGCGGCCTCGGCGTGGTGCCGCACTCCGGCGAGGCCGACGGGCCGGAGTCGATGCGCGAGGTGCTCACGCTCGACCCGGACCGCCTGCGGCACGGCATCCGCGCCGTCGAGGACCCGGACCTGCTCACCGAGATCGTCGAGCGCGGCCTGGTGCTCGACGTGTGCCCGACGTCGAACCTGCGCACCGGCGTCGTGCCCAGCCTCGCCGAGCACCCGCTGCCGCGGCTGCGCGCCGCCGGTGTGCCGTGCACCATCAACACCGACGACCCGGCGATGTTCGGCACCGACCTCGGACGCGAGTACGAGGTGGCGGCCGAGCTTGGCGTGTCGGCCAGGGATGCGTTCGTGGCCGGTGTCGCGGGCGCGCTCTGCGACGACGAAACGCGCGCCCGGCTGACGGCATTAGCGTAATGATCGTCTATGGGTCAATAGACGCTCGTCGGTATTGACAGATCCCGAACGATTGCCGGATCGGGACAACTCGCCACGCCGGCCAAACGGTGTCAACAGTCAGGACATCCATCCATCGACCTGACTGGAGAACGGATGCGACCGCGAATCCGGGCGGCCGGTGCCTTACTGGCCGCCACCGTCCTCGTCGCCCCGTCGGTGCTGGTTGGTACGGCCGGACCGGCCGCCGCCGCGCCCGGCGGCACGCCGGCGAGATCCGCGCCGACCACCACATTCGCCCCGACGGCGACGCGCCCCGTCACCGTCACGCTCGTCACCGGCGACAAGGTGACGGTCCTCGGCCCCGACCGGGCCACCGTCCGGCGCGGCAAGGGCCGCACCGACGTCACCTTCATGACCAGCCGCGCGGACGGGCACCTGCGCGTGATCCCCAGCGACGCGCTGCCGATGCTCGCCGCGGGAACGCTGGACGCGCGCCTGTTCGACATCACCACGTTGCTCTCGTTCGGCTACGACGACCGCCGCGACAACCTGCCCCTGATCGTCACCGGCCCGCCCGGCGGCACGGCTGCGCGCGCCACGACGTCGGGAATCATCAGCACGCGGGCCGTGCCGGGCGGCACGGCCCTGCACGCCGCGAAGGCCGAACTCGGTTCGGTCTGGCAGAGCCTCTCGGCCGGCGTCCGCGCGGCCGGCGCCGCGCGGACCGGCGCCGCCCCCGCCAAGATCTGGCTCGACGGCCTGCGCAAGCCGACGCTGAAGGAGAGCGTCCCGCAGATCGGGGCGCCGACGGCGTGGGCCGCCGGGTTCGACGGCAGCGGCGTCAAGGTCGCCGTGGTGGACAGCGGCGTCGACAGCACCCATCCCGACCTCGCCGGCCGGGTCGCCGCCGCACAGAACTTCACCACCGTCGACTCCGACACCCTCGACCGGGTGGGCCACGGCACCCACGTGGCCGCCACGATCGGCAGCACCGGCGCCGCGCCGGGCGGGTACAAGGGCGTCGCGCCCGGCGCCTCGCTGCTCTCGGCGAAGGTGTGCGTCGACTACGGCTGCGAGGAGTCCTGGATGCTCGCCGGCATGCAGTGGGCCGCCGAGCAGGGCGCCAAGGTCATCAACATGAGCATCGGCGGCGGCGACACGCCCGAGCAGGACCCGATCGAGGCCGCCGTCGAGCGGATCACGGACGAGTTCGGCGCGCTGTTCGTCATCTCCGCCGGTAACGACGGGTTCTTCGGCGACGAGACCGTCAGCTCGCCGGGCAGCACCGACTCCGCGCTGACCGTCGGCGCGGTGGACAAGTCCGACAACCTGGCGGACTTCTCCAGCCGCGGCCCGCGCATCGGTGACGGCGCCATCAAGCCCGACATCACGGCGCCGGGTGTCGACATCGTCGCGGCCCAGAGCAAGGACGGTTTCATCGGCACGCCTGTCGGTGACTCGCACGTGATGCTGTCCGGCACGTCGATGGCGTCGCCGCACGTCGCCGGGTCGGCCGCGATCCTGGCCCAGGAGCACCCGAACTGGACACCGGCCCAGTTGAAGGCGGCGCTCATGGCGTCGGCGAAGCCCAGGGACGGCGTCGGGGTCTACGCGCAGGGCGCCGGCCGGGTGGACGTCGCCCGGGGCATCAACCAGACCGTGTTCACCGACCCGCCGAGCGTCAGCTTCGGCCGCCAGCTCTGGCCGCACGGCGACGACAAGCCCGACGCCCGCACGGTCACCTATCGCAACACCGGCGCCGCCGACGTGACGCTCTCGCTCAGTCTCGCCGGCAACCTGCCGGCCGGGCTGTTCAGCCTGTCCGCGTCGACGCTCACCGTGCCCGCCGCCGGCACCGCGTCGGTGACCCTGACCTCCGACACCCGGGCCAACGTCCCCGACGCGCGGCACGGCGGGCACCTCGTGGCCACCGCCGGCGACCAGCGGGTGGTGACGCCGTTCGCGGTGGACAAGGAGGTCGAGAGCTACGACGTCCAGGTCAGGCGGATCGACCAGGCCGGCGCGCCGACCGGCGCCGGCGCGGCGTTCCTCGTCGACCAGGCCAGCGGCCGCGGCTTCGACATCTTCAGCCCCGAGCCGACGGTGACGGTGCGGGTGCCGAAGGGCACCTACTCGGCCGTCGGGTTCATCGAGCAGGGCGAGTTCCCGGATATCAAGATCGCCCTCGTCGTGGATGCGACAGTCGTCGTCGACAGGGCCCTCACCGTCACCCTGGACGCGCGGAAGGCGAAGCCGGTGTCGATCACCGTGCCGAAGTCGGACGCCGCCGGGGTCCTTGCCGACGTCGGTGTCGAGGTCCGGTCCGACGGCGGGTCGTCGAGCTTCAGCGTCGGCGGGAACGACTTCACCGGCGTGACGGTTGGGCAGACCGACCCGAAGGAGCGCAACGACCGGGTGTCCGGCACCATCAGTTCGCAACTGGTGAAGGGTCCGCTGCCGGAGGAGGGCCCGCTGGAGCCCTCGCCGTACGCGTACTTCCTCACCTACGGAACGGCCGGCCAGGTGCCGACCGGGTTCACCAAACGGGTCACCGACCGGGACGTCGCCACGGTGAACACCACGTACGCGACCCAGGGCGTGCCGACGGCGGACACCGGCACCTTCGGGATCTACAACGACGCCCCGTTCGCGTCCTCGGCGATCACGCCGGTCACGCTGCCCGGCAGCCGGGTCGACTACTACTCGACCACCCCCGGCGTC
>Ga0207661_10004066_pt1 | contig 10218 bp, 9 predicted proteins | sample KBSC713LmetaG_FD_184337 | JGI IMG/M metagenome (GOLD analysis project Ga0207661, IMG submission 184337) | Corn rhizosphere microbial communities from Kellogg Biological Station, Michigan, USA - KBS C7.1-3L metaG (SPAdes) (version 2) | ecosystem: Host-associated > Plants > Roots > Rhizosphere ... | reverse complement strand
AGCCCGGCATAGAGCGCGCCGGGCACGCTGCCGAAGCCGCCCAGCGTCACCACCACGAAGGCGGTCAGCCCAAAGGTCTCGCCGACCGAGGGCGACCAGGGATAGGACATCGCCATCATCGAGCCCGCGATCCCCGCGCTCGCCGCAGCCAGCCCCCAGGCCAGGGCCTGCATGCGATCGGGACGGATGCCCATCAGCATCGCCGCATTGCGGTCCTCGGCGACCGCAAGCAGCCGGCTGCCGACAAAGGTGCGCGTCAAGAGCAGGTGCAGCGCGATCGTGAGCACGATCGCGACAAGGCCCGACAGCAGCTGGGTGCCCGGCACCAGGATGCCGCCGATATTGTAGATGCCGAACGTATTTTGCGGCAGCGACACGATATTGGCGGAGAACAAATAGAAGGCCGTGTAGCGGAGCAGCAGCGCAAGCCCGAAGGTCGAGAGGATCTGCGCAATCATGGGCCCGCGGATCACATGGCGGATCAGCGCGAAATAGATGGCGATGCCGAGCGTGGCGAGCAGTCCGGCGGCGACGAAGCTGAAGACCGTGGGTCCGCCGCCGAGCGAAGTGACGATGATCAGCGCGACATACATGCCGAGCATGACGAACTCGCCATGGGCGAAATTGATGAAGTTCATCATGCCCCAGATCAGGGTCAGCCCCGCCGAGAACAGAGCATAGATGGCCCCGAGCAGAAGTCCACCGACGATGACCTGCAGCAGAACCATGGCGCGCTCAAATAATGCGCCGGCAGCCTACACTGCCGGTGCTGGGAGAGGAAATGTGGCCTGCTATTTCCAGCCCTTCATCGGCCATTCGACCTTCATCTGGGCCGAGGCTTCCGGCCAGACCAGCTTGTAGGCCTTGTCCTTGAGCTGGATCAGATAGGTCGAGGCCAAACTGTTCTGTCCGGTCTGGTCGAACTTGACCCCGTTATAGCCCATCATCAGCTGATCGGGCTTGAGGTCGGTCTTGGACAGCGCCTCGCGAATCTTCTCCGGATCGGTCGATCCGGCGCGGTTGAGCGCGTCGCCGAGCACCAGCATCGCCTGCATATTGCGCGCGCTGGTGTCATCGAGATCGCGGCCGGTCTTGGCCTTGTACATCTCGTTGATCTTGTAGGTGGTCGATCCCGGCTTGCCGGCATCCCAGGAGCTGCGGTTCATCGCGCCTTGCGCGATGTCGGCGACCGCCGGGATGAAGGAGGGATCGGAGAAGCCGCTATCGTCGCCGATCACCATCGGCGGCATATAGTCGAGATTTCGCATCGTCTTCATGTAGAGGATGCTGTCGGCCGTGTAGCTGATGAAGATCACCACGTCGGGATTCTTGTCCTTGAGCTGCAGCACCTGCGGTCCGACGTCGGTCGCGTTGGCGTTGTAGGGCACCCGGGCCGCGACATTGATGCCGGCCTTCTTGGCCGCCGCGTCCACCGCATCCGCCACCGAGGTACCGTAATCGGTATTCTCGTTGACGATCGCGATCGAGTTGATGGTCTTGCCCTGCTTCTTCATGTCGGCGAAGAAGCGCATGTAGGCTTCGGCGAAGTCATTCGCGATCGGCGTGACGCGGAAGAGCCATTTGAAGCCCCGCCCGGTGATGTTGGCCGCTGCGGAGTCGCCGATCACGAACGGGATGCCGTAGCGCTCGCCGACCGCAGTCGCCGTCAGCGAACAGGACGATTGATAGGCGCCGAACAGGACGTTGACCTTCTCCTGACTGACCAGCCGCAGCGCCTGCTGCTGCGCCACCGACGGGTTGCCCTGATGGTCGACAAAGATCAGCTCGAGCTTGGCGCCACCAAGGCCGGGAAGACCTTCTTCCGCGGCGAGCGGAATGCTGCCGAGCTCGGGATGCTTGCCGTTGATGATTTCGACTGCGACTTCCACCGCGGCCTTGGAGGCTTGGCCGGCCGCGCCGGCATTGCCGGTCAGCGGGAACAGCACACCGATCTTGACGTTGCTGGCGGCGCTGGCCGGCCCAATCGCCGCCACCGATGCAGCCGCCGCGATCGCCGCGACCCAAATGGATATCTTCTTCACGAAACCCTCCCCTTTTCCACGTTATTTGCTGCAACTTAGCCCGGCGGGCGGCCGTCGGCATCCTAGCCAAAATGCCAAGATGGCGCCCCCGCTACCGGATTGGCGAAAACCGCACCGGCGTCACGATCTTGCTTTCCTGGTGCATCAGCGCGCCCAATTCCTCGTTGCGGCGCATGAACTCGTGCCAGGCCGGGTCCTTCGCCATTTCGGCGCGGCGGCGCTGCCTATCGTTGAGGTCCGCAAAGCCCCAGAGATGAACCACCTGGTTGAGGGTGCCGATCTCGTTCTGGAAGAAGCCGATCAGGTTGCCGAGATGTTTGAGCTGGACCGGCAGGCCATGCTCCTCGTAGAGCGCGAGCCACTTCGGCATTTTCAACGGATGAAAGGTGTAGGTCCGGTGATCGATGACCATGTCGAGCGTTTCCGTTTTCTCTGTTCCTGTCCGCAAGGCGGCGATTTATTCAGCCTGCTTTGCGGGAGTCAACGTGACCGGTCCCACTTCGATCAAACCTGCGTAGGGGCCCGGACGACGCACCTATCCGGCTTGGGGGCGATGGTCTATGACGGCGCGACCAGCCACGGCTTGGGCCAGCAACCGAGACATCTTGATGACGCCGAAAACTGCCCGCTTTCGCTTTCCGAAGCTCGCTCTGGTCGCAGCACTGGCCTTGCTCGCGCTGCCGGTGAGAGCCGATGTGCAGACCGATCTCTGGAGCGGCCAGCGCGCGCTCGACATCATCGTGCAGCTGTTGAAATTCACGCCGCGCTCGATGGAAACGGTCGGGCATCAGCAGACCATCGACTACATCATGGCGGAGCTGAAGAAGACGAAATTCAGCGACATCAAGACGCAGCGCTGGGTCGACCGTTCCGCCGGCCGGACCATGGCGATGACCAACATCATCGCCCGCCTCAACCCAGACAATGCGCGCCGCATGATCGTGACCACGCATTATGACAGCATCATCAAGGCCTATCGCGACGCCAAGCATCCGGACGCACCGATGCCCGGCGCCAACAATTCTGCCTCCGGCGTCGCGGTGCTGCTCGAGACCGCACGCGTCATCTCGGCTTTGCCCGATCCGCCGATCGGCATCGACATGATCTTCTTCGACGGCGAGGAAGGCCCGATCTCGATGGGCGCCGGCGATCCCAATTTCAGGCCGGTCGGCTCGGCGCATTTCGCCGATCGTCTCGCCGAATTCTATCCAAACGCCAAGCCGGAAAAGGCGGTCGATTTCGACATGGTGTGCGACAAGGATTTGCATCTCAAACCGGAGCCGTCCTCGATCCGCTCGGCGGGAGCCGAGGTGAAGAAGTTCTGGGACATCGGCGTCAAGACCGCGCCGAACGCGTTCGAGCATGCGCCGACGCCCTATTCGATCGAGGACGACCACTCCAATCTGCAAGCGGCCGGCATCCCGAGCTTTGTCGTGATCGATTTCGATTACGAGCCCTACTACAACACGCTGCAGGACACGCCCGACAAATGCTCGGTGCAGAGCCTGGAGGCTGTGGGGCGCACGTTGTTGCAGTATCTGTATCTGCCGTGAGCATCGCGAGTTCTGTTCCCTTCTCCCCTTGCGGGAGAAGGTGGCGCGAAGCGCCGGATGAGGGGTCGCATCCGCGAGCACAAGAAGCAGTTGGATTTGCGGAGACAGACCCCTCACCCGGATTGCTTCGCAATCCGACCTCTCCCGCAAGGGGAGAGGTGCACCGTCACCGCGGCGCAAATCGTGCTACCCAGACTTCCCGGCCCGCTGCGCCAGCATCGCGTCGAATTCCCGCTTGATCGCGCGGACATAGGGATTCTTGTACGGGAACGCCTCGTTGTGCTCATGCACCAGCATCGAGGCGTTGACCTCGAACACGACGAGACTGCCTGCGCGATCGAGGCCGCAGTCGATGCCGAAATAATCGAGCCCGACGCGCTCGCGGATCACCTTCAGCGTCTGGTAATGCGACGCGTTGAAGACCGCGCCCGGATTTTTCAGGAACGCCGCTTCCTCCTGCTGCATCCAGACATGCTGGTCCATGTCGGTGGAGTCGTGATGCAGCTTCCAGTCGCTGCCAACAGCCAGATGATAGGGCAGGATTTTTTCACCGACGAAGATGAAGCGATATTTGCGGAAATAACCATCACCCGAGGCGTAGTCGACATATTCGATCAAATAATGATCGCCATTCCGCGGCCGCAGATACTGCGCGAGATCGGCGGCACTTTCGATCTTCTCGAAATCGTCGCCGCCGTGCGTACCGGCGGGCCGCACCAGGAGCGGAAAGGAGAGCGGCAGCTTTGCCTCGCGCACCACGGCGTCGACGCCCCGCTTCGCCGGCAGGCGCAGGATGTTGGGAAGACGGCAGCCGGCGATACCAGATAGCCAGTTCGCCACCTCGTCGCGCGTCGTGCGCCTGACCCGATCAGGGTCGTTGACAACGGGCTTGCCGAGCCGCGCGACGAGATCGGCGGCCGCCGGCAGCACGGCCTCGGCCTGGTCGGCGTCCGAGATCAGGTTGACGACGAGATCGAAACCGCCGAGCGCCGAGGCGTCCGGCTTCGAGGACGAGAGCAGCGCCAGCGTGTCGGCATCGTAGGCGGCGTCCTTGAACAGATATTCGGCCGGCGTGTTGCCCGCGAACGGCGCATAGAGCGCGAGCACGCGGAAATCGGCGGGCGACTTGATCGCGCGCTTGCGGATCAAGGGCTGAATCTGTGCGGCGGCGGCATAGGCGGCCTGTGCGGCGCTGTCATCGCCGAGCTTCTGCTGGATGCCGCCGATCCAGTACAGGCTTTCCGCATCGCGCGGATTGAGCGCGGCGGCCTTGCCAAAATGCTTGAGCGCCTCTCCAATCTCGTTCAGCTCGAAACAGACCTTGCCGAGCTGGTGGTGCACCTGGGCCTCATGCGGCCGCTCCTCGAGCAGCTCCGAGAGCAGCGCCTTGGCGACCACCATCTGGCCGGTCGCGATCAGGGCCTGCGCCAGATTGGTGCGCGTCGGCCAATGCGTCGCATTGGTCTTCAGCGCCTGAAGATAGAGCGCGATCGCGCCCTCGGCGTTGCCGGTCTGCATCTGCACATTGCCGAGATTGCACCAGCATGCCGTGAGATGCGGCGCAATGCGCAGCGCCGCCGTGTAGCTCGCGCCCGCAAGCCCGAGCTCGCCGCGCAGCATATAGGCGTTGCCGAGCTTGGCGTGCAGCTCGGCCCTGGTCGCCATGGCGAGATGATTGGATGCGTCGTTGCCGGCGGCCTCCAGTCCCAACCGGTAGGCCGAGATCGCCTCCTCGATGCGGCCACGGGCCTGATGCTCCTGCCCCTGCACCAGATGCTGCACCATGGGCAGGTGGATGATTTCGTCGGCTGAGTCGGGCGAGGCAAAGGCGCTGGGCGTCACGGCAATCACTCTTCTGGTAGGGATCGGTTAACCATGACGAGCAGTGGTAAACAAAACCCTTCCAAGGCGAGCGCGCGGGTGAAGATTGCGCGGCTAATTCTTCCGTAGCATCCCGCGCCCGCGGCCGCGCAGGCGAATCAGCCGGCCATGGTGTAAGCCGAAAACCATGAACCTACGGACGCACATGAAGGCGAAGGGCACGGCGGGACGGCCCCAACCTGCCGAACAAGGCACTTGGGCGCCCCGCCTCGCGCAGGAAGCACGGCTCGCGGAGCTCGACGCGCTTCTATTCGGGCGAGCCGGGACCGATGATGTCAATCTCGAGGTCGAGCGCGCCGTGCTGCTCGGCGCACTCAACCGGCATCAGGATGCGCAGCAGGCGTTTGTCGCGATCCTGCGGCGCGCGCCGACGCATTTCAGCGCGCTGAACGAGCTCGGCACGCAGCTCGCTAATATGGGCGCGATCGAAGCCGCCTGCCGCGTCTATGCCGAGGCGATCCTGCATCATCCCGATAATCCGCTGGCGCGGGTGAACCTTGCCAACCTGCTGCTGCGCGCCAACCGTTACCAGGAAGCACGCGAGCATTATGAGCGGGCGCTGCAGGTCGATCCCGACCATGCGCCGGCGCATCAGGGGCTTGGTGCGGTGCTCGCCGATCTCGGCGACCGCGCTGGCGCGCGCGAGCATTTCAAAAAAGGTTTTCGCGGTCACGCGGTCTCCACCCTGCCCTATCGCGGCGACAAGCCGCCGATCACTTTGCTGCAGCTGGTCTCCTCCGGCGGCGGCAATATTCCGACCGGCCTCTTCCTCGATGAGACCCGCTTTCTCACCACTGTCGTCGTCGCCGATCATCTCGACCCCTCGACCAGGCTGCCGCCGCATCAATTGATCTTCAACGCCATCGGCGATGCCGATCTGTGCGAGCCGGCGCTCCAGGCAGCCGCGCGGATCGTCGCCGGCGCCACGGTGCCCGTCATCAACGATCCTGCCGCTGTCATGAGGACCGGCCGGATCGGCAATGCGCTGCGCCTCGCCGGCATTCGCGGCGTGCGAACGGCCCGCACGGTCGCGATGGCCCGCCAACTGCTGGCGAGCGCCGATGGCGCCGCCACGCTGGCCGCGCACGGCTTCGCCTTCCCCTTGCTGTTGCGCTCGCCCGGCTATCACACGGGCCGAAATTTTGTGCTGGTCGAAACCGCCGCCAAGCTTGCGCCCGCGGCCGAAAACCTTCCCGGCGAGGAATTGCTCGCCATCGAATATCTCGACGCGCGCGGCCTCGACGGCAAGGCACGGAAATTCCGCGTCATGATGATCGACGGCGCCCTCTATCCGCTGCATCTGGCGATCTCGGAAAGCTGGAAGGTGCATTACTTCACCTCCGACATGGCGGACCGGCCCGATCATCGCGCGGAGGAAGCTAGATTCCTCGAGGATATGCCTGCCGTGCTCGGCGCCAACGCAATGCGCGCGCTGAAGGCGATCCAGGCCGCGCTCGGCCTCGGCTATGCCGGCATCGATTTTGGCCTGTCACCGCAAGGCGATATTCTGCTGTTCGAAGCCAACGCCACCATGGTGATCGCAAAGCCCAATGACGATGCGCGCTGGGCCTATCGCCGCGGCGCGATCGATCTGGTCCTGGAGGCGGTGGTGAAGATGCTCACGCGCATCGCGCAGGAGTCGCCTCGATAGTCAACCGCGGCGCTCCGATCGCAGCGCCTGCGCGAGGCCCTGCGGATCATCGGTGCCGATGCGGCGAACCTCGTTGGACTTGAGCCGCAGCTCGACGGCATCAAGCCCCGACACATTGTAGAGACGGAAGCCGGATCCCATCCGGATGCCCCAGCCGTTCCACCAATGATTCCGCACCACCGCAACGTCGCGGATCTCATCAAGCGGCAGCCGGTAGCTCCACAGTCCCGGACCGAAATGCCAGCGCACTTCGTTGTCGCCGACTTCGACCGTGAGCGACGAGAACAGGACCGCGGCTGCCAGCATGGTGATGAACAGCAGCACGATGGGCGGCCACTGGCCGTTCCTCCAGCTCAGCGCGATGCCGAACGCGGCGACTAACAGGCATGTGACAAGGATCAGGGTTCCGGGCTGGGTATGACGATAGGTCATCATCACCTCCATAATTTCCAAAGACTTCCGCCCGGTGCATTCGTCGCGGCGCGCCACCGTGCCGTTCGAAACGCTTAAGCTAGGGCGCATCGCGCTTTAGCTTGTTGTTTGCGCATGATCCCTCGGGGTCGAGCCCGAGGGCATGCTTTTCGGAAAACCGCCACACACTTTTCCGGTTCATGCGTTGCCGCCGCGCGTCAAGCAAAAAGGCAGCAATCCACAGCCCCAAAATTGCGTCTCTGGGATACCAAGTGCCGCAAAATCGTAACAATTCGTGGCAATTGTGGCGCCGCGCTTTGGGGGAACTTTGTCTGTGAACGGTTCGCGTATCGCCGCGCTGCTTGTAGCCGGCTTCGCAGGTGTTATGGCGTTGCACGTTTCGCGCGCTTCCGCGCAATGGTGGCATCGTGCGCCTGTCGATTTCGAGGACTGCGCCGCGGCTGCCGAGAAGGCCGCGAGCAAGGAAGAGAAGTCGGCGGCGCTCGCCGAGTGCAGCGCCAAGTTCGCAGGACGGCGCAAGCCGGGCGGCGGCTACACCTACTATGATTTCATGCAGGATCGCAGCTTCGATATCGCCGGCCCCAATCCGACGCCGCAAGAGCAGAAATATATCGACGAGCAGTACACCGCGTATCTGGAAAAGCAGCGGAGCAGTAACATCGCCGCCGCCTTTGCCAAGCAGCAGCAACAGGAGCAGCAGCTGAACCTGGAGCAGGCTTCGCTCCGGTCCGAGACCACCACCGCGAAGATTCCGATTCCGCAGGCGCGGCCGAAAGTGCTGCAACAGCCGGGCGAACAGCGCGCGCGCAATTGCCCACGGCACAATTTCTCCTGCGAATGGCCGCGATTGTCGGAAAGCCTGAACGGATTAAAGAAGCTGTTCAATTCCAATGCGTCGAGCAAGGGCAAGAAAGGCTGACCCGGAGCTGACGCGAAAAGCCAACAGCTTGGATCAAATCTAATGCTTCCGTTTGCTGTGGTGCCGCCGAGCGGGCGGCGGCGGCCGCATCGCATTCGAGGTAGGCGCCGAATTCGCCTTGCGGCTCTCCTGCAGCCTCGCGTCATAGCCGGGTGACGGCGTCACTGTCGGCGGCACGGCGTGGGCGGCCGAGACGGACAGGCCCAGAGCCGCAATGACCAAAGCTGTACATAGGCGGTTCATCTTGCTTCCCCTGTGGGCGTGCTCGACGTCGACCGGACCCGCCGCGGGTATTCATGGTGCTTCCGACGCTGGCTCCGCAGCGCCCACGCCCGGTGCCTTGTAACCGTCATGACCCGCCGATATCTTTTGCGGGCGGGGCAGCAGGAGGCAACCATGGGTTTACTCGACGTCATCAACGGCATGCAGCAAGGCCCGCGCGGCCCCTCTACTCCGAGTTCGCAGTCGAGCGGCGGAATGTCGCCCATGACCATGGCGATTCTCGGCCTGCTCGCCTGGAAGGCATTCAAGCACCTGACCGCAAGCTCGCCCGGCGCGACCGCGCCCTCGGCACCCCAACCTGCGCCCCCGCCCGGTGGCAGCATAGCCGGCGGCGGAATGGGTGGCGGCCTCGGCGATATCCTGAAGGGCCCCCTGGGCGGCATGCTCGGCGGCGCCGCGGCCGGCAGCGTGATCTCCGGTGGGCTCGGCGACGTGCTCAAGCAGCTGCAGCAGGGCGGCCATGGCGAGACCGCCAATTCCTGGGTCGGCAAGGGTGAGAACAAGGCGATCGCACCCGGCGACCTCGCAAGCGCGCTCGGCGCCGACCAGATCGATTCACTGGCATCCCAAAGCGGCCTGTCGCGTAACGACCTGCTCGACGGCCTCAGCAAATATCTGCCGCAGGTGATCGACCACCTGACGCCGGACGGACGGCTGCCGACCGATGACGAGGTGTCGAGCCGGCTCTGATTTCATGAGCGCATGATCCGGAAAAGTGTGTCGCGGCTTTCCGGAAAGCACGCCCTCGGGCTTGACCGGAGGGATCATGCGCCAACAAGAATCTGGAGCACGATGACGATTCATCCTGATCGCATCGCCCTCCGGTGCAAGGGGAAAGGACGACCACCAATGAGCATGGGCGGCTTACTCTGGATCATCATCGTCGGCTTTGTGGCCGGCATCATTGCGCGCTTCCTGTCGCCGGGGCCGAACAACCCCAGCGGCTTCATCCTGACCACGATCCTCGGCATCGTCGGCGCGTTCCTGGCGACCTGGATCGGCCAGGCGATCGGTCATTACGGCCCCAACCAGGGCGCCGGCTTCATCACCGCCACCATCGGCGCGCTGGTGGTGCTGTTCATCTGGAACAGGCTGGTCGCAAGCGGGGTGATCAAGGATTACAACAGGTAGCGCCGCAACCGTCATTGCGAGCCAACGGGTCGCGAATGCGCGCCCGATGACATGCTCCGCGAAGCAATCCATGCCTCAGCACGGGAGAGGTGGATTGCTTCGTCGCTTACGCTCCTAGGAAGAAACAGCTGGTTGGATAGCGTCAGGCGGCCTCCGCGATTGGCTGTAGTTGAACGGTGAAGCCGAGCTTTTTGAGGCGCGCAACCAGCCGGCTCGCTTTGAGCTCCACGGGCCGCCGATCGAAGTAGTCACTGCCGAGGTCGTGGTGTTCGGTGCCATGCTTGAGGATGTGGTAGATCGCGGTGAGGATCGATGCGGCGACGGCGC
>Ga0207661_10004065_pt1 | contig 10219 bp, 5 predicted proteins | sample KBSC713LmetaG_FD_184337 | JGI IMG/M metagenome (GOLD analysis project Ga0207661, IMG submission 184337) | Corn rhizosphere microbial communities from Kellogg Biological Station, Michigan, USA - KBS C7.1-3L metaG (SPAdes) (version 2) | ecosystem: Host-associated > Plants > Roots > Rhizosphere ... | reverse complement strand
CATGCGCTTCGTGAGCGGCTCGAGCAGGCGCATCGCGCCGCTCAGCGGGCCCTCGGCCACGAAGGTGACCTTCGTGCCGTTCCCGTCAGGCTCGAAGCGATAGGTCGCGTCTACGGGATACGGGCCCTCCACAATGTGCACGTGGAGCCGGCTCGGGCGCTCGAACTCGGTGAACTCCACCACCTGCTCGAACTCCTTCCCGCCGGGCGGCTTGGTCCTCTCGCGCACGCGTGTACCTAAGGCAGGCGGACCGTCGGTGAGCTTCTCGACGTAGGTCTTGGTCGTCTGCCAGCTCGCGAGCTTCGAGGCGTCGGTCACATAGTCGAAGACGGACTCTGGCGGGGCCGCGACGGTGAAGGTCTGCTCGATCCTCATGTGGCTCGGACTCTAAGCCACGCTCTTCACGTTATTCACGCTATTCGTGAAGAAGGTGAAGAGCGTGCTCCCCTCGGGCCGGCACTCATGGTCGACAGCCCACAGCCCACAGCCCGCAGTCCGCAGAACTAGCGCTCTGCCGACTGTGGACCGTGGACGGTGGACTACCTACTAGTCCTTGTCGTCGTCTGCCGGTGGCAGCGCGAGGTCTGCCAGCTCCTCGCCGAAGGCTTCGCCGTTGCCTCCGTCGCCGAAGCTGAAGCCCTCGAGGTCGCCGTCGCCGGTGAGACCGAGCTCAGCGGCGAGCTCGCCCTCGTCGAGCAGACCCATCTCGTCCGGCGTGGGACGCGGGATCGGCTCGGTGGGCTCGATCTCGAGCCGCCGGTACCGGCGCAGGCCGGTGGCGGCCGGGATCAGCTTGCCGATGATCACGTTCTCCTTCAGGCCGAGCAGACGGTCGGTCTTGCCCTCGAGCGCCGCGTCCGTGAGGACCTTGGTGGTCTCCTGGAACGAGGCGGCCGATAGGAACGAGTCGGTGGCCAGCGAGGCCTTGGTGATGCCGAGGATGACCTCCTCGTGCAGCGCCTGCTCGCCCTTCGACTTCTTCATGTCGGCGTTGACCTTGAGGAACTCGTGGCGGTCGACAAGCTGGCCGGGCAGGTAGAGCGTGTCGCCCTTCTGCTCGACGCGGATCTTCTTCATCATCTGGCGGACGATGATCTCGATGTGCTTGTCGTTGATGTCCACGCCCTGCGACTGGTAGACCTTCTGCACCTCTGCGACGAGGTACTGCTCCGTGTCGGTGCGGCCGCGGATCTCAAGCAGCTCGTGCGGGTAGATCGACCCCTCGTTGAGCTGCGTTCCCGCCTTGATCTTGTCCCCGGGCTGCACGAACAGGCGCGTGCGGCGCGGGAAGCTGTAGGCGTGCTCCTCGCCTGAGGCGTCGGTGATGATCACCTTGAGCGCCTTCTCGGTGTCCTCCACCGAGACGGTGCCGTCGACCTCCGCCAGCTTGGCGAGACCCTTCGGCTTACGAGCCTCGAACAGCTCGACGACACGCGGCAGACCGTGCGTGATGTCCGCGCCGGCGACACCGCCGGTGTGGAACGTCCGCAGGGTGAGCTGCGTGCCCGGCTCGCCGATCGACTGGGCCGCGATGATGCCCACCGCGTCGCCAATCGCCACCAGCTTGCCGGTGGCCGGAGCGATGCCGTAGCAGCGCTGGCAGATGCCGGACTCGGCCTCGCACTTGAGGACCGAGCGCACCGGCACGTCGAACGGCTCCTCGCCGAATGCCTCGACGATCCCGTCCAGCGTCTCGCGCGTGATGATCTCGTCCTTCTCGGCGAGCACGCGTCCGCGCTTGGTCTTGATCTGCTCGGCGGGGAAGCGCCCCACGATCTGGCCATTGGGCTCGCCCGTGACGGTGACCGCCGGCAGGCTGATCGACTCCTTGGTGCCGCAGTCCTCGGCGCGCACGATCACGTCCTGCGCCACGTCCACGAGGCGCCGGGTGAGGTAGCCCGAGTCGGCGGTACGGAGAGCCGTGTCGGCCAGGCCCTTACGGGCACCGTGGGTCGAGATGAAGTACTCGAGCACCGACAGGCCTTCCATGAAGTTGGCCTTGATCGGACGCTCGATGATCTCGCCCTTCGGATTGGCCATCAGGCCTCGCATGCCCGCCAGCTGGCGGATCTGCTTGAACGATCCACGCGCGCCGGAGTTGGCCATCATGAACACCGGGTTGAGCTGGTCCAGGTTGTTCTGCATCGCCTGGCCGACCTCATCCGTTGCGGCGTTCCACTTCTCGACGACCGCCTCGTGGCGCTCCTCGCCCGAGATCAGGCCCATGTCGTACTGGTCCTGGATCTCCGCGACCTCGGTCTCGTAGCGGCCGAGGATCTCCTCCTTCTGCGGCGGGATCACGACGTCGTTCTTCGAGATCGTGATGCCGGCCTGCGTGGCGAAGTGGAAGCCGAGCTCCTTGAACGCGTCAAGCACGAGGGCGATCGCATACGGGCCGTAGCGGCTCACGAGCGCCTCGATGACGTTGTTCATGTCCCGCTTCTTGAGCGGCGAGTTGACGAAGTCGTACGCCGTGGGGTCGTACTCGTCCTCGAGCACCTCCGCGAGCGCGCGCTCCACCCGGTCGTTGAAGATGATCCGGCCGACCGTCGTGAGGACGTGGTGCTCCACGCCCCGGCGGCGGTATTCGGCGAGATCGTGCAACTTGACCATGCCATGCTCGTACGAGAGCTCGGCCTCCTGCGCGGACCGGAACACGTGCGGCCGCTGACCGTCCTTCTTCTCGTCCCACTTGCCAGCCCGGACCTTTGCCTCGAGCTCCTCGAGCTCCTCCGGACCGGGGCCGTAGGTGAGGTAGTAGGCGCCCAGCACCATGTCCTGGGTGGGCGTGGCGAGCGGTGAGCCGTGCGCCGGCGACAGGATGTTGTTCGCCGACAGCATGAGGATGCGGGCCTCGGCCTGAGCCTCGGCCGACAGCGGCAGATGGACAGCCATCTGGTCGCCGTCGAAGTCCGCGTTGAAGGCGTGGCACACCAGCGGGTGCACCTGGATCGCCTTGCCCTCCACGAGCACCGGCTCGAACGCCTGGAGCCCCAGGCGGTGAAGCGTCGGTGCGCGGTTGAGCAGCACCGGGTGCTCCTGAATGACCTCCTCGAGCACGTCCCAGACCTCGGGGATCATCGAGTCGACCATCTTCTTGGCCGCCTTGATGTTCTGGACGGCCTTGCGCTCGACGAGCCGGGCCATGATGAACGGCTTGAACAGCTCGAGCGCCATCAGCTTGGGCAGGCCGCACTGATGGAGCTTGAGGCTCGGGCCGGCCACGATGACCGAACGGCCCGAGTAGTCCACTCGCTTACCGAGCAGGTTCTGCCGGAAGCGGCCCTGCTTGCCCTTGAGCATGTCGGAGAGCGACTTCAGCGGGCGGTTGCCCGGGCCCGTGACGGGCCGGCCGCGGCGGCCGTTGTCGAACAGAGCGTCGACGGCCTCCTGCAGCATGCGCTTCTCGTTGTTGACGATGATCTCGGGCGCGCCGAGGTCGAGCAGCCTCTTCAGGCGGTTGTTGCGGTTGATCACGCGCCGGTAGAGGTCGTTCAGGTCCGAGGTCGCGAAACGGCCACCGTCGAGCTGCACCATCGGGCGCAGCTCCGGCGGGATGACCGGCACGGCCTCGAGGATCATGTGCTCGGGCTTGTTCTCCGAGTTGATGAACGCCGAGACAACCTTGAGGCGCTTGACCGCGCGGCTCTGCTTCTGGCCCTTGGCGGTCTTGACCTCCTCCTCGAGGTTCTCGCGCTCCTGGTCGAGGTCGACCTGCTCGAGCAGGTCGCGCACGGCCTCGGCGCCCATGCCGCCGCGGAAGTACTCGCCGAAACCGAACGGCGAGCCGAAGCGATCCTTCAGCTCGCGGAACACGGTCTCGTCCGCGATCACGTTCTTCGGCGTCATCTCGCGGAACAGGTCCCAGACCTGCCGCATGCGCTCGGCCGCGTCCTCGATGTAGGCCTCGGTGTCCGAGATGTCGGAGTCGAAGACCTTCTTGACGTCCTTCTGGAGCTTCTCGCGATCGTCGTCGGAGAGCTTCTTGATGTTGACGTCGAGCGTCTCGGCCCACAGCAGGTCGTCGTCGGAGAAACCTGTCTCCTTGCCGCTCTTCAGGTACTCGAGGCGCCGCTCCAGCGACTCCTGGAGCTCCTGGACCCGCTCCTGCTTCTCGGCCTCGTAGCTGTCGAGGACCTTCTGGACTTCCTTCTCGAGCTTCGGCACGTCCTTGTCGCGCGCCTCATCGTCCACGTAGGTGACAATCGAAGCCGCGAAGTAGAGGACCTTCTCGAGCTCCTTGGGAGCCATGTCGAGCAGGTAGCCGATGCGCGACGGCACACCCTTGAAGAACCAGATGTGCGAGACCGGGGCCGCGAGGTCCACGTGTCCCATGCGCTCACGGCGCACCTTGGAACGCGTGACCTCGACGCCACAGCGCTCGCAGACGATGCCCTTGTAGCGGACGCGCTTGTACTTGCCGCAGTAGCACTCCCAGTCCTTGGTCGGACCGAAGATGCGCTCGCAGAAGAGCCCGTCCTTCTCGGGCTTGAGCGTCCTGTAGTTGATGGTTTCAGGCTTCGTTACCTCGCCTGACGACCAAGACCGAATCTGCTTGGACGAGGCGAGGCCGATGCTTATTGCGTCGAAATTGTTGATGTCGATCATTTAGGCCTCTTCCTCGATGTACTCAGCGTCCTGTTCTTCCTTGGACTCGTCGGTCTGCCCGCCTTCGCCCTCGGCCTCGACGGCCTCCTCCGACTCGTCGTTGGCGCCGTCCCCGCCCGGCGCGCGAACGCCGGAGAGGTCGATGCCGAGCTCCTCGGCGGCACGCAGCAGGTCGTCGTCCTCGTCGCGGATCTCGACTCCTGCGCCCTCCTCGGAGCGGACGTTCACATCGAGCGCGAGTGACTGCATCTCCTTCAGCAGCACCTTGAAGGACTCGGGGATCGACGGTTCGGCGATGTTCTCGCCCTTGACGATCGCCTCGTAGGCCTTCACGCGCCCGACGGTGTCGTCGGACTTGATCGTGAGCATTTCCTGCAGGGTGTAAGCGGCGCCGTACGCCTCGAGAGCCCACACCTCCATCTCGCCGAAGCGCTGGCCACCGAACTGCGCCTTGCCGCCCAGCGGCTGCTGGGTGACGAGCGAGTACGGGCCGGTGCTCCGCGCGTGGATCTTGTCGTCCACGAGGTGGAGCAGCTTGAGGATGTACATGTAGCCGACCGTGACCTTCTCCTCGTACGGCTCGCCTCCGCGGCCGTTGAAGAGCTGGACCTTCCCGGTGCAGCGGCGGCCCGCGCGCTCGTTCTTGTCGATGTCGAACTTGATGCCGCGGTCCGCGTGCTCCTCGGACCAGCGGACGAGCGCCTCGTCGACGTCCTCGATGGTGGCGCCGTCGAAGACCGGCGTGGCCACGTGCACACGCCCGCCGTTCTGCTGCGCCTCCTTGTAGGCGTCCGAGCCGTCGTCGTACCAGCCCTCGCCCGCGGCCCAGCCGAGATGCGTCTCGAGGATCTGCCCGAGGTTCATCCGGCTCGGCACGCCGAGCGGGTTGAGGATCACGTCCACCGGTGTGCCGTCCTCGAGGAACGGCATGTCGGCCTCGGGCACGATCTTGGAGATGACGCCCTTGTTGCCGTGACGGCCGGCGAGCTTGTCGCCCTCGGCGATCTTGCGCTTGGTGGCGACGAACACGCGCACCAGCTCGTTCACGCCGGGCGGCAGGTCGTCGCCCTTGTCGCGGCTGAAGGTCAGCACGTCGATCACGACACCGCCCTCGCCGTGCGGCACCTTGAGCGAGGTGTCGCGGACCTCGCGCGCCTTCTCCTTGAAGATCGCGCGGATCAGCTTCTCCTCGGCGGTGAGCTCGGTCTCGCCCTTGGGCGTGACCTTGCCGACCAGCAGGTCGCCTGAGCCGACCTCGGCGCCGATGCGGACGATGCCGCGGTCGTCGAGGTTGCGCAGCGACTCCTCCGAGCGGTTCGGGATGTCGCGGGTGATCTCCTCGTCGCCGAGCTTGGTCGTGCGGGCGTCGATCTCGTACTCCTCGATGTGGATCGAGGTGAGCTCGTCGTCCTTCACGAGGCGCTCGGAGATGATGATCGCGTCCTCGAAGTTGTAACCCTCCCAGGACATGAAGGCGACCAGGCAGTTCTTGCCGAGCGCCAGCTCCGCGAGGTTGGTCGAGGACCCGTCGGCGAGCGGCTCGCCCTTCTTGACCTTCTGACCGGCCGAGACCAGCGGCTTCTGATGGATGATCGTGCCCTGGTTCGAGCGCATGTACTTGTGCAGCTCGTACTCGTCCTTGTCGATCACGATCTTCTCGGCGTCGACGTAGCTGACCTCGCCCGCGTCGCGCGCGAGTAGGACGTCACCGGTGTCGACGGCCGCACGGCGCTCGACGCCCGTGCCGACCAGCGGCGGCTCCGTCTTGAGGAGCGGCACCGCCTGGGCCTGCATGTTCGAGCCCATCAGGGCGCGGTTGGCGTCGTCGTGCTCGAGGAACGGGATCAGGGCCGTGGTGATCGACCAGATCTGCTCGGGCGACACGTCCATCAGGTCCACGTCCTTCGGCGAGGCGAGGATGAACTCGCCGTCGCGCGAGCGGCAGGTGACCTGCGGGCCCTTGAGCTTGCCGGTCTTCTGATCGACCTCGGCGTTGGCCTGGGCGATCACCTGCTCCTCCTCCTGGTTCGCATCCAGGTGGACGATCTTGTCGGTGACCACGCCGTCCTCCACGATCTTGTACGGGGTGGTGACGAAGCCGTGCTCCGACACCTCCGCGAACGCGGACAGCGAGCCGATCAGGCCGATGTTCGGGCCTTCCGGCGTCTCGATCGGGCACATGCGCCCGTAGTGCGACGGGTGCACGTCGCGCACCTCGATTGGCGCGCGCTCGCGCGTGAGGCCGCCGGCGCCGAGCGCCGACAGGCGGCGCCGGTGCCTGAGGCCGGCCAGCGAGTTCGTCTGGTCCATGAACTGCGAGAGCTGCGAGGACCCGAAGAACTCCTTCTGGGCGGCGACGACCGGTCGGATGTTGATGATGGTCTGCGGGGTGATCGTGTCCGCGTCCTCGGTGGTGAGGCGCTCGCGGACCACGCGCTCCATGCGGTAGAGGCCGATCCGGAATGCCTCCTGGATCAGCTCGCCCACCGTGCGCAGACGGCGGTTGCCGAAGTGCTCGTACTCGTCGAGGCGGTCGGCGATCGGCTCGCGGGGAAGCGTGATGGCCTCGGCCGCGTAGTCCTTGATCGGCTCGCCGTTCTCGTACTCGCCGCTCTCCGGAATGCCGAGATCGCGCGGGAGCGTGATCAGCTCACGGATCAGCTCGATGATGTCCTGGTGGGTGAGCGTCCTCGTGTCGAGGTTCTCATCCAGCTTGAGACGCGAGTTGAGCTTGTAGCGACCCACGCGCGTGAGGTCGTAGCGCTTCGGGTCGAAGAACAGCTGGTTGAGCAGCGCGCGAGCGTTGTCCACGCTCGGCGGCTCGCCCGGCCGCTGCTTCTTGAACAGCTCGACGAGTGCGCCCTCCTCGGTCTTGGTGACCTCGGTGTCGGCCTCGATGGTGTTCCGGATGTAGAGCGAGTTGTCGAACATCTCGAGGATCTGCTCGTCCGCCGCGTAACCCATGGCGCGGAGCAGCACCGTGATGGGCAGCTTGCGCTTGCGGTCGATGCGGACGTAGACGCGACCCTTCTTGTCGATCTCGAGCTCGAGCCACGAGCCACGGGCCGGCATGAGGTTGGCCGTGAAGACCTGCTTCTCGCGGTCCTTCGGCTCCATCACGTAGGCGCCTGGCGAGCGCACGAGCTGCGTGACGACCACGCGCTCGGTTCCGTTGATGATGAAAGTGCCCCAGTCGGTCATCCATGGGAAGTCGCCCATGAAGACGGACTGCTCGCGGATCTCGCCGGTCTCCCTGTTCTGGAAGGCGACCTTGACGGTCAGCGGGCGGGCATAGGTGAGGTCCTTCTCGCGGCACTCAGAGATGGGTGCCACGGGTTCGTCGAAAGTGATGTCCTCGAAGACGACGGCGAGATTGCCGGTGTAGTCCTCGATAGGCGAGACGTCGTTGATGGTCTCGCGGAGGCCGCCCTTCTGAGTGTCAACAAGCCACTCGAAGGACTTCCTTTGGATGTCGATCAGGTTGGGTAGGTCAGAAGTGTTCTCTAGGCGAGCAAAAGTGCGACGCGAGCGACTAGCAGCACGTGCCAAAACAGCAACTCCTTGAGGGTTCGGCGGGGGCAGCAGGCGGGCGCAAAGCGCGACCGCCAAAGATAGCACAGTGAAATCCGCCCCCGTAGGGGCGTTTGCTCCTCCCGCAAACTGGGCGGAAACAGGCCATCACGGACCCCGTCCCGAGGCTTCGCGAGTATGTGGCGAGGCGCTGCTCGAGGGACGGCTGCGGCTATAGGCCGTCCGTGAGAGTAGCTGGTAATCGGATTGTTGGCTAGGACGGCCTGGTTTCGCGTTTCGCGTTTCGCGTTTCGCGTTTCGCGTTTCGCGTTGTTAGTTGCAGATTCGGCAGCGGCCTGTTCTGCAGGTGCAGCTTGGGGGCTTTGGCCTGAAGCCGCTTGCTCCCCACTTGCGGAGCCATTCCCGCGCCGTCGGCTCGGTGGTGTCTCTTGTGGGCTCGCTGAGGAGGCCGGCTACGGCGTGACTTAGGCGCGCCTGCAGTAGCTCGGCCAGGTCCGGTCCGTCCTCCATGCCTGCGGTCTACGCGACATGGAGGACGGATCCTTCATGGGTCAGGCGCTCTGGGGCACCTTCTGGATGGCCTCTTGGTACATGGCCATCTCCGGGCCGATGCCCTCGTTGGTGACGCCCTCGCCTACTCGCAGGTTGCTGACCACGAGTGCGGCGTCTACCAGGACGCGCCGGAACTCCTCGTTCTCCTCGACGGCATCGAGCTGCTCGTGCGTGCCGTGCAGCACCATGTATCCGTCGATCTCGCTGCGGCCGTTCAGGAGGACGACGTCGAAGCTTTCGATCTTGCCCTCGTGCTGGAGGCGGCCGTAGAGACCCACGGCGTCGTTGAAGACCTCGAGGCTGTGTTCCTCACGCCCGGGGACGGTGGCTCCCCAGCTGATGAACAGGACGCGGTCGGCCATGTGTTGGCTCCTTCCGCTTGCGGCCCGGCCCGGGATGCCGGACCTGTCCTGCCAACCCTCTCACCCGGGGAGAGGGCGGACGAACTCCGTTGCGCCTAGTTACAGATCTGACAGCGGCCGGTCTCGCAGGTGCACTGCGGCGGCTCGGCCACCGCGGGGCGGAAGCCGGCGCGCCGGAGCCACTCGGAGCCCAGCGGATCGCGGCGGTCGAGGAAGCCACCCGGCCAGCAACGGGGGTAGATCGACCCCATGCCGGAGTTCCTCGTCGCGATCAAATCAGCGATGCGTGCGTTGTTTCGGTCCATGTCATGCCTCCCATCCAGCCCCGGCTCCGGCTCCCTCCGGAATCACCCCTGAGGACTGGTTGAACCGTTGATGCCCATCAGGGCGACAACGCAAACCGCATTACCCAAAAAGGCGAGAGCCCCGCTTTGGGCGGGGCTCTCGCGATTGCAGACCTGCAGATTGCAGATTGCGGATTACTTCACTTCGACAGTTCCGCCGGCCTCTTCGATCTCGGCCTTGAGCTTGTCGGCCTCCTCGCGCTCGATGCCCTCCTTGACGGGCTTCGGCGCCTCGTCGACCAGCGCCTTGGCCTCCTTGAGGCCCAGACCCGTGGCCGCGCGGACGACCTTGATCACCTGGATCTTCTTGTCGCCCGAGCCGGTGAGGATGACGTCGACGGTGCTCGACTCCTCCTCGGCCGCGGCGCCATCGCCGCCGCCGCCAGCCGCGGCCGGAGCCGCGGCGGCGACCGCCGTGGCGGACACGCCGAACTCCTCCTCGAGCGCCTTGATGCGCTCGGACAGCTCGAGTACCGAGATGCCCTTGAGCTCCTCGATCCAGTCTTCAGTGGTTACCTTCGTGGCCATAACAGCCCTCCTTACTCAGTCTCGCCCTCGGAGGGCGTATCCGACTCTTCCGATGTCTTTTCCGCGGCCTCGGCGACAGGGTCGCCCTGAGGCTCGGGCTCCGGCTCATCTGGCTCGGCAGGAGCCTCAGCTTCGGCAGGCGCATCAGCCTCTGCCACCTGCTCCTCTGCACTCCCGGAGGACTCGCCAGTCACTAGACCTTGGTCAGCCATTTGCTGTAGCTGACTGGCGAGTCCGGAAATCATTCCGGCCAAGCCGCGCACGAGCGTGGTGAGCGGCGATGCGAGCACGCCG
>Ga0207661_10004063_pt1 | contig 10222 bp, 12 predicted proteins | sample KBSC713LmetaG_FD_184337 | JGI IMG/M metagenome (GOLD analysis project Ga0207661, IMG submission 184337) | Corn rhizosphere microbial communities from Kellogg Biological Station, Michigan, USA - KBS C7.1-3L metaG (SPAdes) (version 2) | ecosystem: Host-associated > Plants > Roots > Rhizosphere ... | reverse complement strand
AAAGATCGCCGCGACGAACGCCGCCGCCTTGCGCGCCAGCTCGCGCTCCGCTCGCCATCGCGCGATGAATCCCATGCATCACGTCTGGAGAATGGGGAGCGCGCGGGCATCGGGCGATACGTCGCCGACGCCGACCAGGCCGACGCGGGTTCTCACCTCGCTCTCTTCGGCGAGCAGATCCGACAAATGAACGCCCTCGAGCACGTGATCGATCTTCTGCTGCAGGAGCATCCAGACCGGACGAATACTGCAATTGTGCGACGAGGAGCACCGCTCCTCCTCGACCGGATGGGACACGCAGTGCAAGTCGAACGTCGTCATCTCCGACGCTTCAATCACATCGCGAATTGAGATCTGCTCGGCGGGACGGGCCAACGCGTAGCCGCCGTGCGCGCCGCGCGTGCTCGCGACGATTCCGGCTCGTCGCATGCGAAGCAAGATCTGCTCGACGTAGTCGCCGGGCAGACGTTCCACCTCGGCGATCTCGCGCCCGGTGATCGGGCCCTCGACCGCGCGTCGCGCCAGATGGAGCGCGCAGATCACGCCGTATTCGGCAAGAGTCGTGATTCGCACGAAAGAAAGCTACCCCAAGTGAACGACGGGCGGTATGACGCCTCAGCCGGCCGAAACGCCGTGCTTGCCGCCAGGCACGCCGATCTCAGTCATCTTCTTGAGATCCAGCACGTCGTCGAGCTGATCGTCCGGCAACACGTGCTCGCGCTTGACGAGCTCGCGGATGAGCACCCCTTCCTTCACCGACCGTTTGCTGATCTCGGCCGCCTTGGCGTAGCCGATTTGCGGGGCGAGCGCCGTCGCGAGCGCCGCGGACCGCTCGACCCAATACTCGCACATCTCGCGATTGGCTTCGATCCCCTTGATGCATTTGTCGGCGAGCACGTTCGTCGCGTTGGTGAGGATTTGCATCGACAGCAGCACGTTGAACGCGATGACCGGCATCATGACGTTGAGCTCCAGCTGCCCATGCTCGGACGCGATCGCGACCGTGGTATCACAGCCCATGACCTGGAAACAGACCTGGTTCACCATTTCCGGAATCGACGGGTTGATCTTGCCCGGCATGATCGACGATCCCGGCTGCACCGCCGGCAGCGCGATCTCGTTGATGCCGGTGCGCGGTCCCATCACCATGAGCCGCAAGTCACTCGCGATCTTGCTCAGGTCGATCGCCAACACGCGGAGCTGCGCGCTGAAGGCGGCGACGTCGCCCATGCTTTGCATGAGCTGGACGCGGTCCTGGCCGACGCGCAGATCGAGCCCGGTGATCTCCTCGAGATACTTGTTCATCAACTCCGGGTATTCGACTTCGACCGTCACGCCGGTGCCGACCGCGCTCCCGCCGATTCCGAGATCTCTCAAGTAGTCCGCGGCCTCGGTCACACGACGGAGTCCGCGCGCGATCGACCCTGCGTACGCCTTGAACTCCTGGCCGAGTCGAATCGGCATCGCGTCCTGCAAGTGAGTGCGTCCGGCCTTCACGATCGGGTCGAACTCACGTCCCTTCGCCGCCAGTGCGTCATGCAAGTTCTCGAACGCCGTCGTCAGCGGCGCGAGTTGCGACAGACAGGCCAAGCGGATGTTCGTGGGGATCGTGTCGTTGGTCGACTGCGCCATGTTCACGTGATCGTTCGGATGCACCGGCGCATACTCGCCCCGCTTGGCGCCCAGGAGCTCATTGGCCCGATTGGCGAGCACCTCGTTCGCGTTCATATTGTGCGACGTACCGGCGCCGGCCTGATACGGATCGACGATGAACTGATCGCGGTGCTCGCCGGCGATGACCTCGTCCGCCGCCTGCACGATGGCGTCAGCCAACCGGGCATCGAGGCGGCCGGTCTCCTTGTGCGTCAACGCGGCGGCCTTCTTGATCCAGACCTGCGCGAGCACGAACGCCTCGAGCGGACGCATGCCGCTGATGGGAAAGTTCTGCTTCGCGCGCAACGTCTGGACGCCGTACAGCGCGTCGGCCGGGACATCCAATGGACCGAGCGGATCCTTCTCTCGCCGAGTGTTGGTCATGATCGAAGTAGAATGAGTGTCGTTGAATATGTTGTCCTGGCTCCCGCCGCCTCAGCGGCGGGACTCGAGCGTGCGGGCAGACAGCACGAGGGCAATGGCCGCGGCCAGCATCGCTACGCCGAGCCAGGCGATGCTGACGCCGTGCAGCCGGCCAAACATCATCCGGCGCGCGTCGTCGATTGGCAGGCTCTCGACTGGACCGGCGATCTCCGCCCGGAGCCTCGCGATGCGCGGGCCGACGACGGTCTGCGCGATCCCGCACGCCACGAGGATCAGCGCGCCGAACATTTCCCGCCCCCGCCAGGACCACGCTCCGCGCGTCGCCAGCTCGATCACGATGACGATGATGCCGACGACGATACCCGAATAAAACACACCGGGAAGGACGCGGCCAACGACTTCGCCGGCGAGCGAACGGCTCGGCAGCACCGCGAACAACGCCGGCGCGACCGCGACACTGAAGAACGCCGCCGCGCCGAGCCAGAAAGCCAACACCACGACTTCGATGACCGATGGACTGATGCGGAGCGCCACGGTCTCTACCGTTTGACCGGGACGGCGATCCCGGTCAAGAACGGATTTGTCGCTCGCTCATGACCGACGGTGACGGCGGGGCCGTGGCCCGGATAAACCACCGTGTCATCATCGAGTCCGCAGATTCGCGCGAGCGACGCCGCCATGCTCGCGCCATCGGACAGCGGCAGATCCGTGCGACCGATGGAGCCGGAAAACAGAAGGTCTCCACCGAACACCGTCTCGTCGTGCTTGAATACGACGTGGCCGGGTGAGTGTCCCGGTGTGTGCAACACCTCGAATTGCAACGAGCCGACCGTGAGCACGTCGCCGTCGGCCAGCGCGATGTCAGGGTTCTCAGGCTGTTCGAACGGAAGCCCATAGAACGCAGCCTGGCTCGTTGCGCGCGCGTAGAGTGGAAGGTCGTCCGGATGCAGGTGCACGGGAACGTTCCACTCGCGACGTACCGCGGCGACGGCGCCGATGTGATCGAGATGCGCGTGCGTGAGCCAGATGGCGTCGAGCGTTGCGCCGGACTCGCGGACCATCGAGAGAATGTGTTCGGGCTCGGCGCCCGGATCGATCAGCACCGCGCGATTGGTCGCTTCGTCCACGACGAGATACGAGTTCTCCTGAAATGGGCCGACCGTGCGCTCATCGTATTTCATATCGCATAGCCGCCTGAGCCGACGATGGCCTCATTCGGGTCGCCGTCGGCGAGCGCCTTGAGGTACTTCTCGGCGGCAATCGCGGCCGTCGTCGCGTCGCCAACCGCCGTCGTCACCTGCCGAGTGAGTTGTGATCGCAAATCGCCCGCGGCGAACAGCCCGCGCATGCTCGTCTGCATGTTGGCGTCCGTCACAAGATAGCCCATGTCGTCGTGATCGACGTGTCCATCGATGATTCCCGTGTTCGGGCGGAATCCGACGAACACGAACAGCCCGGTAACGGCCAGATCGCGCGTGTCGTTCGTGTTGACGTCGCGGAGCGTAAGCGAGCTCACGAGTCCCTGCGCATCACCGAGGACTTCTTCTACGGTCGCGTTCCAGATCACTTCGATCTTAGGATTCTCGAATAGCCGCTTCTGCAGGATCTTCGATGCGCGCAGCTCGTCGCGGCGATGGATGAGATACACCTTGTCGGCGTAGCGCGTCAGGAAGTCCGCTTCCTCGGTGGCCGCATCGCCGCCGCCGACCACGGCAATCGTCTGCCGGCGAAAGAACGCGCCGTCGCAAATGGCGCAGTACGAGACGCCCTTCCCGGCGTACTCGACCTCACCCGGAATTCCGAGCTTGACCGGCGTTCCACCGGCCGTGATGATCACGACCGGTGACAGATACGTGTCGCCCGACTCCGTGCGTGTGATGAACGTGCCATCGTCTTGGCGCCGCACATTCTCGACGATGACGCCGTTCTTGAATTCGGCGCCGAACTTCGCGGCATGATCGGCGAATCTGACGGCGAGATCACGCCCCAGGATATGCTCGAATCCGGGGTAGTCCTCGATGACTTCGGTGTTGAGCAATTCACCGCCGGGCTCGATGCGCTCGAGCACTACCGTCTTGAGCATCGATCGGCCGGCGTACATTCCCGCGCACATCCCGGCCGGTCCCGCCCCGATGATGACGACGTCGTATTTCAGCGTTGTACCCACGTCCATTCCTCGTGTCCGGCGGGCTGAAGTGGCCCGTCGCATTTCGATATTGGTCTAATCTAGCCGACATGGGAACTGCTCTGACTGCTCCGGCGGCCTGCTGCCGAAACGCTCTCTCAGTGGCGCACGTGCCGACCGCCGTCGACGATGATCGTCTCGCCAGTCAGGTAGTCGGAGTCCAGAATGAACAGCACGGTCGTCGTCACGTCAGTCGGGCTGCCGTTGCGCTCCAAGGGCGTTGTCTGTCGAAGATGTTCCGCGCTTTGTGGATCCCACGTTTCGGGGAGCAAGACCGTGCCCGGCGCAATGCCGGCCACCCGAACCTCGGGCGCGAGCACCCGCGCCAACGCCCGCGTCAGATACACAACGCCGGACTTCGAGAGCCCGTGCGGGATGTACGCGGGCCATGTCTCGAACGCCGCGAGGTCGGCGATGTTGACGATCGCGCCACGCGACGCTCGCAAATGGGGCGCCGCGGCCTGCGCGAGAAAAAACGGCGCGCGCTGGTTCAGCGCCATGACGTCGTCCCACTGTTTTGCCGTGATTTCTCCAAACGGCGTCCGAAGCATGACGGCCGCCGAATTGACGAGGACGTCGAGCGCACCGAACCGCGCCGTTACGGCGTCGATCAGTTCTCCGGCCGCCTCCACCTTTGTGAGATCGGCCGCGATGACGAACCCGTCGCCGCCAGCCTCGCGCACCAAGCGCAACGTCTCGTCCGCGCCGGCTGACGCGGCGTTGAAGTGCACGGCGACCCGCATGCCCCGCCCGGCAAGCGCGACGGCGATCGCGCGTCCCACGCGATGCCCGGCTCCGGTGACCAATGCCGCTCGCCCACGGAGTTCCATGCCCTGTGCCTCCGTTCCGGTACTATGCGGCGCGAACGCGAATGCGACTGTCCTGCCGGCCGAGCCATTCGGCCGGCACACGCATCATGCCCAACGTGCGCGGTCCGTCCGACGAGCCATGCCAATCGGAACCGCCGCTTGGCACCAGCGAAAAATGCTCGACGAGCGCGGCCAGGCGCGCCGTATCTTCGGCCGAGTGGCTCGGATGGCGAACCTCGACGCCATCGATGCCTTGCTCGACAAACGCCGCGATGCGCTCCCGCGTTCCGGAATGCGACGGGTGCGCGAGCACCGCGAGCCCGCCCGCGCGGTGAATCAACCCGGTCGCTTCGGAGACAGCGAGACGCTCTTTGCTGACATAGGCGGGCTTGCCGTTGCCGAGATATCGATCGAACGCATCGCGGAAATCGACGGCCCATCCTTCAGCGATCATCGCGCGTGCGACGTGAGGGCGACCAATGGCACCGCCGGCTGCCTGCTCGAGCACGGAAGCGAAATCGATGCGTACGCCCAATTCGTTGAGGCGCTGAACCATCCGCTCGGCACGAGTCCGGCGCATCTCGCGAAGCGAAACGAGCTTGGCCTCGAGCTCGCGCGTGTCGGACAAGTGGAGTCCGAGAATATGCGTTTCCACATCACCTTCCACGGCGCTCAGCTCGATGCCTGGCACGACGCGCAGGCCGAGCTCTTCGGCGGTCGCGGTGGCTTCGGGGATACCGGCGACCGTGTCGTGGTCGGTCAAGGCGATCGCCGCGAGGCCAATTCGTTTGGCTTCACGAATGACGTCGGCGGGCGCACGTGATCCGTCAGATGCCGTCGAGTGCGCGTGCAGGTCGACGAACGCATGGGCGCCGTCGCTCGGGGTGGTCGGTCCGCTCACGCCGAATAGTCGACTTCCGGCGACGTATCGCTCGGCTGTGACGTGGCGAATAATCGCTGCAAGTCCGCGTCGCTCATCTCCACGAGCGACTGCTCGCGCGAGCGCGTTCCAACGGGCGAGTAGCGAGTGACTCGTGCCTCGCGATGCGGACCCGTTCCACTCACGAAGATCAAACCGAACTCGTCGCGGTCGTACTGCGTCACGCGACCCGACGGGAACACGAGCCACGCCTTGCCGCCGGCGCTGATGGTGCGGGAGGGCATTTATTTGAGCTCCACTTCCATGTACACGCGGTTGGGATCGAGAATCAACTCGGGCGCGCCGGCATGGGCGCGCGCCAGGGTCTCCGCATCGGGTGCTTCAAAGAACTCCAAAAACGCGCCGGGCAATCCCGCTTCCTCGAACGCCCAGAAGCGACACCGGGCTTTCTCGTAGTACGCTTGCTTCTGCCGGAGCTTCTCGTGAAACCGCTCACGTTCCGGCGGCGTCACGAGCGTTCGCTGAATGGTGAGCGCCCGTCCCATCGGTCACAGCACCGCTTCGGGGAACGTCTCGAGACTCTTCTTGATGAACGACATGAACTTGTCTGCATCCGCGCCATCCACGATGCGGTGATCGAACGACAGCGACAGGTAGGCGCACGTCCGGATCGCGATCTGATCGTCGCCGTCTGGGCCCGTCAACACCTTGGGCCGCTTTTCGATGGCACCGATGCAGAGGATGGCGACCTGCGGCTGGTTGATGATCGGCGTCCCGATGAGCGAGCCGAACACGCCGGGATTCGTGATCGTGAACGTCCCATCTTGCACCTCGCGCGGGTCGAGGCGCTTGGTGCGCGCTCGTCCGGCGAGATCGTTGAGCGTCCGCGTCAGACCCGTGAGCGACAAGTTGTCGGCGCCCTTGATGACTGGCACGATCAACCCCCAATCCAACGCGACGGCGATGCCGAGATTGATCTGCTTCCGATAGATGATCTCGTTGCCGCGGACGGAGGCATTCAGCACCGGATGCGCCTTGAGGCCGTCGGTCACGGCTCTGAGGATGAACGGCAGATAGGTGAGCTTCTCACCCGTGGCTTTCTCGAATTCGGCGCGGTATTTCGAGCGAATGCGCGCAATGCGCGTGAAGTCGACCTCGAAGAACGAGCTCACGTGCGCCGATGTGTGGCGCGACACGACCATGTGCTCGGCGATCAATTGCCGCATCTTCGACATCGGCTCGACGACGTCGCCCGGCCATGGTTCAGGCAGCGGTCCGGCGTGCGTTGTTGCCGTCACAGCCGGGCGCGCCGGTGGCGTTTGGGCTCCGGACTCGAGGAATTGCACGAGGTCGCGCTTGGTGACACGGCCGGCGATGCCGCTGCCGTGGAGCGCGCTCAATTCAACGCCGTGCTCCGCCGCCATTCGCCGAACGAGGGGCGACGACTTGGTGCGGAGACGCTCCTCGAACGAGTTGTCGCCGTTGGTGTGCGTGGGAGTGGTTGGTGGTGCGGCAGATGGGTGAGGTGCTTGGGCCGCTGAGGCGACAGATTCTTTGCGGGGGGGGCCCCCCGCGCCCGCACCAACCGTCGCCGGCGCTGCGGCGGCGGGCGCTGGAACCGTTGGAGCCGCCGCGCCAACCGCCGCGGTCACGTCAGTTTCCAGACGAGCAACGACCGTCTGCACCGCGACGGTCTGCCCCTCCGTCACCAGAATCTCGGCCAGCACTCCATTCGACGGCGCCGGAATTTCGGCGTCGACCTTGTCCGTCGAGATCTCGAACATCGGCTCGTCACGCTTCACCTGATCGCCGACCTTCTTCAACCACTTGGACAGCGTGCCTTCGGCGATCGATTCGCCCATCTGGGGCATTACGACGTCTACGCGTGCCACCGCATCACCCTCGTTCCGAGTTTTGCGTGCGCCTGCGCGCACGTCGAAGCAGCGAAATAGTCAGCGTCGGAAGAATGATCGCGCCCGCGATCGCTCCGAATACCGCAAACGTGAACCAGTTGCACGGCGCGCCCGTCTCGGCCTCCGACGGACACCGCATGGCCAACCCAACGACTTTCGCGATCAGCACGGCGATCATCCCGCCGCCGGCCATTCCCGCGACGACCGAAAAGCAGCCGACTCCAAGATAGTGCGGACTCGGGTCTTCCGGTGCCCCCTCGCCGTCGGCCATTTCAGTACGCGGCCAGCGTACGCGCCGCCCGGACAATGTCCGCCGTTTGGGGCAGCACGTAATCCTCTAGCGACGGCGCGTACGGCAAGGGCACGTCGTGCGCGGTCACGCGGAGCACCGGTGCATCGAGCCAGGCGAATGAGCTTTCATTGATCCGCGCTGTAATCTCGCCCGCGAGGCCGCCGGTACGCGTATCTTCGTGGACGATCAGCACCCGGCTCGTCTTACGAACAGTGGCTTGGATCGCGTCGTCGTCGAGCGGCGCGAGCGACCGAAGGTCGAGAACTTCTACCGAGAGACCGTCTTCTTTCTCCAGCTGCTCCGCGGCATCGAGCGCCTTCCAGACCGTTGCCGCGTACGTAATGATCGAGAGGTCGCGCCCTTCACGCGCCGTTCTCGCCTTCCCGATCGGGACGACGTGATCGCCGCTTGGCATCTCGGCCTTGATGCGCCGGTAGAGATACTTGTGTTCGAAGAAGAGCACGCAGTCGTCGTCGCGAATGGCTGCCTTCATCAGGCCTTTTGCATCGTCCGCCGTGGACGGATAGACGACCTTGAGTCCGGGGGTGTGAATGAATCCCGCCTCGGGATTCTGCGAGTGGAACGGACCGCCGCGCACGTAGCCGCCGCTGGGCCCGCGAACCACCATCGGACATGGCAGGAAGGCCCGATAGCGCGCGGTTGCGACGTAGTTCGTGAGCATGTCGTACGCGTTCGCCATGAAGTCGATGAACTGCATCTCGACGACCGGACGCATGCCCATGTGCGCCGCACCCGCCGCCGCGCCGACGATCGCGATCTCGGAGATGGGCGAATCGATGACACGTGCTTCGCCGAATTTCTCGAGCAGGCCTTCAGTAACCTTGAATGCGCCGCCATAGGCCCCGATGTCTTCACCCAGACACAGGACGTTCGTGTCGCGCTCCATCTCCTCGAACAGCGCCTCGCGGATGGCTTCGAGGTAGGTGATCTCGGCCATTAGTGTTTGTCGCCCGTCGTGTTGTACGTACCCCAACCCTCTGGGCGCTCGTGCACGTCGACGACGCTCGATGACCCTTCTCGAAACCAGAGCGGCGACGCGGTTGGCGGATCCGCATAGACGCCGACGAGCGCGTCGAGGGCCTGCGGCGGACCCGATCGTTCCGCGACGTCCGTCGCGTCGTCGACGGTGCGACGAACGCGCTCGTCGACGGCCTCGACATCGGCGGCCGAGAATCCGAGCTCGCCCGTGAGACGCGCGATGTACCGCGTGATCGGGTCGTTGTCGCGCTCCCACCGCTCGATCTCACCGGACGGAACGTATGATTGATTATCGTGCTCGGCGTGGCCTTTTCGCCGGTACGTCATGAGCTCGATCAGTGTCACGCCGTCGCCGCGCCGCGCACGGTCGACGGCGCGCTTCGCCACGTCATAGACGGCGAGAACATCGTTGCCGTCCGCTTGCTCGCCCGGCACTCCATACCCGATCGCCTTGTCGACGAATTGCTTTGCGGCGGTTTGCTTGGCGATCGGCGTCGAGTACGCGTAGCCGTTGTTCTCGACGATCACGACGAGTGGACAACGTTGCACGGCAGCGAAGTTGATCCCTTCGTGAAATGCGCCGGTCGACGTCGCGCCATCGCCGACGTACACCAAGCCGACGCGGTCCTCGCCGCGAAGCTTGAACGTCAGCGTCACACCGGCCATGACCGGCACCATGTCGCCGAGCGGCGAGATCTGCCCAATGAATCCGCGATCGGTGTCGCCGAAGTGGATGTTGAGCTCGCGCCCGCGGGTGGGCGAATCGCCCTTGGCCATGTACTGCTTGAGAATCTCGACCGGCGTCGCGCCCTTCACGAGCATGGCGCCGAGATTGCGAATCAGCGGCGAGAGAATGTCGCGGCGCTCGAGCGCGTATGCGCTGCCAACGGCGTCCGCCTCTTGCCCGAGCGAGCGAAACAGCCCGCCGACAACCTTGGTTTGCCGATACAGCGCGACGAGCCGCTCCTCGAGTGTTCGCGTGAGTCGCATTGCTTCGTACAACTCGAGGAGCTGCGTGTGAGACAGCAGGGTTGAGGGTCGAGAGTCGAGGGTTGAGGGTCGGTGTGGCGGCTTCGCCGCCTTGGTTGCATTACGCGCCATACAACA
>Ga0207661_10004061_pt1 | contig 10222 bp, 7 predicted proteins | sample KBSC713LmetaG_FD_184337 | JGI IMG/M metagenome (GOLD analysis project Ga0207661, IMG submission 184337) | Corn rhizosphere microbial communities from Kellogg Biological Station, Michigan, USA - KBS C7.1-3L metaG (SPAdes) (version 2) | ecosystem: Host-associated > Plants > Roots > Rhizosphere ... | reverse complement strand
CGCCGACCGGTCCGGGTGGCCGCCCGAAGATCGGCCGCTAGCCGTACGGCGTATGCGGCGGACCACTGTGGCGTTGCGCCAGAAATCAAGTCGCTAAACTCAACCGGCATTCTGCCGATGCAGACACCGCTCCCACCGTTCGGGCGGAAGGCCGCTCCTGGCGGCAAACGTTTTGAGGAGATTTGCATGAGCAATGAGGCGCTACGAGGGATCGAGGTGTCTGGTCAGAGTGTGGCCGGGACGCTGTTTGCGTTTCAGCAGTACAAGTCGATGTCCAACCGATTTCTGCTGGCAGAGGGTGTGGGGACAGCCGGGCCGGACGGCACTGTCACGATCGATCCCCAACGATGGTTCCCGCTCGACAACTGGTTGAGAGCATTCAACCGGATCGGTCAAGAGGTCGGCCCGGCCGTTCTGACGCAGATTGGGGCGAGCGTCATGCAGAACATCGAGTGGCCGCCGGGGATGACGTCGATCGAGGGCCTCGTTCGCTTCATCGACGTTGGCTACCACATGCATCACCGCAAGAACGGGCAGCCTATGTTCGATCCGCGCTCCGGCGCGATGACGCCCGGTATCGGAAACTTTCAATACAAGGGTGAGGACAGGAACCGCTACCTCGTCGAATGCGCCAATCCTTACCCGTGTCCGTTCGACAAGGGCATCCTCGCTGGGGCGCTCCGGAGGCTGGGCACCGGCAGCTTGGCGGTGCACGATACAGCCGCCGAGTGTCGCACCCGGGGCGGCAAGAGCTGTACGTACGTCGTCTTCAAGAAGTAGCCTCAGCCGTCAGGAAAGAGTGCCGAGCGCAGGATCCGATCCGGATCGAAGCGGCGCTTGAGGCCCGTCCACGACTCGTACAAGCCACCGTGATGTTCTCGCCAGCGATCGGCATCCATCGTCCCGAGCCACCCCGATAGGTACCGTTTACCGCCCGCTTTGCGAAGCAAGGCATCGATGCGAGCCAGCGCGGGGAGAACGTGTTCGCGCTCCGACGCCGCGACTCCGGTCGGCAAGATCGCCAGACACACGGCGCGGTTCCCGTCGGGCGTGGCAAACAACGGAGGCTTTTTGCTCGTGTCGATCCACAGAACACGATGACCGTCTCCCAGCGACGTCGGCAACTCGTCGAGGATCGTGGGCAAAAGGCCAACGAGCCGTTCCGGCGGAAGCAGGCATTCGAGCCATGGATGTAGCTGCTGCCAGGCGCCGGATTGCCGCATGCCATCGAAGCGAGGTTGGTAACGGGCGATGAAGTCGGAGAAGGTCTCGTCGTCGACGTGAACCACGCGCCAGGGTGTCACGGCTCTCAGCGCCTCTGTTTGGTCGGGCGGTATGTCGCTGTATTCGACGCCGACCTGGATGCCGTAGAGCCATTGAACGCGCGAGCCTTGGCCAGCAGAACGACTGCGAAACCCCTTGGCCCCCATCCAGCACATGGCCTCGATGTGATCGACGCGGCGGTCGCTGACGAGCCGCTGCTGGTCGGCAAACCACGGCTCGATTTCGTCGTATACGAGATGGAAGGTCCGAACGCGTGCTGGGGCGGGACGCAATGCCACCGCTGCTCGCGCGACGATCCCGCAACGCCCAAGTCCGCCCAGGACTGCGAAGAAAAGGTCGCCCGTCTCTGCCGCCGAGCAGCGGATGATCCGCCCGCCGCCGGTCACGACCTCGAGCGCCGGGATCTGGCTGACCACCGGTCCGTGCCGATACGCGTTCGAGCCGATACCCCCTGCCGAGATCAGGCCTCCGACCGAGATGTCCAGATTCAGAGGCACTACCCGCGGCACGAGCCCAAATTCCAATGTGGCCCGTGTCAGCTCGCGCCACCGTGTGCCAGCCTCGCAGTGGGCCTGGAGGTCGGTGGGACGGATCGGTTCGATGCGGTCCAGGCGCGATAGGTCGACGGACAATCCCGCCGGTGACAACGCCTGGCCCGATTGACTGTAGCCCCGACCGCGAGGACAGAGCGGCAATCTCTGCTGGGCAGCGAACCGAACGACCGCGCTCAATTCGTCGACGTCACGGGGAGTCGCGACCGCCCAGGGCTGCGCCTGAACCAAGTGTCCGAAGTCCTCGGCGAAATCTGCGCGCGTTGCCGGATCGCGCCGAACCGAGGCCCCGGTGACAGTCAGCAGCGCGGCAGTCGCTTCTTCGGTCCAAGCCGATCCACTCATGGCTCGGACGTCATCCTGGGGTCACATGTGGACGCGGGGGGGGCACGGAGGTCAGCTTCGGGCCCGCAGCGGGCGGGCGGAAGTCATCGCGGCGACCGGGACATCCAGGGGCGATGACGTCTTGACGCGAAGCCCGGGAGGCACCGCCCGATACGCTGCGGCCAAAGCGGGACGGTGTTGCTCTTGCTCTGCGGCGCACAGAGCGTCGAACATCGCGGTGAAGGCGGCGTAGCAGCGATCGATGAGCTGCTTGGCTTCCACTCGAACCTTGGGGGGCAGGCGGATGCCGGAGACGATGCGCGCAATCTCTTCTTCGAAGACCGCATGGTTCTTCTCGACCTCGAGGTGCGAGAACGAAAAGTATTTGAGGAGCTTCGTCCAGCCCGCGCGCTCGACCACCGCGGCGACCCGGCCGAAGAACACGTGGCCGGCCGACTCCAGCGCCTTCACCAGAACCAGCCGTAGCCGATCGTCCTTCGTCCGGTACACCTCCGAGACCAGCGCGTACGCGGCGTCGCGCGTCGGCGAGTGTCGCTCGCTGAACAGCCAGCGCACGTCCGGCGCCGGCATCTGCATCGCCGCCAGATCCTCGAGGAACCAGCGGTCGTGTCCGGCATCCTCCGCGCGGTGATGGCGGACGATCTTTCGCATCTGAGGATTCCGGGTGAGGCTCGCGTTCAGGCGCAGGATGTCCTGAAACGCCATCACCCAGAACGTCAGATCCGGGGCAAACGACAGTACCCCCCCAACCCCCGCGCCCAATCGCTCATCAGCGAAAAAGTCGTGCTTCGAAAACTCAGCCTGCCTCTTTGCAACGTGCGCTTCTACGAGCTTCATTGACGGTCTTCCTATCTCCCCCTGAGAGAATCGTTGGTGTTGTTCCAGAAATGAGAACGACTATCGGCAGTTGGCCGTCCCACGATTGCCCCAGAACCGTCCCGTCAGCTGCTCGGCCCACAGACCGAGTGCGTCAGCAACGGACGTACCAGCGGGCGTGACCGGTCGATACGAAAAATCCTCGATGATCGAGGAGGTCCGAGCTGGCTGAGCTCGGTCGTGAGTCATATGACCAAGCGGGCCTAGTCACACTTAGTCACTGCGTTAGTCACACAAAGTCATAGTGCGCCTCGGCGGTGATGTTCGCGGCGCGGTCGCGCTCAAGCTTGCACCGCGCGCTCCGATGGATTGCATACGGCGTCCCGACGCAATCACGAGGAGCTCGACCGATGCCCAAGGTCCTAGTGGTCGAAGATTCGAACGTTCTCCAGATGTATTACCGGCAGATCTTCGCGAAGTTGCCGGGGTACCAAGTGTCGTTCACAAAAAACGGCCGGCAGGCGTTGGATCACGTCGCGAATAATGGAATGCCGGATGTGGTGGTCCTGGATATCAATATGCCGGTCATGGATGGGCTGGAGTTTCTCGAGCACTTCAGGGGCGATCGAAAGAGCGCGCCGGCCCGGGTCGTCATCGTGACCACGGAAGGCCGCGAGGATGACTTCAAACGCGGTCTCGAAGCGGGCGCGAGCGCGTATCTCAAGAAGCCGTTCACTCCGGACGCGCTGATCGACGTGCTGCAGGGGTTGCTCGCGAACCCGATTCGGGCCGGGGCCACGACGTGAATCGAGGGGACGCCCCGGCACCGAAGCCGGAGGACGCTACCCCGCGGACTCCCGAGTCACTCACAGCCTCGCTGCTCGAAGCGCTCGGTGCGAGTGATCGGGCGGAACGAGCGCGCGCGATCGCGGGCGCGGCGGAGATGGTCGATCCCGACCTGCTGATCGAGGCGGTGGCCGACCAGGCAGACTCGCGGCGCCGCAACGCCGCGATGGACGCGCTGGCGACAGGCGGCGCCCGAAGCGTTCCGGCGCTCGTGCGCGGGCTTCGCCATCCCGATGGCGAGGTGGTCATGTTCTCGGCCGGGGTGCTCGCGCGCACTGGAAGTCCCGCGGCCATCCCACACCTGGTTTCCTTGCTGGACCACGAAGACATCAACGTCGTCCAGCAGGTCATTGACGGCCTCTCCCAGATCCGCACGACCCTCGCGGTGGAAGCGCTGGTCAAGGTGCTGGACCGCGATCCATGGCTGCGCTTCGCGGCGGTGCACGCGCTCGGCGAGATCGGGGACCAGCGCGCGGTATCCGCGTTGGCCCCATTGCTCGCTGACGAAGCGGTTCGCGGCGCGGTGATACGTGCGATGGGCAAGATTGGATCGCCAGAGGCACTGGCGTGCTTGTTCCGCGTGGTTCGCGAGAGCCAGGACACGGCGACGTTCGCGGAGTGCCTGCGGGCGATCGGCGAGGCTCTCGAGTTTCAGCCGAATCAGGAAGCGCTGCAGAACATCGCCGACTGGACCGAGCTCGCGTCTCCCTCCGCCGCCGGCCTTCACGACCGGCTCGAGCAGGTGCTGGCCTCCGAGGCGAGGGACGACACGCGGGACGGTGAAGGTCCTGACACTCGCCAGTCCGCTGCGATGATCGTCAAGGCGCTGAAGCTGCGGCCGCTCTACACCGCGCTCGTGCTCGCCGGCCGGGATCCCGCATTGCGTGAGGTCCTTGAGTTCAGCGCCGTCTCGATCGGAGAAGAGATAGTCCCGATGTTGCGCGACGGATTGACCTCGCCGAATGCAGCGGTGCGCATGCTGGCCTGCGAATGTCTCGGGGCGCTGGGCAACGTTCCCGCCGCACCGCTGATCCAGAAGGTGATTGATGACCGCGATGCGCGGGTGCGGGCCGCCGCGGTCAGCGCGCTCATGCGGCTCGGATGTGACGACGCGATCCCGACGATGGCGAAGTGCTTGACGGATCCCGAGGTGATGGTCCGGGAGGCGGCCGTCGCCGCCTTCTGTTGCATGGACGCCGACGAGGTCGCCCGCGTGCTGATTTCGCTGGTCGAGCAGCCGACATTTCCGCGACGCATCGCCTTGACGATCGTGTGCGCGAATCCGCATGTCGCTCATTTGGACTTCATCCTCGGCTGCCTGAACGACGCTCAGGCCGCGGTCCGCCGTGCCGCCGCCGAGGCTCTGGCGCGGCAGCCGACGGTCGATGTCGTCGGCACGATCGAGCCGCTACTGCGCGATCCCGAGGTGGAGGTGCGGCGTTCGGTCGTCAGAATTCTAGGCGGCCTGCGCAGCCGGCGCGTGCGGCAGCTTCTCGCCAATCAAGCCGAGACCGATCTCGAGACGCTGGTCGACTCGGTGCAGGCGCTTGGCAAGCTGGGTGACACGACGGTCGTGCCATTGCTCAGCGCAATCTTCGAGAGGGAAGGACCGGCGGTGAAGCTGGCGGTGATCGAGGCGTTCAAGGACATGCACGATCCGGCGGCAGAGCCTTTTCTCGCGCGCCAGCTGGGAAACTCCGATCCGGGACTACGGCGCGCGGCCGTGCTAGCCCTGGGAGCGACCCGCTCACCGAACGCAATTCGCCAGCTAACGCCCGTTGCGCGCGATCCGGACGAGAGCGTTCGGTCTGCCGTCGCCGCCGTTCTGGGCGCCGTCGGCAATGGCCAGGCGAATGATGCGCTCACGCGCCTGGCGCACGATCCGAGCCGCTCTATCGCTGCAATCGCCCGTCAGGCACTGGACAAGCTCGGGCAGGCCGGCGGTTAGCCAGGCCGAAGCGCGAGCATCTCCGCGGGAACCGCGGACCACTCCCCGAGTGCGTGTGTTCGCGGTGCGCCAGCCCACCGCGCCATCAAGAACTGTTGCCGATGAACCGAAGAGCGTTCTGATGGTCAAGTTGACCGTCCGCTCCCCGCCCGGTGGCGGACCGGCTCCTGAAATACCGGCCCGGGTGCAAAACCTGCTGGACGCCGCGGCGACCGACGCTGCCGTCGAGCTGTTCGCGGCGCACAGGGTGACCATCGTTCGGGACCCTACTCCCGAGACGCATGCGCTCATGACGGATCTCGCCGCACTTGGCATCGTTCGCTTCACCGCGCCGGCTCTCACCGGGACGGCCGTCCTGGGCGCCTCGACGAGCACGCTGCGGCGATCGAATGGCCGCGCCAGCTCAGACCGGGACTGGGTTGCCGAGCTCGCCAATCAATTCGTCGGACGCTTCAAGCTGAAGCTGCTGCGCGCGGGATTCGAGCTGTGGTCGATGGCGCCCGTGACCGTTAGCGGTCGCCTGCTCGCCACGGCTGTGTCGCAACCGCAGTACACACCCATCTCCTTCAAAGATTCGCGCGGAGGATCTATCGGCATCTGGGTCGAGATCGAGCCTGCTGGCGGCCTCAAGATCACGACGCCTCCTGCGGCCGGCGAGATCCCGACCGAAGGCGACATCATTCTCTTCTGATCGGCCGGCCGCCGAGCACACCACGAGCGTGACCGGTTTCGAGTTAGCCATCGCGTCGTTGTTCGCGCGCCGGGAGATGTCGGGCAGAAGACACGAGTGTGGCGGCGAGACGCCTCTCCTCAAGTTTCTTCCGTGCGGTGTCGAACGCATTTTCCAATGAGCGCGCCGGGGGGGCCCGCAACGGCGCCGCGTGCATCCCGCCTTTCGTCGGTCGGGACCAAGCTCGCGGGGTCGACGATCATATTGATCCTCGCGGTCACGGCGGGCGTCTATCTGGCGCTCAGTCGCAGCCAGCGCGAGAACCTGCTGCAGTCGAAGGAGACCGCCGCCGCCGCCGTCACGCGGTTGTTCGTCGATTCGTGCGCCGCGGGCGTCGTCTTCGGGGACGAGGCCGCGATCGAGGAGGAGCTCACGACGCTGGGCCGCAACGACGACGTCGAGTACGCCGCGGTGTGGAGCAGCGACGACGCGGGACGCGTGAAGAAGCGGTTCGGCGAGCTGCGCCGCCGCGGCAACGTCGATCCCCCGAGCGAGATCTCGCGTACGACGCATTTGCACCGCGAGGCCACGCGGGTCGTAATCTGGTCGCCCATCGTCGACCGCCAGGGTGATCTGGCCGGAGGCACGGTGGTCGCCTTCTCGCTGGCCCGCGAGAACCAGGCGATCGCGGCGATCGAACGGTCGACGCTTGTGGTCTCGACCGCGGTCGCTCTCGGGTTGCTGCTGCTCCTCATCATCATGGCGCGCGTCATGGTCGTCGGTCCACTTGGCAAGCTCGTCACCGCCGCCCGGGAGCTCGAGCACGGCGGCAAGGGGGATGTGGATATCCGCTCGCGCGACGAGGTCGGCCAGCTCGCCGGCGCGTTCCGCCAGATGGCGGTCGCTATCCGCGAGCGCGAGCAGCGCATTGGCGCGCGCAACCGGGACATGCGGCTGGTCCTGGACAACGTCGGGCAGGGCTTCGTGACGCTCGACGCCAACGGGACGATGTCGGAGGAGCGCTCGCGGGTGATCGACGAGTGGTTCGGGGCGGTCGGCCCCGCGACGAAGCTGTGGGACTACCTCGCCCGCGTCGACGCCTCCGTCGCGCAGTGGTTCGAGGTCGGATGGACCGCGATCGGCGAGGACGTCCTGCCGCTCGCCTTGTGTCTCGATCAGCTTCCCAAGTTGATCCAGAAGGACGGACGCGCTTACGAGCTCGCGTACCGACCGATCATGGAGGACGAGCGTCTCGCCAAGCTGATCGTCGTCATCACGGACGTCACCGCGCGCATCGAACGAGAACGCGCGGAGCAGGCTCACTGGGAGATGATGAGCGTGTTTCGCCGATTCCTGGCCGACCGGGCCGCACTCGACGACTTCTTCGCCGAAACGACCAAGCTCGTTCGGACCATCACCAGCGGCACCGCCCCAGACGATTCGGGCCTGCGACGTCAGATCCACACGGTCAAGGGGAACACCGCGCTGTTCGGCATCCAGAGCGTCGCGAGCTTCTGTCACCAGCTGGAGGAGAAGATGGCGGATGCGCCGAACGGCGCCGAGGTGCTGTCTCGGTCGGACCTGAACGCGTTGTCCGCCTCGTGGGAACGCGCGGTCGCCATGCATTCCCAGCTAACCGAGGGGGGGACGGCCTCTCGGGTCGAGCTGGAGAGCAGTGAGTACGATGCCTTCCTGAGCGCGCTGCGTGCCCGGACGGGCCACGACGCTCTCCTTGCGACCGCGGTCACTTGGCGCTTCGAGCTCGTGTCGAAGCGCCTCTCGGTGATCGGTGAACAGATCCGCGCGCTCGGAAGCCGCCTGGAACGCGCCCCCGTCGACGTGATCTGCGAGGCGACGGACCTGCGCCTGCCGCCGGCACGATGGGCGGGCTTCTGGTCGGCGTTCGCGCACGTGGTTCGCAACACGGTCGATCACGGCATCGAGACCAGCGCGCAACGCCAGACTTCGGGAAAGCCGCTCCGGGCGGTGGTCAAGCTGGCGGTCCGACGAGAAGGCACGCGTGTCGTCGTGTCGATCGCCGACGACGGACCGGGCATCGACTGGCTGGCGGTCGCGGCGCGCGCCCGCGAGCGCAAGCTGCCCCACGCGAGTCGGGCCGATCTCGAGGCCGCTTTGTTCTCGGACGGGATCTCGACCCGCCACGAGAGCACGGTGATCTCGGGCCGAGGCGTCGGCCTCGGCGCCTTGCGCGAGGTGGTGCGCGCGCTCGGCGGTCGCAGCCTGATCGAGGACGCCGAAGGCGGCGGGACCGTGTTCCGCTTCGTGCTGCCCGACTCGATGCTCGAGGACGACGTCGCGGCGGTGCGCGGGGACGGCCGGGGCGTGGTCGGCGTCGCGGCGAGCGAGCGTTCCGGCGCGCATCACGCGGGGGGCGCGTGATCGGGCGCAGCGCAGTCACCTCTTCGCTCGCGACGGCCGTGCTGGCCGTAACCCTCCCCCTGCCCGCGCGCGCCCAGGACATCTCCGATCTCGAAGGGCTCCTGAGTGAGCAAGTCGTCAGCTCCGCCTCGAAGACGTCCGAGCGGGCCAGCTCCGCCCCGGCCCTGTCGACCAGCATCTCTGCCGAGGACCTCCGGCGCTACGGCATCAAGACCCTCGCGGAAGCGATCGACTTTCTTTCGATCGGCGTCGTCAGCTCCGAGAACCTTAACGGCGGTGAGATGGGTGCGCGCGGAGTCCTCATCACCGGCGATCGCGGGAGCCATTTCCTGCTGCTGCTCGACGGTCACGCGATCAACGAACAGGTGCGCGGAAGCGTCTTCTTCGGCGTGGGCGCGGGGATCCCGATGGAGATTGTCGATCACATCGAGATCATCGTAGGCCCAGGCTCGGTCCTCTACGGATCGAACGCGATGTTGGGCCTCATCAACGTCGTGACCAAACGCGCGCGAGACTGGAGCGGTGTGAAGGTCATCGCGGATTCGTCGATCCCGACCTCCCTGCGGGCCTCCGCAGGCGGCGGCGGCCGGTTCTCATTGCTCGGCCGAGACGGCGAGGTGACGACCCAGCTCGAGTCCTACCGACAAAGGGGCCCGAGCTTCTATTTCGCCCCGGAGAACACGGGCATCGACGCGTTCACCGGGCAGCCCGGCCGCTACTCGCGCGCCCCCACCGGCACGGGGATCTGGGGCGGGGCGAACGCGACGCGCGCGTATTACGCCGACGTTCACGCCGGCATCTTGCGGGTCGCGCTCGGAAACACCGAGCTCGAGCTGCATGGGTCGTACTACCGCCACGCCACGCCGACGGGCGCGGGCGACTTCGACGACCCGGGAACGAACGAAGGGGAATGGCGCGGGTCGATCGACCTCAAGCATCACCACGCGTTCTCCACGGTGTTCTCGCTGGCGGGCCGCGCCTACGCCGACGTCTTCGCGTTTGACAGCGCCTTCATCACCTCGCGCGGCGAGCTCTGTCCCTTCGGACAGGTGACGTGCCGATACAGCAACAGCTCGCGCGGGACCTGGGCAGGGCTTGACCTTCAGTCGACCTGGGACTGGCTGGAAACGGGCGATCTCGTGACCACGCTGGGCGGCGAAGTTCGCGGGCGGCTGCTCAAGACCAGTTCCGAGGCGGCCAACGTCGACACCGGCCAGGACGTCTACCCGACGCCCCCGGGCCTGGACGTGCGCGACACAGTCCTGGCCGCGTATCTGCAGCAGACCTGGCAGGCGACCCACAAGCTGCACTTCAACGCTGGCGCGCGCGTAGATCGCGATCCGCGTTTCCCGGTGGTCCTGA
>Ga0207661_10004057_pt1 | contig 10225 bp, 8 predicted proteins | sample KBSC713LmetaG_FD_184337 | JGI IMG/M metagenome (GOLD analysis project Ga0207661, IMG submission 184337) | Corn rhizosphere microbial communities from Kellogg Biological Station, Michigan, USA - KBS C7.1-3L metaG (SPAdes) (version 2) | ecosystem: Host-associated > Plants > Roots > Rhizosphere ... | reverse complement strand
CCCGACTGGCGCGATGCCTACGCGGAACGCGCGGTTCGCTACCGAGCCCTCTATCCGGCGCTGCGCGACGCCGGTCGCTGACCGTGGCTCACAGCGCCTCCGAGAGGACGTCGCGCGCGAGAGCGACGGCCTCCTCGAGCTGGAGCGCCCGACCGCGCGCGATGGCTGCCTCGACGTCGGTCAGCCGTGCGACGTCCTCGAGCGTCGAGGCGTGGCGCTGCGCCTCCGCGCGCTGCGGCTCGGTCCGGATCACGGCGAAGAGCTCGAGGAACGCGCCGCCCAGGGCGCCGGCGTCGTCGGCGCGATCCGTCGCGAGCGCGACACGTGCCGCGATCCCGAACGCGTAGGCCAGCACCTCGCGGTACGAAAGCCGAATCGCCTTCTCGATCGCGGTGAGCGCGTGCTCGGCCGCCGCGCGGTAATCCCTGCGGGCGAGGTCGAACGTCGCGAGGTTGAGGCTCGAGATCGCCACGCCGTCCTCGTCGCCGATCGTCACGGCCAGCGCGAGCGCCTCGCTCGTCGCGCTGATCGCGCCGTCCAGATCACCGAGCGTCTCGTACACGGAGCCGAGGTTGGCGAGCACGACACCCATGGCGTTCGGGTCGTCTACCTGGGCGAGGAGCGCCCGCGAGGCCTCGTAGTACTCGAGCGCCCGCGGGAGATCGTCCTCGGCGTGCCAGTTCGCCCCGATCTCCATCGTGGCCCGGGCGACCTCGCGCGGGCTGCCGACCTTCTCGAAGAGCGGGAGCGCCTCGAGCCAGAGCGCTCGTGACCGTGCATGGTCGTTCGCGGTGAACGCCATCACGCCGGCCTCGCCGAGTGCTCGCGCGTGGAGCTCGTCGCCCACCGCCGGCGCGAGCTCGACGCAGCGTTCGAGACGGCGCTGGCCTTCCTCGACGTAGCCGCGGACACGCCAGAAGTACCGCATCGCCGTTGCGAGGCGAAGCTCGCGCTCCGCGTCGCCGATCGCCTCGGCGTGCGCGAACGCCGCACGGATGTTGTCGTGCTCGAGCTCGAGGCGGTCGAGCCAGGGAGCGTCCATCTGGCGTTGCCAGTAGAGCCCTTCGCCTTCGACGAGCTGGAGAAGCCAGTCGAGCTGGCGGTCGTGGATCTCGCGCTCGTTCCCCGACGCCGCCAGGAGGTCGGCCGCGTACTCCCGCACCGTCTCGAGCATCGCGAACCGCGGCGCCTCCGCTGCGGTGGAGCGCGTCACGAGCGCCGCGTCGAGCAGCTCCTCGAGCGCGTCGGGAACCTCGACGTCTCCCGCGACGACCTCGAGCGCGTCGAGCGACGCACCGCCGCTGAAGGCGCCGAGCACTGCGAGCAGGTCGCGCTCCTCCTGACCCAGGAGCTGCACGCTCCAGTCGAGCGTCGCGCGGAGCGATCGCTGCCGCTCGGGCAGGTCGCGGGCGCCACGGGAAAGGAGCGAGAGCCGCTCACCGAGCCTATCGGCGGTTCCGTCCGGCCCGAGAGTGCGCACACGGGCCGCGGCGAGCTCGAGCGCCAGAGGGAGGCCGTCGAGCGCCCGGCAGATCCGCGCCACCGCAGCCGCGTTGGCATCGGTGAGCTCGAACTCGCCGAGGGCGGCGCGTGCCCGCTCCGCGTAGAGGCGCACCGCCGCGACCCGCTCGATCGCGCTCACGGTCTCGTTACCGGGTTCCGGCACGTGGAGCGGTGGGACCGCGTAGACGTGCTCGGCGGCGACGCGGAGCGGCGCGCGGCTCGTCACGAGGACCGCGAGCGCGGGCGCGGCCGCCACGAGAGCCGCGATGTCGGCCGCAGCGTCGAGCACCTGCTCGAAGTTGTCGAGCACGAGCAGGAGCGGGTCGTCGCCCAGTGCGGAGAGCACGGTCTCGAGGTCGTCCCGACCGGGCGCCTCCTCCGCGCCGAGCGACCGCGCGATCGTGGGGAGGACGAGCTGCGCGTCGACGACGGCCGAGAGGTCGACGAACACGACCGGGGCGAGTGCTTCGGCGGCCGCCAGCGCGAGCCGCGTCTTTCCGGTGCCGCCGGGCCCGGTCAGGGTCACGAGCCGGGTGTCGGGTCGACCCAGGAGCGCACGAACCGCCGCGAGCTCGAGATCGCGGCCGATCAGCGGTGTCCTCGCAGTCGGCACGACGCCGCGGTGTTCCGGCCGCTCCGCGCCACCCGGCGCAGGTGCCGGCGCGGCGAGTTCGGGGTCCTGGCGCAGGATCCGCTGCTCGAGCGCACGCAGCTCGGCGGAGGGCTCGAGGCCGATCTCGTCGAGCGCGTCGCGGGCGTCCCGATACGCAGCGAGCGCTTCGGCCTGCCGGCCGCCGCGATAGAGCGCGAGCATCTGCTGCGCTCGTAGCCGCTCCCGGTGGGGGTGCGCCGCGACGAGCGCCTCGAGCTGTCCGGCGACGGCGTCGTGTCCGCCCGCTTCGAGCTCGGCGGCCAGCCTGGCCTCGATCGCCGCCAGGCGCGCCTCGTCGAGTCGCGCCGCATCGGGGGCGGCGAACGGCTGGTCCGCGACGTCAGCGAGCGCCGGGCCGCGCCAGAGGTCGAGCGCCTCCGCGAAGCGGGCGCCGGCGACGAGCTCCTCGAAGCGGACGGCGTCGAGCTCGCCGGGCTCGACGCGAACCAGGTAGCCCGGCGCGCGCGTGACGATCCGGTCCGGGCCGAGCGCCTTGCGCAGGGCGTGGACGTGTACCTGGAGCGCGCCGCGGACGCTTGCGGGCGGCTCGTCGCCCCACACCGCGTCGATCAGCCGGTCGATCGAGACCGCCTCGTTGCGATGCAGCAGGAGGAGCGCCAGAACCGCTCGCGGACGCCTTCCGCCCAGCGGCAGGGGCTCGCCGCCGTCCCCGAGCACCTCCAGCGGCCCGAGCACCCGGAACTCCATGACCCCCCGAAGCCTCCCTTAAGCCCGACTTGAGTCGATCCTAAGCGGTCGGGCCGATGGTGCGCGGGTCACGTCAACCGCCCCGAAGGAGCAGAGCAATGATCACCACCGGCCAGACCATCACGAATCGCGTCACCGGCGAGACCCTCGTCTTCCGCACGACCTCGGCCGACACCAACGGCGAGCGCGTCGTCGTCGAGACGTTCGTCGAGCCGAACGGCGCCGTCGCCGCGGCCCACGTCCATCCCGCGCAGGAGGAGCTCTTCGAGGTCCTCGCAGGCGAGCTCGAGCTCCGGCTCGGCAAGCAGACGCTCGTCGCGAAGGCCGGCGATCGGGTCCTCGTCCCGGCGGGAACGCCCCACCGGTTCCGCAACGTCGGCGAGGAGACCGCTCACTTCGTCTGCGAGGTCACGCCCGCGCTCGGGTTCGAGCAGCTGATCGAGACGATGTTCTCGCTCGCCGAGGACGGCAAGGTCAACAGGAAGGGCATGCCGAACCCGCTGCGCCTCGCGGTCATCGCGAAGCATCACTTCGGCGACGTCCGTCTGCCTTTCCCGCCCGCATGGCTCCAGCGGCTCGGCCTCGCGTTCGGCGCGCCGCTCGGCCGGCTCCTCGGCTACGGCGCGAGCTACGAGCCGAAGGCCCCGGAGGCTCCGACGGCCCTCGGTGTCTAGGCGCATGCGTCGCCGTCGCACTCTCGTCCGCCTGCTCGGCCGGATCCTCCGGCCGGGCGGCGCACGGGAATAGTCGCAGTCCGATCCACTCGAAGAGGATAGAGATGACGGTCGATCGTGCCGCTGCTGGCGCAGGAAGCGTGAGGTCGGTCACCGCAGCGAGTTGCGGAGGAAGCGCAGGAGGTTGCCGCTCGTCACGGCGGCGACCTCCTCCTCCGTCCAGCCTCGTGCCTGCAGCCGCGCGACGAGCGCGGGGTACTGCTCGGGGCCCGTGAGGCCCTCGATTCCGAGGCCCGGCGCGAGGCCCGGCGGGGCGAGGCCGTCCTTCGTCACGTTCGGCACCGGCATCGCCTCCCATAGACGGTGCGTGAAGTCCCCGCCGAGGCAGATTCGCTCGAGCCCCATCACCGAGATCGCGTGCTCGAGGTGGTCGACAACCCGGTCGAGCGTCCTGCGCTCGGGGCCGATCACGAGGGGATGGAGCATCAGGCCGAACAGCCCGCCGGCCTCCCCGAGCGAGCGAAGCTGGTCGTCGTCGAGGTTCCGCGGGGTGTCGTGGACGCTGCGGCAGGCGCCGTGCGAGTAGAGCAGCGGCGCGCCGTTCGCGCGCTCGAGGATCTCCGTGAACGTTCCCTGCGAGGCGTGTGCGAGGTCGAGGATCACCCCGAGCGAGACGAGGCGATCGACGAGCTCGCGTCCGAGCCGCGAAAGGCTCCCGCCGTCCTCTGCCGCACCGTCGGCAAAGGCGTTCCGCCGGTTCCACGTCAGCCCCGCCATCCGCACCCCGAGCGCATGGAAGACGTCGGCCGGCCACGTCTCGACACCGAAGCACTCGACGCCCTCGAGCGAGAGCATCAGCCCGATCCGCTCGCCTGCTTCGACCGTGTCGAGGTCGGCGGCCGACGTGACCTGGACGACGTCTTGGGGGCACTCGCGCAGCGCGCGGTGGAACGAGGCCGCGAGCGAGAGCGCCTCGCGCAGCGTCCCCTCGGGCTGGACGGCGACGTCGACGTAGATCGGGCAGACCTGCAGCCCGACCCCGCCCTGGCGCAGGAGCGGTAGCCAGGTCGAGGCGAACACGTCGGTCTCGTCGAGGCGCCGCTCGCGGTGGGCGACCTCCATCAGGAGGTCGACGTGCGCGTCCGCGATCACGCCGCGAGCGCCCGGGCGATGGCCTCTCGGCCGTTTTCGAGCACCGGCTCTCCGTGCGAGACGAGCACGCGGTCGACCGGCAGCTCGAGCAACGGCGCGAGCGCTTCGCGGAGGTCGGCGTGACCGACGCCGGTTGGCAGCCACGACTCCGGGCACAGGCGGATGCCGCCGGCCCCGTCGCCGAGGAGAACGTCTCCCGGCACGAGCGCGGCGTGCGCAGGGAGCCAGAACACGACCTCCGTCGCGCGACCGCTGGGCAGCGCCTCGATGCTCGCCGGGAGCCGGTCGCCTGGCCGGAACACGGTCGTGCGCAAGCCCGCCCGCCGCTCGACCGGGGCGCGGGCGCGCGCTGCCGCATGGATTCTCCCGCGGTAGCGGCGGGCGACCGCGGCGGCGCTCCGGACGTGCCAGAACACCGTGACGAGGACGTGGACGCGCGCGCCGGCTCTCTTCACGTCACGGTCGAGCGCGCGCCAGAAGCGCCCCGCCTCGTCCCGCTCCTCGGGTACCAGCGGATCGACGAGCACGACGGCGTCGTCCCCCTCGACGTAGACGGAGCCGACCGCCTCCCGCCACTCCCCGTAGTACGTGCTCCATCGCCAGAGACCGTCGGCGATGCGCGTCACCTCCATCGCGGCGAGCGTACACGGGCGACGTGGTAGGAATCCCGGCCATGGACGCACTTCGCCTCGGCCTCCTCTCGACCGCCGCGATCAACGCCCAGATCCTCGGCGGGGCGAGCGAGACCGACCGTGTCGAGATCGTCGCGGTTGCGAGCCGCGACGGCGCGAAGGCGCAGGCGTACGCCGCCGAGCACGGCATCGAGCGGGCCTACGGCTCCTACGAGGCGCTGCTCGACGACGACGGGGTCGATGCGATCTACATCGGCCTGCCGAACGGCCTGCACCACGAGTGGACGATGCATGCGCTCGAGGCAGGCAAGCATGTGCTGGTGGAGAAGCCGTACACGCGGCACGCGGCTGAGGCCGGGGCGGCGTTCGGCGCCGCCGAGGCGGCGGGACTCGTGCTGATGGAGGCGTTCATGTACCGCCACCATCCGCAGACGGCGGTCGTGCGCGACCTCGTCGTCGGTGGCTCGATCGGACGCCTCCAGGTGGTCAAGACGACGTTCTCGTTCGCCCTCGACGACCTGACGAACGTGCGCGCGCTCCCCGAGCTCGACGGTGGCGCGATGATGGACGTCGGCTGCTACTGCGTCAGCGCGATCCGTCTCCTTGCCGGCGAGCCGGCACACGTGTCGGGTGAGCAGGTCGTCGGCCCGACCGGGGTGGACATGGCGCTCCACGGGACGTTGCGGTGCGCCGACGACGTGATCGGCCAGTTCGAGGCGTCCTTCCGCTCCCCGCGGCGCCAGCGGATCGAGGTGGTCGGCGACGAGGGCACGATCACCGTCGAGGCGCCCTTCCGCGTCGACTGGGGCGGTGCGGTGCTGCTCGCGCGACCCGACGGGGACACGCTCGGCGAGCCCGAGGCGGTCGCCGTGCCGCGGGCGAGCTCCTACCGACTCGAGCTCGAGAACTTCGCGGACGCGGCGCAGGGCCGCGGCCCGCAGCTGCTCGGACGCGAGGACGCCGTCGGACAGGCGCGCACGATCGAGGCGCTGTACCGCTCCGCCGCCGAGGGACGCTCGGTGCCGGTCGGCGAGACCGGCGGCGCCGCCTTCGCGTAGAGATCTGAACCCCCTACGAGCTCAGGATTCGCTGAGCGGCAGTGGCTCGATCGCGCCGCCGGCGATTCGCCACGCGGCGAGCTCGTCGAGGCGGACCGAGTAGATCACGTACGGCCGCCCCTGCCAGAGGCCGATGCGCTCGACGTCCGTGCGGGAGGGCCTCGGCGGCGAGGAGACGTGCGAGTGGACGACGGCCTGCTCGACGTCGCGGTCGCCGAGATCCGCCCAGACGACCGGGTCGAGTCGGAGCTCGAAGTAGTACGGCGACGGGGAGGCATTCTCCCCGGCCACGTATTCGACCGCGTGGTCCCCGTCCAGCAGGAGAAGCCCGCAGGCCTCGTTCGGAAGCTCGGCGCGCGCGTGCTCGGCGATCTCAGACCGCACCGCGGCCGGGATCACCAACGGGGCGGGATCACCACCAAACCGTGCGCTCCATCGACGCCGCGACGGCGTCCTCGTCGGCGTCCCAGAAGTCGGCGCTCAGGTACTTCCAGCCGGCGTCGGCAAGGATCGTCACGACGACGCCCTCGTCGAGCTCGGCGGCGAGACGCCGCGCGACCGCGACGACGGCGCCGGCGGAGACGCCGGCGAAGAGCCCCTCGAGGTGAAGCAGGTCTCGCATGGCCTCGACCGACTCCTCGTTCGAGACGAGTACCTTGCGATCGAGCTTCGCGACGTCGAGGATCGGGGGCACGTAGCCGTCGTCGAGCGAGCGAAGGCCCATCACCGGATCGCCGGGCAGCGGCTCGGCCGCCGCGACGATGACGTCGGGGAAGGCCTCGCGGACCCGCTCGCCGGCGCCCATCAGCGTCCCTCCGGTGCCGAGCCCGGCGACGAGCACGTCGACCCGCTCCAGCGCGTCCACGATCTCGGCGCCCGTGCCCTCGTAGTGCGCACGCGGGTTGGCCTCGTTGGCGTACTGGAAGGGGACGAACCAGCGCGGATCGGCCTCGGCCAACTCGAGCGCCAGGCGCACGGCGCCGTTCGAGCCCTCGGCCGCGGGCGAGAGGACGAGGTCCGCGCCGTACAGGCGCAGGAGTCGCTTCCGCTCGGGCGTCGCGTTCTCCGGGATCACGCACGTGAGCGGATAGCCCTTCAGGGCGGCCACGAGCGCAAGCGAGATGCCGGTGTTCCCGGAGGTCGGCTCGAGGAGCGCGCGCCCGGGCTCGAGCTCGCCGGAGGCCTCGGCGCTCTCGATCATCGCCTTCGCGACGCGGTCCTTGATCGACCCCGTCGGGTTCTGGCCTTCGAGCTTTGCATAGAGCTTCACCGACGACTTCGGTGACAGGCGCGGCAGCTCGACGAGTGGCGTGGAGCCGATCAGGTCGAGCAGGCTGCCCGCGACAAGACCACCTTCCCGGCGTTCCCGGCGGGGCGCTGCGGCCGTGAGGGGAGGGGGAACAGTATGCGAATACGGGTCCCCGACCAGAGCGGGCGGAGCGTCCCGAGGCGGGCGGAGCCGGGCTCTGCCCGGCGGGAGCCCGCCCGCCGGGGGCCTCGGGGAGCCACCGGCCATCGCGGGAAGCAGGATCACGGTCCCACCGACCGGGACCGACGTGTCGAGACCGTCGAGCGTGCGGACGTCCTCCCCGCCGACGTAGACGTTCACGAACGGCGCGATGCCGCCGTCCTGCAGGATCTGGGGCGCCAGCGCAGGGTGGCGGTCGACGAGGTCGTCGAGCACCTCGCGGACCGTGTCGCCGTCGGCCTCGACCTGGCGCGCGCCGCCAACCTCGGTACGCAGCGTCGGCGGGATCCGGACGACCGTCATGCGTTGACCGTCCCGCGCGAGCAGAACTCGATGTAGTCGATGTATTCGGTGATCGTCGGGTGCTCGCCGCAGACAGGGCAGTCGGGGTTCTTCCGGATCGCCACCTCGTCGAACGTCGTGTGCAGCGCGTCGAACAGGAGGAGCCGCCCGGCCAGGGACTCGCCGACGCCGAGTACGAGCTTCAGCGCCTCGCTCCCCTGGAGCGAGCCGACGATCCCGGGCAGGACGCCGAGCACCCCGCCCTCGGCGCAGCTCGGTGCGAGCTCCGTCGGCGGCGGAGAGGGGTAGAGGCAGCGGTAGCAGGGCCCGTTCGCCGGATCGAAGACGGTGACCTGTCCTTCGAAGCGATAGATCGACCCATGCACGACGGGGATGTCGTGCCACACGGACGCGTCGTTGAGCAGGTACCGCGTGGGGAAGTTGTCGGTGCCGTCGATGATCACGTCCCAGCCGTGCGCGAGGACCGCGTCGATGTTCTCGGAGGTGAGCCGCTCCTGGAACGGAACGACCTCGACGTCGGGGTTCAGAGCCTCGATCGTGCGCTTTGCGGAGTCGACCTTCGGCTCGCCGAGGCGGTCCGTCGAGTGGACGATCTGGCGCTGGAGATTCGAGTCGTCGACGACGTCGGGGTCGATGATCCCGATCGTCCCGACGCCGGCCGCCGCGAGGTAGAGGGCGGCGGGCGAGCCGAGGCCGCCTGCGCCGATCAGGAGGACGCGGGACGCGAGCAGGCGCTGCTGGCCCTCTTCGCCGACCTCCGGGATGAGGAGGTGGCGGGCGTACCGCGCGCGTTGCGGTGCCGTCAGCGCCGCCGGGGTGACGACGTCGTAGCCGTTGCGTTTCCAGCCGACGAAGCCGTCCTCGAGGTTGACCGCGTGCTCGTAGCCGAGGTCGCGCAGCGTCTTCGTCGCGAACGCGGAGCGGGTCCCGCTCGCGCAGTAGACGACGAGCGTCTGTGTCTTGTCGGGGACGAGTGCCTCGACGCGCGACTCGAGGTTGTTCCGCGGGACGTGGAGCGCTCCGGGGAGATGGCCCTCGTCCCATTCGTCGCGCGGACGGACGTCGACGAAGACGTGGGGCGCGCCGTCCTGCAGCAGACGATGCGCCTCGGGCGTCGTGATCTCGTCGATCTCTGCCCTGGCCTGGGCGAGAAGCTCCCTGTAGGTCGCCATTACTTTCCCGAATATAGCGACAGACGGCTGCAGCGCGAGGACGTGCCGGGCACCATGCGAATCGTTCGCGGCTACCGTGAGCCGCGTGTCGCCCCGGTCGCGCGTCGTCGCCCTCACCGCCGCGTCGGCGGCCGTCGCGGCGATGGTCGTCGTCGGGCTCGTCCTCCTGCAGACGGGGTCGACCCCTGCACCCGCGGCGGGCCCGCAACGACGGGCCGGGGCGCCGCCTCTGACCCTCGCGCTCGGCGTTCGCACCGACCCTGAGGCACGTGCGCTCCGGCGTGCTTCCTCGGCATACGCTGCGGGGAAGCGGGCGGAGGCCGCGCGAGAGTTCGGGCGCTGGAGCTCGGTCGAGGCGCGGGTAGGCCAGGCGTTCGCACGCTGGCCGGCCGAGACGGTGGATCGCCTGAACCGCCTCGCCGGGCTCCATCCGAATCGAGCGGTCGTCGAGCTCAACCTAGGCGTCGCGCTCTTCTGGTCGGGGCTCGCCGGAGCACGTGAGGCGTGGCGGCAGGCGATCGCGGACGAGCCGGACACGGCGTACGCGGTCACCGCCGGCAACCTCCTCCACCCGGAGTATGCGCCGGGCGTCCCGGTGTTCGTCGCCACCGCGCCCCTGCCGGACGGGTTCGACGAGCTCGCGCCGCCGGCACAGCTTCGCACGCTCCAGCGGGACGCTCGGCAGAGCGTCGCCGGGAAGCTCCTGTACGGCTCCGCGCTGCAGCGCCTCGGGATGACCCGGTCCGCGGAGCGGGTGTTCGCCGCGGCCGCGCGCGCGGCCCCGCACGACGTCGACGCCCGGGTGGCGGACGCGGTCGGGCGCTTCGACAAGGCGCGTCCGGCGGACGCGTTCTCGCGCCTCGGGCCGCTCACGAAGACGTTTCCGCGCAGCGCCACGGTGCG
>Ga0207661_10004056_pt1 | contig 10230 bp, 10 predicted proteins | sample KBSC713LmetaG_FD_184337 | JGI IMG/M metagenome (GOLD analysis project Ga0207661, IMG submission 184337) | Corn rhizosphere microbial communities from Kellogg Biological Station, Michigan, USA - KBS C7.1-3L metaG (SPAdes) (version 2) | ecosystem: Host-associated > Plants > Roots > Rhizosphere ... | reverse complement strand
AGCCAAACGGTGCGGCGAGTTGTGGGAATGCTATGCGTCTCTGTGGTGACGGGCGTGGGATTCGCGCAAACTCCGCAGGCTGCTCCCGCTGCGCCCGCGGCTCGGTTCGTGGTGGTGATTGACGCGGCGCACGGCGGGGACGATACGGGCGGGCACCTGAGCGACGGTCCGCAGGAAAAGGCGGCCACGCTGGCGCTGGCGGTTCGCCTGCGCTCGCTGCTGGCGGCACGCGGTTTCCAGGTGGTGATGACGCGGGACTCGGATGCGACGGTGAGCCCCGAGCAGCGCGCCACGATTGCCAATCGCGCCAATTCGCAGGCGTGCATCAGCCTGCACGCGGCTGAGACCGGGTCGGGAGTGCACCTGTTTGCCTCAAACCTGACGCCGGCTGCGGCGACGCGATTCAGTCCGTGGAAAACGGCGCAGGCCGGCTGGATGACGCGGAGCCTGGCGCTGACCGGGGTGCTGAATTCGGCGCTGCAGCACGCGAACGTGCCGGTAACCCTGGGCCGTACGGCGCTGCCCGGGATCGACAGTATGACGTGCCCTGCGGTGGCGCTGGAACTGGCGCCGGAACGCAGCCCCGACAAGAAGCTCACGTCCGAGCCAGACAATCCGGACTACCAGGCGCGGGTGGCGGGCATGCTAGCCACCGCGCTCGTGGAGTGGCGGAGCGAGCAAGGGAATATGGGGGCGCGGCAGCCATGATTCCCCGCCTGCAGGCCGTGCTGTTTCTTATCCTGCTGATTGCCTCGCTGGTGATGGGGGCAATCCTGTTCCACATGCGGGAAAAGGCGCACGACCGTATGCTGGCGGGGCAGGACGCGGCTCCCACGCAGGCTCCTCAGGTAGCCGCGCCGGAGCAGGCGAGACTCTTCGTGGCCAGCGATGAGGACAACACGCTGCGCCCCCTGGTTTACTCGCTGCCACTGCCGAGCGACCCCGGCGCGCGGGGCAAGGCCATTCTGGGCAAACTGCTCGACCTGTATTCCGCGACGGATGCGCTGCATCCGGTGCCGGGCGGGGCGGCGTCTGTGGAGCAGGTGTTTCTGCTGCCCGCACACGGGAATGCGGCCAACGCGGCTGCGCAGAAGGACTCGGGCGATGAGCTGGCGGTCATCAATCTCAAGGGCAGCTTTGCCGCGAGCCATCCGTCTGGCCTGGAGACGGAGACGCTGACGGTGCTGTCGATCTGCGATACGCTGCACGCTAATCTGCCGCGGGTGACGGAGGTGCGTTTCCTCGTCGATGGGGAGGTGAGGGAATCGCTGGCTGGGCATGCGGATTTGACGCGGACCTATTTGACCTCCGACGCGGAGCGCGCGGATGTGACCAAGCCATGACGCATTCCGGGAAATCTCCTCGCATTGGTGTTTTCGATTCGGGTTTTGGCGGGCTGACGGTGCTGAGCGCGCTGCTGCGGCACATTCCGCATGCGTGCTACACATTTCTGGGCGATACGGCGCGGCTGCCATACGGTTCGAAATCGCGGCGAACCATTGCGCATTATGCGTCAGAGGCGGCGCAGTACCTGGTGAACGAGCAGGGCGCCGAGTACCTGGTGATTGCCTGCAACACCGCCAGTGCGCTGGCGCTGGACGCGATTCAGGAGGCTGTGCCGGTACCGGTGCTGGGCGTGGTTGAGCCGGGCGCCATGGCCGCCCGCGCGGCATCGCAAACCGGCGATGTGCTGGTGATCGCAACCGCGGCGACGGTGCAGAGCCATGCCTATGCGACCGCCTGCAAGACACAGGGCCTGCGCGCGCTGGAGAAGGCGTGCCCCCTGCTGGTGCCGCTGGTGGAAGAGGGCTGGACCGACCATCCTGTGACGGCACAGGTGATCGACGTCTATCTGAACGAGCTGCGGCGTGAGGCCAAGCAGGAAGGCCTTCGGTATGACGCGCTGGTTCTCGGCTGCACGCATTATCCGCTGCTGCGTCCGCTGCTGGAGAAGGCGGTTACGCCCGGTGTGCGCGTAATTGACTCGGCGGAGGCCACTGCCGAAACCGCGGCCAGGCTGTTCGGGCAGGCACCTGCGGTGCGGCTGACTGCGCCTTCGGCGTCCGGTGTGGAAACGGGACTCGTGGTCCGTTGTTTCGCGACGGACTCGGTGGAGAAGTTCGAGCGGCTGGGTTCGCGCTTTCTCGGGAGGCCGGTGGGCAAGGTGGAACTGGTGGACCTCGGGGGATGAGCCATCCCGATCTGGCGGGGCACGTCAGGTGATCAGGCGGGCAGGTGCTCATGTGATCGGGTGATCCGGTGGTCAGGGGTGAGCCGGCGGTAAGGAGCGATGCGGTGGGCAACGGGTGCCTGGCGGAGCACCCCGCCGAAAGCCGATCAGAAACTGTTTCCAATTGATTTGCGGGGCGAGTAGAATCGCGCCACAAACGGGCTCCAGTAGCGGCTGCTTATTTTTCCCCACTCTCCTGATCTGCCAGGGAGCAGTTATGAGCGAAAAGGACCTTTCCACTACCGCGAAGGCCCCATCAACGGTCAGGCTGGCACTGTGGCTGACCTTTCTAGCGTTTCTGTTGATCATCGTGGTCTTCCACTCGAAGATCTCAGAGATTCACTTCGACAGCCAGGGCGTCAGCGCCAAGATGTCGAATTCCGAGGAAGTCAGCAAGCTTACGCCCGAAGACCGCAAAGCGGCGTCAGACGATCTGGCGCAGAGGATCGGCGTCCTGGAAAAGGACGCGCGGAGTCATGGGGAAAGCGCAAAGCCGTCGCCCGCGCAAGAGCAGCCGGCTAAAGGGCTGGACCAGCCCGCCACGGCGCCTCTTACCGAAGCAACGTACCAGCAGCCTGCGCCAGTCCAGCAAGCCTCCCTGCCGAATATCACCGGCACATGGAGCAGCCCCATCGGGCTTGCCTACGTGGTGCAGCAGTACGGGAATTACGTGCTCATCACCGAAGTGAACCAGGGCGTGGTTGAGGCGGCCGCCGGCGGAACCATCAGCGGGTGGAGCTTCACCCTGCAGAGCCAGAACATCATGAGCCACGCAGGCGTGCTCACGTTGAAAGTGTCCGCGGATCAGCGGCACATGACAGGACAGTACATGGACGCCGTCACGGGACAGGTGTCGGCCATGTACCTGAACCGCTGAGGTCGCTCCATTCCTCCCAAGGGCCCATAGAGCTGCGCGCGAAGTGCGGTGCATCCGGCTTGGTATCCTAAAAGACGGTTGGCCGTCGATTGCCCTCGCACCGGCCCGGAGGAATGAGAACAAGATGATCGATCTGGCAGGCAAGACTGCCGTTGTGTTCGGACTGGCTAACAAGCGCTCCATCGCCTGGGGCATCGCCCAGCGGCTGCACGCAGCGGGCGCCACCATGGCCATCATGTACCAGAACGAGCGCATGAAGGCCGAGGCCGAGGACCTGATCAACGAGTTGCCCGGCGCTTCCGGCTTTCAGTGCGACGTATCGAGCGACGAGCAGATTGACAGCCTCTTCGCGACGCTCAAGGAGAAATACGGCAAGCTTGACATCTTGGTGCACGCGGTGGCGTATGCGCCAGCCGAAGACCTGAAGGGCGAGTTCATCAACACCAGCCGCGAAGGGTTCCGCATCGCGCATGACGTGAGCGTTTACTCGCTGATCGCGGTGAGCCGCGGCGCGGTGCCGCTGATGACGGACGGGGGAAGCATCATGACCCTGAGCTACTACGCCGCCGAGAAGGTGGTGCCGAATTACAACGTGATGGCGCTGGCCAAAGCATCGCTCGAATCGTCGGTGCGGTATCTCGCATGGAACCTGGGTCCGAAGAATATTCGTGTGAACGCCATCTCTGCGGGGCCGATCAAGACGCTGGCGGCGCGCGGCATTGGCGCGCTGGGAGACATGCTGAAGGCGGCGGCGGATCGCGCTCCGCTGAAGCGCAATGTGGATCAGCTCGAGGTGGGCGGCGCGGCGCTGTTCCTGGCCAGCGATCTGTCGAGTGCGGTTACGGGCGAGACCATTTATGTGGATTGCGGTTACAACATCATGGGGTTCTGAGCGGGAATCGGCTAAGAACCTGCATCCTAGAATCCCCTCGGCGCGCGCCGGGGGGATTTGGTTTTCGGACGAAGATGACGAGATGAGAATCCAACGGATCGGCGAGCAAGATGAAGCTGAATTTGCCGGCTTGGTGAGCGTGTACGAAGCTTCGCTCGCGGCGGGTGAGCGCAAGAGCGTGGACGCGTTGCGGGCCATGCTCGTGCGGCCGCAGTATGTGTTTCTGGCTGCGATGAATGAGGAGCGCGTGATTGGGTTTGCGATTGGGATCGCGCTGATCGGCTCGGATGCGGCTCTGCTTGAGTACATGGCAGTGGACGCGGAATTTCGCGGGCGGGGAGTAGGAGCTGCGCTGTTTCGCGCGGTTGTAGAGTGGCCCGCGATTGCGGGCCGGTTTGTGCTGGTGGAGGTGGATTCGCACCGCGAGGATTCGGCTGAGCGCGAGGAGCGCGCCCGGCGGAAGGCGTTCTATCGCAGGCTGGGTGCGCGGGAACTCGACGGGCTCGGTTACATCATGCCGCCGGTGACGGCTGCGACGCCTCCGCCGATGGAATTGATGGTGTATCGGCGAGAGCTGCCGGGGTGCATTGCGAAGCAGCGCGTGCGGGGTTGGCTGGAGGATGGCTACGAGCAGGTGTACGGGGTGGTGGCGGGCGATCCGCGCATCGACGCGATGCTGGCAGGATGCGCGGAATGGATTCCGTTGGTTTAGGGATTACGCGGAGCTGTCTGGGGTGGTTCGCGCCGCCCCTCCGGGGCTCGACATTCAAAGGGGAAGCTGTCCCAGGACTGCCGTCCTGGGCTATTGTCGGGCTGTCCCTCCGGGACGCCGGGTGCGCGAGGAGTTCCTTCGGCTCAGGATGACAAGGTGTTAGGGCGCGAGCAGAAGCAAGAGCAAAAGCAAAAGCGGGTCCTTCGCTTCGCTCAGGATGACAAGGTGTCAGGGTGCGAGCAGAAGCAAGAGCAAAAGCAAAAGCGGGTCATTCGCTTCGCTCAGGATGACAAGGTGTCAGGGCGCGAGCAGAAGCAAGAGCAAAAGCAAAAGCGGGTCCTTCGCTTCGCTCAGGATGACAAGGTGTTGGGGCGCGAGCAGAAGCAAGAGCAAAAGCGGGTCCTTCGCTTCGCTCAGGATGACAAGTGTCAGGGCGCGAGCAGAAGCAAGAGCAAAAGCAAAAGCGGGTCCTTCGCTTCGCTCAGGATGACAAGTGTCAGGGCGCGAGCTAAAGCAAAAGCAGAGGCAAAGGCGGAGGCTCCGGCGTTGTACAACCATCACAGTTCAGAGATGGGCAGCCTTACTTCTGCCAAATGACCGCGCCTGAGCGTACCACCGCCTGCACCTTCGAAAAGTTAGTGTACGGCAGAGGTAGACTCCGATTTGATAGCTTGAATGTTGCCAACGTGTGGCCCAAGGAGCATGGATGAACAGACGATTCTTTCCCCGGATTCGAACAGGCGCTCTGCTGCTGTTTTCGGTCATGCTGGCATGGCTGCCGCTGCATGCGCAGGATCTGAAGAGCTTTGAGCAGCGCATCACGACCAAGGTGCTGCCCAACGGGCTGACCATCCTTGTCTGCGAACGGCCGGAAGCGCCGGTATTCAGCTACGAGACGTTTGTCGACGCAGGGGACGTGAACGACCCGTCCGGCGAGAGCGGACTGGCTCACATGTTCGAGCACCTGGCGTTCAAGGGGACCTCGGAGATCGGCACAAACAACTGGCCGGACGAGAAGGTGGCGCTGGCCAAGGTGGAAGTGGCCGAACAGGCGGTCGAAGCCCAGCGGCGCAATCCCATGGGCGTGGACAAGCAGAAACTGGCCGCGGCGGAAGAGGCATTCAAAAATGCCCAGGCCGATGCGCAGAAGTACGTGGTTCCCAACCAGTTCACAGAAGTGGCCGAGCGCAACGGTGCCGAAGGGCTGAACGCGGAGACGGGTCTCGATGACACGCAGTACTACTGGTCGATGCCCGAGAATCGCCTCGAGCTTTGGGCGTGGCTTGAGAGCTCGCGGCTGTCAGACACGGTTCCGCGCGAGTTCTACAAGGAGCGCGACGTGGTGCTCGAAGAGCGCCGCATGCGCACGGACTCGAACCCCATCGGCAGGCTGATCGAGCAGTTCCTCGCCACCGCGTACGTGGCGCATCCATACGGCCGCAGCGGCGTGGGCTGGCCGAGCGAGGTAAGCCAGATAACGGCCACTGAGGCGATGGCGTTTCACAAGAAGTTCTACGTGGGGTCGAACCTGGTGGTGGCGGTGGCTGGCGACGTGAAGGCGGCCGAGGTGATGCCGATGCTGGAGAAGTATTTCAGCCGCGTTCCCGCCGGACCCAAGCCCCTGGAGATGCCGACCGTCGAGCCGAAGCAGTTTGCGGAAAAGACGGTGGTGATTCACGAGCAGACGCAGCCGTTTTACATCGAGGGCTATCACCGCGGCAGCTACAAGGATCCCGATGACGCCGTCTACGACGCGATCAGCGACATCATGTCCAATGGACGCGTCTCGCGGCTCTATCGCAGCCTGGTGCGCGACCAGCAGATCGCCGCCGAGGCGCAGGGCTTCAGTCCGTTTCCGGGTGACAAGTTCCCGGGGCTGTTTGCGTTCTACGCGGTGCCGCTGCCAGGGCACACGCCGCAGGAGATGGCAACAGCCATCCACAAGGAAATCGAAAAGCTCAAGACCACGGACGTAACCGACGAAGAGCTTGCCATGTACAAGACGCGGACACGCGCGGACCTGCTGCGCGGGTTGGGCGATAACCAGGGGCTGGCGCAGGCGTTGGCCGAATATCAGACGCGATACGGCGACTGGCGAGAGCTGTTCCAGCAACTCGACAAGGTGGACAAGGTGACCAAGGCCGATATCAGGAGGGTGGCGAACAAGGTGTTTGTGGAGAGCAACCGCACCGAGGGATGGATCGAGACTGAAGCGCCCCCGCAAGCTGCCAAGTCTGGCGACCAGGGAGGCGCGCAATGAACAAGCCCTTCCTTGCGAAGTGTCTGATTGGCTGCGCGGCGCTTGCATGCGTCGCGCCCGCGCTGGCCCAGCAGAGTAAGCCGTGGGACAAGATTCCCATTCCGCCGCTCAAGGAGTTCAAGCCGCAGCAGCCCAAGCGCATCGAGCTCAAGAACGGCATCGTGCTCTTCCTGCAGGAGGATCACGAGCTGCCATTTGTTTCGGGGACCATCCTGATCGAAGGCGGCTCGAGCATGGAGGACCCAGCCAAGACCGGTCTCGTGTCGCTGTATGGAGGGGCCTGGCGCACCAGCGGCACGGCGAAAATGAGCGGCGATCAGATGGACGACCTGCTCGAAGCCAAAGCCGCGCACATTGAAACAGAAGGCGGGGTCGAGTCCACGTCGCTCTCGTGGGATTCGCTGAAGGGCGACACCGACCAGGTGTTTTCCCTCGTGATGGATCTGCTGCTGCATCCGAAATTCGATCCCATGAAGCTGCGCCTGGCGCAGCAACAGATGGCAACGGGGATCGTACGGCGCAATGACGAAGAGAGTGAGATCGCCAGCCGCGAGGCGGCCAAGCTGGTCTACGGACCGGATAGCGCGTACACCCGCCAGCCGGAGCTGAAGACGATTGGTTCGGTCACCGTTGCCGATCTGCAGGCTTTCCATGACAAGACGATCGGCGACCGCATCCTCATGGGCATCGGCGGCGATTTCGATCCTGCCGCCATGGAGGCCAAGCTGCGCGCCGCCTTCGAGCCGCTTCCCGCGGTGAAGAAGCTGCCCGCCCACCATGAGGATTTCCAACCCCCGCATCGTGCCGTTTATTTCATCGACAAGCAGGACGTGAACCAATCCAATATCCAGATCGTCGGGCTGGGTACGGACCGGCGCAATCCTGATGTGGCTTCTATCGCGGTGATGAACGACATTCTGGGCGGCGGGTTCGCCAGCCGGCTGTTCCAGACCTTGCGCACCAAGCTCGGCCTGGCCTACGCGGTCGGCGGCGGCATCGGGTTCGCCTACGATCACCCCGCCACCTTCGACGTGGAGGTGCTGACCAAGAGCGCCTCAACCGTGGACGCGACCAAGGCGGCATTGGACGAGATCGGCGGGCTTGACGCGAAGCCTTTCACCGAGGACGAGCTCAAGCGATCGAAGGACGACATTCTCAATTCGTCCCTCTTCCGCTATGACACGCCGGACAAGGTGCTCTCTGAGCGGATGCGTCTGGAGTTCTACGGCTACCCGTCCGATTACCTGGAAAAGTACGAAGCCGCCCTGAAGACCGTCACCGTTGCGGACCTGAAGGCGTCGGCGAAGAAATACATCCATCCCGATCAGATGGCGATCCTGGTGGTGGGCAACCGGCAGGAGATCAAGCCGGGCCTTGACGCTCTCGGTATGGGCGCGCCCAAGCCGATCGACATCACCATTCCCGGCATGGCACAGGGAGGGCAGGGGCCAGGAGCAGGCGCGGAGGAGAAGCAGTGAATAACGACGAAGGCGTAGAGCCTGCGATGGCTCTGGAAGCGAAGGGGCCGGGAAGCATCGCGGAGAAGGTGGCGCGTCAGGTTGCGGCGCAATCCGCTGCGGTACGCCGGCTGATGGAGTCGGGTGTGACCGTGTGGCGCGCCGACACCTGCGTGATCGATCCCGAAGTCGAAGTCGCCGCGGGCACGGTGATCGAGCCCTTCGTGCAGTTACTGGGAAGAACCAAAGTGGGATCAGGCTGTCACATCCGCTCGTTTTCGGTTCTGGAAGACTGCAGCATCTCCGATAACGTTCTCATCCGGCAGAGCTGCATTTTGAGCGAGAGCACGGTTGCGGCGGGAGCGAAGATCGGTCCCTTCGCGCATCTGCGGCCGGGAAGCGAGATTGGCGAAGAGGCGCACGTGGGCAACTTCGTGGAAACGAAAAAGACGCGGCTCGGCAAGGGCGCAAAGGCCAACCACCTGGCGTACCTGGGAGACTCCGAGGTGGGCGAGGGGACGAACATTGGAGCCGGCGTCATCACCTGCAACTACGACGGGGTGAACAAGAATCGGACCACCATCGGCAAGGGCGTTTTCGTGGGTAGTGACTCCACCCTGGTGGCGCCCGTCAAACTGGAAGATGGCGCCTATGTGGGCGCGGGGTCGTGCATCACGAAGGATGTGCCTGGCGGAGCGCTCGCTGTAGGGCGTGCGCGTCAAATCACCAAAGAGGGGTGGGCAACGGCGCGTCGGGCGCGCCAATGCAGCCGGGATTGGGGGGACTGAACAGGGGGAATTCGGCGGGGTACCGTGGGCACATTCGATGTGGACCTGCGTAACTGCACGAAGGTGGTATTTCGTTTTGCTGTCAACGTGTTACCTTCGTTTTTACAATGCCGCTTGCAACCTGCGACAGGTAAGGCCCAGGGGGCGGGCAGGTCTGATCGGGTCGCATCGCATGACGATCCGGCAGATCCAATTCGGAGCGGGGCCGGCGGAAGCCCGCACCAGTTCCGAGGGGTTTATTCCGCCGGCGAAAACAGCGCCGCCTGCGGAAAGGCTGATCCTCCGGGTCAGACCACGGGCAACGGCAAACCGGGAGAGGTTGACTTGAATCTGGAACTTGCACATCCGGCTCCGCTGGGAGGCGGCCTCGCCGCATCCGACGCGGAAAGCGGCGTCCCGAGCGGCGTGCCCCGGGTGCATAAGATTCTGGTCGTGGACGACGAGACTCCCGTGCGCTCGATGATCGGCGCCACGCTGGAACGGCAGGGCTATCATGTGCGGTTGGCCGCAAGCGGCCGCGAGGCTTGCGAGACCCTCGAAGGCCAGCCCATCGACCTGGTGCTTACCGACATCGTCATGCAGGACGGCAACGGCATCGCACTGCTGGAACGCGTCCGCGCGCACTATCCCAACATTCCGGTGGTCATGGTTTCCGCTATTCATGACATCAGCGTGGCCATCGATTCCATGCGCCGCGGCGCCTACGACTACCTGCTGAAGCCGTTCGAGCGCGAGCATCTTGTCGCCACAGTGGGCCGCGCGCTCGAGTACCGGCAGGCTCTCGAAGAAAACCAGAATTACCAGTTGAGCCTGGAACAGGTGGTGCATGCCCGAACGGAGCTGCTGCAGCAGGCGATGCAGGACCTGGAGCACTCCTACGACATCACGCTTGAGGCCCTGGGCGACGCCCTCGATCTAAAGGATTCCGAGACCGAAGGCCACTCCAAGCGCGTGACCGCTTACACCATCGCTCTGGCGCGAGCCATGGGCGTGAAACCGGCGGAGGTCAAAGTC
>Ga0207661_10004055_pt1 | contig 10232 bp, 9 predicted proteins | sample KBSC713LmetaG_FD_184337 | JGI IMG/M metagenome (GOLD analysis project Ga0207661, IMG submission 184337) | Corn rhizosphere microbial communities from Kellogg Biological Station, Michigan, USA - KBS C7.1-3L metaG (SPAdes) (version 2) | ecosystem: Host-associated > Plants > Roots > Rhizosphere ... | reverse complement strand
GTCCTTCGAGAAGAAGCCGGCGAGCGGCGGAATGCCCGCGATGGCCAGCGTCGCCGCCCACATGAGGTAGAACGTCATGGGCATGTATTCCTTCAATCCGCCCATGTTGCGCATGTCCTGCGCGTCGTCGTGGTTCCCCGTGTGGTGATATGCGCGATGCATCGCGAAGATCACCGAGCCTGATCCGAGGAACAGCAGCGCCTTGAAGAACGCATGTGTCACGAGATGGAAGACGCCGGCGACATACGCGCCCGACCCGACCCCGACGAACATGTAGCCGAGCTGCGAGACGGTCGAATACGCGAGGACTTTCTTGATGTCCCATTGTTTGAGACCGATCGACGCCGCGAAGATCGCGGTCAACGCTCCGATGACGACAACGACGATCTGCGCGACCGGGGCCATCGCGAACAAGAAGTTGCTGCGCGCGATGAGGTAGACACCCGCCGTCACCATCGTCGCCGCGTGGATGAGCGCGGAGACGGGCGTCGGACCCGCCATGGCGTCCGGCAGCCACACGTAGAGCGGAATCTGCGCGCTCTTGCCCGCGCAGCCGAGGAACAGGAACAGACAGATCGCCGTGACGACCGGCGTTCCAAATCCGAGTCCCGGCGCGGCTTCCTTCACCGCGCCGAAGTCCAGCGATCCAAGATTCGCGAAGATCAGGAACATCGCGACGAGGAATCCGAAATCGCCGATTCGGTTGACGATGAACGCCTTCTTGCCCGCATCCGCGTTCGCCTTCTCGCTGAACCAGAAGCCGATGAGCAAATACGAACAGAGTCCGACGCCTTCCCACCCGATGAACAGGATCGGGTAGTTTCCGCCGAGGACGAGCAACAGCATGAAGAAGACAAACAGATTCAAGTACGCGAAGTAGCGCGGATAGCCGGGGTCGTCCTGCATGTACCCGACGCTGAAGAGATGAATCAGCGTGCCGACCCCCGTCACGACGAGCGTCATCATCATCGACAGCTGGTCGAGCTGGAACGACGCATCGATGGTCATGTCGCCGACCGGCATCCAGGAGAACAGACGCTGGACGAACGGCTGCGTCATCGATCCCCCGCCCGCCGCGCGCATCGCGAAGAAAATCGCAGCGGTGAGGAGGAACGACAGCAGCAACACGCCCGGGCCGACGATGCTCGTCAGTCCGGCGAGCTTGTGCCGCGCGACGTCGTGATGATCGTCGCCGTGCCCGCCGCCCGTGTCGCCGTGGCCGCTCGCGTGCCCGGCGGCATGGTCGTCACCATGCGACGCTGACGGATCCTTCGGTCCTTTGTGAAAAACCGTCGAGATCGAGAAGAAACCGTTGATCAAGAATCCGAGCAGCGGAAACACGGGCACGAGCCACAGCCACTGTGCGACCGTCCCGCTCATCGGATGCGGCGCCGCTGTCGCGGCGGCCTGCAAAAGTGGAAGCATCAGCCTTTGAGGAGGTTGATGTTCGAAAGATTGACCGTCTGTCGATGACGGAAGAGCGCGATGATGATGGCGAGTCCGACCGCGGCTTCAGCCGCGGCGACCGTCATCACGAAGAACACGAAGACCTGCCCCGCGACGCCGTATGCCTGCGCGAACGCGACGAACGTCAGGTTTACCGCATTGAGCATGAGCTCGACGCACATGAACACGATGATCGCGTTGCGGCGAATCAACACGCCGAACACGCCGATCGTGAACAGGACGGCCGAGAAGAAAAGCGCTTCAGCGAGCATCTTCCTCTCCGCGTTGTTTGCCGAGAACGACCGCGCCGACGACCGCCGCGAGAAGCAGCATGCTCGTCACTTCGAACGCGAGCAAATACTCATGGAAGAGTGGTCCCGACACCGGAGCGATCGCGCCGGCGTCCGCGACCTGCTTTGCCGCGAACCCCTGCGGGAGCGTCAGGTTGATCGGCGTCTTCGCCTTCGTCAGCGCGAAGATCTGCGCGAGCATCGCGATCGCGACCGCGCCCGCCGTGAGCTTCCACCCGGTTCCTCGCGCATCGTGGATCTCACCCTGCCCCAAGTTCAGGAGCATGATGACGAAGAGGAACACGACCATGATCGCGCCGGCGTACACGAGCACCTGGATCGCGCCGATGAACTGCGCATCGAGCATCACATACAGCGCCGCGAGGCAGAACATCGTGTTCACGAGCCACAACGCCGCGGCGACGGGGCTCTTTCTCGTCACGAACAACAGCGCCGAACCGATCGCGATGAAACCGAAGAGATAGAAATGGAACGTGTAAAGGAGCGGGAGCGTCCCGTGGGGCATGCTCAGAGATTGCATCACTCGCCCTTCGGGTCGGCGGGATCCCACATCTCGCAGACCGGGTGCGTCTGCGCCATCAACCGCTCGAGATCGTAGACGAACCCTTCGCGGCTGTATTCAGAATTCTCGTAATGCCGGCCGACGTGAATCGCTTCTTCCGGGCAGACTTCCTGACAATATCCGCAGAAGATGCAGCGGAACTCGTCGATCTCGAAGACGAGCGGGTATCGATTGCCGTTCTCGTCCTCGCCCGGTACGAGCTTGATACAGTTCGCCGGGCAGACCGTCGGGCACAAACCGCATGCGACGCACTTCGCCTTGCCGTCTTCCGTCGTCAGCATGCGATGCGTCCCGCGCCACCGCGGCGAGAGCGGCCATTTCTGCTCGGGATACTGAATCGTCACCTTGTCGGTGTCGAGCAAGTGCTTGAGCGTCAGCGCCATGCCTTTCAGCGTCGCGCGGACGTAGCTCGTTTGCTCGATCGGCCGGTCGAGCACCTTGACGCCGATCGCCATCAGTCGGCTCCCCCTTCGCTGGTTGCAGGCTGGAAACGCGCGCGGTCATATCGCGCCTGGCGCAGCTTCGCCAAGTCACGCTTGTCGAGTCGCGAATACGCGGGACTAATGAGTCGTCCGCGATCGATGACCCCGACGATCAACACCATCATCACGACGTTGATGACCAGCATCGCGACCGAGAATTTCCACGAGTCTATCGGGATGCCGGCGTACTGCAGTCCAAGCGAAGCGGACGCAACGACGACGACGTACGCGATGGCCGTCGGCAGCATGAACTTCCAGCCGAGTGCCATGAGCTGGTCGTACCGGAAGCGAGGCAGCGTCCAGCGGATCCAGATGAAGACGAAGACGAAGAACAGGAGCTTCACCCAGAAGACGCCGAACGTCACCAGCGTCTTGATGAATGTATGCGGCGCGACGTTGTCCCATGTCGTGAACGGAATGTCCCAACCGCCGAGGAACAGCGTCGCCATCAGCGCGCTCGCCGTCATCATGTTCGCATACTCGGCGATGAAGAACATCGAGAACTTCATCGCGCTGTACTCGGAGTGATAGCCGGCGATGAGCTCCGACTCCGCTTCTGGCAAGTCGAACGGCAGTCGGTTTGTCTCGGCAAAGGCGGAGATCATGAAGAAGAAGAACGCGACCGTGCAGTTGATGACGTTCCAATGAATCCCGTAGCCCGCTTGTTGATCGATGATCTGATTGAGCGAGACGTTGCCGGCGAGGAGCAGCACCGGAATGATCGACATGCCCATCGCGATTTCGTACGAGATCATCTGCGCGCTCGACCGAAGTCCGCCGAGCAGCGAGTACTTGTTGTTCGATGCCCAGCCGGCGAGCACGATGCCGTACACGCCGAGCGACGCGATCGCGATCGTGAAGAGGAATCCGATCGGCATCGGCGCGAGCGCCATGTCGAGGGTGCCCCACTTCGACGCCCACGGCGCCGCGAACGGAATCACCGACCAGGTGAGCAACGCCGCGGTGAACGATATTGCCGGCGCGAGAATGAAGAGCGGCATGTACGCCTGACCAGGGTACGTCTCTTCCTTCATGATGTTCTTCACGCCGTCGGCGATCGACTGCAGCAAGCCGTGCGGACCGACGCGATTCGGGCCACGACGATCCTGGATGAACGCGCAGATGCGTCGCTCGGCCCAGATCACGTACATGACGCCAACCATGTACAGCGTGAAGGTCAACAGCATCTTCACGACGGTCGCGATGAACCATGCCCAGCCGCTGTCCGGCTGCGGAAGATGCTCGAGACCAGCGCCCGGTGTTTGCGCTGTCTGCGCGGCAGCACCGCCGACGATCTGCAGCAATGCGAAAACGCTCATGCCGTCGCTCCCGCCATCTCACCCGCGATGACTCTGCCCTTTGCACCGAGGACGTCGTAGCTCATGCCGGCGAATTCGGCGCGAGACGACGCCATGGCTTTGAAGACTTCGCTCGCGAGCGAGTAGTTGGCGCTGCCGCCGACCGCCGCGAGAAGATCCGACAGTGCGTACCAGCTTGGCCGGGCGAAGCCGGGCGCAGCCTTCGCCTGGAGAAATCGCTGCACTCGACCGCGGAGGTTCGTGAACGTTCCCTCTTCCTCGGCGAAGTTTGCGATCGGCAGAACGACCGTCGCGGCGTGTCGCGCCCAAGCGGGCAGCGTCGTGCCGATGACGATGATCGCGCCGGCCTTTGCGACGTCGGGTGCGTCGATGCCCGCAAGCTCTTCGTCGGCAACGATGAGAACGTCTCCGTTGCCGAGTCCCGAGAGCGGCTTGTCGGACCGGGTGAAGCCAACGAGCTCGGCGCCGCGAGCATTCGCCGCGCGATCCCTGCGAAGCGAGAGATCTTCGACGCCGGGAAGCGGCGCTTCGTCGCCCTGCTCGACGCGATACGCGCCGGAGCCGCCAGTCTTCTTCACGAGCTCCGCGAGGAGATGCAGCGCTTCGTTCGAGAGATTCGGCGACGCGAGCACGAACGCCTTCTTGCCGGACAACACCTTCGCGGCTTCAGCGATCGCGATCTGCCAGTCGGTTCCGGCGAGCGCCGCGCCATGACGAACCATCGGAACGTCGACGCGGTCCTGCCGGTTCATCCAGCGATAGTTCAGTCGACCGTGATCGCACATGAAGTACTTGTTTACGTCGTCGTTCGGGCGCGGACGCATGCGGACAACCATGTTGTCGCGCGTCTCGATCATCGTGTTGCAGCCCTGCGAGCAGTTCGGGCACACGGACATCGTGCGATCGAGCTCCCATGCGCGAGCCTTGTTCAATGAGTCTTTTGACAACAACGCGCCGACCGGACAGAGCTCGATGACATTGCCCGCCCACGGGTGGGTGAGGTCCTGCCCTTCGAACTTGCCGATGACCGCGCGGTCGCCGCGCTCACTGACGTTCAATACCGGATCGTGCGCGACGTCGTCCATGAACCGGACGCAGCGCGTGCAGAGAATGCAGCGATTCGGCGTGTACATGACGTCGCCGCCGAAATCCTCGACCGGATTGAAGCGCTTCGGATCTCGGTACCGACCTTCGCTCCGGCCTTCCTGATATGTGTAGTCCTGGAGCTCGCACTCGCCGGCCTGATCGCAGATCGGGCAGTCGAGCGGGTGGTTGATGAGCAGCATCTCGAGCACGCCTTTGCGCGCGTCGAGCGCTTTCTCCGAATGGACGTGCACGACTTGGCCGTCGGCAACCGACGTTGCGCAGGATGGCGCGAGCTTCGGTGCCTTCTCGACTTCGACGAGGCACATGCGGCACACACCGGCGACGGGAAGTCCCGGGTGATAACAGTAGTGCGGAACGAGAACGCCCGCGTACTTCGCCGCCTCGAGGATCGACGTCCCCGCGGGAACGGTGACCTGACGTCCTTCGATGGTGAGGGTGACGTCAGCCATGGGAATTTGTCGTCCCGAGGAGCGACAGCGACGAGGGATCGCTCTCCACGCGAGATTGTTGAACTGCCTTGCCACGAAAGCGATCCCTCGCTTCGCTCGGGATGACACGAAGGAGTCTCATCACGCCACCGCCGGAACGAGATGGTGCTTCTTTTTCTTGATCAACGCTTCGAAGTCCCCGCGGAATTTCTTGAGTCCCGAGACGACCGGCGTCGCGCACGAGTCGCTGAGCACGCAGATCGTCTTACCCGTCATGTTTTCAGCAATCTCTAACAGCGTGTCCAGGTCCTCGGGTGTCCCGTCGCCGGCGACGATGCGCTCGAGAATCTTCGTCGTCCACGCCGTGCCTTCGCGGCACTGCGTACACTGCGCGCAGCTTTCGTGTGCGAAGAACCGAGCCGCCCGCGCGATCTGCTTCACGAGATTCTGCGCGTCGTCGATGACGATGACGCCACCCGACCCGAGCATCGTCCCTTGCGCGACGAAGCCCTCGTAGTCCATGAGGCTCGCTTCGGCTTCATCGAGCGTCTGGATCGGCACCGAGATGCCGCCGGGGATGATCGCACGGAATTTCCGACCGGGCAGCGGTCCGCCGCAGAGGTCGTATAAGAAATCTTTGAACGGGAAGCCCATCGGCACTTCGTAGTTTCCGGGCTTCTGAATGTTGCCGCACACCGAGTAGAGCTTCGTGCCCGTGCTCCTCGGGTTGTCGGCGCGCATCCACTGCTTGTACCACGCAGCACCGTTGTTCAGGATGTGCGGAACTGCCGCGAGCGTCTCGACATTGTTGATCGTCGTCGGCTGTGCAAACACGCCCGAGACAGCCGGGAACGGCGGCTTGATACGCGGATTGCCCCGACGTCCTTCGATCGAGTTCATCAGCGCGGTCTCTTCGCCGCAGATGTACGCGCCGGCGCCGCGATGGACGTAGACGTTGACCGTCTTCCCCGTCCCCATCGCGTTCTTTCCGAGCACGCCCGCCGCGTAGCACTCCTTCAACCCCGCTTCGACACGAGCGATCGGCTCCGTGAACTCGCCGCGGATGTAGATGTAGCACGTCTCCGCGCCGATGGCGTACGCCCCGATCGCGCACCCTTCGATGAGCGCGTGCGGCGTCCAACGCATGATTTCGCGATCCTTGAACGTGCCCGGCTCGGACTCGTCAGCGTTGCAGCAGAGATAGTGCGGCTTGCCGTCGCCCGGCTTCATGAACGACCACTTGATGCCCGTCGGAAAGCCCGCGCCACCGCGCCCGCGGAGACCGGAGTCCTTCACGACGTTCACGATGTCGCCCGGCGCCATGCCGAGTGCGGTTTGCAGCGCTTTGTACCCGCCGCGCTTCTTCCACCCGTCGAGCGTCGTCGCCTCGCGGTCGCCGAAATACTGCGACAGCAAGACCGACTCGCGGGCATGTGGTTTATGCGGATATCCCATGTGTTACTTGAGTCCGAGGAGAACTTCCGGGACGTTTTCCGGAGTTACCGACTCGATGAATTCCTCATTGATCATGATCGGCGTCGCGAATCCGCAGGCGCCGAGGCATTCGACTTCGATCACGGTGTACTTGCCGTCCGGAGACGTCTGACCGAGCTCCTGACAGTTCGTGTGCTTTAGGAAAGACTCAACGACGTCTTCAGCGCCGCACACGTTGCACGGCGACGTCGTGCACACCTGGATGAAATACTTTCCGACCGGGTGCTGGTGGTACATCGTGTAGAAGGTCACCACGCCCTTCACGTACGCCGGCGTCAACTCGAGCGCCTCGGCTACCTCGGCCATGCCGTCTTCGCTGACCCAGCCGTTCTCGTGCTGTACCATCCAGAGCGCTGGAAGCAGAGCGGCCATCTTCGTCGGATAGCGCGAGAGAACCTCATCGAGCTCTTTGCGACGCGCGCTACCCGGCGTGAAGACCGGCCTGTACGGTCCATGGCCGTGTCCCGACTCACCGTGCGACGCGTGCGCGGGCGAATGCAGGTCGCCTTCTTCGTGCAAATGAATGTTTGGCTTGCTCGGGGTCATCGGTCGATCTCTCCCATCACGATGTCGATGGACGCGTTGATCGCGATGACGTCCGAGAGCAAATGGCCTTCGACCATCTTCGCGATCGCCGAGAGATTCACGAACGACGGCGGACGAATGCGCCAACGCACCGGCTTCGATGAGCCGTCAGAGACCATATAGTAGCCTTTCTCCCCCTTCGGGCTTTCGACCGCGACGTACGCTTCGCCGATCGGCGGACGCGGACCTTCCATCACTTGCTTGAAGTGGTGGATCATCGATTCCATGTCGCTCGTCGCCTTGCTCTTCGGCGGCAGAATGACGCGGTGGTCGTTGACATTGACCGGACCGTCAGGGAGACGTTTGATCGCCTGCTCGAGAATGCGCGTCGACTGACGCAGCTCTTCCATGCGAACGAGGAAGCGATCGTAGACGTCGCCGTTCGTGCCGACCGGGACGTCGAAGTCGTAGGTCTCGTAATCGAGATATGGGAAGTCCTTGCGGACGTCGTACGCGACGCCCGACGCGCGGAGCATCGGACCAGAGAGACCGTAGTTCACCGCCTCTTCCGGCGACATCACACCAAGTCCGACCGTCCGGCCGACCCATACGCCATTGCGCGTGAGCATGCGGTCGATCTCGCCGAGCACCTTCGGAAAGTTCTTCGTGAACGCGGTCAGCTTTGGAATGAAATCGTCCGGGATGTCCGCGCCCATGCCGCCGACGCGCGTCAGCGACGTCGTGAGACGTGCGCCGATCCACGACTCGAGCATCTCATAAATGACTTCGCGCTGCTGGAACGCCCAAAGGAACGGCGTGAACGCGCCGATGTCGATGCTCGTCGTGCCGAGCCACACGAGGTGCGAGATGATGCGCGACATCTCGCACGCCATGACTCGCAGAACCTTGCAGCGGTCGGTGATCTCGATGCCGAACAGCCGCTCCGCTCCAAGCGCGAACGCGACGTTGTTCCCTGGCGAGTTTAGATAATCCTCACGGTCGGTCCATGGGATGATCTGATTGTACTGACGGTATTCACCGATCTTCTCGAAGCCGCAGTGCAGATAGCCGATGTGCGGAATGCATCGCACGACGGTCTCACCGTCGAGCTCCAACACCAGTCGAAGCACGCCGTGCGTCGCCGGGTGCTGCGGCCCGATGTTGATGAGCATGTGCTCACCCTCGAGATTCGGCTCGAGCGACGGCGGCGCCTCGAGCGCAAGCGGCGAGCCGCCATCGTTGAGGACGAGAGGAACACGCTGCGGTTTGCCCTGCGCGTCGACGCCGGTGGTCGACAGCGCGACTTCGACGGTCCGTTTGGTCGTCGCCATGACTACTCTCCCGTCCGTTCGCCGGAGCCGAGTCGGCGGCGCATGTCTTCGGGAAGGTCTTCGAACGCGTCCGCGATCGACAGCTCTTCCTTCGAGTAGCGCGCCTCGGGGTTCGCCGCGAGCGCTTGACGAAGCTGCTCCGAGCGGCTGAACCGTCCGCGAAGCGGAAAGTCCTTTCGTAGTGGATACCCCTCTTTGTACTGCTCCCACATCAACAATCGGCGCAGGTCCGGATGTCCGGCGAACGTGATGCCGAACATGTCGTAACACTCGCGCTCGAGCCAATCCGCCGACTTGTAAATGTCCCACACGCTCGGGACCGCCATCTCGCTGCCCTTCTCGATTTCCACTTTGACGCGCAGAAACCGACGGAACGGAAGCGAGCGAATGTGCCAGACGACCTCGATCGGCTGTTCGAAATCTCTAAACTCGACGGCGGTGACGTCCGAGAGATAGTCGTACTTTTGCGTCGCGTCGTCGTGCAGCCACAGAATGAGGTCGTGCACCTGTGTACGATCGACGATGATCACCGTCTCGCCCCACGTGACTTCGGCGCGCTTGATCGCGGTCGGGAACTGCGCGCGAATCGCGTCGACCGATGGATTCATCGCGCCGCCGCGATTCGGAATGTTCTTCGGCGTAACGGGTGCGGCCGCATTTGTGACCGCGCTGCCGGCGATAACCGGAGAGAAGCTTCCCTTGCTCACAGGCCCGAGCGCTGCTGATGCACCGAGTTGCCGAACGGCTCCGACACTTCGTCGATCTCCGACGGCGCGATGTACAGTTGGCTCTTGGCGTCCGGCTCCATTTCGTTGCGCAGTGATTTGTCCTTGGACCGCTCGTTCGAGACCTTCTTCTGCAGCATCATGATGCCGTACATCAGCCCTTCGGGGCGCGGCGGACAGCCCGGCACGTAGACGTCGACCGGAATGATGCTGTCGATGCCCTGAACGACCGCGTAGTTGTCGAACATGCCGCCGCTCGACGCACACGCGCCCATCGAGATGCACCACTTCGGCTGCGGCATCTGCTGCCAAATGCGCCGAAGCACCGGCGCGAGCTTGAACGGCACTCGGCCCGCGCAGATGAGAAGATCGGCTTGTCGCGGAGAGAACGCTTGCCGTTCCATGCCGAAGCGCGCGAGGTCATACTTGCTCGCGGCGGTCGCCATGAACTCGATCGCGCAGCACGCCGTGCCGAACGGCATCGGCCAGAGCGAATTTTTGC
>Ga0207661_10004054_pt1 | contig 10233 bp, 7 predicted proteins | sample KBSC713LmetaG_FD_184337 | JGI IMG/M metagenome (GOLD analysis project Ga0207661, IMG submission 184337) | Corn rhizosphere microbial communities from Kellogg Biological Station, Michigan, USA - KBS C7.1-3L metaG (SPAdes) (version 2) | ecosystem: Host-associated > Plants > Roots > Rhizosphere ... | reverse complement strand
GAGTTATTCTCTAGATTATTTATTCTGTTTACGATTCCGGTAAGGTTCCTGAAGTGGATGTAGCTCCTCAGATAGTCGTTATAGTTGATTGCCGGTGAACCATACAGGCTCTCCTTATCTTTCACGCTTGAGCTCACTCCGCTCTGTGCCTGGATTCTTACCTGGTTACCGATTTTTATGTGTCCGACGATGCCCACCTGGCCGCCGATCTGATTCCAGTCCCCGATGGTTGTGGAGCCTGCAATTCCGGCCTGCGCGGCAATGACATTGTTCTGTCCTATTTTCACGTTATGGGCTATCTGGATCAGGTTATCGATCTTGGTTCCCTTCCCGATGACCGTTGAGCCTATGGTCGCTCTGTCTATGCTGCAGTTGGAACCGATTTCCACATTATCTTCGATGATAACATTGCCCAGCTGAGGAATTTTTTTGAAACCTTCAGCCGTAGGCTGGAAACCGAAGCCGTCTCCTCCTATAACGGTATTGGAATGAATGATACAGTTGTCTCCGATGATGCAGTAATCATAGATTCTGGCACCACTGTCTATTTTACAGTTCTTGCCGATCTTTACACCCTTCCCTATGTATACCTGCGGATAGATCTGGGAACCTTCCCCGATTTTTGCTTTTTCCGAGACATAGGTGAAGGCACCTACATAGACATTCTCTCCTATCTGAGCAGTTGCATGAATGGAAGATACTTCTTCAATCCCATCTTTCCTGCCCTGCATTTCCTGATATAGGTTCATCAGCACCTGAAAAGAAAGGTATGCATCCTTTACGGAAATAACCGTGGGTGCATAGGTGTCTTTTGTTAAAAGATTTTCAGAAACAATGATAACGGAACACTTTGTGCTATCTAGAAAATGGGAAAACCTGTCCTGTGCTATAAAAGAAAGGTGTCCCTGTTCGCCGTTTTCAATAGGTGAAACTCCTGTAATAAGTGCATTGCCGTCACCTATTATTTTACCGTCTATAAAACTTGCAATTTGCGAAGCTGTAAATTCCATATTCTGCAAAGATAAGAAATTCTATAATTCGCAAAGGTTTTTTGATCCCGGAACGTGCATTTTAATATACTTTAGCACTCTTAAATATTGAAATTCCTGGGAAACGTAAGAATATATCGTGTAGTCTTATTCACCATCAATCCTGAAAGGAGCTGATCTTCGGATTCATGCAGTTTTATTTTTTCCCCGTTTTTCTGCAAAAGCCAGATTGGCTGCTTTTCGGTATCGTAAGGAAGAAGCTTACGTTTTATTTCATGCACCAGTTCTTTGCCGTTATCAATTCCGAGAAATGCATTCGTATCCTTTATTTTTTCCTCGATAAATGCCTGATCAAAAGGGTGTGATGAAATGATGGTTTTAGGCAGATCCCTCTGAATTACGCAACGGCACCAGTATGAGAGGATAAAATCATCGGATTTCTGCCATAACTTCATAGCCTGTATAATATCATTGTCATCGAGCTGGGTGAAACGTTCCACATCCTCATCGGTAGCCGAACCTTTTTCACGGTAGAGGAAGTAGGTAAGGTTTTCCGTGGCCGGCAGAATGACTCCTTGGGACACAAGAAATTTTGCTCTTTCAAGGATTTTGACGAGAATAAACTCTGCCAGCGCAGAAGTTTTGTGATAATATACCTGCCAGTACATAAACATCCTGGCGGTAAGGAAGTTTTCAATGGAATAGATTCCTTTGGCATCAATAACGAGTTCACGGTCCTCACATACATTCATCATGGAAATGATCCGCTGGGTATTCACGTTTCCTTCCGAAACACCGGTAAAGAAACTATCCCTTTTCAGATAATCAAGCCGGTCCACATCCAGCTGGGATGAGATAAGCTGGTTAAAAAATTTCCTGTGGTATTGTCCCCGGAACATCTCAATAGCCGTTGACAACTGGCCGTTGAACTGTTCATTAAGCCTGTTCATGAGGAGCAGGGACAGATTTTCATGATGCCAGTCATCCATCAGCATACTTTCCAGCGCATGGGAAAACGGTCCATGCCCGATATCATGCATCAGAATAGCGAGCAATGCTCCCTTTTCTTCTTCTTTCGAAATCTCCACCCCTTTCAGTTTCAGGGTTTCAATGGCTGTAAACATCAGGTGCATAGCTCCTAAGGCATGGTGGAACCGGGTATGGGTGGCTCCCGGGAAAATCAGGTTCAGCAGCCCTGTCTGAGATATCCTCCTTAACCTCTGGAAGTAAGGGTGTTCAATAATATCGAATAAGATCTCATGAGGAATTTTGATGAATCCATGTACCGGATCGTTGATGATTTTTAGCTTGTTCTGCATGGAGGATAGGTATAGATACAAAGTTAGGAAAATTTAACGGTAAGCGCTATTAAACGGACATGAATGTCATAATGTCAGACGAGCAGCATGGGACGTGGCTATTCATCTGTAATTCAGGTTTTCCCATACGTCTGTCTTCCGTAAAAAGCTACTCATGTAAACTTCTGTAAATGTTATCATTAGTTAAATATAGGGGTCCGGGATATGATTTAACTTATATTTAACTGACATCCTCCTTACTTTTGCAGCAGTAACCGTGATTTGGTCAGCATTTTGATGCTGTTATCATGTAAAAAATAAATTATGTCGGAAAAGATATTATGGATAGATGATGAAATAGATTTACTTAAACCTCACATCGTATTTTTAGAAAAAAAGGGCTACCATGTTACCCCTGTAAACAACGTGAATGAAGCTCTGGAACTGATGGATTCGGAGAAATTCGCGTTAACGCTCATTGATGAAAATATGCCCGGAATTTCCGGACTGGAAGCCATTCCTATGATCAAAGAGAAAGACAACGCTCTTAAAATCGTAATGGTAACCAAGAGCGAAGAGGAACACATCATGGAAGAAGCAATCGGTTCTCAGATTGCCGATTATATTCTGAAGCCGGTTAACCCGAACCAGATCCTTCTGTCCCTGAAGAAGAACCTTCAGGAAGACAACCTGGTAGAACAGAAAACTATCCTTCAGTACCAGCAGGAGTTCAGGAATCTTTCCATGGAGCTTTCATACCTGAGAACGTATCAGGAATGGGCAGAATACTATAAAAAGATCCTGAACTGGGAAATCAAGTTCGACAGGGTGACCGATAATGAATTTGCAGACCTGCTCCAGAGCCAGAAAGAGGAAGCCAACATCCAATTTGCCAAATTTATTGAAAAGAACTATGAAGACTGGCTCCAGGGCCCCGACAAGCCGATCATGAGCCATACCCTTTTCAAGGAAAAGGTAAAACCTGAAGTTGAGAAGGACAAGGTGTTGCTTCTGATGGTAGACAATCTCCGTTACGACCAGTGGAAAGTGATCGAACCCCTGTTCACGAAGTATTATAATAAAGTTTCTGAAGACTATTATTACAGTATTCTTCCAACGGCAACACAATATGCAAGAAACTCTTTCTTTGCAGGGCTGATGCCATCTGAAATTGAAAAACGTTTCCCGGATAAATGGTTCAATGACAATGAAGAAGGCAATAAAAATGAGTATGAGCGTGATTTCCTGGAAGATCAGATGAAGCGGATTGGCCTGAATTCAAAGTCGATGAAGTACCTTAAAGTGCTGAATGCAGATTTTGAAAGAAAGATCTACGATGATTTCAACCAGCATAAAAATAATGACCTCCTGGTTATCGTTTATAATTTCATCGATATCCTCTCGCATGCCAAAACGGATAACCATATTGTTGACCAGCTGATCCGTGATGATAAAACATTCAGATCATTAACTTACAATTGGTTTGAGAATTCTTCAGTGCTTAAAATCATCAAAGCTGCTGCAGAAAGCGGATTTAAGCTTGTGATCACCACAGATCACGGAACAGTATATGTGAAAAAGCCGAGCAAAGTGGTCGGTGACCGAGAAACGTCGACCAACATCCGTTATAAGACCGGAAAGAGCCTTACTTATGACAGCAGTGATGTGTGGGCTATTACCAATCCTGAAAAGCTGTTTTTGCCTAAAGGTAACCTGAGCTCCAAATATATTTTTGCCAAGAACAATATTTTCTTAGCATATCCTAAAAATTACAACCATTTCGTCAATTACTACAAAGAAACCTATCAGCACGGCGGGATATCACTGGAAGAATGTATCATTCCGATCAGCATATTAGAACCCAAATAGTTTTTTTCATAGTTTATTTACTCTGGGTTCTGGGCGGAAAAAATCTAACGATTTTTTCCGCCCATTTTTTATACTCTGTATTAGTTTATATCTTAGCAGAAATATATAACTGATTCCTTTATATCATATAAGCAGAATAATGCTGGCCAGACAATCATAAGACCGCCCGCTCATCCTGATATATTGAATAGAGCATCATTAAAATTGAATCCTAAATCATGAGATTAATTACCTATAATGTTAACGGCATACGGGCGGCCTTTACCAAAGACTTTTTAGGCTGGCTGAAATCGGCTGATCCGGATGTGGTCTGCATCCAGGAAAGTAAAGCAGGAAATGATCAGATCGACATTGAAAGCCTTGAAAAACTGGGCTATTACAGTTACTGGCATTCCGCTGTAAGAAAAGGATATAGCGGCGTCGGGATCGCATCCAAAATCAAGCCTAATCATGTAGAATACGGATGCGGCATTGAAAGTTATGATAATGAAGGCAGAATTATCCGGGCTGACTTTGAAGAATATTCTGTGATTTCAGTATATATACCTTCTGCTTCCAATACGGAGCGGCTGGATTTCAAAATGCAGTTTTGCCATGATTTTCTTGATTACATCAAAGAGCTTAAGAAAAGTATTCCGAACCTGATTATCTCCGGTGATTTCAACATTTGTCATCAGGCCATTGATATCCATGATCCTGTCCGTTTGAAGAACGTATCCGGTTTCCTGCCCATGGAAAGGGAATGGATGAGCAGCTTTATTGAGGAATGCGAACTGATTGACAGTTTCAGGTTTTTCAACGACCAGCCGGACCATTACACCTGGTGGAGCTACAGGCAGAATGCCCGGGGCAAAAACAAGGGCTGGCGCCTCGACTATAATTTCACTTCATATACTTTAAAAGACAGGCTCTCGAGGGCTGTCATCCTTAAGGAGGCTGTACATTCCGACCATTGTCCTGCTCTGGTGGAAATTGACCTATAAAAAGAAATCCGTCTGATCTTGTGATCGGACGGATTTTTATTTTAAATCAGACTTTTTAATCTACGATTTCATATTCAACAGGAATGGTTCCTCTCCCTGTATCCCCGATTTCTTTAAAGGCTGCCTTTGACATATCCAGTGACCTGGAAGAAGAATAAGGTCCGCGATCGTTAATCTTGACAATAACCTCTTTTCCGTTATTCAGATTGGTTACTTTGATATGGGTACCGAAAGGAAGTGACCTGTTGGCTGCGGTAAGTTTTGAATTATGAAAAATTTCCCCGCTGGCTGTTTTTCTACCGTTGAATTTGTCGTTATAGTAAGATGCGTAGCTTGTCTTTTTTGTTTCATTAGCATATTTACTGAAAGAATATACACTAAAGGTTGAAATCATCAGTATGATTACGAGAATGAATCTTTTCATCATGGTAAACTTTTTATTTGGTTTTGACGGAGGCAAATCTATAAGTAAACTCCTTATCCACCTATTTTAAACGTTAACAATAGTTAATTATAACCAAATTAAAAGTTAAAATAAACCATATAACACTGAAATACAAATACTTAATTCACATAGTTAAAATATGTTAAAATACCATTTTGAAAGTTAACAAAATTAACTTTTTGTTCTATTTGTTATGCTGAATAATACATAAATACCTAATAATCAAATCATATAACAACAAAAAAGCTGATAAGATGACTTACCAGCTCTCTATATAAAATGTGTGTTATCTAAACAAGCTCTCCGTAAAGGTCAAATTCCTCTGCTGAAGTAATTTTCACCTGAGCAAACTCACCAATGGAAATATATGTATTTTCAGCCGATACCAGCACTGTATTGTCTACATCAGGGGAATCATATTCCGTTCTGCCGATAAAATAATTGCCTTCCTTTCTATCGAAAACACATGTATATACGTGACCGATCTTTTCCTGATTCTTCTCCCAGGAAATCTGCGACTGCAATTCCATAATTTCTTCCACCCTTGCTTCTTTTACTTCCTGTGGAATATTATCTTCCAGAACATGGGCAGTGGTATTTTCTTCATGGGAGTAAGTAAAGCATCCCAGCCTGTCGAATTTTTGCTCTCTCACCCAGTCTTTAAGTTCCAGGAATCTCTCTTCTGTTTCTCCCGGATACCCTACAATCAAAGTGGTACGGATGGCCATATCCGGAACTTTTTCTCTGAACTTAGCCAGAAGCGCATCGGTTTTTTCATGTGTCGTCCCTCTCTTCATTGATTTCAACAGGTCGGAGTTGATGTGCTGAAGCGGAATGTCTATATAGTTGCATATTTTAGGCTCTTCCCGGATAATATCCAGGACATCTTCAGGAAACCCGCTCGGGAACGCATAATGCAGCCTGATCCATTCGATACCGTCAATCTTCACCAATTCTTTGAGAAGATCACCCAGGGCTCTTTTCTTATACAGATCAAGTCCGTAATACGTAAGGTCCTGAGCAATAAGAATAAGTTCCTTGGTACCGGATTTAGCTAATTTCTGTGCTTCAGTAACGAGCTTTTCAATCGGAGTAGAAATATGTCCGCCTCTCATTAACGGAATGGCACAAAAAGAGCATGGCCTGTCGCAGCCTTCGGAAATTTTCAGGTAGGCATAATGCTTAGGAGTTGTCGTTAGTCTTTCACCAACCAGCTCATGCTTGTAATCTGCTCCCAGATGCTTAAGGAGAATCGGCAGATCGCGGGTACCAAAGTACTGGTCCACATCCGGAATCTCCTTGATCAGATCCGGTTTATATCTTTCGGAAAGGCATCCGGTTACAAAAACCTTCTCTACCTCGCCTCTGTTTTTTGCATCTACGTAATCCAGGATGGTGTTGATGGATTCTTCTTTGGCATTATCGATAAATCCGCAGGTATTGATCACTACAATGTCTCCCCTGTCTTCATGAACCACTTCCTTCCCATTGGCTTTCAGCTGGCTCATCAGCACTTCGGAATCATAAACATTCTTGGAGCAGCCCAGCGTTACCACATTGATTTTCTTTTTACCTACAGATTTTGTGCGCATCTTTTTGATTTTGAGTGTGCAAAGATACGAATTATTGGAGAGTTTGGATGAAAAATAGAAACTGGTTTAAGGAAAGCATCCTTTTTTACATCAATTGTTCCGTTCTAGAAGCTATTGGAATCAGTAAGCCTGCTCGTCTCCTCTTACAATATTGTACAAGGTCAGGAATATAATTTTGAGGTCTAAAAAGAAGGACCAGTTCTGAATATACCAGATATCTTTTTCGATCCTTTTTTCCATATCCCTATGAGAGAATATCTCTCCTCTGGATCCCATTACCTGTGCCCAGCCGGTAATTCCGGGCTTAACAATGTGCCTAGTCATATACTTTTTGGTAATCTTGGAGTACATGTCTGTCTGCGATATCATATGAGGCCTGGGTCCTACTACAGACATATCACCTAAAAAGACATTGATAAACTGCGGTAATTCATCAATACTCGTTTTCCGCATGAATGCTCCAAATTTGGTTACTCTCGGGTCATTTTTTACGGCGGTTCTGATATCGGCGTTTTTATTTGCGGTCATACTCCTGAATTTGATACAGAAAAATGATTTGTTTTTAAAGCCTGACCGTTTTTGTAAGAAAAAAACAGATTCATTACTTTCCAGCTTCACGATCAATGCTATAACAGGGATAAGCCAGGATAACAGAAAAACCATGATGAAGAGTGAAAAGCAAATATCAAATGTTCTTTTCAGAATTTGTTTTTTGGGATTAGAGAGGGGTTCCCTAATTAATTTAAGGAATGGCATCTCATTAATGACATCAAAATGAGCAGGAGCAAGATTAACATATTTAAAATCCGGGACCATATACACCCTGATCATTTTCTGCTCGGCAGTATCTAATATTTTCAGGTATAAATCCAGCCCGATAGAGTCATCACAAAATATGATATTGTTTATTTTACTGCTTTCGATGTCATTAAATAACTGGTCAATTTCACCCAGATATTTATTTTTAGTTGTGGTATTTCTGCAGGCATAGGTACCTCTAATTCCCATAGATCTTCTCAGATCATTATTGGATAGGAGTGATTTGGCCAATTCATTTTCGCCTATAAGCACCGTATTGAAAGAATACAGCCCTCTTGCAAGCTTCACCCTGTTTTTCTTACGGTACAAAAACAGTATCAACCGAATGCTAACCATTGCAAAAGCAACGGAGAAAAAATAAAGTAAAACATTTTTATAATCTATTCTAAGCGGAGAAACCATCCATAAGTAAATAACTGAAAAAGCAACCAGGATAAACAGTGATTTTGCCAGTGCATTAAAATGAAGAGATGATTCTTTTATATTTAATCGCTTGTAAGGCTTTGTTAAGCTGGTAATAAAGAACCAGGAAATATTTACTAAAACGAATTGAGCCTTATAATTATGGGAATAATCATCAAAAAAAAACACTTGCCCTATAATCAGAAATAGATTTATAGTCAGGTAATCTCCAATTAAGAAAACTTTGGGTAAATGTTTAAAAATGTAGACTAGCATATTACAGCAGCACGTTGTAGAAACCTGGATTTCAGTATTGTTATTCCCGTTTTAAAAATTTCTTGAAGATAATGAAGGCAAAACAGTATCCTTTTCCGAAAGTATAATATCTTCCAGCGGAAGCTGCCAGTCGATATTCAGATCATTATCATTCCAGATGATACCTCCCTCTGATGCTTTATTATAAAAGTTATCGCACTTATATGAAAATACAGCCGTATCACTCAGTACGCAAAATCCATGAGCAAAGCCTCTTGGAATATATAACTGTAGTTTATTTTCTTCCGTTAATTCAATAGAAAACCATTTACCGAAAGTTGGTGAGTTTTCACGTACGTCAACCGCAACATCAAGAACTTTACCTTCCAGACAGGAAACCAATTTAGCCTGTGCATGATCTCCTTTCTGAAGATGAAGGCCTCTTAAAACGCCATAAACTGATTTAGAAACATTATCCTGAACAAAATGGCCATTCATTCCTGTTAAGTCCTCGAATTTTTTTTGGTTGAATTTTTCATAGAAGTAGCCTCTTTCATCCTCATAGACAGTGGATTTTATAATATAGCAATCTTCAAGCGTTGTTAATCTTATTTCCATAAATTGTGTAAGTATACAATGTTCCTATTATGACAAATGCAAATATAAAAAATTAGTCTGGTTTAAGATGTTTTTTTATGTTTATTATATCCTTTATATACTTCAATGAGCCTAAGAAAATTAGTCGTTTTATTATATTGCCCAAATGCTTTTTTATAGGAGTTATTTCCCATTTCAATGCGTCTTTTTTCATTAAAAAAGCAGGATACTTTTTCTACTGCTTCTGACACTGTGTTATAAACGAATCCGTTGAAATCATTTTCTACAGTATCTTTATTACCGATCACATTGCTCACCAGAAGAGGCTTACGCATGGCCATGGCCTCAAGAATAGCAATAGGCAAACCCTCCCAAAGAGATACTTGTATATAGACATCCAGTGCACCTATCTTTTGCAGCAATTCCTCTCGTGTCCTCACCCAGCCTGTTACGGTAATATTTTCTGCTGTAATATCATCAATCAGTTCTCCATCTCCAATCCAGATAAAATTAATTTCCGGAAATTGCAGGGCAATCTGGTTAAATACTTTCGGGTTTTTCTGAGGCGTCAGCCTTCCTACCGTTCCTATGGTAAAGTTTGCATTTGTTGCTTGGACATACAACTTATCAGGCAATTCGAAATCCACTCCATTTCTGATCAACAGGGTTTTGCCTATATTTTTCGCCAGCTCAAATTCGGTATCACCTGATGCAATAATGGTTCCGCCAAACAACACTTGCATACTGTATTCTATAGCTCTGAAGAGCATCACCTTTACTCGGGAAATATTTTGCTGTACGAATGAAAAACCATGAGGCGAATAATATATGTTTTTCTCTGAAACCAATCCCAAACAAGCTAAGCGGCCAATTACACCAGCTTTGGCTGAATGGAGATGAATCACACCGGGCTTAATCTTTTTTAGTATTTTTCTTGTTTTTACAATGACCTTCCAGTCTTTCCTGAAACTGATATCCCGTTGC
>Ga0207661_10004049_pt1 | contig 10240 bp, 11 predicted proteins | sample KBSC713LmetaG_FD_184337 | JGI IMG/M metagenome (GOLD analysis project Ga0207661, IMG submission 184337) | Corn rhizosphere microbial communities from Kellogg Biological Station, Michigan, USA - KBS C7.1-3L metaG (SPAdes) (version 2) | ecosystem: Host-associated > Plants > Roots > Rhizosphere ... | reverse complement strand
AGCAGACTGTGCTGAAGGAAGCCGCGCGATTTTTTCCGCCGGAAACGAACAATGAGGTCGGCGGCGCGCCGACGAAAGTTCTCGTGTTGCCGAGCCTGCCGACGGCCGAGCCCTTTCGCTCGCAAAGCGTGGAGTTGCTGAAAGCCCGCGGCGTCGATGCGATCATCTCGTTTCGCGCGATGCTGCTCGATCTGCTCGATAAAATCGAGATCAACCAAAACTACACCAAGAGCGATACGCTTCAAGTCATGCGGATTTTGAAAAATTACGATCTGCTCAAGGATGCCCAGCTCGATATGTTTCCGGAGCGCGCTGCGGCGGGCCGCCGGGTGCGCGCCTGAATCATGGCGACCTCGATTCATTCGACCGCATTGGTTGAGCCCGGCGCACAGCTCGGTGCCGATTGCGAGGTTCACGCTTACGCGATCGTCACGAAGCACTGCGTGCTGGGCGATCGTGTCATCGTGCATCCATTTGCGGTGCTCGGTGGAGATCCGCAGTATTTGAAATTCGATGACGCCACGGTTTCCGGCATTCGTATTGGTGCCGGTTCCGTGATTCGCGAACACGTGACCATCAACCGGTCGATTCAAGCCGGCGGATTCACCGTGATCGGCGAAAATTGTTTTTTGATGGCGTCGAGCCACGTCGCGCACGATTGCGTGCTGGGAAACAATGTCGTCCTCGCGAACGCCGCGCTCCTGGCCGGTCACGTGAGCGTGGGCGAGCATACTTTTTTTGGCGGTAGTGCGGCGGTGCATCAATTTTGTCGGATCGGCGAGGGCGTGATGGTTGCTGGAAACGCCTCGATCACGCGCGATGTGGCGCATTTCACGATGGTGGCCGAGCGCGATGAAATTGTGGGATTCAACGCGATCGGCCTGCGTCGGCGCGGCATCGGCCGGCCCGCGATTGCGGAACTCAAGCAGGCCTTTCACGCGGTGTACTTCACCCCGGGAAACATTCGGGTGATCGCGGCCGAGGCACTGGCGGAAGGGACCTACGCAACGGCCGAAGCCCGCCGGTTCCTTGAATTTTTCTCCGAAGGAAAACGGAGTTTCGCACGCGCGCGTCGCGCGGGAATGGAAGAAGCCGAAGGATAAGCGCGCGGAAGATATTTTTGCGCATTGTTTGCTGGGAACGGCGGAGCAACTAGCCTGGAGTTGCGCGGAGCAGGATGAAAACTCGACTCGCGATTACATGTGGCGATCCGGCTGGGGTCGGACCTGAGATCATCGCTGGCTGGCTCGCAGCCAATCCGGCGGAGATCGCTGACATCGCGGTGATCGGGCCGCCACGCTGGTTGTCTGGCCTTGCTGCCGACGTGGAAAAGATTCCCATCGGCGTCGACGAATTTAGTTCGGTGCCCGGCGAGCCCGATGCCGAGGGAGCGCTCGTCGCGTGGGCAGCGATGGCCCGCGCCGCGGATGGTTGCAGACTGGGAGAATTTTCGGGAGTTGTGACCGGGCCGGTCAGCAAGGAACGGCTGGCGCGAATCGGTTATCCGTTTCCCGGGCAGACAGAATTTTTTTCGGCGCGTTGGGGTGGCGTGCCGGTGATGGCGTTTTGCGGAGGACGGCTCCGCGTTGCGCTCGCCACCTGGCATGTGCCGCTGCACGAAGTTGCGCGGCAACTCGGGCCGAATTTATTACGCCGCACCGTCGCGGCGGCGGCGGAACTCGCGCGGGCGCTACCCATTGCCGCGAGTGTGCAAGAGTGGAGTCACAAACCGCTCGAGCGCGCGCGTGACTATGCGCCGAAAATCGGCGTCTGCGGACTTAATCCGCACGCCGGCGAGGGCGGCTTGATCGGCTATGAGGAGCGCGATTTGATAAACCCCGCACTTGCAAATCTGCGGGCGGAATTTCCCGGCCTCTCGCTATGCGAGCCCGGTGATACGATTTTTGCCCGAGCACTGCGGGGAGAATTCGACGTGGTGATTGCGCTCTTCCACGACCAGGGACTGGCTCCGCTCAAAGTGATCGATTTCGACGAGGCCGTGAATGTTACGCTGGGTTTGCCCTTTGTCCGCACGAGCCCCGATCATGGAACGGCGTTTGGCATCGCTGGGCGCGGTGTTGCGCGGGGAACGAGCTTCGCGAACGCGGTGACCGTTGCGCGACGCTTGATAATCCGGCGACAGGCGCGATAGTCGATTTGTCGATGTCAATGTCAGCAAGCACCACGATTACCACACCTCTTGTTAATAACCCGCCGGAGACGTCCTCCGGCTCCGTCAGGCCCGCAAGCGGCCTGCCGGAGGGCGTGCGCGAAGGAAATGAGAATCTGGTCCGGCTCACGGCGGCGGCCGGTGCCAAGGTTGCGGCGCTGATTGAGCGCGACCAGCAGGGGCGATTTCTGCGCATCGCCATTTCGGGCGGCGGTTGCAACGGCCTCAGCTACAAGATGAAATTCGTGACGGAGCCGAAGCGCGGCGACATTCTCGTGCGGACCGGCGGCGCCGAAGTCGTGGTGGACAGCAAAAGCGCGCTTTATCTGAAAGGCACGCACGTCGACTACTCCGCGGCGATGGTTGCGGGCGGTTTTAAGTTCTCCAACCCGAACGCGAAAGCGAGTTGCTCCTGCGGCGAGAGTTTCAGCGTATGAGTTCGCCTGACGGCGGGATCGGGGCCGCTCGGCGAATTAGATGTTGTCAATTCGCTGTATCCGCGAGAAAACGCGCCCGACCCAGTCACCAAATCTCCCTACATTATTGATGGCCATTTCGTTTCCCTCTGCCGGCGGCGGTTCCCGTCCCGGCTCTTACCAACGTCGCAACGTCGACCCTTTCGCGGCCATCCGCCGCAATCATCGCATCAAAGTTCCGCAGGTGCGCGTAATCTCTCCCGAAGGCAAGCAGCTCGGAGTTCTGGATACAGCGAAGGCCGTCAATCTCGCGCTCGAAGTCGGGCTGGATCTCGTCGAGGTCGCGCCCAATGCCACACCGCCGGTGTGCCGCATCATGGACTTCGGCAAATACGTTTACGAGGAGCAGAAGAAGCACACGCACTCGAAATCAACGGCCAGCAAAATCAAGGAGATCGAATTCAGCGCGCGTATCGCGGAAAATGATTTCTTCACGAAGCTGCGGCACGCGGAGGAGTTTCTCGATCACGGCAACAAGGTTAAACTCCGCCTGAAATTTCGCGGCCGGGAGATGGCTCACACCGACATCGGTTTCAATGTCATGAAACGCGCCGTGACCGAACTGGCCGGCGCCGGACATCCCGATGCCGATCCCAAATTGATCGGACGCAATATTCACGTGATGCTCACGCCGCTACCGCCGAACAAACGCAAGCTGAAGTTCCACGTCAAAGGCGAGGACACCGGCGCTGAAGCGGCGCAGGCGGCGCAGATCGCGAAGAACAACAACCACAGCGTCGACGGAAACGGGGAGGATTGAATTCGCGGCGCATGCTTCCGGCAGCGCCACGTTTGATCGTTGGTCTGGTGCTCGCATTTGTGGCCGGCTGCTCGTCACCGGCGGCCGAAGCTGCGCCGCGCGCCGCGCCATCGCGTCCGGCTGCGGCTCCGCCGGCGGCGCCGGTGAAATACGTCAGTCTCGCGACGGTGGCTGCCCAGCTTCAGCTTGGGATCTCGTGGACCGTCACGGGCCGAAAGGTCACGCTTTCTGATCGCAAGCGACGCTTGGAACTGGAAGCGGACAGCCGCGAAATCGCGGTGAACGGCCTCCGCGTTTTCCTCGGCAGCCCGGTGCTCGCGCGCTCCAGCGGCCTTTACCTGACCAAGACAGATTTCGAACGCTGCGTTGGCCCGCTCCTGCGGCCCGTTCTCGCCGGAGTCCCGCTGCGGCGCGTGAAAACGATCGCGCTCGATCCCGGTCATGGCGGCAACGACAACGGAATGGAAAACACGAAGCTCGGGCTGAAGGAAAAAGAACTCACCCTCGACGTCGCGCTGCGGCTGGAAAAAATTCTCGAAGCGCGTGGCTATCGCGTCGTGCTCACGCGCACGAGCGACAAACCGCTTTCGTCCGATAAAAAAACCGATTTAAAGCGACGCGCGGAAATCGCGAATCATGCGGGCGCCGATCTTTTCGTGAGCATTCATTTCAACTCGCTTTACCCGGACATGAAGACGAGTGGGACCGAGGTTTACGTTTTCACGCGGGCGGGGCAGCGCTCCGATCTCTCCGCGGGTTTTGGACAAAAGGACGACAGCGAGGATCCGTCACCAGCAAACCGATACGACGCCTGGAGCGCAATTCTCGGTCATGCGATGCACCGCGAAGTCATCGCCGGATTGAGAACGCTCGATCGCGGTCAAAAGACAATGCACTCGGCAGTGTTGCGCGATCTCGATTGCCCGGGCGTACTCGTCGAGTCGCTCTTTCTCTCGAACGAGGCCGAAGCAAAACGCGCCGCGACGCCCGCTTATCGGGAGCGAATTGCCGCGGCGCTGGCGGCGGGAATTGCCGAATACGCGGGAATCGTCGACCTGCTGGTCGCAAAAAAATAACGGCTGTTTTCAGGCGCAAATTTCGGATCACGCTTCGCTGGCGCTCGAGTTGAGGGTGCGGTTATTTCGCGGTGGCGATGGAAAACGGCTGCGTAATATAATTGATCGCCGAACCGCGCGAGCGATCTCGGGCACAAACGGAACCGATCGCGTTATCAAAATAAAAATCGCGAAGCGAACACTCGAGCATCGTAATCGAAGCGAATTCTTCGTCTCGCTCGAAAGCTTAAATTTGTTTACCACACCACCATGTCCACCCGTTTTTTTCTTCGCGCTCTACCGATATTTGCCATCGCTTTCGCTTCGACGAACGCTCGTGCCTGGGACCATCCTGGCCACGCGATCGTAAACCGGCTCGCGCTCGCCTCGCTGCCGAAGGATTTTCCGGCATTCGTCAACGAGCCGGCGAACGTCGAGCGAATCGCCTTTCTCTCCGGAGAGCCCGATCGTTGGAGCCACTCGCCCGATTTGCCGCTGAAGCATGTCAACTGGATGGACCATTATATCGACATCGAGCAAATCCCTGAAGCCGGACTCGATTTCGCAACGCTGCCGTCGTTTCGGTACGATTTTGCAATCGAGTTCGCCGCTGGTCGCGCCGCGCATCCGCAGAATTTTCCTCCAATCGATCCGGCGAAAAATACCGACCACACGCGCCAGTGGCCGGGATTCCTGCCCTGGACCATCGTCGAAATGTATGGACAACTGAAGGCCGCGTTCGCGTCGTTGAAGGCTTACGAGGAACTCGGCACGCCCGACGAAATCGCCAATGCCCGCGCGGATGTCGTCGATCTCATGGGCATCATCGGACACTACGTCGGCGACGGCGCGCAACCGTTGCACACCACGGTGCAGCATGCCGGTTGGATCGGCAGCAATCCGAACGGGTATACGACATGGACCGGTTTTCACTCGTGGATCGATTCGGGAGCGATCGCGAAAGCGGGTATCAAGACCGCGGATATTGCCGCGCGCGTCGAGCCGGCGCAGGCCATCCCACTCGCGGCGCGAACCGATGGCCGCGACCCGGTTTTTGTCGCCGCGCTGGATTTCATCCTGGCGCAAAATAAATTTGTCGAGCCGCTCTATCAGCTCGAAAAGGCCGGCAAGCTCGGCAACGGCGATCAGCCGGTCAGCGACGAAGCGCGGGCCTTGATCGAAGGCCAGCTGCTGAAAGGCGGCGAAATGCTGGGCGCGATCTGGCTGACAGCGTGGCGCGGAGTCACGCCCGATCTTTATCTGCGCAACGTGCTGACGAAGCGCCACGCCGCGGCGGCGCCCAGCGTCAAGTAACGTCAGCCGCCATCGGCGGCACGTTGCGGCTCCCCGCTGCGGTAATGGATTACGCGCACCGGTTCGAGCGTAACCACTCCGCCGCCCATCATGCGGTCGAGCACCGGCAGGAACGCGTTTATTTTTTCCGCGCTGTCGATCATCTCGATCACGAGAGGCAGGTCGACGGAAAGTCGGAGGATTTTGCTCGTGTGCAGCCGGCTCGATTTACCGAAACCCATCGCGCCGCGGAGCACGGTGGCGCCGGCCAGGTGAAGTTCGCGCGCCTTCAGCACGATGGCTTCGTGCAGCGGGTGGTGTTCGTAGCGGTCCGATTCGCCGATGAAGATTCGCAACAGGACGGACTCGTGGGGAATTTCCATGTCAGGAGCCTTTCATTTGGTTGAGATAACTGGCGCAGACGTGACCGAGCCAGACCGCCACGAGACAAGCCACGACGGAACCAACGGTGTTCGCGCCGGCTTGCAACCATTCGCCCTCGCGCGCGAGGTTGAGCGTCTGCAGCGAGAATGACGAAAACGTCGTATAACCGCCGCAGATTCCCGTCATGAAAAACTGTCGCGTGTTGCTGCTGGCGAAGACGCGACCATCCGGCCCGGTCAGCGTTGCGAAAAATCCGATGAGGAACGAGCCGGTGACGTTGATGGCAAACGTGCCCCACGGAAACGTGCCGCCAAAATGATCGGCAATCACGCCGGAAAGAAAGAAGCGAGCCACGCTGCCGAGCGCGCCGCCGAGTGCGATGAGAGAGTAGAGGAGCATGACTTGCCTGTCGGGAGTTGGACTGGGACAGGAATCATCAGCTCCGCGAGTCGGAGCGGTTTACCTTTTTAGGGGACGGCGGAATCCATCGCCGGTAAGAGCAAGAAGAGCGGCGGTGCGTTTGGCAAGTTACGGATTTGAGGTTGGGAAACTCAGCCTCGAGGTAGTTTTCGTGTCCGAAAAGGAGGCGGCATCGCCCAAATTCCGCGCTCACGGCAGACGCCAGCGGTCCACCAACTCGGTGCCGAGCGCTCGGGCGTCGGTGGAAAACCAGTCGATGTGCCAGCGGACAAACCGCCGAATGTGACTCGAAAAATCGGCGTTTCGCGGCAGGGTTCCGTTTGTTGCAATTACCGTTTCGTATCCTCTGCGCGTTTTTTTTCGCCGGCATTCCGTTGCTGAAGGCCGACAATCTCGCAGCTCGGGTGGTCCTGGTCGCCAATCGCAACGATCCCGATTCGCTCCGGATTGCGCGCCATTACGCCGAGGTTCGCGATGTGCCGGTGGAAAACATAATCGCCCTGCCGATGCCGGGCGCCGAAACAATTTCGTGGCCGGAATTCATTCACTCGATTTGGGAGCCGCTCGAAGCAACATTGGTGCGTCGAAAATGGATCGATGCCATTCCGATGGCGCTGACCGACGAGCTCGGGCGCACCAAATACTCCGTTTGGCGCCACCGGATTGCGTACCTCGTCGTTTGCCGCGGCGTGCCGTTGCGGATCAAGAATGATCCGGACCGTTTTGTGGCGAATGCTCCACTCACGGAAAATCCGCAATTTCGGACCAATGCCGGCGCGGTCGATTCGGAACTGAGCCTGCTTGCGTCGCCGAATTATCCGATCAACGCGTTCGTCCCCAATCCGCTGTATCGCAATGATCACATCGGCGCGTCCGATTCGGAAATGACGATCAAGGTGTCGCGGCTCGACGGGCCGTCGGCCGGCGCCGCGCTTGCGCTGGTCGATCACGCCGTCGCGGCTGAGCGCACGGGCTTGCTCGGTCGGGCTTATGTGGATACGGGCGGAATCCATCCCGACGGCGACCGGTGGCTCGAAGCGACAGCAAAGGAACTGATCGACCTTGGCTTCGATGTTGATGTTGATCGTACACCGACCACCGTGCCTGAAACGGCGCGTTTTGATGCGCCGGTGCTTTATTTTGGCTGGTATGCTGGTGCGCTGAACGGTCCGTTTGCTCTGCCGGGATTTGAATTCCCGCCGGGCGCGATCGCGTTGCACATTCATAGTTTTTCCGCGGAAACGCTGCGGTCGGCTGAAGCCCATTGGTGCGGGCCACTGGTTGCGCGGGGCGTCACGGCAACGGTTGGCAATGTTTTTGAGCCCTACTTACAGCTTACCCACCGTCCCGATCTGCTCCTCCGTGCTTTGGCGCGGGGTGACACTTTTGGCGACGCTGCGTATTACGCGGCGCCGGCGTTGAGCTGGCAGACGATTGCGATCGGCGATCCGCTTTACCGGCCGTTTGCGGTTCCACTCGACACGCAGGGGAAAAAAGGCCGCGGAATTTCTCCCGAACTTTTTGGTTACGCGATGGTGCGCGAAATGATCCGACTCGACGCCGCGCACAAATCGGAGGAGGCGATCGTTGCGGGGCAAACCGCACAACGCGAACATGCGACGCTCGCCGTTGGTTTCGAACTATCTCGGCGATGGCGGGCGGCCGGCAATACCAAGGCTGCCGCGAACGCGTTGGACTTCATGCAAAATTTTAAAACCTATCGCACGGACGAATGGGCGCTGGCGTCCGAGGCGGCTGGGTTTCTCGCGGCTAACGGAAATCCGGATACGGCGGCGGCGGTATATCGGAATCTTTTTCGCTCGCCGGAGGTTCCGCTGCGGCTGCGGCTGGCCTGGCTGCCGAAAGCACGTTCAGCTGCGATCGCCGCGCACAACCAGGCGCAGGCTGATCTCTGGCAGGATGAGATGGAGAAGATGGGCGCGCAGCTAGCGGCGGAGAAAAAATGAAGCGAAGGTTTCGATTGGGTGCGTCCAATTGCGAATTACCACGCCAGACGTTCGCTACTTTTCGCACTGTGTAGGAGCGGCTTTACGCCGCGATCGTTCGACGAAATCGCAGCGTAGCGCCGATCCTGGAACCGGGCCGGACATTTTGCAGCGCGCTTACATGGATTCGACGGGCGACGCGCTGCGGCCGATACGAAATCCCGCTTACAACTTGTCCACGATCTTGTCGGCGAGTCCGTACGCGATCGCTTCGCTCGCGTTGAGATAAAAATCGCGGTCTGTATCCTGATCGATCCGCTCGATCGGCTGGCCGGATGCATTGGCGAGAATGAGATTTAGCTCGCGGCGAAGTTTTTCCATTTCCTTCGCCTGGATGTTGATGTCGGTCGCCGGACCGACCATGCGACCGGAAATGAGCGGCTGGTGAATCAAGACGCGCGAATGCGGAAACAAAAGACGGCGGCCTTTTGGCGCAGCGCAGAGTAGAATCGAGCCCATCGATGCCGCCATTCCCGTCACGACAATCGTAATCGGCGACGTGATCAATTTCATCGTGTCGTAAACCGCCATGCCTGCCGTGACGGAGCCGCCCGGCGAATTAATATAAAAAATAATCTCTTTCCCCGGACCGACCGCTTCGAGATAAAGCAATTTTTCGGTGATGTCCTTTGCCGTCTCGTCGGTCACGGCTCCCCAAAGAAAAATTTTCCGCTGATCGAGAAATTTTTTCTGGATCAGCATCCCAATGGGCGCACCGCCCTTTTTTTTCTGCTCTTCTTCCTGCTCCTCATCGTCATCATCGTCGTCGTCGAGGCGCGGAACCGGAGCGGACAAGCCGGGCTGAAGATTATCGAAATGCATAGGCCGCCAACGTTGAATGCAGGTCCGCCGTTGGCAAGTGCTCAGGTGCAGTTCCCGATTCCGCGGCCGCTATCTGGCCGGCTTCGCGTTCGACTGATTCGCGGTACCCTTCGCGCCGAAGATCACCGACTCGTCAATACGGAATCTTGTCTACTTTGTTCTGCCACTCGTTAAACGCCCTTTGCGCTTCGTCGCGGAGGAACAGCTGCATTTTCACCGCGCGCTGGTCCGGTCGCAACGAGACTTCCTGGTAAATAAAATCATCGTCGAATCCGATGCGCGCAGCATCGGCGCGCGTGTTGCCATAATAGACGGTCGGAATCCGCGCCCAGTAAATTGCCGAAAGGCACATTGGGCACGGTTCGCAACTGGTGAAAAGCTCGCAGTCGGACAACTGAAATGTTTCCCGAATGGCGCAGGCGTCGCGGATCGCGACAATCTCGGCATGCGCGGTCGGATCATTGGTCGAGGTCACACGATTGTGCCCGCGTCCGATGATTTCACCGCGGCGGACGATAACGCAGCCAAAAGGTCCGCCGCGTCCGCTGCGCATGCCGTCTTCCGCGAGACGGATCGCCTCGCGCATGAATTTTTCCTGGCTCATAGACTGCGGATTCTGCCAAGACCGTGCCGGCTGGCGAGCCAGATGCCGGAACCGGTGGAAGCGGAAGTCAGGAGTCTGGCGCATGAGCCAAGACACTGGAGTCAGGCCCGCAGCTTGTACTCCCAGTTCGCTGGCCCGCATCAATACCCTCGGTCAGCAATAATGCGTTTCTAACTACAATAAAACCGTGGGACTGACCCGGGCGCACGAACTCGTTCATCTGTTTCCTGCTGACAGCAGGCGGAGGCGC
>Ga0207661_10004046_pt1 | contig 10243 bp, 10 predicted proteins | sample KBSC713LmetaG_FD_184337 | JGI IMG/M metagenome (GOLD analysis project Ga0207661, IMG submission 184337) | Corn rhizosphere microbial communities from Kellogg Biological Station, Michigan, USA - KBS C7.1-3L metaG (SPAdes) (version 2) | ecosystem: Host-associated > Plants > Roots > Rhizosphere ... | reverse complement strand
AGCTCTCGGGCCCCCGAGAGCTTGAGTCCCTCGAGCAGCTCGCGGCGGCGGCTGTAGGGCTGAGCGGTCAGGTCGTGGCCGTCGAGGTAGAGCAGGTCGAAGAGCACGTAGGTGACGGGGTGGGACTTCATCCGACGCCGCACCACGCTCTCGTCGGTCTGGTGGATGCGCTGCTGCAGGCGCTCGAAGCTCGGCAGGCCGTTCTCGTCGAAGGCGACCAGCTCGCCGTCGAGGACCGCGTCGACGGCGCCGAGCCGGCGCGAGAGTCGCCGCACCTCGGGGTACTGGGCGGTGACGTCCCTGAGATTGCGGCTCTGCAGTTGCAGCCGGCCGGGTCGGCAGTAGGCGATCGCCCGCACGCCGTCCCACTTCACCTCGGCCGCCCAACCGTCGTCGCTCGCCGGCAGCTTCGCCGGCTTGGCCAGCATCGGCACCACCGACTCCGGGAAGGGGTCGCGCGCCTCGGCGGGCGGGTCGATGCGGTGGATCATCCAGTCCTTCTCACTCTTGCCGGCGCGGAACAGCGCGTAGCGGCCGCTCAGCCGCTCGCCCGCGAAGCTGAAGACGATTTTCCCCTCCTCCCACTTCTCCAGCTCATAGGTGCCGCGGTCCCAGATCCGCATCGTCCCCGCGCCGTACTCGCCGGCCGGGATCTCGCCCTCGAACTCGAGGTACTCGAGCGGGTGGTCCTCGGTGTGGACGGCCTTGCGGTTTTCGGCCGGATCGAGCGGGATGCCGTTGGGCACCGCCCAGGAGGCCGCCACCCCTTCGTGCTCGAGCCGCAGGTCCCAGTGCAGGCGGCGGGCGCTGTGCTCCTGCACGACGAAGCGAGGCTCCCCACGCTTAGCCCGCCTGCGTTTCGCCCGCGGCTCGGGCGTCGAGCCGAAGTCGCGCTTGCGCTCGTACTCGCCGAGCTCCTCGCCGCTTTTCTTCCGTCCTTTCCGTGCCACCCGAACCTGGCTACTCGCCGCTGAGCGCGGCCACCAGTGCGGTGAGCAGCAGCGACCCGCCGGCAACGGCAGCGGTGGCCGGCGCGCTTCCGTCGGGCAGTCCCTCGCGAGCGAACGCCGTCGCGCCGATATCGCCCAGGTCACCGGCGATGCTGGCGGCAAGGAAGGGACGAATCGGCGATCCGCGCAGGAAGCCGGCCAGAGCAGCGCCGTGGAGGGCGACCTCGCGCGCGCCGAGGCCGCGCAGCGGCACCTGCGCGGCCGGTCGCCGGGCGTCCGGGCCGAGCCAGCGCTTGCCCGCGACCTTCTCCGGCGAGACCAGCAGCGCCGCGCCGTAGGCGACGCGGGAAGCAAGCACAGCGATGGTCATGGCTTTGACAGCGGAGCTCTGAAGAGGCACGGATCGAATCTACCCCTAGACCCTCAGTTCAACGCAGACCGGCTTGCTCTGCGTCGGCGTGATGAGCCCGAGACCTGATAGAGAGCGGCGATGCTGGCCGACGCCGCCCTCGGCGCAGGGATCGCATTCTGCATTGCCGTTCTCACCACTCCGGTGGGCGTCTCCGGCGCGGTCTTCCTGGTTCCGGTCCAGGTCAGCCTCCTGCACACACCGAGCCCGGCGGTCACGCCGACCAACCTCCTCTACAACCTGATCGCCATTCCCGGCGCCCTGCTTCGGTTCCACCGCGAGCAGCGCCTGGCCTCGCCGCTAACCCGCCTGCTGGTCCTCGGCACGCTGCCGGGAGTCGTGATCGGTGCGGTGATCCGGGTCGAGCTCCTCGACCGCGCCGGTTCGTTCCTGTTCGTGGTTGCCGCCGTCCTGGTCCCGTTGGGCGCCTGGCTGACCCTTGCGAGTCCGCCCCGCGCCGCCGGAGCGCCCGATCGCGATCGCCGTCGCCAGATCACCCTGCTGGCCCTGGGAGTCGGGGCGGTCGGTGGCATCTACGGGATCGGCGGCGGCTCGATCCTCGGGCCGATCCTGGTCGGCCTCGGCTTCTCGGTGCTCGAGGTCGCGCCAGCGGCGTTGGCGGCAACCTTCCTCACCTCGATCGCCGGGGTCCTCACATTCGCGCTGCTCAGTATCGGCGACAAGGACATCGCCCCGGACTGGACGCTTGGAATCGGCATGGGCGTGGGCGGGCTCGCCGGCGCCTACCTCGGCGCTCGCCTGCAGTCCCGGCTGCCCGAGGAGCTTCTGCGGCGCGGGCTCGGCCTCCTCGCCCTGGCGCTCGGCCTGCGCTACGCGATCCTTGGCCTTACCTGAACGCCGCGGCCTGAAGCTAGCCGGTGAACTGCAGCTGTTCCGCTTCGACCCGCTCGCCGGCCCCCTCCAGCTCGAGCAGGAAGCGCTTGCGCTCGAAACCACCGGCGTAGCCGGTGAGCTTGCCGTCCTTGCCGACGACCCGGTGGCAAGGAACGACTATCGAGAGCGGGTTGCGACCGACGGCAGCACCGACCTCGCGCGCCAGCGCGGGGTCGCCCAGCTCCCGCGCCATCTCGCCGTAGGTGGTGGTCTGCCCGTAGGGGATGCGGTCGATCAGCTCCCAGACCCGCCGCTGGAACTCCTCTCCGGCGATCGTCGTCGCCAGCTCGAACTCGGTCCGCTCGCCGGCGAAGTACTCCCCCAACTGCTGCCGCGCCTGCTCGAAGCCATCCTCGGAGCGCAGGCCGAAGACCTCCGGCGCCGGCATGTGCCAGTGACCCGGGAAGTAAATCCCGCTCAGCACTCCATTTCTGGCTACCAGCGTCAGCTCACCGATTGGCGAGTCGATCGTGCGGTGCGTCGCGGTCATCCGTGACTCCTCTCCGAAGCGTGTCGTCACCCATATAAACGGGCGGACCGGCGCATCCGTGAGAGCGCGCGACGCTAGGCCTGTTCGGTGGCCTCCTCGCGACCGCCGAGGGTCATGCCGACCCGGTCCGCTATTGCGTCCGATGGCTCGAAGTCCAGCTGGTCCGCGGGCGTGTCCTTGCCGGTCCTCGCCAGGTAGTAGACGAAGGCGGCGATCGCGGCCGCGAAGGCGAGGCTGACCGGGCCGGTACCGAGGGCGAGACCGCCGCGGGCGGAGGAGACGGAGAGCCAGTCGGCGACCGAGGCGCCGACCGGGCGGGTGACGACGTAGGCGAACCAGAAGGCGAGGATCGAGTTCATGCCGAAGCGGAAGTAGCCGAGCGCGGGGATCGCCATGATCGCGCCGAAGAGCAGGATCGAGCCGAAGTAACCGAGGCCGAAGGTGACCGCGGTGAGGTCGCCGGCGGCGGTACCGAGGGCGAAGGTGGCGAGCACCGCGGCCCAGTAGAAGAGCTCGCGGCGCTGGGTCGTGATGCTGTGGATCGAGAGCGTGCCCTCGATCGAGTACCAAGTGCGGAAGACCGCGGCGAGGACGATCGCATAGAAGATTGTCGAGGCGATGTAGGGGATGCCGAGGCCGACGTGGAGGACATCGGCGGCCATCGTGCCAAAGACGCCGACCATCGCCACCGCCAGCCAGTAGGCCCAGGGCACGTAGCGGTCCTTGCTGAACTGGATGTAGAGAGCGATGACGAAGGCGATGCCACCGAGGACGACGGCGATCTCGGGGACGAGGGTGTGGACGAGGAAGTCCGAGGTCGACTCGCCCATCGCCGTGGTCAGCGCCTTGACGATCCAGAAGAAGGCAGTGACTTCCGGCACCTTGGAGAAGGCGTGCCGGCGATTTGCAGCGCCCAGGTCGATTCTCATAGGGCGAAGGCGACGGTGAAGAAGATGCCGGCGACGATGCAGTAGACGCCGAACGGGGTCAGCCGGTTGGTCTGGAAGAAGCGGAGCAGGAACTTGACCGCGAGGTAGGTGGTGAACGCTGCGGCGAAGGCGCCGACCAGGGCCTGGCCGCGCACCCCGTCACCGGCCGAGCCGAGCAGTTCGGGCAGCTTGAGGAAGCCGGCGGCGGCGATGATCGGGGTCGCCAAGAGGAAGGCGAAGCGGGCGGCGTCCTCGTTGGAGAGGCCGACGATCAGGCCACCGCCCATGGTCACGCCCGAGCGCGAGATGCCGGGGATCAGCGCCGCCGCCTGGGCGGTGCCGATCGCCGCCGCCTGGCGGAAGCTCATCCTGGTCGCGATGCGGGGGTCGGAGTCGCCCTCGCCGTCACCCGGCGCGGGCCGGCGCTTTCGCAGGCTCTCGAAGGCCAGCAGCAGGACGCCGTTGAGGATCAGGAAGAGCGCCGCCGACTCCGGCGAGGCGAACAGGGTGCGCAGCGGGTGCTCGAGCGCCAGCCCGAGGATGCCGGCCGGGACCGTGCCGACCACCAGCAGCCAGCCGAGCTTGGCGTCGGTGTCCTCGGCAGCGATGCCGCGGTCGCGCAGCGAGCGGCCGAGCCCGCGGAAGATCCGCTTCCAGTCCTCGAGGAAGAAGAAGAAGAGGACGATCGCCGTGGCGCAGTGGGTGGCGACGAGGAAGGCGAGGAAGTAGTCGTCGTTCTGGTGGATGTTCCAGCCGAGGGCCTTGGGCACGATCACGGCGTGACCGAGGCTGGAGATCGGGAAGGGCTCGGCGATGCCTTGGATCAGACCGAGGACGATCGCTTGCAGATAGGAGATCGGGTGCACGCGGCGGGATCATCTGGGGCTTTCCTTAAGACCAAATGAGAATGTGGGCAGCGCCAACCAGACGTCTGCCCCTCCGCCTTCCCGGTTTGCAACGTGCGCCGCTCCACAATGGGCCCTCGCAACCGTCTCGACAATCGCCAGACCGAGCCCGCTGCCGCCGTCGCGATTGCTCGCGGCGGCGCGGCTGAAGCGCTCGAAGGCGCGGCTGAGGAACTCCTCCGGGAAGCCCTCGCCCCTGTCCAGCACGTGAATCTCAACGGAGCGCTCGCCGGCGTCGGCCCGAAGCTCGATCTTGCCGGCGCCGTAGCGAAGCGCGTTGTCGACCATGCTGCCCACCGCCTGATCGAGTCGCAGCCTGTCGGCCTCGATCGTGAGCGTGGCCGGGGCCGACACCTCCACTTCGCGGCCCACCTCTTCGGCCCGCCGGGCGAACCGGCGGCCGACGCCTTCGAGAACCTCGAGCAGGCTCAGCCGCTCCAGGCGCAGCGGCAGCTCACCCCGCTCTGTCTGCGCAATCGTCAAGAGATCCTCGGAGAGCTGGGTGAGCCGGTCGGTCTCCTCGGCGGCCGACGCCAGCGCCACCCGCAGCTCCTCGGGTGAGCGTCCCGCCGCCAGCGCCAGCTCCAGCTCGGTGCGCAGGATCGCCAGCGGCGTGCGCAGCTCGTGGCTGGCATCGGCGACGAAGGCGCGCTCGTGCTCGAGCGCTTCCCCCAGGCGCTCGAGCATCTCGTTCAGCGTCTTGCCGAGCCTGGCGACCTCGTCGTCGGTCGGCGGAACCGGGAGGCGACGATCGGGCTCAGCCGCCGAGATCTCCGCCGCCCGCGAGCGCATCGCCTCGACCGGCTTCAGCGCCGCCGCCGCGACGCCATAGGCGGCAAGGGAAGCGAGCAGGAGCGCAATCGGGCCACCGACAAGCAGCAACTGCGCCAGGTCAGTGAGCGACTCCCCGCGCGCCTCGGTCGAGGTGCCGACGACCACGACCTGCCTCTGACCTCGCGCTTGCACTGGCACCGCCAGCAGGCGCGACTCGTCCTGCAGGCCGGGGAGCGGGCCGCGATCGAGGTACACGGGGCCGCGCAGAGCCCGGCGCAGCTCGGCGGGCGTGAGCAGGACGTTGTGGCCGATCGCCAGCGAGGAGTCGGTCACTCCCCCGCCGGCGTCGAGCACCTCGGCGAAGCTCTCGTTGCGACCGACCAGATTCTGGTGGCCCTCGCGGAGGCCCGAGTCGGCCTCCCTGACCAGAGCAGCCACATCGTTGGCTCGCGAGCGCAAGCCGGAATTGATCGTCGCGTCGAGCTCGTTTTCAAAGCGCAGGTAGACGAAGACCCCGGTGGCGCCGAGGACCAGGGCCATCACCGCGGCAAAGACGAGGGTCACCCGCAGGCGGATCGAGACGCGATTCAGCTGCCGCCGTCCTTTCGCAGCCTGTAGCCGGCGCCGCGCACGGTCTCCAGCGATTTGACCCCGAAGGGGATGTCGATCTTGCGACGCAGGTAACGGACATAGACCTCGATCACGTTGGAGCGGTGCTCGAAGTCGTACTCCCAGGCCTGATCGAGCAGCTGCGAACGGGTGAGGACGTGGCCGGGACGGCGCATGAAGGTCTCGAAGAGAACGAACTCCTTGGCCGAGAGCTCGATCTCGGTCTCGGCGCGCCAGACCTGATGGGTCGCCGGATCGAGGCGCAGGTCGCCGACCTCGACGATCGGGGGCCGCTCGCTCTGGCCGCGCCGGACCAGGGCGCGCAACCGAGCCAGCAGCTCGGCGAAGGAGAACGGCTTGGTCAGGTAGTCATCCGCTCCCCCATCGAGGCCGGCGATGCGATCTTCGAGCGCGCCGCGGGCGGTCAGCATCAGCACCGGCGACCAGACCCCCTCCCGGCGCAATCGCCTGCAGGTCTCGAAGCCGTCGATGCCAGGCAGGACCACGTCGAGGACGATCGCGTCGTAGCTGGATGCCCGGGCCATGCCGAGCGCATCCTCGCCGCTCCCGGCGATGTCGACGGTCAGGCCCTGCTCGCCGAGGCCACGCCGCACCAGCGCCGCCATCTTCACCTCGTCCTCGACGACCAAGACGTGCATGGAAGCACGATCGAGGCAAAAGATTAAAAACAGGTGAGAGCCGGCGTTCCGACGGACCTACGCAGCGGCGGCGATCGCTTCCGTCGGGTAGCCGAGCTCGGCAATCCTCCGCGGCAGGTCGAAGTGCAGCCAGTGAGAGATATGAGCCGGCGGGGTCTCGAGGATGATCTCCGCGTAGCGCCTGCCTTCCAGCTCTTCGACGATGTCGTCGTAGGCGTTAGGGCTGTTGGCGACCCGCCCGGAGACGGCAGACTTGGCGGGCGCCTGCAACTGGGTCAGCGCCCTGCCGAGCAGCGCCTCGCCGTCGGTTGTGTCAGGGCTGTTGCGATCGAAGCCGAGGTGGTCAGGATTCGGCACGAGGATGAAGAAGCGCGCAGCGCCCACGGCCGTACGGCGCTTCACTGCATCGAGCAGCGCCGCGGTCGGCTCGACCTTGTTGAGGACGACCAGGATCGCCGGGCTGCCGTCCCCCCCGAGGTCGCGCGCCGCCGCGATTGGGCCCGAGCGGATCACGTCGCGCTTGGAGATCGCCAGGAAGACGACCAGGACCAGGATCGTCGAGAGGAAGATCACGCTGGTCAGGTTGGTGCCCAGTCCGAGGCCGCCTTCGCCGGTCGGCGAGGCGAGGTAGTCGCCGATCGAGGCGCCGAGTGGGCGGGTGAGGATGTAGGCGAGCCAGAAGGAGAGGATCGCGTTCAGCTTCAGGCCGAAGTGCAGCACCGCGACGATGACGATCGCGCCGGCGAAGATCCCGAGCGCGGCGAGGTAGCCGAGTTCGAGCTGCTCGGAGAGGAAGTCGCCGGCCGAGGTGCCGAGGGCGAAGGTGAAGAGAATCGCCAGCCAGTAGAAGCCCTCGCGCCTGGTGGTGAAGATGGTGTGGACCGAGAGCGTGCGCTCGACCGCATACCAGCCGGCGAACACGCAAATCAAGATCGCGCCAAAGGCGATCGTCGTCGTCTCCAGCGCAACGCCGTAGTTTTCGACCAGGTTGTCGCTGACCAGGGTGCCGACGACGCTGATCAGGACCACCGCCAGCCAGTAGATGCCGGGCACGTACTTCCTCGCCCGGAACTGGAAGACGAGGACGGCGATCAGCAGCGCCCCCATGATGTAGCTGGTGTTGCTCAGGCCGAGGCCGAGGTTTTCGTTGAGGTTGTCGGCAAAGGTCTCGCCGACCGTCGTGCAGAGCACCTTGATCACCCAGAAGTAGACGGTGATCTCGGGGACCTTGTTGAGCATCTGGCGGGCCCACCACTTGGCCGAGTGGGCGGTGGACGGGGCGGCTGGGGAAGTCTGGGCGGCGTTCATGGCGCGGCAGTGTGGAACGCCGCGCTTAACCCAAGATGAGAACTGCCCGGCCGGGCTCTAACTGGTGGCGGCCTTGACCTGGCGCCAGGTCAGCAGCCGCCCACTCACCGGATCGATCACCTTGAGCCGGACCGCGCGCAGTCCGTCGACAACGCTCAGCACCGGAACGTCGTGGAAAATCGGGTTCTCGTCGTGGGCGCGCTGCAGGTTGTAGTTGGGGATCTTGGCGCTGAGGTGGTGGACGTGGTGCAGTCCGATGTTGCCGGTGAAGAACTGGAGCAGCTTCGGCAGCACAAAGTAGGAGCTCCCCTGCAGGGCGGCGTCGGCGTAGCTCCAATCCTCCGAGCTCTCCCAGTAGGCGTCCTCGAACTGGTGCTGAACATAGAACATGAAGATGCCCATCGTGCCGGCGAGGATCGCGATCGGCATCTGCACGAGCAGCCAGGCCGCCGGGCCGACGACCCAGACGATCGCTACGACGACGCCGGCGAGGACCAGGTTGGTGACGATGATGCTGCGGCGCCGGCGCGGCCGCATCTTGTTCGACCAGATGCGCGGCCCGATCATCAGCGACCAGATCGGGCCGATCCCGAACATCACCACGGGGTTGCGAAAGAGGCGATAGCCCAGCCGGCCTTTCCAGGGGCGCGCGAGGTACTCCTCGACGGTCAGGGTCGCGATGTCCCCGGTCCCACGACGGTCGAGATCGCCGGCGGTGCCGTGGTGGACCGCGTGGTTGTGGCGCCAATTGCCGAACGGCTGGAAGACCAGCAGCCCGGTGAAGCGCCCCAGCCAGAGGTTCCCTCGCCGGCTCGGAAGGAACGAGCCGTGGGCGCAGTCGTGGAAGACGATGAAGGTGCGCAGGAGGAAGCCCGCCGCCGGCAGCGCGAGGGCGAGCGTGATCCAAACCGAGACGTCGAGACAGAGATACATGGCGACGCTCAGGGCCACATAGGGCAGCACGGAGGTGGCCACGTCGAGGAGGCTGTGACGGAGCGAGGGCTGCTCGTGTCGGGCGACCGAGTCCTTCCAGTAGGGAGCCATGAGCCGGTGACGGTAGAGGCGCTTCCTAAAGATTGCGGGAGAGACGCTTCGTCGTCCCGGCGGCGATGGGGAACCGGGCGGCGAGCGGCACCCCGAGCAGCGAGACCGCGGCCATGGCAAGGAACGCCGCCGCCGGCTCGTCGACGAGGACCTGGACGATCAGCGCCACCACCAGCCCACCGAGGTTGCCCGCCATCCAGATCAGCGCTCCCGCCGTGCCTTCCGCTCGGCCGGAGAGTCGCTCGGCGGCGGTGAGGATCACCGGCAGCGCCGGCAGCATGAGGAAGCCCATCAGCACGATCACCCCGGCGCGGGCGCCCACCACCGTGAACGCCGCGAGGGCGGCGCTGCCGAGCGCACTGGCCAGCACCGCCGCGCGCATAAAAGTGCGTTCGGCGCCGCGCCGGGCCACCAGCGGCGGCAGCAGGGCGCAGCCGGCAATCCCGGCGACAACCATGCCAAGCAGCAGGACGCCGGCGCTCTGTTCCGAGATGCCGGCGGGGTGGAGCAGCGTCTGCAACCAGGTGGCGATGGCGACGAAAACTCCGAAGCCGACAAAGGCCAGCCCGCACAGCGTCCGCATGGCGGGCAAGGCCCAGAGCGCCCGCACCGAGCCACCTTCGGTCACGGGGCTTTCCACCTCCGGGTTCCCGGGCCTGTGCAGGGTCAGCGCCAGGGCCGCGGCGGCGAGGACTCCGAGCACGGCCTGGACGACGAGCAACCGCTCGATCTGGCCGTGCGCACCCACGGTCGGGCCGAGGATCAGGGCGAGCAGCATGCCGGCGAAGCTTCCGGCCGAGGCAACGGCGATGCCGGCAGCGCGACGGTCGGCGGGCAGATAGTCGGCCGAGACCTTGCCGATCGCGCTGAGCACGATCGGCTGGGCAACGGCCACGGCGAGCTGACCCGCCATCGCCCAGGCGAACGTCTGCCCACCGAGCCGAAGCACACCGCCGGCCGCCATCAGGGCGCCACCGGCCGGCAGCCCCGGCCTGAAGTGGGTGTCGAGCAGGCGGCCGGCGGGGATCGCGAGGACCACGTAGAGCAGCGGAAAGATCTCGGCCAGCCAACCGACCGCCGACGTCGACACCCCGTAGTAATGCGCCGTCGCGGTATCGACCGGCGCGTAGGTCAGCCAGAGCAGCTGCGTGCCCGCGCAGACCGAGGCGAAGGCGACGATCGTCGGCCAGCCACTCGGACCGCGGGGGTGCATCGGCCCAATGTCTACCAACGATTGATCGATTGACCCAGGCGGCCTCAAGCGCTCAACGC
>Ga0207661_10004044_pt1 | contig 10244 bp, 5 predicted proteins | sample KBSC713LmetaG_FD_184337 | JGI IMG/M metagenome (GOLD analysis project Ga0207661, IMG submission 184337) | Corn rhizosphere microbial communities from Kellogg Biological Station, Michigan, USA - KBS C7.1-3L metaG (SPAdes) (version 2) | ecosystem: Host-associated > Plants > Roots > Rhizosphere ... | reverse complement strand
GGATATTCGCCGTCAATGATTTCGATGGTACCGCCGTGCGCCGAGACGAACTCGAGCACCACCGACAGTCCGATGCCGGTGCCTTTCACCGCCGTGCTCTTGGCGGCGCGCCCAGTATAGAAAGCTTCGAACACGTGCTCGCGATCCTCCATAGGGATGCCCGGACCGTTGTCGGCCACGTCGAGCACAAACTGGGTCCCGGATGTTCGTGCCTTTAGATGAATCGTGCCTCCCTTGGGGGAGTACTTCACGGCATTCGAAACGAGGTTCTCGAGGATGAGGCGGATTTTGCTCCGATCCGCCACGATGGTGACGTCGTCGACGCGCACATCGAGCCGCACACGTTGCGACAGCAGCGTGAGCTGCTGGTTCTCCAGCACCTGTTTCACCAATGGCCGCAGGCGGAACTCGCTCGAGTCCAGGCCGATGCTGGAAGTCTGCCAGGCGCTGAAGGACAGAAGGTTCTCGATCATGCGTTGCAGTTTGATGCCGTTGTCGCGCAGGATGCCGGCCACCTCGCGCTGGTTGGAGTCGAGCTCACCCACCGCGCCGTCCATGAGCAGCTCGGTGCCTTCCCTTATGTTAGCGAGCGGCGTTTTGAGCTCATGCGACATGTGGCGCAAAAAGCGGTTCCGCTCGTGCGCCAGATCGAGCAGGCGCTGGCGCAGCCACTCCAGCTGGCCACCGAGGCGCTCCAGGTCGTGCGGGCCGGAGACGGCGATCTGGTTCGTGAAGGTTCCCTGGCCGAGCTCGCTGATGGCGCGGTCGAGCTGCCGTAACGGTTTACCTACCGTGATGGTGAGGGCAAAGATCGCAAGGATCAGGAGAGGCACCAGCAGTGCCGCTTGTTGAGCGAGGCGCCGGCGCGCGCGCTGAGTCTGCTGCTCGAGGGCGGCGACTTCCGCATCGATTTGCGCGTTGCTCTGCTGAGAGACCTTGTCCACGAGCGCGCTCAACTCGGTGAACTTGCGTGACAAGGTCGACATGTTGGCCGTGCCCTTCCCGGCTGTCATGGACAGCACCATGAGGCGAATCGAGTTCTGCAGCTCGCCCACCTGGCCGAGGGTGACGCGTGCTTCGCTCGCCGCGTGCTGGTTGAGTTGGTCGCGCGTCACGGTGAGACGGGCGTCCTGGCGCCGGTATAGATCGAGCAGGTTGCTGTCGTTCAGCACGTCATACAGGCGCGCGGTGCGCTCGAGCGAGGCAATCTGACTGAACAGGTCCTGGCTGGCCCGAGCCGCCGTAACGCCCTGGATCACTATCTTTTGGCCCGTGTCAGCGAGCTCGCGGATCTGCAGGGCGGCGGAGAAGATTGCGACCAGCAGCGGCACGGCGATCAACGCCAGGCCTAGGATCATCAAGCCGCTCAACGACTTGGGGCGTGCCCAGTGCATCTGCATGAGGGCATTCTACCCTACGGCACAGGCTACTTTGCGGCTACCAGGGGTTCTGGAGCAGCCGCTGCTCCCACTTGAGCGCCGTGGTGACGATGGTATCGAGATCGTCCAGCCGGGGGCGCCAACCAAGCTCGGCGCGGATGCGCTCCGCCCGGGCCACCAGGGCGGGGGGATCGCCCGCGCGCCGGGGCTCTTCCCGCACGTTGAGACGTTTGCCTGCCACCCGCTCGACGCTTTCGAGAACCTGGCGAACGCTGTAGCCGTGGCCGTACCCCACGTTCAGTACAGTGGAAGCGCCATTCCCACGGAGATACTCGAGCGCATCGAGGTGGGCCGTGGCGAGATCCTCCACGTGGATATAGTCCCGGATCCCCGTACCGTCAGGTGTCGGATAGTCAGTGCCGAAAATCGAGACGTGGCTACGTTTACCGACCGCGGCCTCGACGGCGACTTTCACCAGCAAAGTGGCTTTGGGAGTGGCCTGTCCCACGCGACCGCCCGTATCCGAGCCGGCCACGTTGAAATAGCGCAGAGCGACGTACTTCATCTCAGAAGCAGAGGCGACATCCCTCAGCATCCACTCCGACATGAGCTTGGAGGTTCCGTACGGATTGATGGGCGCCGTAGCAGTGTTCTCCGCGGCAACGCCTTCCGCCGGGATACCGTATACGGCCGCGGTGGAGGAAAAGACGAAGTTGCGTACGCCGGTCTCGACGCAGCATTGGAGCAGATTGCGCGTGGAGCAGGTGTTGTTGCCGTAGTATTTGAGAGGCTCGGCCACGGACTCCGGGACGATGGTATAGGCCGCGAAGTGCATGACGGTGTCCACGTTGTGCGTGCGGAGCACTTCGAGAACCTTCTCCCGGTCGCCGACGTTGCCGATGACCAGCGGTGTGTCGAGAACCGCCTGGCGGAAGCCTCGGGACAGATCGTCGAGAACCACGACCCGCTCACCTCGGGCACGGAGCTGGAGGACGACGTGGCTGCCGATGTAGCCGGCGCCTCCGGTGACTAAGATGGTGCCGCGATTCATGCGATGTTGACCATTGGCGTGTTAAAGCGATCATGATAGCCAAAAGCCGCGGTATGGATGTGAAACCCTTCACTGGGCTATCACCAGATGTAGTGCTCGATGCCGCGGGATCCGTCGGCCTGGAGGTCGACGGGCGGCTCTTCGCGCTGAACAGCTACGAAAACCGCGTTTATCAGCTCGGGTGCCCGACCGGCATGCTGGTGCTCAAGTTTTATCGGCCCGCTCGTTGGACGGATGAGCAGATCGACGAGGAGCATCGATTCACGGCGGAGCTTGCCGCGGCTGAGCTTCCGGTAGCAGCGCCGGTTGAGGTCGAAGGGCGCACTTTGTTTAAGTACCAGCAGTTCCGGTTCGCCGCCTTCCCGTGGATGGCAGGCCGGTCGCCAGAGCTCGATGCTCCCGAAGCACGGCAGATATTTGGCAGGACTCTTGCGCGCGTCCACCAGATCGGCGCTGTGCGTCCTTTTCAGGTGCGGCCCAAAGTCGGGATCCATAGGCTCGGTTGGGAGGCTCGGCAGCAGGTGTTGGCCAGCGAGCTGCTCCCGGAGTACCTGCACGACAAATATGCTTCGGTGAGCGCGACGTTGCTCGAGCGAGTCGAGCAGGCGTTCCAGGAGACAGGACCCGTGCGCGAAAGCCGTATCCACGGCGACTGCCATATGGGTAACCTGCTTTGGAACGAGCGCGGGCCTGTGCTGGTGGACCTGGACGATTGCGCGATGGGGCCGCGCGTCCAGGATCTTTGGATGATGCTGGCCGGGTCGGGTGCGGATCAGCAGCGGCAGTGGGGCGAGCTGCTGGAGGGGTATCAACAGTTCGCGGACTTCGATTTCCGGGAGATCCGGCTGATAGAGCCGCTGCGGGCTCTGCGGATGCTCCATCACGCCGCCTGGGTGTCGCACCGCTGGCTCGATCCCGCGTTTCCGCGAGCGTTTCCCTGGCTGGGTGAGCCGCGGTACTGGGAGGGCTACCTCAGAGACCTCCTGGAGCAGGTGGAGGCGGTGGACGACCCGCCCATGCTCAGAGCATGAAAGTATTGATTTGATTGGTGCTGTCTCACGAAATACACATGTCGGAGGTGCGCTGGGCGGCCTGGACCCTGTATTGTCGAGCTAAATGAAGATGTCGGAGGGTCTGCGTACGGACGTCATGATGACATCCACACAAATCTCGCGGGCAGGCTGGGCTGTTGCCATGATGGTGGCCCTGGGCCTGCTGGCCGGCTGTGGCTCATCCTCTGGCTCCGGCACCGACCCGGCAACCTCGAAGAGCAAAAAGACCCATACCCAGGTCGCGACGGATTCGGGCGAGCGGGCGACCGCGGATATGGTCGCCGGCGTGAGCCCCTCGAAGGCCGGAACCCCCGTGGCATTGAAATTCGAGTTGCGTGAGCTGCCACAGCCCGGTCAGCTGCTCGATGTGGACATCGCCATTCTGCCCGGCGCCCCGGCGATCAATCGCATCTACGGCAAATTCCAGGGCGCTGAAGGTCTCGACCTGGTGGAGGGAGGAGAGCTTCCCTCGATCGATAAGCCCGCCATGGGATCTATCATCCGCCACGTGGTGCGGGTTCTTCCCAAGCAGGACGGCATCTTTACCGTGAGCGCCACGATTTCGGTGGATGTCGCCGACGATTCAATTTCCCGCACGTACTCGATCCCGGTGATCGTGGGTGACGGGCTGACCGAGCAGACGGCGAGGACGGAGGTCGCGGAAGGCCGGCCGGCGCCGGGGGCGGCTGTCAAAACGCATTGACGGGCGGCCCATCAGGCACTTATGTCAAATGCGCCGCCCATTCGTTCGTTGACCAATACTCCCGAGGCTGGCCTTGGCGGGACGACGACGCTCGTTCGCGGAGAAGAAGCTATCTGCGGCGAGGATAGCCCGGATCTGCACGCCCAACTGCGGGCGCAGCTGAAAGAAGCCCGTCTGAGAAGTGGCGGCGCAGCTCCCGATATGGGGGTCCTGCTGCGCCTGATCAGCGCTCATTACGACACCATCGATCAGGAGAGGCGCGGCATCGTGCAGTCGATGCGCCTGATGGCCGATGAGGCACGCGCCATGGCGCACGAGGCTCGCGAGCAGAGCTCCGAGCATCTGCAGGTCATCCTCGATCACATCAAGGACGTCGTTCTGACAGTGGACGAGGACGGCGTCATTCAGACGTTCAATCCCACCGGCGAGCGCGTTTTCGGTTATGTCGAGGCGGAGGTTGTTGGCCAGCGGATCGATCAACTCATCCCGAAGATCACTACGCACGCCCAGGAGACCATCACCCAGGCGTTGCATCGACTCGCAGCGAGTTGTGGCGACACGCACCTCGATCTGGCCTCGCGGGAACTGTGGGCGCAACGCAAAGGTGGAGAGTTCTTCCCGGCGGAGGTAGCCGTGAGCAAGGCGCGGCTCTCGCGCCGGGAGATGTTTGTTCTGTGTCTGCGCGATGTGACCGAGCGTCGCGAGTCCGAGCAGGCGATGCGGGAGAGCGAGGCGCGCTATCGCCTCCTCGTGGATCATGCGCCCGAGGCGATAGTTGTATTCGATGTAGACGAAGGCCGCTTTGTCGATGCGAACGAGTACGCCGAACAGCTCTTTGGCCTCGAGCGCAAGCAGTTACTCCAGGTCGGTGCTGTGGAGCGCAGCCCGCCGCTGCAGCCTGACGGCACACCCTCCGCGGTGTTGGCTCGAGCCTATACCCAACAGGCGCTGGCGGGCCATCCGCAGGTGTACGAGTGGGTGTTGTACGACGGGTTCGGCAAGGAATTTACCTGTGAAGTGCGCCTCGTCCGGCTGCCCAGCGGGAATAAGCGCCTCGTGCGCGGAACCGTTGCCGACATTTCCGATCGCAAGCGCGCTGAGCGGGTTGCCGCGGCCGAGCGTGAGGTGTTTGCGCAGCTCACTGGGAACGCGTCCCTGTCCGCAGTGCTTGCCTCGATCACACGTCTGATCGAGCCGGTCGGTGTAGGTACGATGTGCTCGGTAAGCGTGTTGGCGGCGGATGGCCAGATGTTTGCATACACGGTCGCACCCAGGCTGCCCGAGGCTCTGCGGGGTGCCCTGGAACATACGGGGATCGACATCCGCAACGGCTCTTGCGCGGCCTCCGTCTACCTCGGCCGCCAGGTGCTCGTGGCTGACGTGGGCAAAGACCCCTTCTGGGAGCGGCCTCGCGAGGCGGCGCTGGGGTCCGGGGTGCGCGCTGCCTGGGCAACGCCGATCAAAGCGGCTGATGGGAAGATTCTCGGCTCCCTGGGCGTATATCGGGGTGAGCCCGGTCTACCGGGGTCAGCGGAGATCGCGATCATGGGACACGCCGCGCAGCTGGCAGGAATCGCCATCGAGCGCCGCCTGGCCGAGCAGGCATTACGCACCAGTGAAGCCAAGTTCAGGGGGTTGTTCGAGAGTATCGCCGAGGGCGTTTATCAGAGCGGCCGGGACGGCCGCTTGCTTTCCGTGAATCCGGCATTCGTGTCCATCCTCGGCTACAGCACGGCCGAGGAACTGTACTCATTGCCAAGCGTTGCTTTGCTGTACTGGAACCCGGCCGATCGGGCCGAATTCATGCGGCGGGTGGAGTCGGAAGGGGAGATCCGGAATGCGGAATTTCACATGCGGACAAAGGACGGTCAGCAGGTTGTGATTCTGGAGAATGCACGAGCCGTGCATGACGCCGGCGGCCGAATCACTGGGTACGAGGGTACGATTGCGAACATCACCGAACGCAAGCGCGCCGAACAAGCAGTGTTCGCGGAAAAGGAGCGCGCGCAGGTGACGCTCCAATCCATCGGCGACGCTGTGATCAGCACCGATGCGGAAGGCCGGATCGAGTACATCAATCCAGTCGCGGAGAGCCTTACCGCCTGGAGTCTGGCCGAAGCGCGCGGACGGCCCATCGGCGATGTTTTGAATCTCGTCAACGAAATTACCCGTGAGCCGATCGAGAACCCTCTCGTGTGCGCGCTGGGTCGCGGGGAGATGGGGCCGGCCGCGGATCACTCGGTGCTCATTACGCGGTCAGGCCAGGAAGTGGCGATCCAGGAGTCCGCCGCTCCCATCTGCGATCGGCAGGGGCGCGTAATCGGCGCCGTCATCGTGTTCCACGACGTTACGAAGGAGCGCCGCCTGAAGCGTGCGCTTTCCTACCAGGCTAGTCACGACGCACTCACCGGACTCATCAACCGACGCGAGTTCGACAACAGGTTGCATGCGGCGGTCCAGAGCGCCCAGCGCGGGGAGGGCTCCTACGCGCTGCTCTACATCGATCTCGACCAGTTCAAGGTTGTCAATGACACCTGTGGGCACCAGGCGGGCGACCGCCTGCTGCGCGATGTGACAGGTCTGCTGCAAGGACGTGTGCGTGCTTCCGATACCATCGCGCGTCTCGGAGGCGACGAGTTTGGTGTCTTGCTCGAGGGGTGCACTCCAGAGCAATCCGCACGCATTGCAGATGGTGTGCGTCAGGCGATCAAGGACTATCGGTTCATCTGGGGCGCGACGACTCTGTCCGTTGGCGCGAGCGTCGGTGTCGTGCAGATCAGCGCGGATACCGAGAGCGTTGCGGCTATCATGAGCGCGGCCGATATCGCCTGCTATGCCGCCAAAGACGAGGGCCGCAACAGAATTCACGTCTACGAAGCGGACGGTGTCTCGCATCGTCATCGGGAGATGCATTGGGTCGCGCGGGTGACCCGCGCGGCGGAGGAGAACCGGCTCGAGCTCTTCTTTCAACCCATCGTCCGCATCGGCTCCGACAGCCAGCCCACTTTCCACGAGCTCACCATCCGGCTCCGCGACGACGACGGCCGGCTCGTTCCACCGAGCGAGTTCATTCCGGCTGCTGAGCGTTACAACGTCATGTCCACCATCGATCGGTGGGTAGTGATCCGCGCAGTCGAGTTGTTGAAGCGCCGGCGCGAGGCTGGCGGCCCCTTGCCGCTGCTGGCCGTGAACCTGTCCGGCACTTCCCTCAACGAGCAGTCTTTCGCGGAGTTCATTCTGCACACGGTCGGGGAGCCGGAGATCGCGAGCGCTTTGTGTTTCGAGATCACCGAGACCGCTGCCGTCACCAGTCTTTCCAACGTTACCTTCTTCATGCGGGAGCTCAAGGCGCGCGGTTGCAAATTCGCGCTCGACGACTTCGGCACCGGGCTGTCGTCCTTCATGTATCTGAAGACTCTGCCGGTCGACTACCTCAAGATCGACGGCCAGTTCATCAGTCAGATCGCCAAGGACGCCGTGGACCGCAGCATGGTGGAGGCGATCAGCAAGGTCGGCCGTGCGCTCGGCATTGCGACCGTGGCCGAATGGGTGGAGGACGAGGCCGTGCTCGATGAGCTCAAGCGCATCGGTGTCGACTTCGCTCAGGGCTATCACATGGCCCTGCCCCAACCGCTGGCCCAACTGGGGTAGCGTTAGAGACAGCAACCCCCGGCCCGGTATACTGAGGGCGCCTGTGTGGACCAGGGGGACGTCCGTTTGAGCGCCGAGCCGCCATTTACCGTTGGAATCGAGGAGGAATATCTCCTCGTCAATCTCGACACACGCGACGTCAACGAGAACCCGCCCCCGGCCCTGCTGCACGAATGCACTGAGCGTGGCGGCAGCCAGATCAGCCCGGAATTTCTGCGCTCACAGCTCGAGGTGAGCACGCGTCCCTGTCGCACCATCTCCGAAGTCCGCGCCGACCTCGCCAGGCTGCGCTCGGTCATTGTGGAAGTGGCGGGGAAATACGGGCTCGCCCCGATTGCCGCCTCAACCCACCCGTTCGGCAGCGCCACGCGGCAGATGCCCACCGAGAAAGAGCAGTTCTTCGCGCTCGCGCGGGAGATGCAGGCCGCGGCGCGGCGGCTCATGGTGTGCGGTATGCACGTGCACGTCGGGATCGATGATGACGATCTGCGCGTCGACCTCATGAACCAGCTTTCGTACTTCGTGCCGCACCTGCTGGCGCTGTCGTGCTCATCGCCTTTCTGGGAAGGGGAGCGGACCGGGCTCATGTCGTTCCGTCTCACGCTGTTCAGCTCGCTGCCGCGCACGGGATTGCCGGACCGGTTCTCGAGCTATGCCGACCTGCGACTGCACCTGGATATGCTGATCCGCAACGGGGTGATCGAAAACACCACCAAGATGTGGTGGGACGTCAGGCCCAGCCCCCGGTACCCGACACTCGAGATGCGGGTGATGGATTGCTGCACGAGCATCGACGATGCCATGTGCCTCGCCGCGCTCGTCGTGTGTCTGGCGCGGATGCTCTACCGGCTGCGCCAGCAGAATCAGAGCTGGAGGCTCTATCCCAACGTGCTCATCGCCGAGAATCGCTGGCGCGCCATGCGTTATAGCTTCGACGGGCAGTTGCTCGATCTGGCGCGTGGTGAGCTGGTGCCATTCGCACAACTTGCCGAGGAGCTCATCACGCTGGTCAAGGAGGATGCCGAGGTGTTGGGATGCGGGCGCGAGATCGAGCATATCCGTACCATCCTCGCTCGCGGCAGCAGCGCGCACCGCCAGTTACGGACGTTCGACGCCGCGCGCAAGGGCGGCGCAACACAACGCGAGGCCTTGCAGGCCGTCGTCGACTTTCTCATTCGCGAAACCGCTGCCGGGTTGGAAGTCAATCGCTAGAACCCGCACGAGCGCCGATTCTGCCCGAAGGACCCGTGGGCCGGCCTGATCTGCACGGACTTTGCCCTGTTGCGAGCATCCGGGGCGATGGTTCGGGAACTACGACCCTCGTCAGTGTCCAGCGGACGCTGATCGTAGGTTCCAATATCAGCAGTTACACCGTCTACAGGCGTATCCCGGCCGGGCAGGACGCGGCGGCGGGAACGTATCTCGATACGGTCGTGGTCACAGTTGATTATTGAGGCATACTAACGGGGACAGCGTGAGGTTCAGGCTCGGGGCGCGTGCGTTGCGCGCTCACGACCGGCATCAGGAGGGCCAAGGCCCTCAGTGAGGGGGCTATATAAATGGCGAAGTTCAATACGTCACTCGTAGTCGGGCTGACATTCGTCGCGACGTTGGGTGGCTTGCTGTTCGGCTGGGACACGGCGGTCATCTCGGGGGCGGTGAGCTCGATCGACGCTTATTTCATCGATCCGCTCGGCTTGTCCGAGACGGCGCGCAGCAGTCTGTCCGGGTGGACAATCTCGAGCGCGCTGCTCGGTTGCATCATCGGGGCAGGCGTGGCGGGGTGGCTCTCGACCGCAATCGGCCGCAAGGGCGGCCTCATCGTCGCCGCGATTCTGTTCCTCTTGGGCTCTATCGGCTCGGCTGTGCCGGAGTTTGGTTTCGGCGCGATCGGTCAGATGGGGCCCCATGCGCTGCCGCAGTTCATCTTCTACCGTATCGTTGGCGGAGTGGGCGTCGGTATTGCCTCGATGCTCTCCCCGCTGTACATCGCCGAGATTTCCCCGAGCGCCATTCGCGGACGGCTGGTTTCCTTCAACCAGCTCGCCATCGTCGGGGGCATTCTCCTGGTCTATTTCGTCAACTACTACATCGCCTCACTCGGGGATGACGCTTTTTTGAAGTCGGCCGGCTGGCGCTGGATGCTCGCCTCGGAGGCGATTCCGTCGGCGGTGTTCCTGGTATTGCTCGCGCTGGTGCCGGATACGCCGCGCTGGCTGGTACTTCGTGGCCGTAACGCCGAAGCGCTGGAGCAGTTGAAGAGAGTGACGGACGAGGCGGACGCACGGACGATCCTGGCGGACATCGAGCGCACGCTCGTCGTCCGGTCCAGCCCACTGCTCACGTTTGGTGTTGGCGTCATCATCGTGGGTATCCTCATGTCGGTGTTCCAACAGTTCGTCGGCATC
>Ga0207661_10004042_pt1 | contig 10248 bp, 10 predicted proteins | sample KBSC713LmetaG_FD_184337 | JGI IMG/M metagenome (GOLD analysis project Ga0207661, IMG submission 184337) | Corn rhizosphere microbial communities from Kellogg Biological Station, Michigan, USA - KBS C7.1-3L metaG (SPAdes) (version 2) | ecosystem: Host-associated > Plants > Roots > Rhizosphere ... | reverse complement strand
TCAGTACGCAGAAACACTGCATGTTGCCGCGCCGATTATTAATGCATTTGGTGGGTCGTTCCTTCTTATGATTGGGGTAAGCTACTTCCTCGACCGCAATAAGGATATCCATTGGCTCGGTTACATCGAGCGTTGGCTGTCTAGATTTGGTACTTACAGCAGTTTCAAAATTATAATCATGCTTCTTGTTGCACTTGGGCTATACGCCACTGTTGATGAGCCGCTCAAATCTATTGTGCTCGCATCGTCAACAATCGGTATCGTGCTCCACATGATGCTTGAGTTGTTTGGTGAATACTTCGGCAGTAAGCAGTCAAGCGCCAATCACCTTGTCGGTGGTGCAGCCTTTGCGTCATTCCTATACCTTAACGTACTTGATGCATCATTCTCGCTCGATGGTGTAATTGGTGCATTTGCCATCAGTACTGATGTACTGCTGATTATGGCCGGCCTTGGTGTTGGTGCGCTTTGGGTGCGTTCACTTACTATCTATCTTACGCGCGCAAACACTCTTAGCCACTACCGCTACCTCGAGCACGGTGCGCACTGGGCGATTTTGGTGCTTGGTATTATTATGCTCGTGAAGCTCTACCATATTGAACCAGCCGAATGGTTCACTGGTTCAATTGGACTTATCTTTATTGCTACCGCTGTTGCGAGTAGTATTATGGAACGCAAGAAACAAACTAAACAGCTTCGAGCGGCAAAGTAACTGTAAACTTTGAGCCTTCTCCTGGCGTACTTTCGATAGATATTTTACCGTGATGAGCTTCGGCTATCTTTTTTGCGATAGAGAGACCAAGGCCATACCCTGCAGTGCTTCGTGATTCTTCTGCGCGGTAAAAACGTGTAAACGCATTTTTAACCGCCTCTTCGTCCATACCAACGCCTTCATCTTGCACTGTTAGCGCGAGTGAGCGGCCCTGCACTTCGCTTGCCACGTGCACGGCGCTGCCTTCTGGACTGTATTTAATGGCATTATCAAGCAATATTGTAAGAAGCTGCGTTAGGCTACGCGCATTGCCGTAAAGCATTGTATCGCCTGTCGCGTCTTCAACAGAGATGTTTTTAGCCTGTGCTTGGCTTACTACCATGTTCATAGCCTCGCTCACGACATTGGGTAGCGACACGTCAGCCTGGAACCCAGCCGTATCGTCGCGAAGAAGCCCGAGCATTGAATCAGCAAGGGATTGGAGCCTGGTGATGTCTTCGATATTGTCGGCAATTACTGCGCGTGCATCAGCGATCTTTAGTTTTTTATCTCGGAGCGCCACTTCATTTGCCGTGCGCAATGCAGTAAGTGGCGTGCGCAACTCGTGGCTTGCATCACTTACGAATTGAGCCTGCGCCTCCATATTTTCTTCGATTGGCCGCAGCGTATACTGCGCCAACAAGTAGCTCAAAATACCCCCTGATATTAAGGCCATAAGATTTACTAACACAAGGTCGACTAGCAGTGATGTGCGCGCTTCGTCGGCACGATTTGATAGATAGTCATTAAAGGTAAGTTGTGTATCAGGATCGGGTGCAATATCTGTTATTGAAATTGCATGCGGACGGCGATCAAGTTCGCGCATTGAGACACTATAGAAAATCACACTAAAACCGACACTCATTGCCATAATAATGGCGAGATAGGTGCCAGTGAGCCGTAGTAGATCTTGCTTAAGGTGTTTCATTATTCATCTCTGATTACATACCCAAACCCTCGTACCGTTTGGATAAGTTGGTCGCCCTTGAATGGCTTATCAATTTTACCACGTAGATAGTTAATAAATACTTCAACGTTGTTTGGCAGAATGTCTGCATCGAAGTCCCAGACATGCGTCATGATGTTCGTCTTAGAAAGCACGCGGTTTTTGTTGCGGAGCAAATATTCGAGAATTGCAAACTCTTTGCTTGATACCTGCACTAGCTTACCTTGGCGACGGACTTCACGGCGGACGATATCCATTTCCAGATCTTTCGCAGTAAGCACGTTATCTACCATATCGTGCGGACGACGAAGAAGTGAGCGGAGGCGCGCGCCAAGTACCTCAAATGAGAACGGCTTAGCTAAGTAGTCGTCGGCGCCGTTATCGAGCCCCTTGACGACATCACGAGCTTGGTCTTTGGCAGTAAGCATTAGGATCGGCGTTTTGTAGCCGTCGTCACGGAGCTTGCGTAATACCTCGTAACCGTTCATTTCAGGCATCATTACATCGAGGATAATGCAGTCATATTCATCTGCGCGCGCCGAATTGTAGCCATCTTCGCCATCATATGCAAGGTCGACTGCGTAGCCATCTTGTTCGAGGCCTTGCTTGATTGCCCGCGCGATGCGTATTTCGTCGTCAACAACTAAAATCTTCATGGTTATAGTATACTCCTGTCACTTCATGGACATGTGCGTCCGTTAATCGTATACCACTAGTTTTACAAAGAAAAGCTTTGCGGATGCTTAAAGAATTTCGAGCTTAGGTGTGAATAATACCGAGGCTCGCCCTGCTCTGTACGCGGTAGCCTTTACGATTCGCCCACTCGTCAGCGGCACGCGCGGCACCGGGGAGCGCTTCGCTGGCGTAGTCATCTACAATAATTACTGCGCCAGGCAAGAGTTTATTCTCGACGAGTTTTAGCGAATCGCGAATTGACTCGTAGTAATCACCGTCGAGGAATGCGAATAGGATTCCGTCGGGCATATCTGAAAGTTTTAAATCGCTAAACCAGCCTTTGTGTACAATCGGCGCATCCAGATGCGCTTTTTTGAAGTTTTCGATCAGTTTGCGGCGTGACGCATGCAATGCACCAGCAACAAACTGATCGCCTGCAACGCTCATGTCTTGGGATGTTTTCTCCGGGAGACCCTCGAATGAATCGTATACGTGGAATTCGCCGGTAGCTTTGTATTCGTTCATGAGTCGGCGGATAAACAATGAGGTTGTGCCGACATAGCAACCAAGCTCGACAATATTCCCCCGTTTCCCCTCAACGAGTAGCCACTCGAGTTCATTCAAAATAGCCGTTAACTCACGCGCATCGACTTGGTCGGAGATGATTGGGAATTGTTTGAGTAGTGCCGGTGTAATCATACTGTTGCCACCGATTGTACCATAGCAATATGCTTATGCTATGCTTTTAGTATGGATACAGATTTAAATTCATTGCTCAATGGCAGTTCTAGTGGCACTAATCTCCCGTCGTTTTCACTGCCACCTGAAGTTACAACGCTTATTACAGTATTTACCATCACCGCAAGTGTTGCCTCTATTGTCATCGTTATTTTATACATGGTGAACGCCGTGACTACCTACCGTGCGCATCGTGCCAATATAGAAATGCGCGATATTTTACGCGAGATGAATGAGCGGGATAAGGCACGATCAAAATCAGTCGAGACCTCTGTACCAGCGAGTCCTGTTGTGGAGTCTGAGCTTACTACTAAGAACTAAGTATAGGACACATCTTGGCCACACATAAGGTCACCAGCACCGTCATCCCATACGTATACTAAAGGTGCTGGACAATCAGATGCCGCACCATTGAAGAAACTATAGATACTGAAGCCAGATTGACCTGACCATATATTTACGTATGGACCGATGTAGTTGCCGACAGGTTGACGATTACCCGTAGGCAATGCGCCCGTCGCGCTTTTTAGCTCCGCCATCAACGTCGCATTGGCGGATTCGGCATATGTATTAGCCCCTACTGCAAGGGTATAGTTACGGCATTTACCACTTGGGAAACCGTAGCCTAAACAGTAATTTCCAGCTGTTACGTCTACTCCAGTGCCATTATTGGCATAGTACAGTAGAAGCTGCTTTTGCCATGCCTTCACTTCTGTTAACCGGGCAGTATTGAGTGCGCGTTTTTGGACACCGTTATATGCAACAATTGTAATAGCTGCAAGAATAGCTATCACGACGATAACAATGAGGAGCTCGACAATCGTGAAACCTCTTACGCTTTTACGCATATCTTTATTGTACCCCACCCGATGTGTTTCTTCGCCTGATTTAGGCCTTTGCAAGTACTCGTTTAATTAGCGATTCCTTGTCGCCTATGCCTTGTACGAACAGCCGGACATAGACATCTACTGCGTAAATACAGAGGCCGAACGATGTCAGTACTTCCATATATTCCTTGGGTGAGCCGCCCCGGATGTGGTCGATGTATACCGACTGCCAGCTAAAGGTAAAGACCCCACCGACCACCAAGAGCAGTACTAGGAATCCTGCTGCCATCCATGCGCGGCCTTTCGATGAGCGCGACGCAAGCGTATGGACAAGTACGAATACAGAGCCGAAGAATCCAAGCAAAATTGTAGTTTGCATGTAGCTATACGAGGCAAGAAACCCTGCCATTACTGTCCACGGCAGCATTATCCAGGTGCTTGGCAGTACTGATATAAGGCTTTCTAATTTGAATTTGCTAAGCAAGCGTGCGATTGAATCTTTAAAGAACGGGACCATTACGAGCAAAAAGAATGAACCAAAGTAGTAAAGATCTTCACTAAGGAAGGTATCCATATTGTGCAGGTTATTTTCATCTTGCGAGTTGAACTGGTGGAAGAAAGCAATAGTGTGCTCGTTGAAGAGCCACATGCCCCAAGAGATTTCTTCGCCAGCAATAGCAAATATCACTAGGAACATCACAGCAGCACCGATAGCTTCTAGCTTACGGCCCCCACGAAGGAGTCTAACGGCTGCAATTAGCAAGAAGGTGGCGCCTATAAACAAGAACCAAGCCTCAACATTTTCGAATGCGTGGCTTTCACGGACCAATACTTCTGCTAAATCAGGATTAATTAATAGTGTAGCAACCGCGAAGATTGCAAACATAGGTACTGCGAGCGTAACGACTGATTTAAATAGCTTGTACTGCTGCGCAGCCGGGGTTCGCCAGAATATGGCAATATAGGCAACAATCCCCGCCAGAATCATCTTTGCAACATTGACGTACGACCAGAATGGCCCGACGTTATGCCAGTTGATAGCGAATGTCATAACCGCTAGCGCGAGCGAGGCAAGGATAAGTAATGTGAATTTGAACGAAAGCTTTTTAGTACTAGTGCGGGCGTTCATATTAACGCCTGCGCCCACCGCGACCTTGGCTATTGATGATGCGCCGCTTGTAGCCGCGAAGGAATACAACGATACCAACGAACAAGCCGATGAGTACGAGTAAGCCAACGATACCGCCGATGATTACTGCAAATGGAATTACCCAGAACGACTGTGAGATGTTTACTGTTTCGTTCTTGCTACCGTAAGTAAGCGTACCTTCAACGGTGTAGTAGCCGAATGTACCGATGTTTTTCAGCGGCACCGACCAGCGACGAGCACTATCTGGGAGGACCATACCGCGCGGTGATTCACTATTAAATTCGTGACTGTATACTACCTTATCGCCATTCTTTACAGAGATATTACCAAATGGCGCTTCTTGTACACTCCCCTTGTTTTCGAAGCGGAAGCTAAAGGCGAGGTTGTTTGGATTCTGGAAATATGTGCCGCTCTTGCCGTTTTGTTGCACACTATAGTCAGTAACGTTCAGTTTTTCGGTCATTGGACCTTCTACTGTCAGAAGCATCAGTGATGCAACACTCGCGTTCAGGTTTACTTGGCCGCCGTCCGCAGGGTTTGCCGGCGCAAAGCGAATAGCCCCAAAGTAGCCGCCTGGCTGTGCCGTAGTTGGTACGGCGATTATAACCTTCACGGCCTTCGCCTTGCCTGCAGGAACCGCAAAGCTTCCGAGCGGTAGCATAAAGCGCTTCAAACTATGCGTAGGCGCATACTGATTATCATTTAAGATAAGTGCGGGCGTGCCGTCCTCGCCTTTTGCAATAAAATCATTATCGTAAGGCTGAACGGTAATATCAGCTTTAGTAAGGTTAGTTACCGTAACCTCAACTGTCTTGTTTTCACCTGGCTTTACAGATATGTCACTGCGCACCGGCGACACTTTAAGTGTATTAGCCTGGTTATTTGCGCTTGTTACCGCCCACGCGGGCTGCGATACTGCCATAAATGGCGATGCAATCATCGCTGCAGCAAGTACGAAAAACTTGATGTTTGTTCTGATGTGCTTAGTAGCCACCTCAGTATACTCCCCCATTACCTAAACTTATGTTTAGTATAACAGACTAATACAAAAACAACACCCCTTATGGTAGAGGGGTGTTGTTTGGTGTTCTGGTAATAACTAGAAGGTGCCTGTCGCGACCAAGTTAAGGTCTGCAGAATAGTTACCTGCTGGAGTGTTATTAGCTACACTTGCACCAAAAGTGAGTGGCATAGCCAGGCTGTTTGCATAGCCAGGGGCGTTGAAGACTTCGTCGCCGTATGTACTCGTTACTCCAGTTGAGTTATCTGTCGCCGCATTAAGCTTATAGTCTGTTGCATTATAGCCGCTTGCAATAGCAAGTGAGCCGTCGCCAGTATCTGACACTGCAGCGCCAGTTTTTACTCCGAAGAGCGCGCTTCCGGCAGTAACAGGCGTGCTATTTGCTGGCTTAATTCCACAGAGGCCATCGTCAACTCGCTTGAGTCCGCCACAACTCGCGGCGCTACTCTTAAGATTGACTACTACACCATTTGCTGCATTTGTAGAGAGTTGCGTGTAAATAGTGCCTGATGAAATTGCTGTAGGCACAAGCGCAACACCACCAGTGCCATTATCTTCACCTAGCTTAAGCGTTGGCGCTGTAAGCGTACCAGTACAGCCAGAGGTGATTGGATTACCGCCGCCTGCTGCTGGGCCAGAGACGCAGAATAGAAGTGACTCGGCAACAGCACCGGATACACCAATGGTATCTGTAATTGCTATTGCGACACTGCCTTGATCTTGAGCACCAGACCCAAGATCGGCAGATGCATAGTTGCCTGCATCTGTTGCATTATCGTAAGTGACGATGCGTGCGTAAACTGTTGCTGCTGCTGAAGGGTTTGTGATACCTGTGAACGTATCTGTAATCGATTCAGCCGCAGAAATTGCGTTTGTTACGACTAATTTATTTGTTGAGCCCGTTACGGCAGTCGCTGTAGTACCATCAGTACCAAGTCCTGCACTTGCGGCGTTAAAACCACTCGGGGCTGTACATGCATCTGGAATTACTGGTGAATTCGAACAGAATTCAACGACATATGCACCAGCTGCCTTAGTAGCCGTAAATGCGACTTTGTAGTATACGCCTGTTGCACTTTTCGCCGCACTACTTAATTCTATTGAACGACTCGTAATTGAGTCAGCCGATGCTAGTGCAGGTAACACCGCCTGCCCTAATGTCGCGACTACAAGTGCCGCTAAAGTGGCCATGCGGCCTGTCCGCTGGCTAAGTACCCTAAAGGAACCCATATATTCCTTCTCCTCACGTTTTTTAAAGAAATATTTATTTTGTCTTCTCTTGACAAGGCTAGTATATCACAATACTGCTCATGGTTGTCAACAATATTGTATAAAAGTTTTCCACAGGCTAATACTAATAACCTGTACTCACTTTATACACGTCTAGCGAGCTGTAAGTTTGACCCGTGTTGTAAGCAGGAACTAACGTTTTTAGGCTGTAAGGCTGATCGACACGTGGCGTGAAATAATTAAATACAAGAGACGAACCATCTGCGCTCATTGACGCAGCCGGTGTACTCATCATCCAACCAGCTCGCTGTCCAGAAGGTGCCACCGTGGCAAGTTCGGTTGTGCTTTTTTTCATATCTCGAATATACACATCATAGCCTGATCCAGTGTCTGAACCTCTCGGGTGCAAGGGGTCAAGGTCGGTCATAGTACCAAAACTCGTAAATGCAACATATCTCCCATCTGCGCTCATTGACGCATATTGTGGATGACTGACTTGGCCGCTAGTGACCTGAATGTCCCCGCTACCGAGCGAGGCTTGGCGCATCGATGAGGTCAGTCGATTATATTGATACACGTTGCTGACATCCGAAGGTGTCGCAGGAGAGACCACGTTTGTAGATGCGCTGGTAAATAAAGCCTCATTTCCATCACAAGATACCTGTGGAGACCCGAAGCCATTAGCATTAATTCCGTACGTAGTATACGATGTCACATTATCAGTTTCATTTGACCCGTCCCAGCTCAAGTGCGCGAGGATCAGGTCAGTGCGCCCACTTGCCGCTGTCGAGACTCCGAGATTTGGCGCCGAAGATGAAAAGGCTACGATTCCTCCGTCACAGCTGATATCAGGGACACCGCTATTATCATTACCAAAAGTTCCGGCCGATGTGGCACTAACCGCTTTCACAGCACCATTATGCGTATTCTTAACATATATTTGCTGCGAAAAAAAGGTTCCACTACCTGTAAGATTAGTAGATCTTGATGCGAAGACGACATACTTACCATCGGCTGACACGGATGCCGATTGAGCGTTGTTATTGCCAATAACGCCGCTTGCCGTCTGATCTATTAGAGACACCGAACCTGTTGATAAATTCTTTATATAAATATGACTCGTTCCCGAACTGATTGAGTTTCCTACGAGATTCGTTGCATTTGATTCGAATACTACATAGTTTCCATCATAGCTAATCGATGCTCTCGAACTAGACCCATTCGCTTCCGTTCCGTCAGCCGCAACACTAACCCTGCGGGTTATGCTATTGGTCATATCCCTGACAAATACATCGCTCATATTATTCATATCATTAGAGACGTAATCGGTCGCTAAAGAATCGCCCGTGAACACAACATACCGTCCATCGCCACTCATTGCATGCCCACTGTCCAACTGGCCTTTGCCATAATAAGCAGAGCCAGCAGGCCGAGCGGTCACAACCTGATAGCTTGAGATTACCACTGCGTTTGCCATAGGTACGGTAGCCATTACAATTCCAATCCCTAACGCTGTCAGAATAGCTATGCGCTTTGTATTTTTTTTATACATACATCCCTCCCTAATATTTGCCTTAAAGCTTATTAGAAAAAGCCAGCTACGTCAATGAAAACTTCGTTTTATTTATTTTTTGCCGAGTCGAAGGTATCACGCTCTTTCAGCATCTTGTTACGGATAGACACCATTTGGCTAAGCCTGCCGAGCCAGAATGTTGGCAAGAACAGTGCAAACATGATAATCGTTGGAACCCACAGCACCTGCGGAGGCGCCACCTTTGCCGCACCGCTTGCATCGCCGCCAACCGTACCAGTTGTGCTATCTACCTTACCACTTGACACTGCTACTACCTGGAGAAATGCCGACACGCCGTTTGTGTCTGTTGCTGTTACCGATACTGTGTAAATACCCGCTTTTTTATATGGGTGGTCGATTGGCACCACACCGGTAAATGCCTGGCTCTTGAGCTGAGGCTTAGAGCCGTCACCCCAGTCAATACTGAAGGCATACGGCCCGCTACCACCAGATAGCTGTAGTGGCCATGTGAGTGAAGTACCTGCAGGTGCGGAACGCCTACCATAGGAGCTTGTAAGCGTAACGAGTGAACCGAATGCGCTAAAGTGTGTATCGGTATAGGTTACTGTTATTGGCGCCGAGGTTGGCCCCGCCTGACCGAGATCATCGAATACTGTCACCGTTAGCTCATTATCGCCAGCGAAGAGGCTTACCTGCATACTAAAGCTACCGCCATTACAAATAGATGAGCCTACCATCACGCCATTATCATAGAGCTGTACCAGTAAACCATTCGGGCATATACCCGCTACGGTGATTGGCGAATTGGTAAAGCCCGCACCGCTGCCCGGTGTAGAGATTGTGGCGCCTTGCGTAGGTGGCGCTTGGGTTTTAGATGCAGCCAAACCAAATGAGCCTGGCTTTGGTTCTGGATCAGGAATCTGTGTGATGGCATGCGCGGGCTGGACAAGCAAACTGAGGGCGACTACTATCGCCCCCACTATACCTGGGATACCCCACCGTTGAATTGTACGTGTAGCGTACGTCATGCTTATGTCTATTGTACAGCGTAGCCACTCGCCGCAAAAGGCTGTTATTTACTACTTACGGCGCGCTGATTTGGTTTTTGCAACGCGAGGGCCATAGAATTTGTTGCGAAGCTTGTTGTAGGTGCGCCAGCCATAGAAGCCACCTACAGCCAGAACAACAATCACTACGCCGATAAACCACCATGGCAAGTACCAGAATCCACCTACTTTAGTTACCTCTTGAGTGAGATTGCCGTTTTGGCCGTAAAATAGGTCTGCAGACACACTGTAGTAGCCAGGCCATAACCCGGAATTGTCACAAGTTGTAGATTTTGTGGTCGTATCACCAAGCTTTATGTCTTCAGGTTT
>Ga0207661_10004036_pt1 | contig 10259 bp, 3 predicted proteins | sample KBSC713LmetaG_FD_184337 | JGI IMG/M metagenome (GOLD analysis project Ga0207661, IMG submission 184337) | Corn rhizosphere microbial communities from Kellogg Biological Station, Michigan, USA - KBS C7.1-3L metaG (SPAdes) (version 2) | ecosystem: Host-associated > Plants > Roots > Rhizosphere ... | reverse complement strand
TCTTCGACGATGACGATTTCGCTCCGGTGCCGGCCGACTTGCGGCAGGAGGCGATCGGCCAGTTCCGTTCGCTGCGCAACATCGCCTCCGGAAGCGACGCCGTGGAACCGAACCTGGACGATCCGCAGGTGAGCTTTCAACTGGCGCAGGTCCTGCCGGATCTGGATTTCCTGAATAGCCTGTTGCGGCACCGGTCGGAAACGGAGCGGCTGCGGCAGTTGAACAAGTACCTGACGGAATTCATTCCCCGGCAGCGCACCATCGAGCGGATAAAGACGGTGGCCCCCACTAACGGCTTCGGCGGTAAACCGGCGGGATTGTAACCATGCAGGCGGGGCTCCTGATTCGCGGCGAAGGCGACCGGCTGCGAAGCTCGATGTCGTTCAGTATCTCGGGGTGCCTGCACGGCGGCATGATCGCGTGGCTGGCGCTGTACTCGGCGGGCGCATCGTGGAAACCCGAACCGGCGAAATCGGCGTACGACCTGGAGATCCGGCCCAATGAAGAGCACCTGGTCTGGTACAACTTGCGCGATAAACTGCCGGACGTCAGTTCCGGCAAGCCGCGCAAGGACAATCGGCCGCTGCGGGCGAAGGTTAAGTTCCGGCACAACGTGGTCGCGGGGGTGAAGGACCTGCCGGCCCCGCCGCAATTGATTCGGATGCCGGCGCCGCAGATCGTGCTGCCCAAGGAATTGGCGTTGCCGAACGTGCTCGCAGTCGCTCCGCCGCCACGACCGGTGAAGCCCTTCCAGCCACCTCCGATTAAGCCAGGCCCGGAGACGAAGCCGTCGCCGGCGGAGTTACCATCTGCGCCGCGACTTGCAATTGCGCAACCGGACCGCGCGCTGCCATTCGACGCCGCCAGTCCCAAACCCAAACCAAGAGAGTTCGCCGCGCCGCCACCGGTGCAGAGAGCGGCTGTCCAACCGGCCGATCTGGCCGCACCAGAAGTACGAGTGGCCGCTCCCGAGATGGTCGCGCCGAAGATCCCGCGCGGATTCACCGCTCCCGTACCCAAGGCTGCTGCAGCGGTGCGCACGGAGCAGGCGATCGACGCGCCCGCGATCGAGCTCGCGGCGCCGGTGGCGAGTCCGGCGGCGCTGGCCGTGGTCGGCTTGAATCCGGTGAAGGCGCCGGATGCTCCGCTCCCCACCGGGTCGCACGAGGCGGCATTCTCGGCGGGACCCGAACTGCATGCCAAGGGGTCGTCCGAGCCGCCCGCGGACAAGGCGGCCGTGACGCTGCCGGGGTTGGTGTCGCGGGGTGGCGGGAAGGATAATCCGGGCAGTGTGCTGTCCGTGCTGCGTCCCGTTTCACATCAGCCGGTGATCGCCGCGGAACGGAGTGCGCCCGCCGAACCGTCTCCTCCGCCCCCCGCTGGAGTGCCGCACGCCGCGCACGTTACGAGCGCGCCCGATGCCCGTATGAAGGGACGGTACGTGTACACGGTCGCCATCCAGATGCCGAACGTGACGAGCTACTCGGGCAGTTGGATCGTGTGGTTCGCCGATCGCGATCCGGTGACCGGATCCGTGCCGGCGGATATGAGGCCGCCTGTGGCAGTCCACAAGGTCGACCCTAAGTACATCGTCACGGCCGTGGAGGAGCGAGTACAGGGGATCGTGAGGCTCGCAGCGGTCATCCGTCGCGACGGGCACGTTCAGGAAGTGGAGTTGCTCCAGCATCTCGACGAACGCCTGGACCGCAGCGCGAAGGAGGCTCTTATAAAATGGGTCTTCGAGCCGGCCCAGCGGAACGGCGTCCCGGTAGAGGTGGATGCGGTGTTCGAGATTCCATTCCGCCTGGCGCCCAAACCTTCACGATGACACGACAGCACCTGTTGATCGACGCGGACGACACGCTTTGGGAAAACAACATCTACTTCGAGCGGGCCTTTGAAGAGTTTGTGGCCTTTCTCGCCCATTCCGCGATGGCGCCCGAGCAAGTCCGCGCGGTCCTGGACGAGATCGAGGAGGCCAATAACCGCATCCACGGATACGGCTCGCTGAACTTCGGCCGCAATCTGCGCCAATGCTACCAGCGGCTGTGCGAGCGGAATGTCGAAGCCGAAGACCTCGACACGGTGATGGGCTTTGCGGTGCGGATTCTGGATTGCCCGATGGAAGTGATCGAGGGAGTGTCCGGCACGCTCGAGTATCTGTCCCTGCGGCACGATCTCACGGTGTTCACGAAGGGCAATCCGGAAGAGCAAAAACTGAAGATCGACCGCTCGGGGCTGGGTGGCTTTTTCGGTCACACCGCCATCGTCAAAGAGAAAGACCCGGCTGCGTACCGGCGCCTCGTGAATGAGCGCAAGCTGGATCCGGCACGAACGTGGATGGTGGGCAACAGTCCGAAGTCGGATATCAATCCCGCGCTAGAGGCCGGCCTGGGGGCCGTGTTTGTGCCGCACCAGCATACGTGGATGCTGGAGCGGGAGGACATAAAAAGTGAAGGCCCACGGTTGCTGATCGTGGACTGCTTCAGCGACCTGCGGGCCAGGTTCTAAGACGGACGGCCTTACTTAAAGTTGACCGTCACCGTGTTGGCGGCGGTGCCGTTCACCGTCAGGACCACGTTCACCGCACCCTTACCCTGCAAAGACAGGGGCAGGGGTCCGACGTTGACCTGGTCGAGACCGGGGAACTGCGACTGCGGCAACGAGTTCAAGATCGGCACGTTGACGCCGTTGACCGTGGCGCTGATCTGCGAAAGAGCAGCGTTGCTGATACCCGTGCCGAACAGTTCCAGATAGAACTTGTCGGTCGAGGTCAGCGCGATCGGAGTGTCGACCGTCGAGGTGACAGTCGGGGCACCAGTCGGCGGCCCGTCGTACAGAAGGGCGGCAGCTTGGCCGGATCCGCTGCCGTCGGCCGAGAACAAGCCGGGGGCCGAAGCGCCTATGGTGATGTTGATCGTAAAGTTCGCACCCGCTCCCGTCGAGAGCGAGATGACTCCAGGTCCGGGGACCAGAACCGGAGGCATCACGAAGTTCACCTGTGTGGGCGAGGCGTAGTACAGTTTGGCCGGGTACAGATTGCCGGTGCTGTCGCTGACGCCGACGGTGGTTCCTCCCAAGGTGGTGTTCAGGGGCGGAGTTCCGGATGCCGTCGAAGTTGCGAGCGCATTGCCGAATAGCGAAACAATCTGGTTAGCTGTCAAAGAGCCATCCGTACCAGACGCCGCGCTCAGAGCCTTGATTTCGTTGAAGCCGCCGGAATTGCTCGGCATGAAGTTGCCATCGCCCATGTAGGAAGCAACTACCGAAGGGCCGCCCGGCCGAACGTAAGCGGTGGCGATACCACCCGCGAGTGTAGCCGTAGCGACCACCGACTGGTTGCTGCCATCCACGAAGTTCACGACACCCGTCGGAACCCCGCCTGCGGATACAACCTTCGAGGTAAGCATGATCTGCGAAGTGGCTGGCGCCGGAGCCGAAGTGAGACTGGTCGTAGTAAGCGCACGTCCGAACGTAACCGCGATGCCGGGCGAGTTAGCGCCGTACCATGTCCCGTCACCGGAATACTGGGCGGTAATGATGTGTGTACCTGACAGCAGATTGCCGATTTTGACAGTGGTGGACGGACCAGCGACCGTCGCGCTGCCGATTACGGTTCCGTTTTCCGAAACAGTAACGGTGCCGCCTTGAGCGCCATACCCTGTGGGAGCGGTAGGACCAACCGCGACGCTTAACGTAAGGGTCTGGCCTACGAGCAAGGGCTGTGCGTCCGGAATGACTGCCGCCACAGTGACGGAACTGACCAGCTTATTGATCTGCTGGCCGTACGCCGCCGAAGTCGCCGGTTGGTAGTTGACGTCTCCGCTGTAGATGACGGTGATGTTGTGAGAGCCGGCCGTGAGAGTCGATACCGTATAAGTAGCGTTACCGTTGAAATCGATCGTACTCGTACCGAGAACGACGCCGTTGTCCAGGAACTGGACGGTTCCGGTCGCGATTCCCCGCGCGCCGCGGACAGCAGCGGTATAAGTGATGGGCTGACCGATAGTCGCAGGATCCGTGCTGCTGGTGACCGACACGCCGCTCGGATACAGTTGCTGCTGGCTTTCCACAGTCAACGGATTGGAGATGCTGGTCAGAAAGTTGTTATCGCCGGCATACACCGCGGTCACCGCTCCGTTGACGGGAGAACCAATCCAGGACGCCAGGTATTGACGCTGGCCGCCCGTAAAGCCCTGATCGGGAAGCAGAGTCGCGTAGCCGAAAGCCTGAAGTCCGCTCGACGTCGTCTGCACCTGGAACTTCACCGTACCTGTGGGTGCGCCGGCGCCGGGAGCGTTAACGGTCACGATCGCGTTGAACGTCCCGTTCTTCGGAATTGTGAGCGTGATCGTGGTTGCCGCTTTCGCCACCGACAAAGCCACGACGGCCGAGGTGCTGCCGAGGAACGTATTGCCGGTTTGCGGGTTCGGCGGGGCGTAGGTCGCGGTGATATTGTGGGCGCCCACCGCGAGTTGGTCGGTAATGTAGACGGAGTTGATCGTGTCGCTAAAGCTGCTCACGCCAGGCAAAGTTGTCAGCGTGTCGTTATATCTGATGTTGCCGAGAGGCGGCGTCAGGAGCGAAGGCGCATTCGACGTCACTACCACCGGCAATTGGACCGGCTGTCCGTAGACAAGAGCATTGGTGGCCGGAGCAGTGATCGTCGTCGTAGTCGTAATGTTGTTCGTGGCGACGGTCTGAGTCATGTTGCCCGTGCTGCTGGCGAAATTGGCGTCGCCGGAATACGTGACTGAGATCGTGAGCGCGCCGACGGGGAGGGCCGACGACGGGACGACGATCGTGGCTACACCATTTCCTCCGGACTGGGACAGAATCCCGGGGAATCCGGGAACTCCGCCGTTCACTTTCAACAGCACGGTGCCGCTCGGGATGGGAATATTCGACAACGGCGAGAGCGCGTTCTGCCGCTGTACTGCGAAGGTCACGTTTTGGGATTGTTGGGCTACCGTGACATTGAATGTTACCGGGGTTCCAAAATTCGAGGGATTCGGGCTGGAGCCGACACTGGTTGTTGTCGGGAGCAGGCCGATGTTCGCGGCCACGGAGTTGGAGGTGCTCGTCGCGTAATTGGCGCTTCCGTTATAGACAGCGCGCACGCTGTGCGGCGAACCTGCCGTGGTCAACGCCGAGGTGACAAATGCTGCTGTGCCGTTGCCACTCAGGTTGAACGTGGCCGCGGGCGTGCTCGAACCGTCCAAATAGAAGGATACCGAACCGGCGGACACCACCGGTCCAACAGTGGCCGGTGCAACTGATGTCACCGTGGCAACGAAGGAAAGCGTGGCGCCGACGTTATAGCTTCCTCCGGGAGGGTTGGCGGTCAACACAGTGGAAGTAGCAGCCTGGCCAATCGTTTGCGTGACGCTGTTGGTGATGGCGTTGATATTGGCGTTCCCCGAGAATCTTACGGTGATCGTATGGTTGCCGGCCGGAGTAGACGGATCGTCGTACACCCCGAGGCCTTGGGACAGGTTAACAAAACCATTCCCGGCTGAACCTGGGAAAGAGTTGCCGTCGATGGTGAAATCCAGCGTCCCCGTGGTGTTCTGGGAAAGCACAGCAGGAGAGATGCCTACAATCTGCGCGACGTAAACGCAGCCTGCTCCGGGGCAATTGGTTTGGCTAAAGACACGGCTTGTAGCCGTAACCTGCAGATCGAACGACGGCAGGGTCAATTTCGTGATATTCACGCCGCCCGTCAAAGTAGCGGTTGAGTTTCCGTAGCTGGCGCCAACGACCGGTCCCGTGTAGGTTGCCGACATCGTGTGCGCGCCCACGGGAACCGCTACCAGGGTGCAGGTATATGGCCCGAGGTTGCCGGCGACGACAGGCACGGCCGGGCAGTTGCCGCCCGGGACGGCCGCTCCATCCAACAGGAAGGAAATTGTGCCGGGCACCAATGCCGCCCCCACCAGGTTTCCGGGAAGCGGAATCGCGATCGTCGCACCGACAGTTACATTGGTTCCATACGGCACGTTCGCGTTGGCCGCCAAAGTAAGCAGCGTGGGCGCCTGAGCGATTGCGAAGTTATATGTCGTAATAGCAGAGGCGGCAAATCCACCATTGCCGTTATACCTGGCGATGAGTGAATGCCCGCCGACAGCGACAGCACCGGGATTTTGCAGGTAGGTCGCCGTACCATCCGGTCCCAGATTCACGGTCACGGGGGGTAGAGCATCCAGGGCGAAAGTGACGGTACCGCCGGTCACCTGAGTTGCAGGCGTCGTGGTGTCGTTGACAGTGAACAGGATCGAGAACGGCTGACCCACAATCGGTGCGGCCGGACTAATAGAGGTTTGAACAATGGCCGTCGAATCGGCCACCATGGGATCCAGGTAGGTCTGCCCTTGGGAGAGCCCGTCTTCCGCTGTTAAGGAGAAGGACGCGCCTTGCATCAGCTCAGATTGGAAGCCGCTATAAGAAATGTGGCCGTTGTTGTCCGCCGTCGTGGATGTGACAAAAGGGCTGGTCCGGTTCTGCGGGTCGCGCAACGCAGCAAAGGTGAGCTTTACGGGTCGGCCGGCTGCCCAGCCATCGCCAGTCACGGATACGCGTTCGCCCTTGTCGTAGACGGGTTTGCCGGTCTGGATGGTGGCGTAGCCGTATGCTTCAGCTTCGGCGACCGGTCCGGCATCGTTCGCGCCCCCGGCAATCAACGCGCGACCGGAGCGGAGAGCAACAATTGCTGCACCCCGGCGCCCGGTGGACAAAGAACCGGTGCGGCTAAACGTGCCGGTCCACGGCGTAAAGAGCTCCGCCGATCCGAGCACGGTGTCACCATCGGCGCCGCCGGCAAATAGAACTTGGTTATTGTTCGGGAGAAGTATGGCCGAATGGCCATGGCGGGCCGAAAGCATTTCGCCCATCGCGGCCGACGAGCCGCTGATAGAGTCGAATACTTCGACGGACGACAAGGTCATCCCGGCACTATTCTTACCGCCGGCGATGAGAACCGTCCCATCGGGCATGGTAGTGGCCGAAAAGCCCGTGCGCGCGATCAGCATCGAGCCGATCGCAGTAAGAGAACGTTTAGACGGATCGAAGGCCTCGACTACGCGAGTAGCGGCCCCGCCCACCGTGCCGCCCATAACCAGGACACGGCCATCCGGCAAGGTTGCACAAGTCGCATCCGCAGGCAACTGTCGCGCGGCGCTTCCGCCGGAGAGTTGAACGGAACAGGCCCCGCTGCGTGTCGCCGGCGAGCGGCCGGACAGCGTCCACTGATTGGTAGGTGAGCCGGTAGACTGCGCGCCAAGTGGAGCTACAGGTAGAATTGCGAGGGCCGCGATCAGAGCGGGAGAGTATTTCCAGTTTCGTGGCAACGTAGGTACCTCCGATAAACCCATTCCAATTGCGAATGCCAGTAAATCAAGCTAACTGCCCGGGGATTAAGTGCTGAGTTCCTTGTGAAACAGGGGCAGAGCCGAAGCCCTGCCCCTGCATGCTGCTTAGTGGCTAGTTGATAGTCATGGTGACCGTGTTAGCGGCCTGTCCAGCTATCGTTACGACCACTTGTACCGAGCCGGCTCCCTTGAGACTTGCGGGGAGCAGGATGTTCACCTGGTCGAGGCCTGGATACTGCGGCTGGGCTCCGGCATATTGCACCTGAACGGCGGCGCCGTTGATGGTGGCCGTTGCTTGACCGTTTGCCGAGTAACGGAGACCGGTACCGAAGAGTTCGAGTACATAAGTATCCGTCGCGTTCATGCTAAGCGGAGCGGCAGTCCAGGCTCCCGTGCTCGGGTTGTACTGAGCAGTGTTGGAGACCGACTGAGCGCCACTCGGAGTGACATCGACCACCAGGGCCTGAGCGACGCCCTGGCCGCTCTGGTTGGCGGTGAAGACGCCGGGCGCCGTGTGAGTGATCAGCACGATGCCTGCCGCCGTAGCGCCGCTGGCGTTAGTCACGGTAACGTTGGCCAGACCGAAGGCCGTATTCGTCGGAACCAGGAAGTTGATCTGGCTGGGCGATACGAAGTACATCTGGGCCTGGCGAGCGACTCCGGCGCTATCCGTGACGGTCACGGTCACACCAGAGAGCGAAGTCGGCAGCGGCAGCGTGGCGGCAACCAAGGTGGTGCTCACCAGGTTGTTCACGAAGACGGCTGCGGCCGAATCCGGAGCGAAGTTGGTCGCGGAGTAACCTGCGGCGTTGGTTACGGCGATCTGCGTACCGAACACGCTCTGCGACTGAGCCGCCGAAGTGCTGGTAGTGAAGTTACCGTCTCCCGAGTAGCTGGCAGCCAGGAGGCGCGGGGCACCGGATTGGTTCAGCGCGCTGGTCGTGATGCTAGCCGTGTAGACTCCGCCGATCTGGGTCAGCGGGGCAGTGCCGAGGACCGTGCTGTTGCCAGTCGTATCCATGAACTGCACCGTACCGGTCGGGTTACCGGCGCCAGGAGCCGTGATCGTCAGCACCGCGGTCAGCGTAACCTGCTGGCTCGAAGTGGACGAGGTGGGCAGGGCCGCGAGGGTAGTCACGGTGGTTGCCTTATTCACAGTCTGGGAGACCGGCGCTGAGCTGCTCGAAGCGAAGCTCAGGTTGCCGACGTACTGGGCGATGATGTTGTGCGTACCGGGCGTCAGGCTCGGAACCGTGACCTGCGTGGTTCCGTTGGCGATGTTGATCGGAGCGCCCATGGCGACCGTGTTGTCATACAGCTGGACCTGGCCGGCGGCGGGTACCGTACCCGGGAAGCTCACACCGGTGGTGATCGTGAAGGTCACCGGCTGGCCCCAGACTGACGGATTCGCGGCGGAGACCAACTGCGTGGTGGTCTGTGCCAGTGAGATGTTCTGGGGCACGAACGCGGAGACCGCGGTCGTCCAGTCCATATCACCAGCGTATTGAGCGCTGATGTAGTGCAGGCCGGCGCCGAGGCCAGCCGTGCTGACCGTGGCGATACCGGAGGCGAGATTACCTACTCCGATCTGCTGAGAGCCGTCGAAGAAGGCGACCTGACCCGTCGGGTACGGCACACCGGCCGGCGGGAACGGATTGATCTGCGCGGTGAACGTGACTACCTGGCTGGCCACCGCATTGATCGCGTTGGACGTCAGCGTGATGGAGCTAGGCAGCCGGTTGACCAGCATCGTCAGCGTGTCGCCGATGACACCCTGGTAGTTGGCGTCTCCACCGTACTGCATGGAGATACTGTGCGAGCCAACCGCGAGCAGAGGCGCCGTGAAGGTCGTGGTGCCTGCGCCGCCTATGGACGACGTTCCGAGCAACGTCACACCGTCATACCAGGTGGCGGTACCGGTGATGGGCGGTCCAACCTGGTTGGAACCGGGTTGAATCGGGCTCACCGTCGCGCTGAAGGTGACCGGAGTACCGTACAGGATCGGATTGTTGGAAGCAGTCACTGTGACGATCGTGGTGGGCTTGTTGACCACCTGAGTGACGATCGAGGAAGTGCTCCCGGTGTAGTTGGAATCGCCGGAGTAGACCGCCGTCAATTGCAGGCTACCCTGGGGCAGTGCCGGGTTCGGCTGGCAACTTGCGATGAACTGGTTCGGAGCGTTCTGGCCCGCAGCCGGGTTCAGTTGGACCGGCGGGCAAACCGCGGTCGGAGTGTTGTTCACCGTGTTGTTGAAAGTGATGGTGCCGGTCGGCGCACCACCGCCGGGCGCCGTCACCGTCACGATCGCGGTCAGGGTCACGCCCTGGCCGACCAGCGTGGAGTTCGACGAAGTGCTCAGGACCGTGGAAGTAGCGGCCTTGCCAACGATCTGCTGGAAGGCGCCCAGGGCCACAGTAGCCGGCGAGCTGCTGGCGTTATAGGCCGTGTCGCCCGAGTAGTTGGCGGAGATCAGGTCCGTGCCATCCGGCAGGGGCAGCACTCCGGTGCTCGGGACGTTGAGGACTGCGCTGGCCACGCTACCGCTGATGGTCACGTTGCCAGTACCGATCGGCACTCCATTGCTGGAGAAGGTTACCGTTCCGCTCGGCGACGCGCTGAACGTGCCGGACGCCGGTGTGATGGTGGCGGTGAAGGTAACGAGCTGGCCGGTCACACTCGAACTCGGGCTGGGACCGGTGCTGGACGTGACCACGGTGGCGGTGTTCGTCTTACCGATGCTCAGGGCCGAGGAGGGCGAGGTACTGCCCTGGAAGTTCGCGTCTGCCGAACCGCCGCCGTTGTAGACAGCGATCACGTTGTGCGTCCCAACCAGCGGGCTCACCTTAAAGGAGTCGGAATTGGCAGGCACCTGGATGGTGGCGATGCCGGAAT
>Ga0207661_10004034_pt1 | contig 10260 bp, 10 predicted proteins | sample KBSC713LmetaG_FD_184337 | JGI IMG/M metagenome (GOLD analysis project Ga0207661, IMG submission 184337) | Corn rhizosphere microbial communities from Kellogg Biological Station, Michigan, USA - KBS C7.1-3L metaG (SPAdes) (version 2) | ecosystem: Host-associated > Plants > Roots > Rhizosphere ... | reverse complement strand
CCGGAAAGCGATCCCTCGTCGTTTCACTCCTCGGGATGACGCCGAAGGAGGAAAGCGATCCCTCGTCGATTCATGACGCGGAGGACTAAGCTCCGAAAACCTTCCCAAGCCAGCCAAACAGCTTCGCGAATCCGGCGCGGGTGTCGTTGTACATCACGATCGCAAACAACAACGCGATCGCGACGAGTCCGAAGCGCAGGATATAGTCGCGCGTCTTGAGGCTGAACGGACTTCCTTTCGCTGATTCGAGGATGTTGATCAGAATCTGGCCGCCGTCGAGAATCGGGATCGGCAAGAGGTTCAGCACCGCGACGTTGATGCTGAGAAGCGCGATAAGCGAGAACAGCTCATCGAGACCTGTGCGTGCCGCCGAAACCGAGGCTCTCGTGATGGCAATCGGACCGCCGAGCTCACGAACGGATACCGCCCCGGTGCCGATTTGCTTGAGAATCTTGAAGACGGCGCCCGCGTTGCTCGCGGTTAGGCGGAATCCCGCGGAAACCGCCTCGCCGAATTCGACCGGGATGCGAACCGCGGGATCTTTCGCGGCAGCCCCAATTCGTCCGACCTGCTCGTCCTTTCCCGTTACCGGATTCGGTGCCGTCGCTGCCTTCGGGGTGACAACAATCGTATCCGTCGACGACCCTCGATGCACGACAAACGGGATCGGCTTCTCGGCTGATTTTCCGACCTCTTCGACCATGTCGGTCCACGAGCGAACCGGCCGTCCGCCGACGCTCACGATCGAGTCGCCGTGCTGGATCCCCGCCTGCGCGGCGCGATCGCCGGACATGACGCTATCGATCACTGGCGGCAGGTAGTAGATGAGGCCATCGGCGATATCGCTGGCCGAGCCGCCGGCCGGGATTGGGATCTTTACTTCCCCACGCTGCGTCGTGATCGCGACGTCGTTCGAGCTCGCAAGAATCTGCTTTCGAACGTCGCTCCAGGTCTTCACCGCGGCGCCATTGATCGAGCGAATCGAATCCCCGGTCTGTAGTTGAGCGAGTTGCGGGGCGCTCGCGGGCGCCTGCACTCCGCCGATCGTCGTGCCTGGATAGTCGTACTGGCCGTAGTGGTAAACGAGCGCCGTCCCGACGACGATCGCGAGCACAGCGTTCATCACGACGCCCGCGATCATGATCACGATTCTCGCCCACAGCGGCTTGCTCTCGAACCAGCGGTTCTCGGGAACCGGCTTTGGTCCGAACGGAATCATCGCGTTCGGGTCGTAGTCCGGATCCGTCGCGTTCCGAGCGTTCTGCTCCTCATTGCCGCCCTCGAGGAACGCCGTCTCGGCGTCGTGGCGCGACGCCATCCGCACGTAGCCACCAAGCGGCAGGATCGCCAGCACGTATTCCGTCTCGCCCCGACGGCGTCGAAAGATCGCCGGACCGAAGCCGATCGAAAATCGCGGTGCGTAGACGCCGACGGCTTTCGCCGCGAGAAAATGCCCGAGCTCGTGAACGAAGATCACGAGCCCGAACACGAGGATTGGCGAGAGAATGGCTAGCATTGAAATCGTTCCCGAACGAATCGGCGAGCGGCGGAGTCCGCGGCGAGAATCGCTTCCCGAGTGTCTCCCGGCATCCCACCGAGCGCATCCAGAGTATTGGCAATCGCTGCGCCGATGTCGCGGAAGCGAATGCGTCCGTCAAGAAAAAGTGCGACTGCGGCTTCGTTCGCGGCGTTGAAAACCGCCGGCGCAGCCCCGCCCTGTCGTCCCGCGGATACCCCAAGGGCGAACGCGGGAAACTGATCGGACCGGACACGCTCGAAGGTCAGCGGCGAGTGCGCCACCGGGTCGAACGGTTGTAACCCAGAGTCGGGCACACGATCCGGATGTGTCAGGGCGTACAACACCGGTAGCTCCATGCTAGGAACCCCGACTTGTGCGAGGACGCTCCCGTCGACGAACTCGACGAACGAGTGCACAATGCTCTGCGGATGCACGATGACCTCGATCCGGTCATACGGGATCCCGAACAAAAAATGCGCCTCGATGACCTCGAGGGCTTTGTTCGCGAGCGTCGCGCTATCGACCGTGATCTTCTTCCCCATTCGCCAGGTCGGATGACGGAGCGCATCCTCGAGCGTCGCCTCTTCGAGACGCTCGGCGGACCACTCGCGAAACGGCCCCCCCGACGCTGTAATGATCACTCGGCGAACGTCAACACCCTTCCGCCCCGTGATGCACTGAAGGATTGCACTGTGCTCGCTGTCGACCGGAACGATTTCGCCTCCGCTGCCTTGGCACGCGGCGGCGACGATGTGACCCGCCATTACCAGCGTCTCTTTATTCGCGAGCGCCACCCGTTTGCCGCGCTGGAGTGCCGCCAGCGTTGCCTCGAGGCCGGCCGCTCCCACGACGGCGTTGAGCACGATGTCGACGTCATCGCGCGTCGCGGCTTCGACCAGGCACGACGACCCACTGCTCCATTCCTGTGCACCGTTGTCGCCATTTCCGACCATACCCACGAACCCTGGGCGAAATCGATCGGCCTGTTCACGAAGGAGATCTGCGTTGCTGAACGCCGTCAACGCGGCAACGCGAAACCGAGACGACTGTCGTTCCAGCACACGCAGCGCGGTCGTTCCGATCGAACCCGTTGATCCGAGGATCGCGACGCCGCGCCGACGCGAGTCGATTGTCACGGCGCCCACGTCAGCATGAAATCCACGAGCACATATGCAACGGGAAGCACGAAGAACAGGCTGTCGAATCGATCGAGAATTCCGCCGTGGCCAGGAATCAGATTCGAGCTGTCCTTCACGCCGGCTTCGCGCTTGAGAAGCGATTCGGCGAGGTCACCGATCTGCGCGGCAACGCTGAGAATGGCGCCGAAAACGAGAATGCCGATCGGCGGAAACTTGAAGCCAAGGTGCGACGATGGCCGAAGCACGTAATGCGCCCAGAGGAACGCCACCAGCATGCTCGCGACGAGTCCACCAATCGAACCTTCGATCGTTTTTCCGGGGCTGACTGAGGGGATGAGCTTGTGCTTCCCCATCAGCCGCCCGACGGCATACGCACCAATGTCGGAAGCCCAGGTGATCAGTACGGGAAGCAGGAGCAGTAGTCCGCCGGCAGGCATGAATCGGCTGGCTTCCGGATTTGGCGCCGACGCGTATTCGTGATATCGAATGCCGTAGCCGAAGCTCAACATGCCGCCGGTGTAGAACGCACCGAAAATGGTGACTGCGACAGCGCTGAGCGGTTTTCCCGAGACGCCGCGAGCCCAAATCGACACCGCAAGAACGACAAGGATCGTGACGGCGGCGACAGAGAGCGCGCCCAGTCGTCCATCAGGGTCGTAAAGTCGAAGGTACCGGGCATGAACGAGTAACGGGATCAGTCCCGCGATCGCGGTGCCGAGTCCTTCGAGCGGGGTAAGCCCCGATGCGCGCGCGATTCGAAAAAGCTCACGGGCGCCGAGCGCAGCAGTGATGGCGAGAAGCGCCGCGAGCGGCCAGTCGCCATACAACAGGATCGCGGCCCCGATGGGAGCCGCGATCACTCCAAACGCGATCCGACGAGCGAGCTCGCTCACACTTCCATGATTTCGGCTTCTTTCGCCTTAATCAGCTCGTCGATTTTGTGGATGTAGTCGTCGTGCACTTTCTGAATGTCTTTCTCGGCATGCTTCACATCGTCTTCGGAGACGCCGGAAAGCTTCTTCAGCCCCTCGCGCGCCTGCGTGCGCGCATGACGAATCGCGACCTTGCCGTCTTCGGCGTACTTGTGAACGACCTTCACGAGCTCCTTGCGGCGCTGCTCGTTCATCTGCGGAAGCGGAACGCGAATGATCGCGCCTTGAGCCGACGGCTCGAGGCCGAGCCCAGATTCGCGAATCGCCTTCTCGACGAGCTTGATCTGTCCCTTGTCGAAGGGTGTCACGATCAGCACTCGCGGCTCGGGCGCGTTGATCGTCGCGACTTGATTGAGCTGCATCGACTGCCCGTACATCTCGACGCGCACGGCGTCGAGCATGCTCGGCGACGCCTTGCCCGAGCGCACCGTCGAGAATTCGTGCTTGACGTGCGCGATGTCGCGGTCCATGGCACCGCGAGCGTCCTTTAGAATTTGTGGAATTGTGCTCATCGAACCAGTGTGCCGACCCGTTCGCCGCGAACCGCAGCGACAAACGCGCCCGGACGGTGAATGTTGAGAACGATCAACGGGAGCGAGTTCTCCCTGCACAGAGTGATCGCCGTCTGATCGATCACCTTCAGGTCTTCCATCATCACGTCGCGGAAGCTGATTTGTTCATAGAGCTTCGCCGTGGAATCCTTCTTCGGATCGGCCGAGTACACGCCGTCGACGCTGGTCGCCTTGATGATGACGTTTGCCTTGATCTGAATCGCGCGCAGCACCGCGGCGGTATCGGTCGAAAAGTACGGGTTGCCCGTGCCCGCGGCAAAGATCACCGTTCGGCCCTTTTCGAGATGCCGGACCGCGCGGCGCCGAATGTACGGCTCGGCGATTTCCTCCATCCTGATCGCCGTCATCACGCGGGTGTCGATGCCCTTTCGCTCGAGGACGTCCTGAACCGCGAGCGCATTGATCACGGTGCCGAGCATTCCCATGTAGTCGGCGGCGACGCGATCCATTCCAGTTTTCGAAAGCTGCGAGCCGCGGACGATGTTGCCGCCACCGATCACGAGACCGACGGCGGCACCCGTCTGGGTCACCGCAACGACTTCATCAGCGAGGCGGCTGACGATGTCGAAGTCGTAGCCGACTCCTCTTTCTCCGGCGAGCGCCTCGCCGGAGAGCTTGAGGAGTACGCGTGGGTACTTGAGATCTGCCACGCTTCGGCCGCCTTATTCGCCGCCGAGCTGGTAGCGGACGAAGCGGCGGATCTGAACATTCTCGCCGGTCTTCGCCGAAGTCTCCTTCACAAGATCGCCGATCGTCTTGCTGCCGTCGCGCACCCACTCCTGGTGCATGAGGGCGACGTCTTTATAGAACGCCTGGATTTTTCCTTCGACGATCTTCTCGATCATGTTCTCGGGCTTCCCGCTCGCGCGAACCTGCTCGTGGAAGATGCGGCGCTCAGACTCGACCTTCTCGGCCGGGACTGCGTCCTTGTCGACGGCCAGCGGCGCGGCCGCGGCGATGTGCTCCGCGACGTACTTTCCGAGCTGCTGGAAGTCATCCGTTCGCGCGACGAAGTCCGTCTCGCAGTTCAATTCGACGAGCACCGCGATCTTGCCGTTGTGGTGGATGTAGCTCGCGATCATGCCCTCTTTCGTCTGTCGACCCGAGCGCTTGTCGGCCTTCGCGGCACCCTTCGCGCGAAGATTCTCGACCGCCTTCTCGATATCGCCGTTCGTCTCTTCGAGGGCCTTCTTGCAGTCCATCATTCCGGCGCCCGTACGCTCACGCAGGGCAGCCACGTCTTTTGCGGTAATCGCCATTGTTCGTTTCCAGCTTACGGTTTCGTGGAAACGCCGCCGGGCAGAGTGTCCGGCGGCGCATCTAGTGTAGTTCGGATCGCGAGAATTGTGGGATTGCTCCTCCCGGAATCTCGCCTGGCGCGGAAGCGCTATTCCGCGTCAGCTGCTCCTTCGGGGCCGGCATCAGCGGCATCGCCGCCTTCACCCGGGGCCTTCAGGCGCGCTGCGATCGCTTCCGGCTTCGCGCGACGACGGCGCGGACGGCGGCGACGCTTACGATCTTCTTCCCCGGCCGGCTCAGCGCCACGATCAGAGCTGTACGTGTAGTCGCCCGCCTCCTCCTCTTCCTGGCGGACCGGGGCTTCACGGCGCGCTTCGACGACGGCGTCGGCGATCGCCTTCGTGATGAGCTCGACCGAACGGATCGCGTCGTCGTTGCCGGCGATCGGAACCGTAATGAGATCCGGATCAGCGTTCGTATCGACGATCGCGATGATCGGGATGTTCAACTTGTTGCCTTCGTTGACGCCGATGCGCTCCTTCTTCGAATCGACGACGAACATGAGGCCCGGCAGGCGGTTCATGTTCCGGATGCCGTTCAAATACTTCGAGAGCTTCTCGCGCTCACGACGGAGCATGAGCTGCTCTTTCTTGGTGTAGTTCTCGAAATCGCCGCCCTCTTCGCTGCCCGCCTCGAGCTCCTTCATGCGGCGAACCTGCTTCTTCACCGTTTGGTAGTTCGTAAGGAGACCGCCGAGCCAGCGCTCGGTGATGAAGAGCGCGCCGCAACGCTCGGCTTCAGCGCGAACGATGGACGCGAGCTGCGGCTTCGTGCAGACGAACAGCACGTTTTCGCCGCGGAGGATCACGTCGCGGGCGAGCTTCTGCGCGATGCCGATTTGCCGAAGGGTCTTCTGCAGATCGATGATGTGAATGCCGTTGCGCTCAGCGAAAATGAACTGGCGCATCTTCGGATTCCAACGACGGGTCTGATGCCCGAAGTGGACGCCGGCCGCGAGGAGAGCCTCGAGCGTCGGCGTGCTGCTGGTCTGCTGCTGTTCAGCCATTGGTGATTCGAACCTCGGTTTGGTTTGTTAACGTCGGGCCTTGTCAGCGTCCGATTCGACTGAGAATTCCCAGCACCCGAATCGCGACTCGAAGACCTTGAGGGATTTTCAGGTCACGGGTCGCAGGTCGCGGGTCGCAGTAACTGCCTGAGACCCGCGACCTGCGACCAGAGACCTGAGGTTAACGCTTCGAGAACTGGAAGCGCTTGCGTGCCTTCGGACGGCCCGGCTTCTTACGCTCGACGGCACGTGCGTCGCGCGTGAGGAGACCGAGGTCGCGAAGCTTCCTGCGATGTCCTTCGTCGATCTTGACCAGGGCGCGCGCGACCGCGAGGCGGAGCGCACCAGCCTGGCCGGTGTTGCCACCGCCATCAACGTTTGCCTTCACGTCATAGCGGCCAAGGGTATCCGTCGCCACGAACGCCTGCTGAATCGCGGTGACATGAGACGGACGCGGGAAATAGTCGCCAAGCGTGCGGCCGTTGACGTCCCACTTGCCCGAGCCCGGCTTGAGGAAAACGCGGCACACGGCCTCTTTGCGGCGGCCGATCGCGTGGATGTTCTGAGTATCAGCCATGGTTACTTCCCGCCCTTGTCGAAGGTGAGGACCGTTGGAGTCTGCGCGGTGTGCGGATGCTCTGCCGTCGCGTACACGCGAAGCTTGCGGCGAAGCACCTGTCGACCGAGCGCGGTCTTGGGAAGCATTCCATGCACTGCCTTCTCGATGACGCGCTCAGGATGCTTCGCGATCATCGTCGAGAACGGCGTGAACTTCTCGTGACCCATGTAGCCGGTGTGCGAGAAGTACTCCTTTTGTTCAGCCTTACGGCCGGTGACCTTCACCTTGGACGCATTGATCACGATGACGTTGTCACCGGTGTCCATGTGCGGCGTGAAGATCGGCTTGTGCTTGCCGCGAATGATCTTCGCGACTTCAGCGGCGAGACGCCCGAGGACCATGCCTTCGGCGTCTACGATGTACCAACGCTGCTCGATATCGCGCGGCGTGGCGGAGAACGTTTTCATTGCTGGAGCCATACAGAGAGGTACCGCGCCTCACCGGTGCGGAACGCAACCCGGGTCTCGGCAGCCATCGAAGGCATTTTTTGACAGACTCGCAAAATAGGTAAGGGCTTATGTCGTGTCAACTTACGGCAATCGGCCTCGCGGTCTGTTCACCTCTCCTCGCCGCAAACGGCATCACCGCACAAGCGCGTTCTTGGAAATTGGCCCCGGCGACGCCGTGAACCCGCCCGCCTGCGGCGAGGACGTCAGCGCCGAGAAGTAGCCGGTGACATTGTTCTCCGGCGGCCCCCGATACCCGGTGACGTAAAACACGCCCATGTATTTCACGTGATAGCACCCGGAGCAGATCTTGTTCGTCGATTGACCGTACGTGTCCCAAATCGCGACGTCGACCTGCACGGCCGGCGAGCACGACACGTCGTTACCGGACTTCGCGCAACCCGGCATGGCATCGAGGCCCTTCTTCGTGTCGCCCTTCTTTTCACCGGGCATACCCTGCAGCCAATCGCCGACTGTCACGTACGGGTGCGAGGAAAAGTTCGTCTCTGTCGCGAGCGCGGAGCAGTCCTCGGAAATTGCTCGGGTGTAGAGCGCACCGCTCGGGTTCCACGGACTCCCTGCCGTCCCATCGGAGTACTCCGCCGCTGGGAGGTCGACGGCGCGCATCTGGTGCGGCGCGCCTTCCCCCGTTCCCGGCTGGTTCAATATCAGCTCATTCGCCGCTGTCGCCGTTGCCAGTTGGGCCACATCCGCCTGGGTGAGGTCATGCGTGATCGTGTACCCGCCGCCGAGTTGATCCAGCAGGCTCTGATAGGGCACAGCCCACGGACGAACACACCCAAGTCGAGGCGCCGAGCCGTGAACCGCGACCGCTGTTGCGGTGAGCGTCTTCGTTGTGAAGCCGGCGGCGCGGCCGAACAGATACTGCGCCGGATAGCGCGTCGTGACTTGCACCGCGTACACGCTGTCGTCGGTCCAGTTACGAGCGTAGAAAGTCGATCCGTGCCACGTCCCCGCAACAGCGTCGCTGACGGCGAGCGTGTTCGTCGAATCCCCGACGCGATTGCGATGATTGAACGCCATCGCTGAATCGCGGGCAACCACGCCGTCACGGTTTCCCAGCCCGACCGCGCCGGCGAGCGCCGCCGCGTCAGCCGACGTCTGCAGCTGATTGCGATACTCGTACATGAGGCCCATGTCGATCGCGAGCCCGGCGCTCATCAAGAAGACCATCATGAAGAACGCGGACATGATGAGCACGAATCCACGCCTGTTCGAAAGCTGTGGAGTCCAACGATTGTGGCGACGTCGCATACACAAAACTCTGGAGAGAAGCAGGTGCCGGCAGAGTATGTACGCAACGTTGCAACGTCAATTGTTAGTATGTTCTAAAACTAGAAGATTCTGAAGCACTTGTGTGCGCGCCAAAGGATATCGTTGCGGGAACGCCGCAACACGTTGTAGAGATGCAGCGCAATTCGCGCGTTCATGCAATTTTCATGTTCAAAATCCGCTCGGAATCGTGTGGGAACACAGGCGAACCGGCGTCTCACCGCACGAGCGGTCTCAACGGCATAGATTTGAATAGTTGTGGGTCCATGAATCGTTCGGCGGCGATGAGAATTGTCTAAACCAATCTCATGGCCGGCGGCGAACGCTGACGAATGACAGATCTGCTCTCTGACGTACTCCGTGCCGTTCGATTGAGCGGCGCCTACTTCTATCTCGTCGAGGCCGGCGGCCGATGGTCGGTTTCGACGTGCGCGGCGCGCGAGCTCGTCCCGCGCGTGCTGCCGGACGCCGAGCATCTCATCTCGTACCACATTCTGGTTCGCGGGACGTGCTGGGGCGGACTCGAAGGCGAGGCGCAGGTTCGCCTCCAGCCGGGGGATGTCATTCTCTTTCCGCACGGCGATCCGTACCTCATGTCGAGCGACGAGGGATACCGCGCTGAGGCGGCGCCCTACGCGACGGCGCCGAAACGATATCCCGGAACGGTGTACCTCGGTCCTGATGATCGCCGAGATACGGCGTTCGTGTGCGGCTTCCTCGGCTGCGACGCGCGGCCATTCAATCCCCTGCTTGCTGCTCTTCCACACCGACTGCACATCGGCGGCGGTGCGGGCGGATGGTTATCCGAGTTCCCACGGCAAGCGGTCGCGGAATCTCAGAATGCCCGCGCCGGAAGCGAGACGATGCTCACCCGAATGGCGGAGCTCATGTTCGTCGACGTGCTTCGACACTACCTCGAGAAAATGCCCGAGCGACAAAATGGGTGGCTCGCGGGTTTGCGCGACGAAATCGTCGGACCGGCACTCGGCCTATTGCATCAGCACCCGGAACGAGCATGGACGCTGGCCGATCTGTCGCGAGAAGTGGCAACGTCGCGGACCGTGCTCGCCTCGCGGTTTTCCGAGATCGTCGGGGTTTCGCCGATGTCGTATCTGACGCGCTGGCGCCTGCAGCTCGCGTCGGAGCAGTTGGCCGGCGGGTCGGCCAAAGTCGCGGCGATCGGCGTGCAGGTCGGCTACGAATCCGAAGCCGCGTTCAGTCGGGCGTTCAAGCGCGAGACGGGGATGTCGCCGGGAGCGTGGCGACGCGCGCGATCGGGATAGCCCGGAAAGCAAAATCCCGTCCGAGGGAGGTCGGACGGGATCTGCTAGGAGGAGGAGAACCATGCGTCAGCGAGCGAACCCGCATCAGCTGCTTTGAAGACGAGCGCACAACGCCTCGGTTACAACGGCCAGCGACAGCTGATACCTTCCGA
>Ga0207661_10004031_pt1 | contig 10266 bp, 11 predicted proteins | sample KBSC713LmetaG_FD_184337 | JGI IMG/M metagenome (GOLD analysis project Ga0207661, IMG submission 184337) | Corn rhizosphere microbial communities from Kellogg Biological Station, Michigan, USA - KBS C7.1-3L metaG (SPAdes) (version 2) | ecosystem: Host-associated > Plants > Roots > Rhizosphere ... | reverse complement strand
GACCGCACGAGCCAGTGGAACGAGCGCATCCTCCGCCCGACCTGAAGCGAGCAACAGTCGACCTTGCAGAAGCAGCGCGGGCGCGAATTCCGGCACGAGTTGCAGAGCGCGCGACACCTCGGCGTTCGCGGCCGGCGCGTCGCCTTGTTGCCAGACCAATTGACCGAGTCGGACGAGGCTCCACGCCAACGCACCCGGATCGCCGGGACCACCCGATCGGACCGCGAGCGTTTCAAGTTCAATCGCGCCCGCGAGATCGCCTCTGATCCAGCGAATGTTCGCCGCCCGTGAATATGAATCGAGGCTCGGCCTGAGGTCGACCATGCGTTGATACGCCGTCGCCGCTTCGTCGATTCGGCCCTCATCGTAGAGCGCGTCGCCCAGCAGAGCGAAATCGGACGCGGCTCCCCGCGCCGTCACGAGCCGCCGGGCGAGTTCTTCGGCGGCCGCGAAACGATGCTGAGTGTGGAGCACGTGGCCGCGCAGCAGCCATCCTTCGTGAACCAAACCGAAGTTCCGCTCGAGCGCATCGGCAGCTATTCCGGCCAGCGTATAAAAACCCGGGTCGGAGCTGGCGCGCGCTTTGGCGACGAACAGCCAGCCGAGTCGCTCCAATTCGGGGCCGCGGAGAGCGGCGTGCCGAAGACGAAGTTGACTCGCCCGAATTTGCGCGTCGAGCGGAGTCTTGTCCTGCGACTCGATCAGCAATAACGCCGGAATTTCCGGCTTAGCCGCCGACGTTGCCGCTGGTTCGGCGCGTGCTCCAACGACCGTTGTAAGCAGGAAACAAACGACTGCAGCGAACGCTTTTCTTTCCGCGCGGGTGAGCATCATACTCACATCCTACGCGCGTAGTCTCAACACGGATGCACGCGTTCGCACAAAATCGCGCGTGCGCTTGGCGATTGGTTTCTCGCGGCCGAAATCGCCGCGTTACGCCGCTCACCGTTCGCTTGAACAGGAGCGAGCGGAACAAATCACGTTTCGGTTCTCATCTCGTTGTCCTTCCAGCCGGCGAATCCGCCTTCGAGCTCTACAATCGAATAGCCGTGACGCGTAAACTCCACCGCCGCCGTCGCCGCGAGATGGCAAACCTGCGAGTAACAATAGAGCACGTTCACCTTGTCCCGATCCAAACCTTGCATCGTGCTCCAGCGCTCTTGCGGAAGATTTTTGGCTCCGGGAATGTGCTCTTTGCGATAATCTTCTTCCGCGCGCACATCGATAATATTGATTTCGTCGTTATCCAGCTCGCGCTCGAGTTCGACGGGGCCCGTCGTGAACGCCATTTTGTTTTCGAAATATTCCCGTGCTTTAACGGGATCATTTTTTTGCAGTGTCGCGCTTATCATAATTTGATTTCTCCTGGTTTCACGCGCAGGGGAAAACCCGAGCGCTCGTGGTCGTGAGTTTCTACGCTCGTCGCATGCCTCGCCGGCAGCCAACGAGCGTTTGATCGGGGGCAAAATAAACGCCGAAACAGCCGTCCACAATGGTGCGGAATCCCACCGCGAGATCAGGAACACGCCTATTCCGCGGATCGGATCAACTCCGTTTTCGTGCGATGTTCATGCGCGCATCCAGTCTGCGCGATTGGCGCATTCTCCGATGACGAACCTCGGCTCGTCTCGATGGTCTCAACGCGACTTACCTCCGATGGCAGGCGCTCCGCGGTGGGCTATGTTGTGGCGATTCGTAGAATTCGTTTCCGATCTAAACGATCGAACCGACGCCGCCGATCGCGACGACGCGATGCCGTCGGTGCGCCGCGATGACCGCGCGGCTAACTGCTCTTCACTATGAAAATCAAATCACCCGAATTCGAACCTCGCGGCATCCTGCCCGACCGTTTCAGTCAGTTTCACGAAAACCGTTCGCCTCCGCTCGACTTCGTCGATGTGCCAGCCGGCGCACGCTCGCTTGTGCTGATTTTGGAGGACCCCGATGCCATCAGCAAAAAGCCATTCACTCATTGGGTTGTCTTCAACATCGATGCGAATCATCACCGCCTGCGCGAAAATCAGCTTCCGAAAGACGTTCGCCTCGGCCGCAACGACTATGGCGCGCCGTCTTACGCCGGGCCCAAGCCGCCGAATGGCGAGCACCGGTATTTCTTCCATCTGTTCGCGCTCGACGACCGTCTGAATCTGCCGGAAGGCGCGACGCGCGGAGACGTCGTCCGCGCAATAAAGGGTCATGTGATCGAGGAAGCCGAGTTGATCGGTCGCTACGCCACTCCGGTGGAAGCCGAAAGCTAACGTACCAGAACAACTACGCAGAGCGAAAAGCAAAAGGAAAAACATGACCACGCTCACCGAAATGACGGATCAAAACAAAGCAGCTTACCGGCGGTTCATTCAGGAAATTTTCAATGAAGGCCGGCTGGAGAAGTTGGATGAATTGCTGGCGCCGTCCTATATTTTTCATAACTCGCCTCTGGGAACACCGCCCGGTCGGGACGGTGTCCGGCAGGTCGTCACGATGTTTCGCACGACGTTTCCCGACCTCGAGGTTACGATCGAGGATCAAGTCGCCGAGGGTGACAAGGTCTGCTCGCGAATGACGACGCGCGGCACGCATCGGGGCGCAATTTTCGGCATTCGGCCAACCGGCAAAGCGGTGACGATGCGCGGACTGACTTTGGTGCGCATCGCCGATGGTCGCGTCGCGGAGAGTTGGGTGAGCAACGATGTCATGTCGTTGATGAACCAGCTTGGCGCCGGTGCGCCGGGAAAATCGACACCCGCGGACGCCGGTCACATCGAACCAAAACGCGGCAAATAAACATACCGCAAGGTCAGGACGTCCGCCCTCGATCATTTTGCGAGCCGGAGTCGCGCGCCACCGGTTCGGGATGATGCTCGAGCGTGTTTTCGACGTAGAGATGTTCCACCAACGTCATCGCAACCACCGCGAGCGGCGTGGCGACAATCACGCCGGTCGGCCCCAGCAAGATTCCGCCGACGACCACTGAGAGAAGCGTAACTGCCGGCGGCAACCGCGCCGCCCACCGCTGGAGCAGCGGCAGGATGATATTACTCTCCAGTTGCTGCACGCCGATATAAACAAGCAGCACATAAAATGCTTTCGCGGGACCTTGGGTGAACGCAACCAGCACACCGGGAATCGTGAACACGATCGGCCCGATCACCGGTACAAATTCAAAAACGAACGCGAGCGCGCCCAACAACAGCGCCAAAGGGACGCGGAGCAATCCCATGCTGACGCCGACCAGCAATCCAATCACGACCATCGCGGCAAGTTGTGCGAGCAACCATTTGCGCAGTGCATCGCCGGCAGTCATCAGGACGGTTTTCACCTGCGGCCGCCGGATTGGCGGAAGCAAACGCAGGAGTCCGTCCAGGTATTCTCGCGGGCTGAACGCAAAATAAATACTCAGGAAGAAAACCAACACGATGTCGCCGATCCCAAGCACCACCGCGCCGGCCGCCAGTCCCACGCTCGAAATCGTTTTTGAATCCGTCGATACTTTCTTGATTGAATCAATGACCGCGCTGCCGTCACCGGAACTCCGCAGCGCGGTCCGCAAGCGGTCGATCGCCTGTGGAATCAACTGTTGCATCTCCGCAATCTGCTCCGCCGCCTGCTGCCCAAATAGCCAGCTCAGCGCGCTCCCAAGAGCAAACAGCCCGATGATCGTCAGGACGAGGCTCCAGCGCTCCGCCAATCCCGTCCGCCGACCCAGCGGAAGCGCCAGTCCACGCAGCAACGTCGCTCCAATCACTCCGCCAAACGCGACCGTCACCACAACACTGAGTTTCCATACGATCACCGCGAGCGCGACGAGGCTGATCGCGATCAAAATGGCGCGTGTGACACGAGTGGCTTCCCGCATAGGAGGAATTGTTCAGCGTTTCCGTTCGCGGCGTCTCCTGTTGCACGACGTGTTGGATTTGAAATCGCCTGGAGCCATCGAGCGACTCGCCAGTAATTTTGGGATTGGAGCAGTCATCGTCGATTCGAGGCGCGAAACGCGAGCGGTTGGGTTGGCCGCAGACAACGACAGACCCACGCGGCAACGGAAGTGCCGCGGAAAACGATAATTTCGCTGCGGTCGGGCGATCGTGCCGTTAAGTTGCGGCTGTCGTAAAGTGAGCTAGGCTCTCGGCGTTTTCTCGGAAAACCAAGAGGTTCCACTGGCCGCGAGCTTACTCACGTTTCAGGATTGGAGCGCGAGCAAGCTCGCAGCCTGCGGTAATCCCGGAAGGATTTTTCGGACAAACCTCAGCTGATTTTCAAACTGCGTCGCTCTTCACATTCACTATCATGACCTCGGTCCCCACTGCCTCTTCTGTGCTTCCCAACCGTCAACTCGGCCGCGCTGGTCCGCATGTTTCGCTGATCGGCCTTGGCTGCATGGGCATGTCTGAATTCTATGGCGTCCGCGACGACGCTCGCAACCGCGAGACGATCCGGCGGGCGCTCGATCGCGGAATCACGTTTTTCGATACATCCGACGTTTATGGCCCATTCACGAATGAAGAGTTTCTCGGTGGCGCGCTGGCCGGTCTCCGCGACCGGATCGTTCTCGCGACCAAATGCGGAATCGTTCGCGATCCGGCTGATCCGCGGAAACGCGGCGTGGACAACACGCCCGATTATATTCGCGCGTGTTGCGACGCGAGCCTGCGGCGTCTCCGCACCGATGTGATCGATCTGTACTATTTGCACCGGCACAATCCGGATTCGGCGTCGATCGAGGACGCGGTGGGCGCGATGGCCGGTCTTGTCCGCGCCGGGAAAGTGCGCCACCTCGGCCTTTCCGAAGTGAGCGCCGGCACCCTTCGGCGCGCTCACGCCGTGCATCCGATCACCGCAGTGCAGAGCGAATATTCCCTTTGGTCGCGCGAGCCGGAGGAAAACGGCGTCCTCGCCACCTGTCGCGAACTCGGCGTCGGTTTCGTTCCGTACAGTCCGCTCGGCCGCGGGTTTCTCAGCGGTGCGATCACGCGTTTCGATGATTTGCCCGCCGACGACGCGCGTCGGGATCTGCCCCGGTTTCAGGGCGAAAACTTTCAACGCAACCTCGACCTCGTCCGCACGCTCAAGCAACTCGCCGCGGCGCGCGGTGCCACTGCGTCGCAGCTCGCGCTCGCGTGGGTTCTCGCGCAAGGCGGCGATATCGTTCCCATTCCCGGCACGACGCGCGTCGCCCACCTCGACGAATTGATCGCCGGTGCGCAACTCACCCTCACGCGCAAAGAACTCGCCGCCGTTGATCATGCATTCCCGCCGAACGCCGCCGTTGGCGAACGTTATTACCCGACCATGCGCCGGTACCTCGACCGTTGATTTCCTGGACCGCGATTTCTGCAACTTTTTTCCCATTGCATTCGTCAATCCGCGAAACCCCATGCAAATGTTTCATCGAATCCTGTTGCTCGTTCCGGCCATGGCAATCTTACCCGTCACCGCTCTCGTCGCCGCCGAACCCAGTCCGCTGCCCACGAAATTCAGCTCGATTTTTTTCGACTGGGATAAACTCGCGGTGAAACCCACGAATGTTGGCGAGCGGCGAGATGTGTTCGACGCGCCGACGGCCACGCTGCAAAAATTCGAATGCCACATCAGTACGCTGAATCCCGGTCAGATGTCGCACCCGCCGCATCGCCATCCACAGGAGGAGTTGATCATCCTCGAACGCGGCGCCCTCGACGTGTTCATCAACGGAAAAACCCAGCACGTCGGACCAGGTTCGGCGTTTTTCTTCGCATCGAATGATCTGCACAACGTCCGCAACGTCGGCGCAGTTCCCGCCACTTACTTCGTCTTTAATTTCGCGACCGCCGCCACGCGCACGGTTCCGGCGCAGCCCGCTTCAGAGTCCGCTGCGCCCGACAAACTTCGCTCGTCCGTGTTCGAATGGGAAAAACTGCCCGTCACTCCGACGGATACCGGCGCACGTCGGACGATCATCGATTCGCCGACTGTCACCTGCATTAATTTTGAAAGCCACGCCACGACGCTCAATCCCGGCGAATCTTCGCTGCGAGCAGCTCATCATCATCGCGACGAAGGCGTGATCATTATCAAGGAAGGGACGACCGAAATTGTGCTCAACGGCGTTGCCCACCGCGCCGGCGCCGGTTCGCTTGCATTTCTCGGGTCGAATGAGCCGCACTACGTCAAGAACGTCGGCGACACGCCGGCCACGTACTACGTGGTCCATTTCATCACGGAAGCGACGCCGAAAATCGCGGCGAATTGAAGCGCGCGAGCGCGTGTTCTTGCGCATTCTCCGCGGTAGCGACGCATCTCGGAGGCGTCCGTTCCGTGGTTTTGCCGACTCATCTCGCGGCAGCTCCTCGGACAAATATCACGCTCTCAAAGCCTCCTCGGCTTCCGTGAGTGTCTTGCAGGTCAAGATCCGAACACCGCGGTAGTGAATGATCGAAAGAATATTCAATCCGATGTCCTTGCCCGGATCAGGAATCACCCGCACGGCCGTGCCGACGCCGCTGGCTCCGCACAAATCCATCATCGCGGTGAGATGGCCCACGCATTCCAACTCCATCGAGTCCAGCGCCGTCAAATCCGTCAGAACCGTGAAGCCGGCCCGCAGTTTCGGCACGAGCGTTTTAAGCTGCGCCACGCACGGTTCGAGATCCGCCGCCGTCACGCGGCCAATATAACGCAGCCGAAGCATATTGCGGGCAGCATCCGCTTCGATTTCAAACGCAGTTTTCGTCATCAGCATGTCGTGATATGACCGTTCGCGCAGGCCGCGAAGGCTCGTGAATTTCGATTATTGAAATTGCCGGATGCCACCGTTTGCGAGCTTAACCACTCAGCTGCGCGAGTAAAGACTCGCGCTCGTTTCTTTCTCGCGGTCGCGATTTCGCGCCTGATTTTTCGAGCCGCAACAGATCGCCAGACGGGAACGGAGTCCGCTGCGCCCGCGTCTTTGAGGTCGGGACTCCGGCGCGCGATCGACTCGAAGTCCAGCGATTGAACTCGCGCTTCAGTGCGCTTGTCACGAAATCGTTTCGCAATGCCGAACCAGCCAGTCATGCCGAAATCAACATGAGCCGCGAGATGTGCTATCGCTGTTTCTGGCCGAAAACACTCTGTTGGTGTTCATCCATTCGACCGATGCAAACCCGGACGAGATTCATGTTCCTGATGCATCCGAAAGAATTCAAACAGGAGAAAGCCGGCACCGGCCGCCTTACTCATCTTTGCCTTGCGAACAGTCGGATCCATGTGGGCGTCCATTTCGACGACGACGACGGCGTGCAGTCCGTGATCCGTGATCCGGAAAATTTCCCCGTGCTGCTTTATCCGGGGAGAAACGCCAGCAATCTGTCGCGCGGCGAACTTGCCGCGCGGGACTTCGGCGATCGGCAACTGGTCGTTTTGATTCTCGATGGCACCTGGAGTTGCGCGCGAAAAATGCTCAAGCTGAGTCCGAGTTTGCAGCAGCTGCCGCGGATCATGTTCACCCCTTCGGCGCCGAGCCGTTTCGTAATCAAACAACAACCGCAGGCCGGATGCCTTTCAACGCTCGAGGCCACCCACGAAATTCTCGTCGCGCTCGAACGGGCGAAACTCGAAGATTATTCGCAACCCCGCCAGCTCCTCGCCCTCTTCGACCGCGTACAGGATTTTCAAATACGCTGCGCGCTCGATCCCTCGCGCCCGGGATATCGCCGCCGGCCGTACAGCGATGCTGCAATGCGCGCCGCGCCCAGGGGTCGCAGCGGTTCGCGTCGCACGCGATACATCCGCGAACTTTTGCCGCCGGACGGCGGACCACGTTGATCTCAGCGACGACGCCGACTCCCGACCGAAAAGCATCCTCGAAGGCAGGACGGCGATGTTGAAGGCTTCGACGGTGACGCCGAAAATATCCGCGACGCTGATGGGTGCCAGGATCGGTCGCACGGTTTCGCCGTGCGCGGAAAACGCTGCGGCAAAAGGATCGGCCTGTTCGGGCTTTGTCGGCACGCCCGTGGACGGGCCGCCGCGCGAACGGATGCGCTTCGGCGTAATCGCAGCCGGCGGCAAACGTGCGCTCATTGCCGAGCACGACCCCTTCGCCCTTGCGCGCGAATTTTTTCCGAATGCCTTCAAGAATGCTTTCACGCGCGAGCCCGAACCAGCCCGCGAGCAGGCCAAGGACGACGTTGTTTTTCGCGAGGTCCGTGCCCCCAGCCTTGATCGCCGGCTCAGTCATGGGCACGGACAGCACCGTTGCCGGCTTGACCGCAAGCGGGATCGCGAGGGCGCGACACCGGTTTTCTCCTCGTAAATGACGACGGTGGTTTCACGCACCGGCAGTTCTCCCCCGAACCGCAGGAAATCCTCTCAGTTCAACACGACCGCGACGTCGAGTCTCCACCGGGATTCAGCACGGGCGTGGTCGCCAACCGCAGCCGACACGACGATTCCCCGCCGCGAATCTGCGAGCCAAAGCTTTTCGTCAGGATCGCAAAATAGCCTTCCCGGGCGGCGGAGTTGATCAGCGATTCACCGGCGGAAACGACTCCATCGCCTGCCGACGCGGCCATTCCAATAATCAAATCGCGCACTGCTCAAGCACCGTCATTGCCGATCGAACTCGTCGCACATTCCGTCATGATCTGCTCGACTTGAAGTACTTCGTCGGCCGTGACCGGCTGGCGGATCACAAATGATGTGCCGGTGTCGGGATCGCGGCCGAAAATCTCGGGCGCGATGGCGCGGCATTGATCGCAGTCAATGCACGAGGCGTCCACATAGTAGGCGCCGGAATGATTTTGGGGAAGACGGTCGCTAAGGTTTGCCATGGAAGGATTGAGCTCACTCAAACCTACTCTTTCATTCGCGCGTCGTCGCAGCGTTTCTTGAGTATGACTCGCCATATTTTGGCCTGCGAGCGACCGCACGCTCCGCATAATTTGTCGGCAGAATCAGATCCGAATATCGCTCACAACGCCGCCCGGACGCGGTGCGAGCTGAACGGATACAGATCCAGCGCTTAAAAAGCGCTAGAACCCAGCCGCCGCGCCGCTCTCAATTCGCGCGCAACGCTTCGATCGGAGACACTCGCGCAGCGCGACGCGAAGGAAGCGCGCAGGCGAGCATCGCGACCAGCGCCAGCATTCCCGCAGTGCTGCTCAGCACGAGGGCGTTGGTCGGCGCAACCCCGAACAGAAGGCTCGTCATTGCTCTTCCGGCAAACCATGCTCCGAGCAGCCCGAGCGGCAGTCCGATCAGCAAAAGACGTCCGCCCAGCCCAAGAAATTGTCTCAAGATTTGCTCGGGCAAAGCGCCGAGTGCCATTCGCACACCGATTTCGCGTTGGCGTTGTGCGACGGTGTAAGCGAGCACGCCGTAAATCCCCACCGCCGCGAGAATCAGCGCGACGCTGGCGAAAATTCCAGCGAGCAGCAGCGGGACGCGCCGTCCGGCCATGCTTTCCTGCACCCGCGCAGTCATCGTTTTCAAGCCGTGCAGCGGAAGCTCCGGATCGAGACGCAAGACTGCCGCTTGTAATGCAGGCCCCGCCGACTCCGGTTCCTGTGAGGTGCGCACGGTAATGACAAACCACGAACCTGCGTAGCTCCCGTACGGAAAATAAATCGCGCCGCCGGCGTGTTGGTCCGCCAGGTCATTCTGTTTCACCGCCCCGACCACTCCGACAATCGTAAAATAGGTCGTCTTCGGTCCGGGCGGCTCGTGCGCCAAGCGATGCCCAATCGCATCGCCCTTCGGCCAGTAACGGCGCGCGACGTCCTCATCGATCACGCAGACTTTCGCCTGCGCCCGTGAATCCGCTGAGGTGAGGTAACGTCCTTCGTGGAGTGGCACACCAAGGGCCTGAAAATAATCGCCCGCCACGCCGCTCATGAAATGAGCTTGCAGCGATTCCCCGGGCTCCAGCTTCCGTCCTTCAATCCATGTCGCGTTATTATTGTTTCCCCCGCTGAACGGCGCACCGGTGCCGATGCCGACCGATTTCACCCCGGGCAAAGCCTGCAGCTCGGTCGTGAGTTTTTCAACGAACGCCAATCTTTGCTTGTCCTCCTTGTAGTTGTTCCACGGCAACGCAACCGCGCCCGTCAACACGTGGTCGGGCCGAAATCCGGGATTCACCGCCATCACCCGCTCGAAACTCAACCCCAGCAATCCCGTTCCCGCGAGCAGCACAAAAGCCAGCGCGATTTGCGTGACGATCAGCGCGTGCCGCAAGCGGTGTACCGCGCGCGTCGTCGTCCCGCCGCGCGACTCCACTGAAAGCGCCGCCGTCAGATTGCCGCGTAA
>Ga0207661_10004030_pt1 | contig 10267 bp, 12 predicted proteins | sample KBSC713LmetaG_FD_184337 | JGI IMG/M metagenome (GOLD analysis project Ga0207661, IMG submission 184337) | Corn rhizosphere microbial communities from Kellogg Biological Station, Michigan, USA - KBS C7.1-3L metaG (SPAdes) (version 2) | ecosystem: Host-associated > Plants > Roots > Rhizosphere ... | reverse complement strand
CGCAGCCTCGCGCACGAGCCGGTAGCGGCGTTCCACCTCCTCCTGCGGGAGGCCGGTATAGGAAACGTCGGTCACTGCTGCCACGACTGCTCAACCCCTTTCAGGAGTGCCCAGATCGCCCCGTTGAGGGGCGTCGGCACGTCGTGCTCGCGCCCGAAGCGGACGATGCCCCCGTTCAACACGTCGATCTCCGTCTGTCGCCGCGCCTCGACGTCCTGCAGCATCGACGCCTTGTGGTCGTACGCGACGTGCTTCTGCGCCGCGTGGTCGATCAGCTGCTCGGGATCGGCGTCCAGCTCGATGCCCTGCGCCGCCGCGACCGCCTTGCCCTCGTTCACCAGCCCGCTGACGAGCGCGCGCAGGTCGGGGCGCTCGCAGACGCGACCGTGCGTCAGGCCGGTCAACGCGCCGATCGGGTTCGTCGACGCGTTGAAGATCACCTTGCGCCACTGCGGGCCGCGTGCGTCGGGGACGGCGTGGGCCGGCATCCCGCCGCGCGTGCACGCGTCGGCCAGCCGCTCGACCTCCGAGAGCGGCGTCCGCTCGTCGTAGGGGCCGAGGGTGGTGTCGCCCTTCACGTCCCACTGCACATGGCCGGGCGCGAGCAACTTGCCGGCGGGGAACGTCGTGCCGCGGATCACGCGCTCGACGTGCCGCGCGAGCGTCTCCTCGTTGCCGAGCCCGTTCTGCACCGTCGCGACACAGCCGTCCGCGAACGCGTGCGCCGTCGCGGCGATCGCCGCGTCGGTGTGCATCGCCTTCGTGGCGACGATCCCGAAGTCGCAGGCCGGAAGCTCGCCCGCTTCCGCCGTCGCGTGCAGCCGCCCGAGCACGTCTCCCGCCCCGGAAAGGCGCAGGCCGTGCTCGTTGATCGCGTCGACGTGCTCGCGATACGCGTCGTACGCCCACACCTCCACGTCCTCCAGCTGCGCGAGGTTCGCCGCGAACAACGACCCGACGGCCCCGCACCCCACCACGCACACTCTCACGAGTAGCTCGCCTCCTTTCCCTTGACGAGCGCGTACACCGCGTCGTGCAGCGGCACCGGCACGTCCGCGCCCGCCGCCGCACGCACGAGCGCGCCGTTGATCAGCTCCACCTCGGTCGGCCGCTCGCCCCGAACATCCTCGAGCATCGACGGCGAGTGCTTGAAGCCGCGCTGCGTCGCGAGCAGGTTCATCTCCCACGGGTCCTCCCACAGCTCGACGCCCGCGCCCGCGGCGGCGGCCTTGCCCTCGTCCATCAGCCCGTGCACGAGCGCGCCGAGCGGTTCGCCCGCGAAGTGCTCGTCGTGCGGGAGACCCGTCAGCGCAGCGACGCCGTTCACCGTCGCGTTGAAGATCAGCTTCGACCACTGCGCCGGGCGGAGGTCCTCGAAGGCTTCGGCCTTCAGGCCCGAGGTGTTGATCAGCCCTGCGACGCGGCGCGCGTCGTCGACCGTCGTCCCGCGATAGGGCCCGATCCACGTCGCCGTGTCGAGGATGTACTCCACGTGCGCGTCGCCGTGCCGCGTCCCGATCATGAACGTGACCGCCGAGAGCAGCGGCCAGTCGCCGTGCGCGGCGACCACCTCCTCCGCCCCGAGCCCGTTCTGGATCGTCATCACCATCGCGCCTGCGAACTCGCCCTCGAGCCGCGCCGCCACCGAGGCGAGATCGTTGCCCTTGCACGCGACGATCACGAGCTCGGGATCCGGCAGGTCGGCCGGGTCGACCGCAGCGGCCACGCGCGCGGTGAAGTCCGCTCGCCCCGACACGCGCAGCCCGTCCCGCAGGAGGGCGTCCGCGTGCTCGTCGCGGCGCACGAGCACCGAGACGTCGGCGACGCGCCCCAGGTGCGCGGCGAGGAGGCTGCCGATCGTCCCTGCCCCGGCGACGCAGACGTTCGTCATCGACGCCGCCAGCCCAGCTCGCGGCCGCCGGTCAGGCCGGACGGGCGCAGGATCAGCACGAGCGCCATCACCGCGCCGACCGTGACGAGCCGCGTCCCGTTCGGGAGCGTCAGGTGAAAGCCGACGTCGACCGTGTTCTCCGCGTCGCCGAGGAACGAGTTGAGCGCACTGATCGCGAGCGCGCCGATCACGGCGCCCCACAGGCTGCCCATGCCGCCGAAGACGAGCATCGCGAGCGTCACGAAAGTCAGGTCGAGATAGAAGAGCTCGGGCGTGATCAGGCCGAGCTCGTGCACGTACAGGCCGCCGGCGAGGCCGGCGAGGGCGCCGCTGATCACGAACGAGAACAGCCGCTGGCGGTAGACCGAGATTCCCGACGCGCGCGCGGCCGCAGGATCCTCGCGCGTCGCGCGCAGCTGCCGGCCGAACCGGCTGCGCTGGTAGAGCCAGGCGGCGACGACGACGATCGCCACGCCGGCGGCGATCCCCCACGTCCCGATCTCCGGAACGCCCGAGAGGGTCTGCACGCCCGGGCCGATCTTGCCCCAGTAGCTGAGCACGTTGTACGTGATCCCGAGCACGGCGAACGTCGCAATCCCGGCCGGCAGGCCGGAGAGCCGCATCAACGGCAGGCCGACCACGAGCGCGTACGCTGCCCCGACGCCGGCCGCGAGGGCGAGCGACGGGACGAGCCCGAGCTGCGCGTGCCTGAGGGGCGGGAAGAGCTCGGGTGTCGTGAAGCCCTTCGTCTCGGGGTCGAGCGTGACGAGTCCCGCGAGGTAGGCGCCGACGGCGACGAAGCTCACGTGACCGAACGAGATCACTCCCGAGTTGCCGACGAACGCGTAGAGCGCGACGACGATGGCGACCATCACGAGCGCGGTCTGGAACTCGAGCCGGCGGGCGCTACCCAGGTTGCCCGCAATCGCCGCCGTGGCGGCGACGAGCACGAGCGGGCCGGCGATTTCCACAAGCCGCCTCGTGACGGCGCTCATACGCGCTCCACCTGCCGCGAGTGCCGGCTGCCGAAGAGCCCGGCCGGGCGCAGCAGCAGCACGACGATCACGAGCCCGTAGACGACCGAGGGCAGGTACACGCTGCTGGTGGACGAGAGCACGTCGGCGAAGAGCCCGTACACGAGCCCCACCGTGAAGCCGCCGAGCGCGGCGCTCCAGAGCCGGTCGAGCCCGCCGACGACGACGCCGACAAGCGCGAAGATGGTGATCGGCACACCCATGCTCGGCTGCACGAGCGGGTTGGAGACGGTGTAGAGCACGCTCACGGCCGCCGCGAGCACGCCCGAGACGACGAACGAGAGCAGGATGACGCGATTCGCGCGGACGCCGAGGATGCGGGACGTGCGGAAGTCCACCGCCGCGGCGCGGATGTGCAGGCCGACGCTCGTCCGGTCGAGCAGCGCAGCCGTCGCCGCGAGCAGCACGACCCCGGTCACCACGGTCACGAGCAGGATCCAGCGGATCGCGACACCGTCCACGATGAAGGCGCGATTGAGCGTGCCGAGCGTCCCGACGATCTGCCCGCGCGAGCCGAACGCGAGCAGATAGATCGCCTGCAGCAGGAAGCTGACGGCGAACGTCGCGACGAGCATCGTCGCAGGGGACGCGCCCGTGCGGCGCAGCGGCCGGAACGCGAGCAGCTCCTGCGCGAGCGCGAGCGACACGACGGCGCCGATGCAGAGGAGGATCGAGACGACGCGCGGCCAGCCGAACGTGAACGCGAGCACGTACGCGCCGCACGTGATCAGCTCGCCGTAGGCGAAGTTGACGAGCCGCAGCACGCCGAACACGAGCCCGATCCCGACGGCGACGAGGCCGTAGAGCGCGCCGAGCGCGAGCGCGTCTGCGATCGCCTGCCCCCAGTTGACGGACGCCAGGACCATCACGAGAGGTACGCCGCCGTCAGCCGAGCCGTGTCGCCCGCATCCTGCGGGCCCAGGGTGAGCCGGATCGTCCCGTTCGCGATCACGTGCGTGCGGTCGGCGAACGCGATCGTCATCTGCGCGCGCTGCTCGACGAGCAGGATCGAGACGCCGCGCCCGCGGATCTCCGCGAGCGTCGCGAACAGGCGCTCGACGACGGTGGGCGCGAGACCGAGCGAGGGCTCGTCGAGCAGGAGGACGTCGGGGCGCGCCACGAGCGCGCGCGCGAGCGCGAGCTGCTGCTGCTGGCCGCCGGAGAGCGCGCCCGCGTTGCGGCGTGCGAACTCGTGCACGACCGGGAACAGGCCGTGCACCCAGTCGAGGTCGTCGCGCAGCCCGTCGCGCGAGCGGCGTCCGGCCAGGCCGAGCCGCAGATTCTCCTCCACGCTCAGCGAGCCGTAGATGTGCCGCCCCTCCGGAACGAGCGCGACGCCGAGTCGCGCCACCTGCTCGGGCCGCAGCCCGCGGAGCGAGCGTCCGTAGAGGCGCGCGTCGCCGCCGGAAATCCGCTCGGCACCGACGATCGCGTGCAGCGTCGACGACTTGCCCGCGCCGTTCGGGCCGACGAGGCCGACGATCTCGCCGCGGCCCACGGTCAGGTCGATCCCGCGCACGGCGGGCACGCCCGCGTACGCGACCTCGAGCGCCTCGACCTCCAGGGCCGGCCCGTCAGTCACGGCCGCTCCCGCCGAGGTAGGCGTTGGCGACGTCGATGTTGCCGCGCACGTCGTCCGGCGTCCCCTGCGCGAGCGTGCGCCCCTGGTCGAGGACATGGATGCGGTCGCAGACCTCCATGATCAGCGGCACGTTGTGGTCGATCAGCAGGACGCCGGCGCCGTGGTCGTCGCGCACGGAGCGGACGACGGCGACGAGGTCCGGGACCTCGGCCTCGGTGAGCCCGGCCGCCGGCTCGTCCATCAGGACGTAGCGGGGCTCGGTGGCGAGCGCCCGGGCGACGCCCAGCTTGCGCTCGTCGCCGTGCGGGAGCGCAGCCGCCGACTCCTCGGCGCGATGCGCGAGGCCGAGCGCCCCGAGCAGCCTGTCCGCCCGCCGGCGAGCCTCGCGTCCGGACGCGCCGACACCGAGCGCTGCGACCTCGACGTTCTCGCGAACCGTCAGGCCGCGAAACGCGTGCCCGTGCTGGAAGGTCCGCGCGAGCCCGGCGCGGCCGCGTCGCTGAGGCGGCCACCGCGTGATCGACTGCCCGTCCAGCTCCACCGTCCCGCTCGTGGGGAAGTCGAAGCCGGTGACGACGTTGACGAGCGTCGTCTTGCCGGCGCCGTTCGGGCCGATCAGTCCGACGACCTCCCGCCGCCCCAGCTCGAGGTCGACGCCGTCGAGCGCCTGCACCCCCTCGAACGAGCGGGAGACGCCGGTCGCCCTCAGCGAGGACGACGCGCTGGAAGCGCGGGCGGCCGAGCCGCCCGCGCCCGGCGGGAGGCCGGGGCCGCCATTGGCGGCCCCGGGGCGTTCTGCCTCGTCCGCCAACCGCTACCGGCCGATGTTCGCCGGCTTCGACGCCGTCTGCAACTTCACGAAGCGGGCCTTGTTGTTCTGGACCTCGATCACGCGATACGCGCGGCCGAAGACCGTGTGCAGCTTCGAGCTGAAGCTGACCTTGCCCGACAACGTCGGCACCTTCTTGAACTTCACCATCTGCGCGGCGAGCGCCTTGCCGCTCGTGTTGCCGTGGGTGCGCTTCAGGGCCGCGACGATGCCGTCGATCGCGGCCGCGCCCCCGAGGAAGCCGCCCGTCTGCGCGGGATGGCCGTCCTTCTTCATCTCGGCCTCGAAGGCGCGGACGGCCTTCGACGGATCGTCGCCGTACACCGACGCGTACGTGAGGTAGTAGAAGTTCGTCACCTGCGGCGACTTCGGCCACCAGTACGCCCCGTCACTCGCCCAGCCGTTGATGATCGGCGTCTGGTTGTTCAGGCTGCGTAGCCCGGACACGAACGCCGGCTGGTCGACGCCGAACGAGGTGCAGAACGCGATCACGTCCGACTTCTCGTTGTTGACGCGGCTGACGACGCTCTGGATCTGGTTCTTGAACTGCGTGAAGTGCTCCTGCGAGACGATCTTGCCGCCGAGCTGCTGGAAGCGGACGGTGAACGCCTTGCAGACATCCTGGAAGTACCGGAGCAGGTCGTCAGTGACGACGACGGCCGTCTTCCAGTGCTTGACCTTGTACGAGTACTCGGCCGCGGCCGCGCCTTCGTCCTGCGCGACGTTGCCGTACGAGAAGCCGAGGTTGCCGATCTTCCCGAACGCCACCGGGCTCAGCTCGTCGGTGCCGAGGCACGGGGCGATCGTGAGCTTGCCCGCCTTGAGGAACGCCTGTGCCGCGGGCGCCGCGTAGTTGACGTCGCAGGTCACCCAGCCGATGTCCACCTTCTTCTGGAGCATCTGCAGCGCGTATTGCTTCGTCTTCGTGGGGTCGAGCTGGTCGTTCAGCGCGATGATCTTCAGCGGCCGCCCGTTGACGCCGCCCTTCGCGTTGATCTTCTTGATCTCGAGCTGCGCCGCGAGCAGCGCCGGTGCATCGAAGGCCGACATGTCCTTCGTCAGGTCGACGACGGCGCCGATCACGATCGGCTTCTTCTTGGCCGCCGCGGTGTCGGTGCGGGCTGCCGCCGTCGCGGCGAGCAGCCCTGCACAGACCGCGACGACGACGAGCGCAATCCGCGCCCGGGTACTGCGTGACATCGCTTCTCCTCTCATGCCGTGACTTGTCGTTGGTGCCAACAGGTGTGGAAGCGCTCGCGGGCGCGAGCCGCGAGGTCGGTTGGTAAGACGTCCCAGAGCGAATCCGGATAGGCGGCGCCGAAGGCGCCGTTGTCGCTGAAGATCTCGAGGTCGTAGTAGCCGTCCCAGCCGGCGCGCTCGAGCGCACCGAGGATCGCGGGGACGTCGGCACGGCCGTCGCCCGGGAGCACCCGGTCGGCCCAGCCGCGCGTCGGCTCCCGCCAGTCGTTCACGTGGACACCGGCGAACCGGTGGGCATGCTGTTCGATCTCGGCGAAGAGGTCGGGCGTGTTCCAGAGGTGCCAGACGTCGAACTGGATCCCGAGCGCCGCCGAATCGACCTCGTCGATCAGGCCGGCCGCGTCGCCGAGCGTGTTCACGATCGACCAGCTCTCGATGCCCTCGCGCTGGAACGGCTCGAGCGCGAGCCGGAGCCCGAGGCGCTCCGCCTCCGCCGCGACCTCGCGCAGGCCGGCCACGACCGTCGCGCGATCGCCGGGCCCGGTCAGGCAGACGACGGCGCTCGGCTCGAACGGCGCGAGCGTGTGCAGCGAGCGCAGCAGGGAGTCGATCCGCTCGCGGGGCGTGCCCGGCCCGGGGAGCAACGGCAGCGGGTGAATCGAGGGAACGCTGGGGACGGCGGACGCGGCGCCGAGGCCGCTCTCGCGGAAGCGGTCGAGCGAGTCGCCCTCGAGCTTCAGCTCCCAGACCCCGATCGCGTCGGCGCCGGCGGCCGCATAGGCCCGCACGTCGTCGGCGAAGCTCGCCGTGAGCGTGCTCACCTGCGAGATCGAGAAGAGGGGAGTGCCGGGCCGCACCGCGATCACTTGATCCTACGACGGCGTTTGACATCTGATCAAGTGTGGTTCAGGGTCCCGATCCGTGGACTCCCCGCTCGCCGCCGCCCCGCGCCACCGGACGATGGCCGAGGCCGCGCTCGAACGGCTGCGGGAGGCGATCATCATGGGCGAGCTGACGCCCGGGACGCCGCTCCGGCTCGAGGACCTGGCCCGGACGCTCGGGATGAGCATCTCACCCATCCGCGAGGCCGTCCGGCAGCTCGAGGCGCTCGGGCTCGCCGAGCACGTGCCGCACCACGGGGCGAAGGTGATGGGCCTCGACGTGGAGGAGCTCCGCGAGCTGTTCTCGATCCGGCTCGCGCTGGAGGGGATGGCGCTGCGGCGGGCCGCGGAGCTCTTCACCGACGCCGACGCGGCCGCCGCACGCGGGAACCTGGCCGCGTACGACGAGGCGCGGCGGCGCGACGACGTGCGGAACGCCGTCAGCTCGCACCGTGCCTTCCACTTCTCGCTCTACGAGGCGGCGCGCTCGGCGTGGCTGCTGCGCCTGATCCGGCCCGCCTGGGACTCGTGCGAGCGCTACCGCCCGATCCTCCTGATGAAGGGCGCGGTGCAGGACCGGCACGAGGAGCTGGACGTCGAGCTGCTCTCGGCCTGTGAGGCCCACGACGGAGCGCGGGCCGGCGCAGCGTTGCACGCGCACCTCGAAACGGCTGCGGAGATCTACGCCGTCGAGCTCAAGGGCCGTTCGATCTTCGCGTTCTGACTGCGCGCTTTGCGAGGCTCGAGTCTCAGCGCCGGTGGTGAGTCAGGTGCGGATGGTCCGGCGGCGCTCGACGCCGGAACGCCGGTCGGTGGAGACCGGGACCGACCGCGTGCGTCGCTCGATACCGCTGCGCCGGTCGGGGCGCTGCCGTCGCTCTTCCGGCGCAGAAGCCGAGCTGAGCGCGAGCGCGAGCAGCTGATCTTCCTGCGATGGTTTTTCACCCATACCTCCTCAACCCACTCGGCGGGATGCTGGGTGCGGCGCGCGACTAGGACTTGTGCTGTTGCTGGGGGTGGTCGCGCTCGATCCGGTCGCGAGCTTCGCCGATCTTTTCGGCGACGATGTAGTCGGCCCGACGCTCGACGACCCGCTCGACAGCGGAGTCGTCGTGCCCAGGAATCAGAAGGAAGCGGTAGCGGTGGGCCACGATCCGTTCGTAGTCGGCAGGCCGAATCTCGATCTTGCCCACGCAGGTCGGGTCGTCGCATTCGCAATGAAAGGGAAGCGGCGCGTCGACGCCGTGCTGCTGCGCACCCTCGTCGATCCGCGAGTTGATCGTCCGGAATGCCTCCTCGTTCTTGGCGGCGCGCTCGGCGAAGTCCATCACCGGGGATCATTTCAAGCCGGCCCAGGCGGCGCCTGTTCAGCGCGCGGCGAGAGTCTCGATCTGCCGTGTGTCGTAGCGTTTTCGCAGGTTCGCGATTGCGTCCGGGTCGGGCGGGCCGTCAGCGGCGAGGATGTCGGCGAGCTCCTCGAAGTAGCGGTCATGGCCCGGAGGCGACAACGTGAGCAGAAACGTGGCCTCGGCTTCTGCCCGGTTTGCGAACGCGTGCGGTACGTGCGGCGGCACGAAGACAGTCGCCCCGGCGCGTGCGGTGAACGCCTCGTCGCCGACGCGGAACTCGAGCTCACCGCTGAGGACGAACCACGTCTCCTCGAGCCGCTCGTGGACGTGCAGTCCGGTGTCGAACCCAGGCAGCACATTCCATTCGCTGAGGCTTGCGCCCTCCGCCCTGTCGCTCTCGACTTTGAAGACGACGCGTGTGCCGCGCAGCGAGACCGACCGCCCCTGACCCGAGTCCGTTTTTGCCTGTCCCACCATCCGTCCTCCTCCGATTGATATCGCCGCTCGGCGAGTGGTAACAACGGACCGACGCGGAGGTCAAGCCTGCCGAACGCTTTACAAGTCCTTGTCTAGCCCATGCGCGGGACCGGGGCCGACTGCTGCGTCAGGATCCCGGCGGCGTCGTGACCTGATTGAGGTATTGCGAGGGTGCGCGACGATGCCGGTAGTAGATGGAGATGCATGGCCTTTCCGCGGCGGAGTCAGTCCGGCTCTCGACCTCCAACGCGTTCGGCCACGAGCGCAGGCACCGTGACACTGCGTACGTCTCCGACGTGCCGCCGGTCTTCCGCGTCCGCCTGAGCTGCGCCAACGCCGCCGAGGAGGAAGCCTTGCTTGCGTTTCTTCGGCTCGACGGCGTCTTTGCGTATGCCGTGGATCACGGCCTCGAAGCGGTCGCAGTCGATGCAGCGAGTGCCGAGGCTCCGCGCGAGATGCTCTCCCGGGTCGTGGACTGGCTCATGGACACAGACGCGGCCATCACGGTTGCACTCGCCTAGCGGCCGTCACCCTCACGCGTGAGGACGTCCTGTCTCGATGCGGGCAGCCGAGCAACCGCTCCGGGACGGGTGGTGCGCCTATCGGATCGACGACCCGGAAATGGAGCCGCACGGCTCCGAGCCGCCGCTCGCGTCAAGTTGTGCGCGCTCGGATGTGGAGTCGGCGGGACGTAAGAAGACGCGGTCGACGTCGTTCCATCGCCGTGTCCGGACGATCGACTCGATCGTCCATACCAGGCCGTCCAGCTCGATCCTTTGACCGGGCGCGTGGCCGTTGTGCTCGACCCACCGCAGCTCATCGTGGTCCGGGAATCGCAAGATGTACTGGGCGCGCGCGATCGTCCCAAGGTAGGCCGATTGCTCTCCGATTGTGGACGCCGCGAGGCGTCTTACAAACGATTTACGCCGCGCGGCCCTTGGGCACGTACGCGCCATCCGGCCATTGGGAACGCGAAGCGTCAGGGCTCGTGGTCAAGCGCTTCGGGTGTCGGAGGAGGCGCGGA
>Ga0207661_10004028_pt1 | contig 10272 bp, 9 predicted proteins | sample KBSC713LmetaG_FD_184337 | JGI IMG/M metagenome (GOLD analysis project Ga0207661, IMG submission 184337) | Corn rhizosphere microbial communities from Kellogg Biological Station, Michigan, USA - KBS C7.1-3L metaG (SPAdes) (version 2) | ecosystem: Host-associated > Plants > Roots > Rhizosphere ... | reverse complement strand
CGGCCGGCGCCCTCATCTTCGTATTCAAGGGCCAGCTCGATGCCCTGTTGCCGCTCTACGCGATCGGCGTCTTTACCGCCATCACGCTATCGGAGTTCGGCATGGTCGTCCATTGGATCAAGGTCAGGGGGCGTGGCTGGACCAATCGGGTCGCCGTCAACGCCATCGGCGGAGTGCTCGCGGGAATCGTCATGGTCGTGATTCTCGCGACCAAGTTCCTTGAGGGAGCGTGGATCGTGACGGTCCTGCTCCGTCGTCGCACTGCGGCCATGCGACATCTCGTGTGGTCGTCAGCGCTTGCCGCGATGCTCCTTCTTCCGGCATTCGAACGCGTCGTGCCGGCGATTCATGTGGGCTGGCTCGCGGATCTCCGGGCCGTTGGTTCAGAGCGGGCTCGGATTGTCAGTCGTCCGGATGCACGAAAGGACCCCGGCGATCACCCTTCGCGTCTTGAGTCCGGTGGTCATTCCGCGGCGCGCGGCGCCGAAAGGATCGCTCTCCCGTCAACGCAGTTACCGGCGGTTCCGATTCAGGATCTATCATTCGATATCTCGAATAGCGCGGTCTTTAGAATCAGCCCGCTCCTCCTGGCCAGCGGGATATGGCTTGCGGTCATGACACTTTTGCTCGCGCGTGCCCTTGCCGGAGTGGTACAGCTCTCCGTCTGGGCGCGGCGTGCCGAGAGTGTCGACGATGTCGAGTGGCTCTCGCTCACGAACCGACTTGCGAGAGAGATGCAGATCGGTCGTCCCGTCACCATGCTTCGAAGCGATCGCGCCCATGTGCCGATGACGTGGGGCATCGTGTATCCGCGCATTCTGCTCCCGGAGGACGCCGATTCTTGGGTCGCTGCTCGACGGACCGTCGTCCTGCTTCACGAGCTCGCGCACATCAAGCGCCTCGATACGCTGACGCAGCTCCTCGCGCAAGTTTCGACTGCGCTGTTCTGGTTCCATCCAGGCGTCTGGTTCGCCGCACGCGAGATGCGCCGCGAACGCGAACACGCATGCGATGACTTCGTGCTCGACGCCGGCGCGCGTGCGAGCGACTACGCGCATAGTCTGCTTCAAATCGCACGTCCTCTCGTGAACGGCGCGCCTGCCGCTGCCGCCCTTGCGATGGCGCGCACGAGCGAGCTCGAAGGACGCCTACTCGCGATTCTCGACCCGCGCATCAATCGTCGTCCCGCATCGCGGATCCGCCTCGCGTTCGCTTCCGTGGCGATGATCGGTCTGGCGATTCCGCTCGCGGCCGTGACGCCGTCTCGCGCGGCAGTACATCACGAACGGACCGCGGGCATTGAGTTTCCCGCGGCGGAGGCTCCCGTCGCCGCTTTGATCGTTGATGAGCCGGCGGCGCGCGCGACAGCCGGCAGCCCGACTCCGGTGGCCCAAGCGCCGGTTCCAGAAGCAGTGGACGACACCGCGAGAATCGCGGTCGCGGGATTGGCTGATACTCCGCCGCTTGACCTGTCAGTCCCGCCGCCGACGGTTGCCGTCGAACGACCCGCGTGGCCTCGACATAACGTCGTGGCTCGCATCGCAAAGCCAACGCCGGACGTCGAGACCCTGATTGCCGTGACGCGCGCCGCGACGAAGATGACATCCGATCACGAGAAGGCCGAAGTGCTGCTCACTGTCGCGCGTCACTACGTCCCCGATGACGGCCTTCGATCGGCGTACTTCGACGCGGTCCTGTCGATGCACAATGATTTCGACCGGGCGCGCGTCCTCGAGCCCGTTCTCGAGAAAGACACGTTGCCCGAGAGCGCGGCGCCGCACCTGGTCCGGATTGCGGAGGCGATGGGTTCGGACAACGGAAGAGTGTCCTTGATCCTGCGCGTCGCGAACTCGCGACAAGCGGTCCCTGCATCGACACGGTCGGCGCTCGTCTCGTTGACTGCATCGCTTCGGTCGGACTTCGAGCGGGGCCGGGCGATCACGGCGATTGCGCGCCGGCGAAATCTTTCGGCGGCCGACGCGGTGCGTTTGATCAGCACCGCGAAGGCGATGTCCAGCTCGACCGAGAAGGCGAACGCGTTGCTGGCGATCGCGACGAACCGAGCGCTCGATACACCCGAGCTTCGCAAGGCCTATCTCAATGCGGCCGAGACGATCTCGTCGCCGTATGATTACCGCCGTGCGGTTGTTCGCGTGATCGAGTAACAGTTGCGCGCTTCGTGCGGCGCGGAGAACTTTGACGTCCCCCGTGCCGCACGAGGATGAAATGCCGCCAAAAATCGCACGACTTGCCGGACTCGGCGCCTTTGGCGCCTGCGCCGCGTTCATAGCCATCTACGCCTACGTCGCCTACCTCAGCCGCCACACGCCGACCGGCGGCATGATGCCGGTGTTGTCGGCGGTCACGTGGATCTCGATCGGCGTCGTAGTGCTCGCATTGATCGGGGCGCACGTCGCGATCGCCAAACAGCTCTTGTATATCGGAAAGGGCGGCGGCCCGCGCGGCGTCTAGCGTGCGCTGATGCCTGCGTTTCCTTCGAATACACCGTACGGGCGCGGGATCCCGAAGAGCTCGACGCAGGCAAAGTTTGGACGCGCGATGCGGCTCCGATGTCCGCGATGCGGCGGTAGCGGCATCATGCGTACCTGGTTCAAGATGGGAGACGCCTGTCCGACGTGCGGGCTCGCGTTGGAGCGAGGTGAGTCGTCCGAGTTCTGGATCGGCGCGTACGTGTTCAATCTCGTGGCGGGCGAAGTGTTGGCGATCGGCATTCCCGTCGTCTGGATGATTGCGTCGTCGCCCCGCCAGCCATGGACGGCGATCGAAGTGACGGCCGTCATGCTCGCGGCGATCCTGCCGATGCTGTTTTTTCCATTTTCTCGAACGCTCTGGCTGGCGTGGGATCTGAGCTTCCGTCCCGCGGAGCCGGGTGATGCCGGCGGCGGCACGGGCCACGCCGTTTAAAGATGCCCTCGTTGGCGGAGACGACCGGGTGACGACGACCGTCGCGGAAGGTTTAGAGAACGCGCATAAGAACCCTCTCATTGTGCCGAGCGATTTGCCGTTCGGCGCGCCGCGGTTCGATCGGGTTCGGGATGCGGACTACCTGCCGGCGATCGAAGCCGGCATGCAGATGCACCGCGACGAGGTCGCCTCGATCGAGGAGTCCCCTCATGAACCGACCTTCGAGAACACGATCGTCGCGCTCGAGAGATCCGGCCAGGCGTTGGCGCGCGTTCTCAAAGTGTTCGGGACGATGGTGTCGTCCAACACGAACGACACGCTGCAGGACGTTCAGCGCGAGATCGCGCCGAAGCTCGCCGCGCATGGCGACGCGATCTACCTCAGCGACGCCCTCTACCAACGCGTTCGAAAACTCTATGATCGTCGCCACTCCCTCGGCCTGACGAGCGAGGGTCTTCATCTGCTCGCGCGGTATCATCTCGAGTTCGTGCGCGCCGGCGCCGCGCTCGACGAGGCGGGGAAGGATCAACTTCGCGCGCTGAATCAAGAGGAAGCGACACTTACGACCGAGTTTCACGCACGCCTTCTCGCTGGGACGAAGGCGGGTGCCCTCGTAATCACCGATCCGTCGGAGCTCGACGGATTGACCGCCGACGAACGCGCGGCGGCGGCCGAGGCGGCGGCGGAACGCAAGCTCGACGGGAAATGGCTGCTTCGTCTCGCCAACACGACGCAGCAACCGGCCCTCGAGTCATTGCGTCGCCGCGACGTGCGCCAGCGGCTCTACGAGGCGTCGATTCATCGCACCGAACGCGGCGACGAGAACGACACGCGCGCGATCGTTCAGCGTCTTGCGAAACTCCGCGCCGAGCGTGCGAAGCTTCTCGGGTACGATACGGTTGCCGCGTACGCGCTCGACGACCAGATGGCGAAAACTCCCGACGCGGCGATCAAGTTGCTGCGGGACATCGCAACAGCGGCGACGAAAAAAGCCCGCGGGGAAGCCGCGAAGATCCAGGCCATGGTCGATCGCGAGAACGGCGGCTTCACGCTCGAGCCGTGGGACTGGCAGTTCTACGCCGCGAAAGTCCGCGCCGCGGAGTACGACCTCGACGAAGCGCAGCTGAAACCGTACTTCGAGCTCGATCGCGTCGTACGCGACGGAATGTTGTTTGCCGCGACGAAGATGTTCGGGTTGACCTTCCACGAGCGCCACGACCTACCGGTGCATCATCCGGACGTCAGGGTCTTCGAAGTTCGCGACGACGATGGCTCGTCGCTCGCGCTGCTGTACACGGACTACTTCAAGCGCGACAACAAGAGTGGCGGGGCGTGGATGGAAAGCCTCGTCGATCAGAGCCGTCTCCTCGGGACTCGTCCGGTCATCTTCAACGCGGCGAACTTCACGAAGCCCGCGCCTGGGCAGCACGCGCTGCTCACGTTCGATGAAGTGACGACGCTGTTCCACGAGTTCGGCCATGCGTTGCATGGAATGCTCTCGTGTGTCGAGTTCCCGATGCTCACCGGCACGAACGTGCCGCGCGACTTCGTCGAGTTCCCGTCGCAGTTCAACGAGCACTGCGCGCTCGATCCCGATGTGCTGCGCTCGTACGCCGTCCATCACGAGACGGGCGAGCCGATGCCACAGGCGCTCGTCGACAAGATCAAGAAATCGCGAACCTTCAATCAGGGTTATGCCCTGACGGAGTACCTCGAGTCGGCATTGCTCGACATGGCATGGCACACGCTGCCTGCCGATGCGCCGCTGCAGAACGTCGAGACGTTCGAGCTCGAAGCACTGTCGCGCTTCAACGTGCAGATTCGCGAGGTGCCGCCTCGATATCACACGCCGTACTTCGCCCACGTCTGGGAGGGCGGCTATCATGCGAGCTACTACGCCTACCTCTGGGCCGAGGTGCTCGACCATGATACGTTCGCATGGTTCTCGGAGCGCGGTGGTCTCACGCGCGAGAACGGCCGCCGGTATCGCGACATGATCCTGTCGCGCGGTGGGACGGCGGATGCGGCAGATTTGTATCAGGCGTTTCGAGGCCAATCGCCGAAGGTCGAGCCGCTGCTCGGCTTCCGCGGCCTCCTGCAAAACAATGGTGAGGACATCATGAGTATTGTCGAATGATGCGTCCGCGCGTCGTCATCGCCCTGCTGCTCATCCTCATCGCCGCGTTTTACGTCGCGAAGAATCCGGAACACGACCGCCTCGACGACGCCGCGCGAAAGGCGGCGCCGGGAAAATTCGTCCGGCTGAGCGACGGCGTGACGCACTACAAGTTCGATGGCCCGGAAACTGGGCGAACCGTCGTGCTCGTGCATGGGTTCTCCGTTCCGATGTACATCTGGGACTCGACGGCGAGCGCACTCGCGAGCGCGGGCTATCGCGTTCTTCGATACGACGAGTTCGGACGCGGCTGGTCCGACCGGCCGTCGATCGACTACACCGCCGACCTGTTCGATCGTCAGCTCCGCGAGCTTCTCGATTCGTTACACGTCTCTAAACCGGACTTGGGCGGCGTTTCGATGGGCGGCTGGGTGACCGGCACGTTCGCGGGCCGGCATCCCGATCGCGTGCGTTCGTTGATCCTCGTCGATCCGGTCGCCGGCGATCGCCCAACGTCGCTTCCGTTCGCCACGCGCCTCCGGTTCATGCCGATCGTCGGGCAGTACGTGTATCAGACGATGGACGAGCCAGGATTGGCTGCCGGGCAGGGTGGGGACTTCGTTCATCCCGAGCGCTTCCCCGACTGGGCCGCGCGCTACGACCAGCAGGTCCGCTTTCGTGGATTTGGTCATGCGATGCTATCGACGCGTCGGGAGCAGTCGAAGGTGAGTCTCGATTCCGTCTATCAGACCGTGGACAAGGGCGGAATGCCGGTGCTTCTTCTCTGGGGAACGAAAGACAAGACCGTTCCGTTCGAGCGCAACGAGCGCGTGCGGAAGGCGATCACTCGCGCAGAGTTTCACCCGATCGAAGACGCGGGCCATCTTCCGATTCTCGAGCAAGCGGCTCACACCGACTCGCTGATTCTCGCCTTTCTCGCGAAGACACCATGACATCGAGTCCCGATCAGGCCGCGCTGCCCTACGGAGTCCGTCCGCCCGGCTATCGTTTGCCTCAGGCGACGCATATCGGTCGCGTACGTCTCCAGGTTGCCGACCTCGATCGGTCGATCGCCTATTACGAAACTGTCATCGGGTTCCGCGTGATCGCCCGAGAGGGCGGGGTAGCGCAGCTCGGTCCGCAGGGCGCCGACAGTGTCCTCCTGGAGCTGCACGAGAAGCCAGGCGTTCGCACGGTCGCTCGCCGCGGCCACATCGGTCTCTATCACTTCGCGATTTTGCTCCCGGACCGCGCGTCGCTCGGGCGCTTCGTCGCGCATCTCGCGGAGCTCGGACAGTACGCGGGCATGTCGGACCATCTCGTGAGCGAGGCCGTCTACCTCACCGATCCCGATGGACTCGGCATCGAGGTCTACGCGGATCGCGCGCGGTCGACGTGGAAGCTCGCCGGCGATCAGTTGGCGATGGCCTCCGATCCGTTGAACGTTCAGGACCTGATTGCCGCCGGGGGCGGGAAGAAGTGGGATGGCATGCCGGCCGGAACGGTCATCGGCCACGTGCATTTGTACGTGCGCGACATCGACGAGGCATCAGCGTTTTATCATAACGGGCTCGGCCTCGATCGAATCGTTTGGGGTTATCCGGGTGCGCTGTTCATGTCGGCTGGTGGTTATCATCACCATCTGGGAACGAACACCTGGGCCGCCGGCGCGCCGCTCGCGACGCCCGACGACGCTCGCCTGATCGAGTGGGAGGTCGTCGTTCCGGGATCCGACGATGTTGCGGCCGCAGCGAAGAGTCTCCAAAACTCCGGCATCGACGTCACGTTCGAGGGGGAGACGGCGACGGCACGAGACCCGTGGGGTATTCAGCTTCGTCTCGTGACGCCCGACTTCGCAGGCTGATCGACCGAGTCAGTGCGAAAGACTTTTCAGAAGTTGATGGCCGAGTACGGAGCCATCGCGGTCGTCGTGTATTTCACGATCTTCTTTCTGTGTTGGATCGGATCGTGGGCCGCGATCGAGCGCGGGGTGAACCTCGCCGCGCTTGCGTCTCGCATCGGACTGTCGTCGAACCGGCTCGTCGCAAATCTCGGCGCGTGGACCGCGGCCTACATCTTCACGAAGATCCTTCAGCCGGTGCGACTCGGCCTCACGGTGGTGCTGACGCCGCTGATCGCGCGGCTCTACGAACGAATCCGGCCTGCAAAACCCGTCACCCCGAGCGACGCGAGGGATCGCCTTCCCGACGGCAGTTAAACTTGCCTGTCGCGGAAAACGATCCCTCGTCGCTTCGCTCCTCGGGATGACATGCTGTCATCACTCCATCATCGCGTGCTCGGGGCCGGCGGCGCTCTTCGTCTGGCGCACGAGCAGCAGCAGCGGGATCAATAACAGGATGAGGGCCGCGGCAATCATATAAATTCTCGAATAGGCGATGACGCTCGCCTGGCCGAATAGCTGGCCATCCAGAATGCGAAGCGCGTTTTGCCGCGCGGTCCACTGGTCCGCGCCTTTCGCCATCAAGCCGCGCGTCAGCATGTCGATCCTTCCCAGCGCGATCGGATCATTCATCGCGACGTGCTCGCCGAGGACTTCGCGATACTGCGTCGTGTAGCGCGCAACGAGGGTCGCGATGCCGGCGATGCCGAACGAGCCGCCGAGCTGTCGGAAGAAGCTGTATAAGCCAACGCCCTGCGGAAGCTCCTTCGGATCGAGCTCCGCCAGCGTGATCGTCGTCAGCGGTACGAACATCATCCCGAGACCGACGCCGCGTTCGACGAGCGGCCAGAAGAAATCCGTCGCGCCGCTTTGGCCCGTGATGCGAGAGAGTTGCCACGCGGCCGTCGCGAAGATGGCAGCGCCGCCGGCAATGATGAGCCGCGGATCGAACTTGTTGGTGATTCGTCCGACGACCGCCATCGAGATCGCGGTGGCGATCGCGCCGGGCAAGAGGACGATGCCGCTCTGCTCCGCGGTCATGCGTAAGTTCGACTGCAAGAACACCGGGAGCGTGAACGACATCGCGTACAGCCCGACGCCCATCACGACGCCGAGCAGAGTGCCGACCCACATCTGCCGATGTCTGAGAACTCGAAAGTCGATCGCTGGATGATCCGTCGTCAGCTCGCGCCACATCAACGCGAACCAGCCTCCGACCCCGACGACCGTGAGCCACAGAATCACCCGCGAGTCGAACCAGTCCTCGCGCTGTCCGTGCTCCAGTACGAACTGGAGCGAGCCGACGCTCACCGTGAGCAGCGCGATACCGATGTAGTCGATCGCCGACGGCTTCCGCTGATGCTCCGGATCGTGCACGTACGCCGCGATCATGATCGCCGCGACGATACCGACCGGGATGTTGATGTAAAAGATCCACGGCCAGCCTGAGTTGTCGACGAGATATCCGCCGAGCGTCGGACCGATCGTCGGTCCAACCATGACGCCGAGCCCGAAGAGCGCCATGGCCATGCCGGCTTCCTCAGGCGGGAACGATTCGAGCAGCACGGCCGCGAGACCGTCATCAGTGCACCGCCGCCGATGCCTTGAATGATTCGCCAGAGGATGAGCGTCCCGAGCGTATGCGCGGCGCCGCAGAAAAAGCTCGACGCGGTAAAGACGACAATCGATCCAACGAAGTAGCGCTTTCTCCCGAACAGATCGCCGAGAAATCCCGTGAGCGGGATGACGATCACGCTCGCCAGGATATAGCCAGTCGACACCCAGGCGATCTCGTCGAGATTCGCGCCGAGGTTTCCCATCATGTCAGGGAGCGCGACGTTGACGATCGACGAGTCGATGACCTGCATCAGCGCCGCGAGCACCACCGCGAGCGCGATCAGGTATTTGTGTTCCGCCCCTCGCCTCGGCGCTGCAACCGGCGGCGCGGGCTGGGCGGGCAAATGCCGGGTTTGGATAACGGTTGCTGCGGTCATTCCGTGCTGCGGCCAGGGTACCGAAATAACATACTTGCGAGTATGTTACTGAACAAGGCTCACGACGCGGCAGTTCCCATGAGCAAAGTCAAATCACGCAAGACGCACTCGACCCCCGAAAAGCCCCTCAAGTGGGAGCGTCGCCCCGAAGAGCGCCCCCGCGAGCTCCTCGAGGCGGCGCTCGCCGTGTTTTCGCAGCGAGGTTTTCGAAACACTCGCCTCGACGATGTTGCCGACGCCGCGGGCGTCACGAAGGGCGCGATCTACCACTACTTCGATACAAAAGAAGAGTTGCTGCTCAGCGTCATCGAGCACTATCACGCGACGGCCTTTGGGCGCGCCGAGGAAGCGCTCGCGAATCGCGAGCTCTCCGCATCCGAACGCATTGAGCAAGTTGTGAAGAAGATCTTTCAGCCGGCGGAAGCACGGAAACGCCAGCTGCTTTCGCTCCTTATCCGCGGCATCGCGCACGAAGTTCCGCGCGTTCATGACCGATGGCTTCGCGACGGGCCCGCCCGCCTCTGGTCCCTCGTTGCCGGATTGGTCGAGGAAGGGAAACGGTCGGGCGAATTCCGCGCCGAGGCTGACAGCGACGTCGCGTCGCGGGTCTTGATTTCAGGCCTCGTGCTTCAGCGTCTGTGGGACGAGGACGCCGGCAACATTCCCGCGATCGCGATCGATCAGACTCGGCTCATCGATTCGTCGATCGAGCTCTTTCTCGCGTCGCTGCGTCGCTAGCGCTTGGTAACGCGATCCCACGCGTCGCGCACTGCATCTTTCATGTTGTCCCAAGTGCTTTGGCCGCGATGTGAAAACTTGTCCCAGCCCGAGCGAAGCTCCGGCTCGACGTCGCTCCAGTTGCGTCCGCGATACCGGCGTGCGGACTCGACCCCGTACCGATAGCCTGGCTCGTAGTACCCGTAACCTCGATCCGCCGTCGCATACGGGCGCGAGCTCCAGTTTTGTCGCCAATACGCATTTTCAAAATCCCAGTCGAGTTTGTCGCCGCTCGCGCCAAACCCCTGAGTTGGATTCGTGTCTTTGCGTGTCATCAGTACCTCCGTGAAAGCACTGCGTGTCGTCGCACTCGGCGTGCCAGCCACGAAACGGTGCGGCGCTGTCTGGTGCAGTAAACGCGAGCGCGCTCATCTCTGCGGAGCTCGCCGAGGCCAAAGCGAAGTTGGCGAAACTCGAGAACCAAGCCGGCGGTCGGTAGTTACCGGAGCGCATTTTCATACGCCGTTCGAGCGGCGTCGTTCTGCGGAAGATGCTCGTTCGCTTCGAGTCTCCCTCCGGCACCAGCAAGCGCGCGAATCGTTGCCGGATAGTCACCAGTC
>Ga0207661_10004027_pt1 | contig 10273 bp, 9 predicted proteins | sample KBSC713LmetaG_FD_184337 | JGI IMG/M metagenome (GOLD analysis project Ga0207661, IMG submission 184337) | Corn rhizosphere microbial communities from Kellogg Biological Station, Michigan, USA - KBS C7.1-3L metaG (SPAdes) (version 2) | ecosystem: Host-associated > Plants > Roots > Rhizosphere ... | reverse complement strand
GGACGCAGACGCATTTCGCCCGCCTCGACCGCAGCGTCGAGCGCTGACTTGCCGGACTGGCGCAACTCAATCGCAAACTCGACGATCAGAATCGCATTCTTGGCGGCGAGGCCGACGAGCACCAGGAGACCGATCTGGAAGTAGACGTCGTTCTCGAGCCCCCTGCCCCAGGTAGCAACGAGCGCGCCGATCAAACCGAACGGCACCGCTGTGAGCACAGCCCCCGGCAATGACCACGACTCATACATCGCCGAAAGAATCAGGAACACAATCAATATGCCGAATGCGAAGGCGACGGTCGATGAGCTTCCCGACTTTATCTCCTCGTACGCCATGCCTGACCATTCATAGCCATAACCATCAGGCAGCACGCGCGCGGCGATCTCCTGCATCGCCTTGATTGCATCGCCGGAGCTGAAGCCGGGGGCTGCGGCGCCGATCAACTGCGCTGCCGGAAACCCGTTGAAATGCGGCACGATGTCCGGGCCCTTCACGTACTCCGTGTCGACAATCGCGGACAGGGGTACCATTTTGCCGTTGGTCGAACGTGTATACAGCTTGGTGAGATCGGTCGGGCGCTCGCGATACGGCGCATCCGCCTGTAGCACGACGTTCCACACGCGGCTGTACTGCGTAAACTGGCTGACGACGATCGAGCCGAACTGGGCCTGTAGAGCGTTGTTCACGTCAAGAATCGGCACACCGAGCAACACCGCTTTTGCGCGGTTGACGGTGGCGCGCATCTGTTGCGAAATGCCACGATAGGTCGTCGCGACGCGTCCGAGCGCCTTCTCCTTGGTGGTTTCAGCAATGAACTGCTGCGTGATCTCGTCAAGACGCACCGGATCGCCGCCCAGCTTGTCCTGGATCCAGAATTCAAAGCCGCTGCCGGTGCCGATGCCGGGAATCGCCGGCGGCGCAATCGGAATGAAGACGCCGCTGTCCACATGCTGAGACTCCGCAAAAACGCCTTGCAGGATCGCCTTGACGTTTTCCTTCTTCGCCACGTCGGCCGACTTGTAGCGCTCCTCGAAATCACGGAAGGTGACAAAGAGCGCCGCAACGTTCGGCTTGTATTGGCCGTCGATGAAACTGAAGCCGTTTACTACGGTACGATCCGCGACCGCGGGGTTCTTCGAAAAGATCTCGTCGATTTTTTCAGACGTCTCGATCGTGCGCTTCATGCTGGCCGCGTCGGGCATCACGATCTGCGCGAACGTATAGCCCTGATCCTCGTTTGGCACGAAGCTGCTGGGAATCACCTTGAAGAGATGAACGATCCCATACATCATGACGCCGAACACGATGAATGCCATGCCCATGCGCCTGATGGTCAGGAGTACGGTGCTGCCGTAAGCTTTGGTCAGGCGATCAAACTGGCGGTTAAACCACGCGAACGGTCCTCTGGTCGGCGGGCTGGTGTGCTTGAGCAGAAACCCGCACATCGCCGGCGTCAACGTCAGGGCGACGAAGCCCGAGATCGCCACCGACAACGCGATAGTCAGCGCGAATTGCTTATACAGTTGACCGGTCGTGCCGGGCAGAAACGCTGCGGGCACGAACACCGCCGCAAACACGAGCACAATTGCAACAACCGGGCCAGAGACTTCTTCCATCGCCCGGATGGTCGCCGCTTTTGGCGCGAGATGGTTCACGTGCATGTTGCGCTCGACGTTCTCGACCACGACGATTGCATCATCAACGACAATGCCGATCGCAAGCACCAATCCAAAGAGGGTCAACAGGTTGATTGAAAACCCGAGCGCGAGCATGCCGAGAAAGGTGCCGATCAGCGAAACGAAAACGGCGACGGTACAAATGATGGTGGCGCGGAAATTCTGCAGGAAGAGATAAACCACCAGCACGACCAGCACAATTGCCTCGATCAAAGTGTGGATCACTTCTTTGATCGACAGCCGCACGAAATCAGTGGTATCGAGCGCAATCGCGTACTCGATGCCGGCCGGCAGCGTCTTCTTCAGCTGCTCCATCGCTTTGCGCACATCGGCGGACACCGTCAGCCCGTTCGCACCGGGTTGCTGATAAATTACGATCGGCGTTGTGGGCTTGCCATTGAACTTGTTGTCGTCGATGTAGAGGCGGCGTGCGGTTTCGGCGCGCGCGACGTCCTTTAGGTGCACGATTGCGCTGCCGTCCGGATTAGCGCGCAGAATGATGTCCTCATATCGCGACGGTTCGACATACTGCGATTGCGTTACCACGGGAAACGTCATCTTCACGTTGCCCGCGTTCGGCTCAGCGTTGATCTGACCGGCGCTCACCAGTGCGTTCTGGTTTGAGACCGCAGTCGCTATGTCCGTTGTCGTAATGCCCATCGAGGCCATGCGGTTCGGATTCATCCAGATGCGCATTGCCTGGTCGGGCTCGCCGAAGATCCTGGCCTGGCCCGCGCCATTCACGCGCTTGATAGCGTCAAGCACGTAGACGTTGGTGTAGTTGGTCACGTACTCAGGCGTGTAGCGGCCATCCTTGTCGAACATCGCGACGATCATCAGAATGCTCGCCGACTTCTTGTCGACCGACACACCGAATTGCTTGACGGCGTCCGGCAGCGACGGCAGCGCCAGATTGACGCGGTTTTGCACCTGCACCTGCGCACTGTCGGGGTTCGTATCGAGCGTGAAGAAGACCGTGATGGTCACCTGTCCCGTGTTCGAGCTGACTGAAGTCATGTAGAGCATGTTGTCGACGCCGTTGATCTCGGCCTCGATCGGCGAGGCGACGGAGTCGCCGACCGTTTTTGCGTCGGCGCCCGGGTAGGTCGTCGTTACCTGCACCTGTACCGGCGTAATTGTCGGGTACTGTGCGATTGGCAGCACTTTCATGGCGACCAGGCCCGCGATGCACAGAATCAGCGAAACGACGGTTGCGAAAATGGGCCGTTCGATAAAAAACTTGGAGAACATGCCTGAGCGCCCCGGTTATTTGTTCGCCGGCGCCGCTTCGGACTTCGGCAGCGGCGGCAGATCAGATACGGATTTCGCGGTCTTGTCAGGGGGTGACGCTCCCTTGCCGGGCAGCGGTGGCGCCTCTTTACCTGCTGCGACTTCAACCGGTTTCGCTACTTGCGGTGTGTCTGCAACTTTCGCCACGTATGGCGTTGCCGCGACCTGCACACCGGCGCGCAGCTTTATTGCGCCGCCGACGACGACCTGCTCGCCTGCTCGCAGGCCCTCGTTGATGAACCACTGATCGCCATACCAGTCGCCCGGCTTCACCGGACGGTTCTCGGCTTTGCCATCCTTGTCGATGACCCAGACGAAATGGCCTTTGCCGCCCTGCTGCACCGCGCTTTGCGGCAGCAGCACGGCATTTGGGCGCTGCGCGCCTGAAATGCGCGCACGCACGTACTGATTCGGCCGCAAAAGGCCTTTCGGGTTGTTGAACGTTGCGCGCAACAGGAACGTGCCGGTCTGCGGATTGAACGACGGGTCCATGTAGGTGATCTTGCCGGTTTGCGGAAACGTCGTGCCATCGACGAGCACGATTTCGATGGTGAAGTTGCGGTCTTTCGGCGGCAGGATCAGCCCTTTAGCGACCTGCTCGCGAAACGCCGACAATTCGTTTTCCGAGATGCTGAAATTCACCCAGATCGGATTCAACGACGACACGGTCGTCAGCATGCTGCTGGTCGGGCTCAAGTACGCACCTTCCGATTGCTGAGCCGCAGCCGAGATGCCGCCGATCGGCGACCTGATCGTCGTATACGAAAGATTGAGCTTGGCGCTGTCGACGTTCGCTTTAGCCGCGGCGAGTTGCGCCGAGGTTGCTTGCTCGTTCCCGGTCGCGTCGTCCAGATCTTTTTTGGACAGCGCATTCTGTGCGGCGAGCGGCTTGACCCGATTCAGGTTCGCAAGTGCGGTGTCATGCGCGGCCTTGGCTTTTTCCCAGCCGGCCTGCGCTTCGCTGAGCGCCGCGACGAACGGCTTCTGGTCCATCTGAAACAACAGCTGTCCCGGCTTGACGATCTCCCCTTCGGTGTACGCCCACTTTTCGAGAAAACCGCTCACGCGCGCGACGATGTTGACCTGCTTCGGACTTTGCGTCTGCGCGATGTATTCGTAAATGATCGGCGTATTGCGTGGCTCGACTTTCAGCACCGTCACTTCAGGCGGCTTGACGACCGGCACTTCGGGTTTGCTGCAGCCGGCAAGCACAGCGAGCGCGGCGAGCGCAAACCACTGGCGGCACGGGCGCGCGACTACGCCCGTGCGCTTAATAGCAGCCGGGGTCCGGATAGCTGGGATCATAATGTCCTTCCTTTTAAGCTCGCGGGCTCCGTTGTCACAACGGAGTGCAAGCGCCGGACAGCGCAAATACGCCATCGCGGTTGACCAGCGTGCCGGTCATTGAACCATCCTGCGCGTTGAGCACAGCGCGAACATATGAAAATTCAAATGTGCCGGCGTAACTTACGCGAACACCATTGGCGATCATTCGATCGGCGTGATTTTTTGACCAACCAGATCCATGCCCGCATTCACTGACGCCGCTCTGGCCGGAACGTTCGCGTATAGCACTAATGCGACGATGGCAAGTCCCAGAGTGACTATCGCCAACGTAGTGCGCTCAAGCGTTTTCATAACTCCCTCTGAAAAGAATGCACTGGTCGTTTTATGGATTGCATCTCGCCAGAGCTGTATAACGCGTTCGTAGGTACGATTATTCCTTTACTGCTGCTGTTCCAAACTGGCTCTGAAACAGTCGTGAAGCTCGCAATTCATTTAACCACACAACGAAATTCTCATCTGGACGGTTCCGGCACAATTGGGCTTTGGTCCAATAGGCCGTGCAATGGGTACATCACATCTGCTGCCGCGCTGCTCCGAGTTCTTTCGGATCGGATCCGAGCGCCGTGCTGACGGCCTTGATCAGTAGCTCATCATTAAAGGGCTTGCGTAAAAAAGCCACTGCGCCCCCGGCCAGCGCCTGATCGCGTACTCCGACGTCATCGTGAGCGGTGATAAAAATGATGGGTATGCCGCTGCGCGCGAGACGCTTTTGCACTTCGAGGCCATGGAGTCCTGGCATTTGTGCGTCGAGGATTATGCAGTCCGGACGATATGATGGTATTGCCGCGCGGTGCACCAGAAAATCCTGGCCGCTCAGGTACGTCTCAGCGCCTATGCCGAGAGCGCGCAACAATCGCTGCGTGGCGCGACACACCGATTCGTCGTCGTCGATGATGGCGACGAATGGTTTGCCTCCTTTCGGCATATATTTTCTCGGGGCGCAAATGTGTGCTGCGAAGTAACCTTCGCGTAAGAGAAAATAAGACCGATCACGTGTCCACGCTATTGGCCTTTGGTCTAACGGGCGCGCGGCGGAGCCGTCGCCCGGCTTGCGCGCCCGGGCTAGCGCGCTGCAGGAAGTTCCACGCCGGCCGTCTCAACGGCGCGGACCAGTGCCGCCACGGAATGGACCTGCATCTTGGTCATGACTCGGGCGCGATGCACCTTGATGGTTTTCTCGACCGTGCCAAGGTCGCCCGCGATCTGTTTGTTCAGGCGGCCTGTCACTACGCGCATCATAACCTCGCGCTCGCGTGCGGTGAGCCCGTCTATACGGGCGCGCACGGTGTCGCGCTCCACCTTTTCCTTGCGCGCCTCCACAGCATACGAGTGCGCGCGCTCGATCGCGCTCAGCAGGTCGTCATCATGCACCGGTTTCGTCAGGAAGTCCGTGGCGCCGGACTTCATGGCATGCACGCTGGTCGGAATATCGCTACGCCCGCTGATAAAAATGATAGGCAGAATGGAATTCTCGTTTTTCAATTCGCGCTGCAGTTCCAATCCGCTCACTTCGGGCATCTGCACATCGACGACGAGACAGGCGGGACGTACATCGTCGCGAACGTGTTCGAGAAAGGCGCGCGCCGAGTCAAATGTGTGCACGCCATGGCCGGCGGCGCTAACCAATCGGGCTAGCGCTTTACGGACAGCGGCCTCGTCATCGATCAGATATACGGTTGTCGACGAGTTCATCATGCAGCCTCCCCTTGTAATGTTGATTGTACGGCGCCCACAACCGGAAACGTAAAATAAAACGTGGTGCCGTCGTCGCGGCTGCTGTCGGCCCGCAGGTAGCCACCGTGCGCCTCGATAATCGAGCGGCAAATCGACAGGCCCAGCCCGAGGCCATCCTTCTTGGTCGTGAAGAAGGGCTTGAATATCCGCTCACGCATCTCAGTGGACAACCCGACACCTTGATCATGAACCGCAATCTTCACCGCGGCATCGCCTTCCCGCGTCACTTGCACTACGGCCAAACGCTGGTGATGCGGGACGCCGGCCATGGCATCGAAGGCGTTGAGCAGCAGATTCAGCATAACCTGCTCTAACTGTACCCTGTCACCGAGCACCATCGGCAGGTTCGGCTGTATATCGAACTCAAGCTGGACCCCGCGCATTATGGCATCGCTGCGCATCAATTCACCGACTTCGCGCATGATAATGCCAAGTTCGATCGGCGCCACTTCGAGTGGACCTTTTTTGACCAACGCCCGCATATGGCTGATGACCTGGCTTGCGCGCTTGCTCTCGTGCACCACGTCCTCGAGCGTTTCCCGCACCTCAACGACATCCATCGGCTTCGCGTTCATGAAGCGCAGCGCTGCCTGGGTGTTGCTCAGAATGGCGGTCAGCGGCTGGTTCAACTCGTGCGCGAGCGACCCCGCGAGTTCGCCCATTACTGAAACCCTCGCGACATGGGCAAGATCCGCGCGGTTACGCCGGGCGTCGGATTCGGCCGCCTTGCGCCGTGTAATGTCCGTCGATGCACCCAAAATCTGATTTACCGAACCGTCCTTCTCGACAATCGGGCGTTTTACTGTCTGCAGCCAGCGGATGTTGCCATCGGCGTCTGTAATTTTTTCTTCCGCTATGAAGCGCTCCTGCAATGTGTTCATTACCTCGAGATCGACCTGGCGAAAGTGCTGCACCTCGTGAGTATTGTCGTCGAATTCCGCATCGGTCTTGCCGATCAGCTTATCGACCGTCGTGCCGTACGCGTCTGCAACGGCTTTGTTGGCCATGGTAAACCGTCCCATGCGATCTTTAGCGAATATGAAGTTCGGATTGATGTCGATGACCTGGCGCAGAAACGCGTGCTCCTTTTCCAGTTGCTCCTCGGCAGCCTTGCGCTCGGTTATGTCGATGCAAGTGCCGATGTAGCCGAGGAACGTGCCGTCGGACGAGTGGCGGGGCACGCGGCTGCAATAGACCCAGCGGTATTCGCCATCGTGCCTGCGCAGCCGGCATTCCGCCGTAAATACGCGCCGCTCTGCGCATGCAGCGACGTGCGACGCCATGTAACCGTTGAGGTCTTCCGGGTGAACACCGACGCCGCAATCCTGGGCGACTTCCTGCTCGAGCGTACGGCCGGTGAAGTCGAGGTAAGTCTTGTTCACGAACGTCAGGCGCGCATCCGGTCCACCCATCGATATCATGATTGGCGCCGTGTCCGCCATGGTCCTGAATCGCGATTCGCTCTCCTGCAGATTGCGTTCAATGGCGCGCCGGCGTGCTAACTCCAATATGAGCAGCGAAATACATATTGCCTGGAGCAAGAGCGCGCCAATAATTACGCTGATCAGCGTGCGATTCTGCGTCCACAAGGATGGCGGGCGGAATTCGATTGCTACGCCGGGCGGAACCAAATCCTCGGCAATGTTCCAGTGCTGTAATGCGCGCCAGTTCACGTGCAGTGACGCTGGCCCCAGCTCGACCTGGCGAGCTTCAAAAGGTTGTTTCGCGAGAGCGCGCGAAACCTCCATCGCAGTGAGGCGCCCCAGCGCCGCATTGTCCGTGATAGCGGCGCCGACCGCCCCCGCTACAAGGTGACGTTCGAAAGTGCCGAATATAGGAACGGGAGACACTGCAGCAAGCCGCGCGACCACGTCTTTGCCGACATACGAGCGGCCTTGGACATCCCTCGCCATTGAGGCAATCAGGACCGCGCTGGTGGACGGCAGGTCGCGCACTTCCTGCTCTAAGCTTTTCAGCGGCATGGCGCCGACAGCGCGGAAGTCAAGCTTCGGTGAAAAACTTGCGATTGCATTGCGGGCGTCATCGAGCCGGCGAAGGTCGAACTCGGCGGTACCGTGAACGACTACTATTTGCTGTAAATCGGGCTTTAGCGCCCGCATCAGCTCGACCGTGCTGCGATAGTCGTAGGTAATCGATATCACCTGCACACCGGCGGGCATGGTACGGGCGTCGAGCCAATTTTTTTCGATCGACGCCGCTACGATAGGCACGCCCGGAAACAGCTTCGAGCGATTCATCAGCGCAAAGTCGAGCGCGGACTCGGTAAATGCGACCACCGCGTCGATGCGCATACCGAGATAGCGCTGATACAGATGGCGCGCAAACGCCTGCTCCGGCGTCGGCCCCGAAAAACGTCCGGAATCGAGATGTTCGACAAATAAATCGTATTCGCCGTCCGGACCCGTCAGGGTCTCACGCATTGCTTTTTCGAACGGGGGAATCGAGGGCAGATCGCTGCGTTCACCACTAAGGACGAGCACCGCTTTCCTCGGCGATACAGTGTCCTCATCGGCATACGACAAATCAGCCGCGATGCAGACGACCAAAATCGACAGCATCAGCCAAACACTTCGTCGATCCGATACAGCTGCTTTCCCTGTCACAAGCGCCACCCATCGCTGGTCAGCAATCATGCGGTTAGATTCCGCCTCGACAAAGCAGGACACCGCAGATCAGGCTGTTACTTCATTTTTGTCGTTTCAGCCTCGACTATAGTAGCGCGCAATTGTTCACATTTCATTACATTTTTTTCATATGCCTGAGGCACATGCAAATCCTCCGCATGTGGGAAATGGGACTCATGGGTATTCGAAACAGGACTAACGCTATGACGAGCGCGACTAGCGCGAATCACTTCGTTTTGACGCGCGTCGCCGGTGACGCGAAAACAATCGCTATATCTGTGGATAACCGCCGGCGCGTCGCCCGAAACTGTCGCCATTACAATGACATGACGCTATGCGACGGCCCTCGCACCCTTGACGATATTGGGCGGTAATTTGTCGGTTGGCACCGGGTACACGTGAAAATACTTGATATTCTCGAAAGGCAGTAGCAGCAGCGCGCCATCGACTTCGATTATCAATTGGCGGTCCTTAATGACCTCCTTCATTTTGAGTACCGCCGCGTACTCATTTTCGGTCTGCGCCGGAAATTCAAACTGCATTGAAGTGCCATCGACAAAATGAATCGTGAGGCCGCGTTGCCGTTTCATAAGCAGTTCCCCTCAAATTTATCGTTGTAACAACAAGGTTAGAACCTACGTCAGGTGCCCGACATTGGACTTTGGTCCATGGAATATATGACGGGGATTGCAGGATACTCTTCCCGTAACCGCCTCATCAGGAGAACGCATATGAGGACCAGACCCATGCCGTATGATGACAGCCACCCGCATAGCAGCGCCGCGGTCGAGACTCCTGGAACAGTGGCCGGCGTCGCGCGCCGGATCGGCGCCCGGATCCTGCACGAAGCGCGGGAAGCGCTGCCGCCAACACTGTTCTTTCTTGTTGGCTTCCACTTCATCGTGTTTACGACCAACCTTCTCGTTGCCCAGTACGCCGTTGCAGTCAGCACCTTTATGCTTGCTACCATTGCCGCGCTGGTTGTAGGCAAAGCGGTGCTCGTCGCGAACGCGATACCGCTTCTTAGACGCTACGATCGGGCTCCGCTCATCCAGCCGATCATGTACAAGACCGCTTTTTACTGGGTTATTGTGTTCTTCGCGCGCCTGCTCGAACGCTTCGTGCACTTCGCCATCATCGAGCGGAATCCGCCCGGCGATTTCTTTTCCTATCTGATTACAACATTCTCATGGCACCGCTTTGCCGCCATCTCTTTATGGATCTTCGTCCTGTTTTTAATCTACGTGACCGCGTCGGAAGTCAGCCGCCTCTTCGGTCCCGGCGAGCTCCGGCGGCTGTTCTTTACCTCGCGTCCTTCTGACCTGCAGCTCGACCGGCGGCAGCGCTTCCGTGAGCTCCTGCGCCTGAGCAGGCTCACCGACGCACACCCGATAGACAAGTTTCGCGATCCAGCGAGCGGCCCGCACCAGCAGTTGATCGACATCCTGCAGCGCCTGGTGCGCAAGTGAGTCTTCCACGACGGCCATTCGAAGAGGACGCAATGTCGCGGAACCAGGACCACATTCATAAGGCCGGGCGCAACGCAAAGTAAGGAAACTCGCCCGGGCGCTGTCCGCGCCA
>Ga0207661_10004026_pt1 | contig 10274 bp, 10 predicted proteins | sample KBSC713LmetaG_FD_184337 | JGI IMG/M metagenome (GOLD analysis project Ga0207661, IMG submission 184337) | Corn rhizosphere microbial communities from Kellogg Biological Station, Michigan, USA - KBS C7.1-3L metaG (SPAdes) (version 2) | ecosystem: Host-associated > Plants > Roots > Rhizosphere ... | reverse complement strand
AATCCACACTCCTTTGTGCACGTGGAAGACGCGACCAAGAAGGATCCCAAGACGGGCGAGCCGATTCGCTGGTCCATCGAGTGGGGCGCTGCCGGGCAACTGGCGCAGCAGGGCGTACGCACCGGATCTCTGAAGGTCGGCGACAAAGTTAAGGTGGTCGGCAGCCCTGGGCGCAATGCGGACGACTATCGGCTGCGGATGCGCAGCATCACCCGGCCGTCGGACGGATGGACCTGGCCGGTCGGGAACCAGACCTTCAACTAGACAGCTGACTTGCCTGCAAGTCGCGAGGGAACAAGAATGAAGCAGACAACACACACAAGACCATGGCTGTCGGTGATGGCGTTATTCCTTTCCCTCACGATACCTGTGTACATCTTCGCGCAGGGCGGCGGTGGTGGCGGCGGACAAGGTAAAGGCGGCGGCGGTGGTGGGCGGGGCGGTGCGCCGGCGGCGCCCGTGACTCCGCGCGCGCAGGCTCCCATCGACATAACCGGCTACTGGGTTTCGCTGGTCACGGAAGACTGGCTGTATCGCATGGTGACGCCAGCCAAGGGCGACACCGCCAGCGTTCCGCTCAACAATCAAGGCAAGCAGGCGGCCAACAATTGGGATCCGGCCAAGGACGAGGCGGCGGGCGAACAGTGCAAGTCCTACGGTGCGGCGGCGATCGTGCGCGTGCCCGGACGGATGCACATCGACTGGCAGGACGACAACACTCTCAAGATCGATTTCGACGCCGGCACCCAGACGCGGCTGCTGCACTTCGGCGGGACGCCGCCGGCTTCGGGAGATGCGGGATATCAGGGTTATTCGGTCGCGTCCTGGGAAGGATTGGGCCGCGGCGGACGGGGTGTGTTCGGATTGCCGGGCGGCGGAGCCGGGCTAACCGGTGGGCCGGAAGTGGCGAAGGCTGGTCCTCAGCCGGTGCGGCCGGGTTCGCTGCACGTAGTGACCACGCACATGAAGCCTGGTTATCTGCGCAAGAATGGCGTGCCGTACAGCGCCAATACCGTGTTAACGGAGAACTTCGATAAAGTCACGGAACCCGACGGCGAGACTTTGCTGATTGTAAGCACCATTGTGAACGATCCAGTGAATCTGACGCAAGAGTTTCTCACCAGCACTCATTTCAAGAAAGAGCCGGATGGATCGAAGTGGAGCCCGTCGGCCTGCACGGCACGGTAGCGCGAAATTACTAGTCGAGCCTGACGCGCGTTTCCAGAGTCACGTATGAACCTTGCCCACATCCATCTTTTACTGAATCACTTCCCGACCATCGGCACGATCATCGGGATCGGTCTGTTCCTTGTAGGAGTGATGGCAAAGAGCAACGACCTAAAGCGCGCGAGTCTGGTGGTGTTCCTGGGAATCGCGCTCATCACGCTGCCCACTTACATGAGTGGCAATGCCGCCCAGGAGATGATTTGCAAGGGCCAGACCAAGGGTCCTTGCACCGATCCTGGCATATCGAAAGCGTTGATCGAGAAGCACGAGGGCGCAGCGCTGCTGGCGTTCCTGTTTATGGAGTTCACTGGGGCGTTCGCCTGGCTCGGACTGTGGAAGTATCGCCGCGCGGGACATTTCCCGGGCGCGGTGCTGGGCGCGGTGGCGTTGTTGTCGGCGATAACGTTCGGGCTGATGGCGCAAGCGGCGAACATCGGCGGCGAGATCCGGCATCCGGAGATCCGGGAGGCGCTGAAGGCCGAGGTAGCGCAGCTCGAAGGTCAACAGCCGCTAGGACGTGCGGTGGGAGCGTTCGTCATCGCCAAGACGTGGGTCTGGGCGACGTGCGAGACGCTGCACTTCGTCGGGCTGTGCCTGCTGTTCGGCATTGCTTCTTTCGTGGATCTGCGAATGCTGGGGTTCATCAAAGGTATTTCCTTCAAAGCCCTGCATCGAATGCTGCCTTGGGCGGTCCTGGGATTCGGCATCAACCTGATCACGGGCATGTTCTTCTTCGTGGCGGCTTACGACCAATACACCACGAACCTGGTTTATCAGTGGAAGCTGGTTTTGATCATGCTGGCCGGCCTGAACGTGCTGTACTTCACGATTTTCGACGAGCCTTGGGCAGTAGGTGCCAATGACAATCCGCCGCCCGTGGCCAAGTTTGTCGCAGCCTCCGCGTTCGTGCTGGTGATCGGTGTCATCTTCTGCGGCCGGATGCTGCCGTTTCTGGGGAAGGCGTTCTAATGCTCCCTGTGATGGTGGTGAGTATCGTCATCGGCGCGGTTTTGGCAACGGGGATCGTGGGTTATCTGATCGACAAAAGCGCCAACGGGGAGAGGGACTAAATTGTACAAGGAGCTTCTTGAGAAAATCGAGCAGTTGCCTTTCAGCATGTGGGTGCTGCAGGGCCCTTACTCCACGATTTTGTTCCTTCACGGCATCGGAATGGCTTTGGTGGCGGGGTTCGCTTTCGTGATTGCTCTCCGGCTTCTGGGCTTTGCGCCGAAAATTCCGATCAAGCCGATGGAACGGCTGTATCCCTGGATCTGGTGGGGATTCGCGCTCAACGCGGTGACCGGCACCTGCCTGCTGATGGGCGACGCGACGACGAAGGGAACCAATCCGGACTTCGGCATCAAGATGGTGTTTGTGTTTTCGGGAATCGTCCTGCTGAAGATCATGCGGAGGAAGGTGTTCGCCGATCAGCAGCTCGATCTGGCTCCGGTCTCCGGCACCGCGAAGGGCTTGGCATGGCTCTCGCTGATCTGCTGGATCGGCGCCATCACCGCGGGGCGGTTGCTGGCGTATGTCGGTCCAGTGTCGGGGCTGCCGGGCCTCACGAATCGCTGACCGCAGCAGACCCTGCCTGCGCTCCCCTTGTCCGGAATCGGACGATTTGAACACCATTCCTTCCTCCTTTTTTGCCGAAATACTTGTAAGAAAGGGAACTCTTCGACGTCACTCTCAGTATCAAAACTAGGAGGGAGGACTCGATGAATAGACTCACCAGCAGACTATTGTGTATGACCGCCTTGGCAGCGGCCTCGGGACCAGCGCTGCTTGCCCAAAACATAAGCGGCACATGGCAGGGATCCCTGCCGAATCCACAGAATCGGCCGCCGACGCGAATCGTGGTCAAGATTTCGCGGTCGGAAGAGAGTAAAGACGAGAGTTTGAAAGCGGTGTTGTATAACATCGATCAGCCTTCCCAGCCGCTAAATGCGGGCGCCACCACCTTTCAGAGCTCCGTCCTAAAGATGGCCGTTCCAGCAATCGGCGGAAACTACGAGGGAACTTTGAAGGGCGACACGATTACCGGAACGTGGAGCCAAGGCGGCCCCACCGTGCCCTTCGTTCTGACTCGCGCCACACCTGAAACAGCCTGGGCGATTCCGGAACCGCCTCCACCACCTAAACCGATGGCCGGGGAAGGTAATCCGGTTTTCGAAGTCACCACCATCAAACCGAGCAATCCGGATACGCCCGGCAAATCCATCCTGGTGGGAAGGGGCGGCGCCAATCTCTTCTCGACGACGAATTCAACGGTACAAGACCTGATCGTCTTTGCGTACGGTATTCACGTGCGTCAATTGACGAATGCTCCTGGCTGGGTCGAGACGGAAGCGTTTGACGTCACAGGTAAGCCGGATCGGCCTGGAATGCCAAACGATACGCAAGTTCGAGGAATGGTCCAGAAAATGTTGGAGGACCGGTTCCACCTCTCGTTCCATCGCGAGAAGAAGGAACTTTCGGCCTACACCATCACCGTGGTAAAGACCGGACCGAAGCTGACGAAGAACGAGTCCGGCGGGCTCCTGCCCGGCTTTGGCGGCCGGGGCCCAGGAAGTATCGGCGTGCGGAACTCCAACATGGAACAGTTCGCCGGGTTCCTTCAAGCCAGAATCCTGGACCGGCCGGTTGTCGATCAGACAGGCTTAGCGGGAAAGTTCGACTTCACACTAACCTGGCGGCCCGACCAGCTGGCGCCGCAGGGTCCCAACGCCCCGCCCCTGCCTGCGGACATAGAATCGCGTCCGGATATTTTCAGTGCCTTTCAGGAACAGCTCGGATTGAAACTCGAGGCGAGCAAGGCGCCTGTCGAGGTACTGGTGATCGATCGCGTGGAAAAGCCGACCGAGAACTAACTCGCTATTACGCTTTGGGCGGCACCTTGGCTTCCAGCCACCCACGGATCGCCTCGAACACCTGCTTGCGATTGCTTTCGAGCATCATGAAGTGGCCGTTTCCGAGGATGTTCTTATCCTTCAGGTTCAGGGCTTCGGCGTCGCAGCCAGCCTGCTTGAGGAACTCGACAACAGGTTCGGCGCGGCGCGTGGAGCGCTCCGCCACGATATAGGCGATTGGGATGCCCTGCAGATTCTTGAGCTTCTTGACCGATCCGTCGGCTTGAATCCGATACGCGGCGCCGCCGTCTTTAGCCGCAACTTCTTTCATGGAGAACTGCGCCGGATCGGTTGCCGGCGGATCGTAGACCACGGGAATCGCCGTCAGGGGCCAGGCACCCGGCTGCATCGGACTCGCGCCCTCGACGTTCAGGATCGCTTTCACCATGCCGGGACGCTCGTTGGCGATCAGCCAGCTCGCCGGGCCGCCCGCGGAATGGACCATGACGATCGCGGGTCCAATTTTATCGAGAAGCTCGCCCCCGGCGCGCGCCCACAGCTTCTGCGCCAGGGCGTTATCGATAGGCGTCGAATTCTGACCCGCCTGAAACTGATCGATGAGAGGATCGCCGACATCGCCGGTTCTGATCCAGCGGCGGTTGGGATCTACAGCGGCGCGCTTGAAATCCACGGTGACGCTGGCGTAGTTGAACACCGGGCTAATGGGACCCAAAGCGTCCGGATGATAGATGGCTCGGCCATGGCCCACACGATCCATGATGTAGGTGTCGTAGCCGGCCTGCACGAAGTAATGCGCCCAGCCCGCGTTCCCGCCAATGCCCATATAGTGTGTGCCCTGCCCTGCGCCGCCGTGGATCAGCACCACAGGGAAGCGATGCCGCTTCTGCTGCGGCTTGAGGTATTGCACGAACGTCTGCCCGACCAGAATGGTGCCTGCGGGAATCTTCTTCTCTTCCATGCCGACCCAGAAATATCCCTGGTCGGCGAGCTTCATCGCGGTGGAATCTTCGGGCCTTTTGTTGGACGCCGTCTTGGGCAGCGGAGCCACGTGGTTAACGTTCTTGTCGAGCCAGTTGAGGATCGGCTTCAGGGTCTCGCGATTGTTCTTCTCGCCCATCATCAGGTGGCCGTTGCCGTGGATGCCGATGTCGGCCAGCCGGATCTCCTCGGCGTGAACTCCGGCCTGCTTCAGGAACGCGACGGCGCCCGGATTTGGAAGGACGAAAGACGCCTCCGACGTGTAAACGCAAATGGCGCAATCCCGCCAGTTCTTGAGCTTGCGCGCCGGTTCTTCCTGGATGTTATAGGGCTGGATGCCGAGCTTGGCATCGGCCTCGGTAGGCTGAACTTGCTTGGTCTTGATTTGCGTCGGATCCGACACCGGCGGATCGAATTCGGTGGGAAGGTTGATCAGGCCCCAGCGGTTCGGCCCGAAGACGGCCGACCCCTGCGCCCCTTCGACGACCACGATTCCCTTGACCAGCTTGGGCCGGGCTTCGAGTACGTAAAATCCGAATGGGCCGCCCGCGGAGTGGGTCATGATGATCGCGGGGCCGATCTTATCCAACATCTCCGCGCCATTCTTCTGCCAGACGGCGACCTGGGAATCCTTGATCAGGCCCATGCCGTTCCCGAAAGATCCGCCTTGGGAGGCAACCAGCTGGGCCAGTTCCGGCGTGCCGACCGCGCCCGTACCCGGCCACTGATTATGAAGCTTCGCGTTCGGGGAATTGCCGAATCCGCCGCCGCGTCCGCCACGACCGCCGGCAGGAGCATTCGCTCTTTGGGGAGTGAACAGACCCGAGATGGATTCGAGCGTCTGTGCGCCGGGCCAGCCGCCATGCAGATCGGGATGATAGGGAGAGCGGCCGTGACCTGGCCGATCCACGACGTAGACCTTGTAGCCTTCTTCGAGAAGAATCGTGGCCCAGCCACGACGCCCGTCGGGGGTGCCCATCCAATCCAGACCCTGACCACCTCCTCCATGGACTAGAACAATGGGATACGGGTGCCGGACCTTGGCGGGAATCTGATACTCGACATACATCTGCGTGCCCTTGACGACTGGGCTCGGCTCGCCCTTGGCATTGGCCGCGGCGGGAAGCGTGGCTCGTTCGATGCCGACCCAGAAGAAGCTCCACTCGGCGATATCGAGAGCGGATCCGCCAGTAGTGGCGGCGACGGCCTCGGGACTGGCCATCAAGCCGGCAAGTCCCGCCATTCCGGGCACGGCGAGGCTGGTCGCCATGAAATCGCGGCGGCTAAATCGAGCGTTGGAAGAAGGTTTTGCTTTCACCGACGTGGTCTCCTTCGAGAAGGGTATCGAAACATTGATACCACGATCTGGAGACTCTTAGGCGGGGGCAGAGGGCTCACGACAGCGGGTTCACAGCAAAGACAAATTCCTCGACCGGCTTGCCGCCGATCAGGTGTTCCTGCACGATGCGCTCCAGGACATCAGGAGTGGCCGAGTGATACCAGACACCGTCGGGGTAAACCACGGCGATAGGTCCGTGCTCGCAGATCCGCAGACAGTTGGCCTTGGTGCGATACACACAGCCATCCGCCCCGGTCAATTGAGTTTGGGTAAGTCTCTTTTTGAGGTAGTCCCAAGCAGGGCCTGTGACTTCAGGAGGAGCGCATTTGGGCTTGGTCTGTTCCGCACACAGGAAAATGTGGCGCTGGATCTTGCCGATCCCCAGGTTGCGGGCGACTTCCGCGAGGCGCGTTCGTATTTCTTCTGGCGAGAGGCTTGAAGGTGGAGAGAGGTTTGAAGGCAAGGAAGCTGTTCCGATCCGCTTCCAATTATACCGGGCAACTCCTTGCCTTCTGCGGTGCGATGTCGCTCTGGATCAACCGTTCGCGTTGGAGGAACTGAGAACGGAAGCAACTTTCGAAAAGATCTGGCTAATACTGGTCGCCACGCCGGGCATGATTGCCCCGGCCGCGACGGCCACGAAGCCGGCCATCAGAGCGTATTCAATGAGGTCTTGGCCTCTAGTATCTTTTAAGATTCGCAACTTTAAGAGCGCGTTTTTCATGGACTGATTCTCCTCGGTGGATTCTGAATCTCGGGCTGCAGAGATAACGGACTCAAAGGTAGCAATTTTTTTCGAGTAAAGAAATCTATCTAAAGGCACATTTTCGACTTAGTACATTAAATTTCTAGCATCAATGCACCATTACGAATCGCCATGCTTCCTCACTTGAGGGAAACGTCTGAGACCGGGCCGTTATACGCCGTATGCGAAGCGGCGGACCGCAGGGGTATATTAAGGTCAACGGCCTACAGGACTAAGTGGACGACACCAGCTCCATTCGGGATCGGGCCTCCTCGCTGCAGGAAGCTATCGAGCGCCACGCCAGATACTCGCTGGGCAAGCATTGGCGCGATCTGAGCGCGCGAGACCGGTTTGATGCGGTCGCGCTGGCGGTACGGGACCGCATGGTGGATCGCATGCTCGAAACTGAAGAGCGATACGGGCGCAGCGATCCCAAGCGGCTTTATTACCTTTCTATCGAATTTCTGATCGGGCAGTCTCTCGGCAACAACCTGCTCAATCTGGGAATCCGCGAATCCTGCCGCGAAGCGCTCAAAAACCTGGGAGCGAGTTTGGAAGACGTCGAGGCCAGTGAGCCTGACGCAGCCCTGGGCAACGGCGGGCTCGGGCGATTGGCGGCTTGCCTTCTGGATTCGCTCGCGACCCTCGGGATGCCCGGCTACGGTTACGGCATCAATTACGAATACGGTTTGTTCAAGCAAGAGATCGATAACGGCAATCAGCGCGAGAAACCAGATAACTGGCTCGCAGAGGGCACTCCGTGGGAGATCGCCCGGCCCAATGAAGCTTGCGTGGTCCCGGTCTATGGCCATGTGGAGCACAGCGTCGATCGCAAAGGCGCCTACAACCCCATGTGGATGGATTGGAAGGTCCTCATCGGCATCCCTTATGACATCCCGGTCGTAGGCTATGGCGGCCAGACCGTAAACTATCTGCGGCTGTATTCGGCCCGCGCCTCGCAGGACTTCGATATGAAGATCTTCAACGACGGCGATTATTTGAAAGCCGTCGAGCAGAAGATCGCGTCGGAAACTATTTCCAAAGTTCTCTATCCTTCAGACGCCATGCTCGCCGGGCAAGAACTACGGCTGGTGCAGGAGTATTTCCTGGTCGCCTGCGCGATTCGAGATGTCGTCCGGCGGTTCGAACGGGATCACCCCAACTTTGGCGACTTTCCCCTGAAAGTTGCGCTTCAACTGAACGACACGCATCCCGCCCTCGCGGTCGCCGAATTGATACGCATCCTCATTGATGAAAAGGATCTGGAATGGAAGCAGGCGTGGGCCATCACTCAGGCCACCCTCGGATACACCAACCACACACTGGCGCCGGAAGCTCTGGAGAAGTGGCCGGTGCCGCTGCTAGAGTCGGTGCTTCCCCGGCACCTGCAGATTATCTATGAGATCAACCACCGTTTCTTGGAGCGGGTTTCCGCGGCATATCCGGGGGATGCCGGCCTCGTCCGCCGATTGTCGATTATTGAGGAATCCACGCCCAAGCAGGTGCGCATGGCCACGCTCGCCATGGAAGGAAGCCATTCGATCAATGGCGTCTCCGCTATTCACACCGAGTTGATCCAGACCTCTCTGGCGCCCGACTTCTTCCGGCTGTGCGCGGAAAAGTTTAACAACAAGACCAACGGTATTACGCAGAGGCGCTGGTTGCTGAAGGCGAACCCGGCGTTGGCAAACCTGATCACCTCGGCCATCGGAGAAGGCTGGATCACGGACCTCTATCGCCTGCGGGAGCTGGAAGCCCATGCGGCGGATGCCGGATTCCAGGCCGAATTCGAAGGAGTCAATCGCCTGAATAAGGAGAAACTGGCGGGGATCATCCAAGATACCTCCCGGCTCAAAGTCGATCCCGATTCGCTTTTCGATATTCAGGTCAAACGGATCCACGCCTACAAGCGGCAGTTGCTGAACGTGATGCACATCGTCGATGACTACTTGTCGCTGGTCGAGGATGGCCGCCAGCCCGCTGTGCCGAGAACCTACATATTCGCTGGAAAAGCGGCGCCGGGCTATTGGGTCGCCAAGCAGATCATCAAGCTGATCCACAACGTGGGGCGGGTGATCAACAACGACGCACGCGCGAATCAGTGGATCAAGGTGGCCTTCATACCCGACTATCGCGTTTCGCTGGCGGAAAAGATTATCCCTGCCGCAGATATCAGCGAACAAATTTCGACCGCCGGAACGGAAGCATCGGGGACCGGCAACATGAAGCTGGCGCTGAACGGCGCTGTCACCATCGGCACGCTGGACGGCGCAAATATCGAGATCCTGGAAGAAGTCGGCCGGGAAAACATGTTTATCTTCGGCTTGAACGCCGCGGACGTTCGGACCATGCGCGAACAGAAAACGTACCGGCCGTGGGAGTACTACGCTCGCAACCCTCGGGTGAAGCGGATGGTCGACAGTTTCTCATCGGATCTGTTCTGTCCGAACGAACCGAAACTCTTTGCCTGGATTTTTGCCCGCGTCCTGGACGCTACCGATGAGTACTTCCATCTGGCGGATTTCCCGGGCTACGTCAAAGCGCACGAACAGGCAGGCCAGACGTTCGGCGAGCGTAGCCGCTGGACGCAAATGGCGATTTTGAACGTCGCACGTATGGGTAAGTTTTCGAGCGATCGGACCGTGGCAGAATACGCTTGCGACATCTGGAACATCAAGAAGCCGGCGTAGAGGTCGGCCCAGCGGGGTTGCGTGCTCTGTCCGACGGGCCATCTACTTTCGCAATTGGGGTTTCGATTCGCCACTGAATGTAGCGATCCAGGTACGCGCTGTCGGATTTGTGCATCACGGGAAAACCAAGGGCCGCTGCCGCTTGGTCGACCGCGGTCAGGCTGAGCCCGCCTTCCAAGGCGATCTTATCGACGGTACGCGCGATTGCCAGCTCTCGTTCGTTGGATGGCCTCATGTGGATCAGTAGGACCGCGGCTGGTTTTGTTGGCAATTACAGTCGAAACAAAATCGAGCATCCTTCTTCTGGGAGTCGTTAGGCGTGCGGGGGTCCTTGCGATCGCACTCAAGACATTTCGCGTGGCGACGGCTGCGGCCGGCAGGATAGTACTCACAACGTTTCGTGGCGATCTTGCAGATATCGCAGT
>Ga0207661_10004025_pt1 | contig 10277 bp, 7 predicted proteins | sample KBSC713LmetaG_FD_184337 | JGI IMG/M metagenome (GOLD analysis project Ga0207661, IMG submission 184337) | Corn rhizosphere microbial communities from Kellogg Biological Station, Michigan, USA - KBS C7.1-3L metaG (SPAdes) (version 2) | ecosystem: Host-associated > Plants > Roots > Rhizosphere ... | reverse complement strand
CCACTAGCCCTTCAGGAAGCGTGTCGGGTGGGTAGATCCGGCCGCAGATAGGTCAAGGGCCTTATCCTGCCTGGGTTTGCGACCTCAACGCAGCCCAGAAGGAAAGACCCTTGTGGTGAAGAAGATAACGCACGAGCAGAGCCGGCGGAACTCGGCGCGCCGTCAGCGCCGAGTGCAGGCGCGGCACCGACAGGCCGGGCACTGGGGTGAGCGGTCGGCGCCGATGCTGACGTCGGGGAAGATCAGCTATGAGATCGGCGGCAACGTCGAGGCGACCCCGTTCGGGGGGCTGTTCGCGATGCACCGGCTGGTCACCAGGTTGGGTCTGGTGACGGCGATCGACGCCAACCTGGAGTTATTGAAGATCCACCTGCCGTATCACGAGTCCGACCACGTGCTCACCCTGGCCTACAGCGTGCTGTGCGGCGGTACCCGGCTGGAGGATGTCGACCGGCTGCGCAACGACGTGCCGCTGATGAACGGGCTGGGTGCCCGGCTGTTGCCGGACCCGACCACGACGGGGGACTTCCTGCGCCGCTTTGCCGAGGCTGACCTGCTGACGTTGATGGACGCGATCAACTCGGTGCGGCCCAAGCTGTGGGCCGGCCGGGGCGCGGATCTGCTCGGGAAGGTGGTCTTCCTCGACGTGGACGGCACGATCGTGCCCACCGGGGGTGAACTCAAGCAGGGCATGGACATCTCCTACAAGGGGATCTGGGGCTACGCGCCGCTGCTGGTCACCCTCGCGAACACCCGGGAGGTGCTCTACCTGGTCAACCGGCCAGGCAACGCACCCAGCCATCTGGACGCCGCCGACTGGATCGACAAGGCGATCGCCCTCGTAGCGCCTCATGCGGAGCGGGTCTGTGTGCGTGGGGACACCGACTTCGCGCTGACCGCCCACTTTGACCGGTGGGCACAGCAGGTCGACTTCGTCCTGGGCACGGACAACATCGCCGCCCTGCGCACTCGAGCCGAGGCCCTGCCCGAGACGGCGTGGACGCGGCTGCACCGCCCGGCGCCGTACCAGTCCAGGACCGGCCAGACCCGGGCGCGGCGGCACAACCGCAAGCAGGAAGTCGTCACCGAACGCGGCTACCTCAACCTGCGCCTCAACTATGAGGACGTGGCCGAGTTCACCTACCGGCCCGGCAAATGCCAACGCGCCTACCGCGTCGTGGTAGTGCGCAAGAACATCAGCCGCATGAAGGGCGAACAGGCTCTCATCGACGAGGTCCGCTACTTCTTCTACTTCACCACCTACACCGCCGACACCCACACCCCGTCACAGGTCGTCGAACTGGCCAACGACCGCTGCGACCAGGAGAACATCGTCGGCCAGCTCAAGTCCGGCCTCGGTGCCCTACACGCCCCGGTCGACGACCTGCACAGCAACTGGGCCTACATGCTCATCGCCGCTCTGGCCTGGAACATCAAGTCCTGGCACGCGATGATGATGCACCGCACACAGGACCGAGCCGCCTTCATCCGCATGGAGTTCAAGCGGCTCCTCGAAACTGTCATCCGGATCCCGGCCATGGTCATCGTCAGGGCACGCACCATCGTCGTACGACTGATCGCCTACACCGTCAACGTGGACCGGTTCTTCAGCGCCTGGGCCACCACCGAACGCATCCGCTTCGGCCGCACCACCGCCTCCGGCTTCGGCTGACATACCAGCCCAGCTCGTGTCACCAGAGCACCGTCGCGCACCCGCGACGGCAATACCTCATGACAGGAACCCAAACCAGCCGTTCAGAAAGCCACCAAGACGGACACAACACCAGCCCAGGGCACACCGCCAAGAGCCGACCCGAAGCCCCGCGAACCCCGCACAAAGATCATCTGCCGCTTCCGACACCCACACGGCCCACGAAGGTCCAACCTCGCTTGTTTGAGGGCTAGAACTCGCCCTGACCGGCATCGACCTACTCGCCTGGACCCAAACCCTGCTGCTGCACGACGACTTGGCCGCCGCCGAACCCAAGAAACTGCGCTACCGGCTGGCGCTGGTGCTGGCCCTGACCCCAGCTCTCGAGCAGCCTTATCGATCGCCTGACCTGGTTCGGCGCGTACCGGACGGTGATCCTCCTCATGGCCGTGTGGTGGACATGGAGCATCACGACCTGGGTCACCGACCTCTACGAGGAGCGACAGGCCGGCCTGCAGGTACTGATCCCTCCCCCAACATGTTCAGCGTGCTTGTCATGGCGACCTCGGCCCGCGGCGCGTACGACAGCCAGGGCGAGGTCTTCGCCGAGCACGCCCGGGCCAAGGTCGTCATCACCCCTGTGAACGCTCGGTGCGGCGGTCGCCCGCCCCGCCCGCGGACCGGGCCGCCGCCGTGCCGGGCGTTGCCGTGCCGGGCGTTGCCGTGCCCGGCGAATGACGGACGCTCGGGCTGTGGTGCTCCAGGCAACCACCCCTCGGACCGGCTGTGGAGCGATTTCCCGACGTGACCGGGCCCGCCGGCCGCTGCCATCGTGGCGTCGTCGGAACAGCTCGGACGTTGAGGAGGAGAGATGTCTGGATGGAAGGGGTGGGCCCGCCGGAACGCCGTGCGCGTTCTCGCCGTGGCGGCCCTCGGGGTCGGTGGCGCCGTCGTCGGCTCCGCGGCCCCGGCCCTGGCATGCGTACCGGACCCGAGCGGCGGATGCTACACACCGAAGACGTACTACGTCAGCGGTACCGACGGTACGCTCGCGGCGCAGTCCCAGCCGAACGTCAACCACGTGGTGGGGTGGTTGACCGAGGGCGCGGCGGTACAGGTGATCTGCCAGATCAACTACGGCGGCGAGACCGACGGCGTCCCGTCGCACACCTGGGACTTCATCTCGGGCAACCGCTGGGTGTACGACCACTACATCACCACGCCGGCGCAGAACAGCTACGGCTGGTCGGCCGGGGTACCGCGGTGCGACTCGCCGCCCGGGGCGCTGACCACCCGGGTGTCCGTACCGAACCTGGCGGTGGACGGGATGTCGGTCGCCTCGTCGCCGATGCACGTGTTCAACGACGGGTCCGGCTACTACAACGCCGCCAACGTGCGGGGGCTGTCCGACGGGGGTGCCTGCCAGGACTTCGTCGTGGCGAACACGGACTTCTGGTGGCTGTGGGACTCCTGGGACGGGTACGCCACCCTCAACAACGTGTTCACGTGGGCGTCGGTCTCCAGGGCGTACGGCCGCACGGTGTCCTCGACGCCGATGGTCGGTGACGTCGTCGTGTTCAACGGGGGATGGCACGGTCCGTGGGACTACGGCACCGGCCACGTGGCGATGGTCGTCAAGGTGAACGACAGCTCCAGCTTCACCGTGGCCGAATACAACTGGCACGCAAACGGGGGCGGCTACGGCATCATGGACTACCGCCGGGTGCCGATGAACGTCGGCGCCATCTCGGCCTTCATCCGCTGAGCGTCACCGCGGCGCCCGTCCGCACCAGGACGGGCGCCGCTCGCTGTCGTGCGAAGACGGACGGGCGGTGTGGAGCGTTTGCCCGACCCGGTACGGCGGGCGGTGACGGACGCTGGATCATCCGCCGCTCGATGACTGTGAAAGGCCGAGTATCGCGATGGGTCTTCCCCCGAACGAATCCACCCGAAAGAATGTCGACGAGGCTCGTTCCCTGGACACCGGGCCGCGGGAGAGCGACATGATCCGGGTGGCGGTCGTGGATGACCATCCCATCGCCCGGCGGGGCATCGAGCAGGTGCTCACCGAGGCGGGCCGGGTACAGGTGGTGGCCTCGGTCGGGTCGCCGGAGCGGCTGGCCGAGGCGCTGGCCGCAGTGGAACCGGGGGGCGAGCCGGACGTCGTGGTGCTCGACCTCTACCGGGACGCCGAGGCACCCTGCCTGCCGGTGGTGGCCGAGCTGTCGGCGACGACCCGGGTGCTGGTGATGTCCGCGTCGGGCCGCCGCGAGGATGTGCTGGGCGCGGTCCGGGCGGGCGCCGCGGGGTACGTGACGAAGCACGCGGACCCGGAGATGTTCCTCGCCGCAGTGGAGACCGTGGCGGCGGGCGGGTTCGCGCTTTCCCCGCAACTGGCCGACATCCTGCAGGCCGAGCTGAGCCGGGTACACCGGCCGGCGACCGGCGGTGCACGGGTGGCCGGTACCCAGGAGCTGAGCGTACGCGAGGAGGAGGCGCTGGGGCTGATCGCCCGCGGCTTCACCCACGCCCAGGTGGGCAAGCGGATGGGGGTCACGAAGGCCACAGTGGACACCTACGTCGAGCGCATCCGGGCCAAGCTCCAGGTCGGCAACAAGGCCGAGCTGACCAGGGCGGCGCTGGACCGGCTCGGCCGTAGTCCCGGCTCGTGACCGGGCGGGCGGGCCGAGCGACGGGGACGGCCGTCACGGGGACGGCCGGTACGGGGACGCCGGGAACCGCGTCGGCGGTGAGCCGGGGCGAGTCGGTGCTGGTGTACGCCGGCATGCTCTACCGCGGGTACGGCATGACCCAGATGCTCATCGTGGTCCTGCTCAGCGGCAACCGGTACGGGGCCTGGCCGCCGATGCTGTGGTTCACGCTGGGCGTCTCGGCGGAGACGGTGGCGGTCATCGTGGTCTGCGTCCGGCGCCGGTCGATCCCGGTGCCGCTGGTGAGCTTCGACGTCGTCTTCATGGTCGGTGCGCTGTTCCTCGGCGCGGCGCTGGCCCAGTCCGCCGCCAGCCGGGGCTGGACCGACTACATGTACTCGTACTCGCTCATCACCTCCGTGGCGATCGGCTTCGCCTACCGGCGGTACCTCCTCGTGTTCGCCGCCACGACCGCCATCGCCCTCGCCTACGTGCTGTCCGACTGGCTGATCCAGCACCTCGCGGTGGCCACCGTCGCGCCCAACGCGTTGAGCTACTTCACCAACACCGCGGTCACCTGGGCCGTCGCCCGGTACCTGCGGCGGCTGGCCCGGCAGATCGACGCGAGCCGGGAGGAGGCGCTGGCCCGGGCCGAGGCGCTGGCCCGCGAACGGGAACGCGCCCGGCACGCGCGGATCCTGCACGACCGCGTGCTGCAGACCCTAGAGACACTGGGCCGCGGCGACTGGGTCAGCGACCCGGAGTTCCGCGCCCATATCGCCGGCGAGGCCGCGTGGCTGCGCGGGCTGGTCGAGGGGGTACACGCCGAGGACCCGGGGGACCTGCTGGCCGGCCTGCAACGGCTGGTGTCGCACAAGGCGAGGACCGGCCTGCTGGTGGACTTCAACAGCAGCCAGTTGCGCGAGTCCGACGAGTGGCGCGCAGCCCTGCCCGCACCGCGCGCCGCCGCGCTGGTCGACGCGGCACAGGAGGCGCTGACCAACGTCGCCAAGCACTCCGGGGTCTCCTCCGCGACGATGCGGGTCAGCGTCGCGGGCGGGACGCTGACCGTGTCGGTACTGGACCGGGGGTGCGGCTTCGATCCGGCGGCCGTACACCGCGGGATGGGACTGGCCGGGTCGATGCGCCGCCGGATGGTCGAGGCCGGCGGCGCTGCCGCCATCGACAGCAGCCCCGGGGCGGGTACCTACGTGGAGCTGACCGTACCGCTGGAGCCGGGCCGGGTGGATGACCGCCCACCCGACCCGGCCCGTACCCCGGCCGCCGACTAGAAATGCAGGTACCGGCTCGGCGTGCCAGCCGAGATGGTACGGATGTTCAGGCGGTGGAAGTTGCCCCAGTTGTACTCGTACACCTTGATGGTGCCGTCGCTGTTGACGGCGGCGACGTAGGCCACGTGGCCGAGCGACCCGGCGCCGTTGTGGTTGTCGTCCCACTGGGCGACGTCGCCCGCGTGCGGCGAGGAGTCTACGTAGGCGCCGTGCCACATGTCCGCGTTGCCCAGGTAGTCCGGCGATTTGCTGTGCGGCATGCCGTCGGCGCGGATCGCCCACGCCGCGAACGAGACGCACTCACCCTCGTAGTACCCGTGCCCGTCGGCGAACCAGCCGTCCTGCGTCGGCCAGGGGTAGTTGTTGGGGTTGAGGCTCGACGTGCTCGGGCTGCCCGCGCCGCAGTGCCGTACCCCGGGTGACCAGCCGTTGGCGTCCTGTGGCGGCGTGGTGATGTAGTGGTCGTACACCCAGCCGCCGCCGGCGATGTAGTCCCAGGTGTGGCTGCCCAGGCCGTCGTACGGGTCGGTCCCGCCGTTGTTGGTCTGGCATACCACGCCGACCGTGGCACCCTCGTTGAGCCAGCGGCTGACGTTGTCCACCTTGGGTGTCTGCTGTACCGCGAGCGTGCCGTCGGTACCGGAGACCTTATAGTTGACCGGCGTCACGCACACGCCGTTGTAGGGGTCGGCGACGCAGGCGGCGTGTGCCGGTGCTGCCGCGACCAACGGGGCCGCGATCGCGGTCAGTACGATCGCCGTCGATGCCAGGAGACGCTTGATGCGCATGGTGTCGTCCTTTCGGGATTGAAGTCAGCAAGAGGCTTGGCGGATGAAGCGGACGGCGTCGGCCGCCACGTAGCCGTCGGCCGGCCCCTGGTCGGTCAGCGTGACCGGCAGGGTACCGTCGGCCGCGGCCGGGTAGGTGCCCAGCGGCGCCCAGGCGTTGCTGTAGGCCGTCTCGTCGACCGTCGCGAGGAGGCCGCCGCCGATGCGGTACAGGGCGGCCGGGTTGTCGGAGTAGCTGTCGGGGACGAAGACGTCGACCGCGTAGCAGGCGCCGGCCCGCAGCGGCGGTGACCAGGTGGCCGTGGAGTCGGCGGCGCCGGCATGCGTGTTGGTCCACCGCATGGCGCCCAGCTCGCCGCCGCCGACCCGGGTGTACCAGCCGTGGTCGCTGCCCGGGTACGCGGTGCCGGCCAGCGTGAAGCTCGTACCGTCACCCGGCCCGTACACCGTGTGCGCGTAGTGGTAGGTGATCGGCGGCGACGGTACCGGCGGCTGGGTGACACCCGAGTACGAGTCTCCAATGTGGACGAACCCGGTCGGCCACACGACGTGGAAAGCCGGCAGGTGGAAGCTCGTGTCGTCCACGCCGCCGGTGGACAGGTGGATTTTCGAGTACTCGCCGTTGTCGCGCAAATTGTAGGACTCGACCGCGATGCTGCCGTCGGCGTACACGTCGGTCACGTAGCCGACGTGGCCCAGCGGCATGCTGGTACCCCGGTCGCTCCACCAGGCGATCGCCCCGGGCCGCGGCACCGAGTCCACGCGGTACCCGGCCGCCTTCGCCGCCGCGCCCCAGTCCCGGGCGTCGCCCCACGTGGGGCGGCCGGTCGGGCCGGCGGTACCCCAGACCGGGCTGCGCGCCGCGTCCGCCGGTACAAACCCGGCGTCGGGTACCCGGTCCGCCTCCGCTCGGGCGGTACCGCCCAGGTTCTCGTACACCTTCCAGGCGGCGAACGAGTCGCATTGTCCATCGAACTCGTTCCATGGGTCGATCTGTTGGCTCTGCTCGAACTGGCCGAGCGTCGCGTATGGGTAGTCGTCCCCGGCGAGCCGGGCGTGCCCGACGACCGGGACCGGTGCAGCGGTCGCGGCCTGCGCGCGGCCGGGCACCAGTCCGAGCGCGGCGAGCGCGGCCACGGCCACCGCGGCGACCGTGCCGGCGACCGCACGCGGCGGCGGGCGCAGTTGAAGGATTCGCTTGGTCATGCGTCCGAGTCAACGCGCCGACAAGCGTCGATGTCAGGTCGGGCGTTCACCGCACGCCGCGTCCGCCGTCGGCTGTGGTGCGCGCCCCCTCTTTGTCCGACGTGACGGGCCGCGCGTGTCGCGGGACAGTCGGAGCACCTGCGGCCCGGACGGCCGGCGGCGGACGCCGGCGGGGTCGCTGACAGGAGGTGGGACATGGCCGGATCCCTCAGGAGGCGCCCGCTCACAGCCGCGACCGTCCTCGCGCTGGTCGCCGGGGCCTTCGTTCTGGCGCCGCGGGCCGCCGGCGCGGCCGTGACGTACCATGTGCAGGGTACCGACGGGGTGCTCGCGCGGCAGAGCAAACCGTTCGTCGACAACGTCGTGGGTACCCTGCACGAGGGCGACGCGGTGTCCGTCCAGTGCCAGATAAACGACGGCGGCGCCGATCCGTACGACGGGTTGGCCAGCCGGACCTGGGATCTGCTCACCGACGGTAGCTGGGTGTACGACTGGTTCATCTCGACGCCGCGGCAGGGCACCGACGGCTGGTCGCCGGGCATGGACCACTGCGCGTACACCACGCTGCCGACGTACGAGGTGCACGGTACCGACGGCACGCTGGCCGTGCAGCAGACCCCGCACGTGGACAACCTGGTGCGGTGGCTGCACGAGGGCGACACGGTGACCATCGCGTGCCAGACCAACAGCGGCGGCACCGACCCGTACGACGGGCTGACCAGCCGGACGTGGGACAAGCTCTTCGACGGGACGTGGGTGTACGACTGGTTCATCACCACGCCACCGCAGGGCGGCGACGGCTTCTCACCGGGCATACCGCAGTGCGCGCCGACCACCGGCCCGGCACCGGGCCCGTACAAGGTATCCGGTACCGACGGCACGCTAGCGGTCCAGAGCCAGCCGGCGACCGGCCACGTCGTCGGCATCCTCAAGGAGGGCCAGTCGGTGACCGTGCAGTGCCAGGTCAACAACGGCGGCACCGACGCCGCGGACGGGCTGACCAGCCGCACCTGGGACAAGACTGGTACCAATCAATGGATCTACGACTGGTTCGTCTCCACGCCGGTCCAGGGCGCCGACGGGTTCTCGCCCGGCATCGCGCACTGCGACTCCGGCAACCCGCCCACCAACGACGGCTCCTCGGCGTTCGTCGCGCTCGGCGACTCGTACTCCGCCGGCATGGGCACCTACGATCACACGGGCTTCCCGAACGACCCGTGCTCGCGCAGCCCCAAGACCTACTCGATCACCTACGCCACCACGCACACGCCGCCGGCGTGGCTGGGTCAGGTCACCCCGAAGCTGCTGGCCTGTTCGGGCGCTACGAGCAACGACATGTTCATCAGGTACAACGGCCAACCGCCGCAGATCAACTGGGACAGCAACCTCAACCGCACGCCGGGGGCGCTCGGCCTCAACACCCGGCTCGTGACGCTGACCATCGGCGGCAATGACGTCGGCTTCGCCAGCATCCTCGCCGCCTGCCTCGGCCCGGGAATCCTCGGCGGGGGCGACGGCTGCTGGAAGCAGCAACTGGACGACGCGGACGCGTTCATCAGCGACCCGCAGGGTCTCCAGTCGAACCTCACCTGGCTGTACGGCGCGGTGAAGCGGATCGCGCCGAAGGCGCACATCGTCGTGCTCACCTACCCGGACGGCTTCCCACCGTCCATAGTGGACTGCCAGGACTCGCTCGGCGTCGGCGGCCAGATGAGCCAGGCGAGCCTCGACCACATCCACGCCACGACCCGCAACGCCAACGCGGTCATCAAGCTCTCCGCGGCGATCGAGGGTGTGTCGGTCCTCGACGAGCAGGGCCGGTTCGCCAACCACGACTTCTGCCAACCGCAGTCGCAGCGGTACCTCAACGGGCTGCGGTACAACAACCGGGACCATCAAGTCACCGACGGCGGCAGCCACGACAACGAGTCGTACCACCCCACCGTCGCCGGGTACGTCCAGGAGGCCAACGACCTGGCCGCCTACGTCGCCTCGCACTGGGGCTGACCGACCGGGGCTGATCGACCGGCCCCACCCCGTCCGGCCCCGCCCGTCGACACCCAGGCGGGGCCGGACGCATCCGGCGGTTCCGCGGGCGGGCCGGGCGGCGCCCAGCGGGCGGCGCCACCGCGCAGCCCGGCCGGACCACCCGGCTGGTCGAGGGTGGATCGACGGCGAGCAGGTGGGCCGGCCGGATCGGGCGCCGGACGAGCTCGCCTTTGCAGTTCGGGCAGACGCCGTGCAGGACGTTCTGCGCGCAGTCCCGGCACCAGGTGCACTCACTCACGAAAATCCGGCCCACCACCCGCTTCCACTACACCCGCGACGTGGACAACCTCCTCATCCCCTACCTTGGCCGTTGCCGGTTGGCCGACCCCAACGCCCAACTCCTCCGCACGGTCTTTCGCCCAGATCGCCGCCACCACGAACACCAAGGGCGGGCCGCAGTCCGCATCGGCGATGCAGCACCTGCGTACCACGTTGCGCACCGCGCTCAACCTCGCCGTCCGCGAAGGACTCCTCGACTGCAACCCGGCCCGGCACGTCGAGATCACCGGCTACCAGCAACCCCACGGGGACTATCTCGTAAACGGTGTTTCCGGCGGTGGTCGTTAGTAGGTCTCAGCGGCCGGGAAGCGGTCGCTGAAGGTGATGGCGAACGCGTTCAGCGCGGGCTTCCAGCGCATCG
>Ga0207661_10004021_pt1 | contig 10282 bp, 11 predicted proteins | sample KBSC713LmetaG_FD_184337 | JGI IMG/M metagenome (GOLD analysis project Ga0207661, IMG submission 184337) | Corn rhizosphere microbial communities from Kellogg Biological Station, Michigan, USA - KBS C7.1-3L metaG (SPAdes) (version 2) | ecosystem: Host-associated > Plants > Roots > Rhizosphere ... | reverse complement strand
GTGCGGCTCGTCGATCATCACGAGGATCGCGAGGCGCGGCTTCCGCGCCGGCACGAGCCCCACGAACGACGCGACGTACTTGCTCACGTAGTGGCCGTTCTCCGCCTTGTTCGCCGTCCCGGTCTTTCCCGCCACCGTGTAGCCGGGAATCGCGGCCTCGGTCCCGGTGCCCTCGAGGACGACGTCGCGGAACATCGCGATCATCCGGTCGGCGGTGTGCCGCGAGACGATCCGCCGGCCGCCGCCGTGCGAGACGCGCTTGCCGCCGATCTTCTCGATCACATGCGGTCTCGGCATGACGCCGCCGTTCCCGATCGCGGCGTACGCATCGATCATCTGCAGCGGCGTCACCGCGATGCCCTGGCCGATCGGGACGGTGCCGATCGTCGAGCCCGACCAGTTCTCGTACGGAAGCACCATGCCGGGGCTCTCGCCCGGCAGCTCGCTGCCGGTCGTCTTGCCGAAGCCGAAGCGGTCGATCCACCGCGCGAGCTCCCGACCGCCGAGCCGCTCCTTCGCGATCGTCACGGTGCCGACGTTCGACGACTCGGCGAGGATCTGCCGCACGGTCATCCGTTCGGCGGGGCGGTAGTGCGAGTCGTGGATCACGCGGTCGGCGACGTGGATCGTGGGCTGCAGCCAGAAGGACGTCTCCGGCGTGACGACGTTGTCCTCGAGCGCCCCTGCGATCGTCACGATCTTGAAGGTCGAGCCCGGCTCGTAGACGTCGGTGACCGCGCGGTTTCGGCGCAGGTCGGCCGGCGCCGAGGCGAAGTCGTTGGCGTTGAAGGTCGGTGCGTTGGCCATCGCGAGAATCCCGCCCGTGCGCGGGTCCATCACGATCGCCGTGCCGCCCTTCGCGCCGAAGCGGGCGACCGCGGCTGACAGGAGCTGCTCCGCGTTCGCCTGGATCTGGTGGTCGATCGTGAGGATGACGTTCTTGCCCGGCCGCTCGCGGCGCGACTTGACCACGTCGATCGCCTGGCCCGCGGGATCGCGCACGACGATCTCGTAGCCGGAGCGCCCGGCGAGCGTGCGATCGAGCGACTTCTCGAGGCCGTCGAGCCCGAAGTTGTCGGTGCCCGCGAAGCCGAGCAGGTTCGCGGCGACGCGCCCCTGCGGATACGTGCGCCGCTCCTCGGGATAGAAGCCGAGACCCGAGACGTGTTGCTTCTCGAGGTCGCCCGCCTTCAACGCGTCGGCCTTGCGGTCGAGGTAGACGAACTGCTTCGTCCGGTCGCGCAGCTTGGGATAGAGCTCGTCGGCGCTGAGGTCGAGCGCGGTGGCCGCCTTGACGGCAGCCTTCTTCGGCGCGACGACGTTGCGCGGGTCGGCGTAGACGGTGATCGCCTGCTCGCCGATCGCGAGCGGCTCGCCCGTCCGGTCGAAGATCGTCCCCCTCCCGGCCGGAATCTCGATCGTCTCGCGGTGTTGCCGCGACGCCATCGCCTCGAAGCTCGGCGCCCGCACGACCTGGATCCAGGCCGCGCGCGCGAACGTCACGGCGAACAGGAAGCCGAATCCGAGCAGCAGCAGCCGGATGCGGACGTTCGCGCGCTTGTCGTTCACTACTTCGGCTCCAGCCTGAGGTACGTCGTGCTGTTCGGATCGGCCGGGACGAGCCCGAGCTTCGAGGCTGCCTCGGTCTCGATTCGCTCGTTGGACGACGCGCTGGAGAGCTGCGCCCGCGACGTCGCGATCTCCGCCTTGAGCTCGGCGCGCGTGTGGCCGAGGCCGTCGAGCTGGACGTTCAGGCGGAGGACGAGGACGTTCACGGCGACGATCCCCGCGAGCAGCGCGCCGATCACGACGATCCAGAGCACGCCGCCCCCGAACGCCTTGCGTGCGGTGCGTGCCCTGCGGAGAGAGGGCTGGGCGATGGTGGACATCAGGTCCTCACCGCTGCCCGCAGGCGCGCGGATGCGGCACGGGGGTTCTCGTCGAGCTCCGCCCGATCGGGTCGCACGGGCTTCCGCGTCAGTGCGCGAAGCGTCGGCTCCTTGCCGCACACGCACACCGGGAAGTCGGGCGGGCAGGTGCAGCCCTTCGCCTGCTCGGCGATGAAGCGCTTGACGATGCGGTCCTCGAGCGAGTGAAACGAGATCACCGCCAGCCGGCCGCCCGGCCGCAGCATCTCGAGCGCGGCAGGCAGCGCTGCCTCTAGCGAGCCGAGCTCGTCGTTGACGGCGATGCGGAGCGCCTGGAAGACCCGCTTCGCGGGGTGCCCTTCGCCGAAGCGAGCGGGCGTCGGGATCGCGAGCTTGATCACGTCGACGAGGTCGACCGTCCGCGAGAACGGCGTCTCCCGGCGCCGGCGGACGATCGCTCGCGCGATCGGCGTGGCATAGCGCTCCTCGCCGTACCGTCGGAAGATCGAGACGAGCTCACGCTCGTCCCACGTGTTCACGATCGTTGCTGCGGTCGGCTCGGACGACGGGTCCATCCGCATGTCGAGCGGCGCGTCGGTCGCGTACGAGAAGCCGCGCTCGGGCCGGTCGATCTGCATGGACGAGATCCCGAGGTCGAGCAGGATCGCGTCGGCCTTGACGTCGTTCGCCGCGAGCTGGGCGAGGACGACGGCGAAGTCGCCGCGGAGGAACCTGACGTCCACCCCGGCTCGGGCACGGAACCGGTCGAAGAACGATTTCGCGGTCGGGTCGCGGTCGATCGCGACGAGCTTGCCCTGCCCCGCGAGATCCTCGGCAAGCAGGCGCGCGTGCCCGCCGGCGCCGAACGTGGCGTCGACGACCGTCTCGCCCGGACGCACGGCGAGCAGCTCGCGGACGCGGTCCGCGAGAACGGGGACGTGGTCAGCTTCCGTGTGCGGCAAGACGTTCGGCAGCATGCTCGACGCTCCCTTCGACGGCGGTCAGATGCTTCTCCCACGCGTTTGGGTTCCAGAGCTCCAGGTGGTCGTAGTTCCCCGCGACCACGACCTCGCGCTCGAGCCCCGCGTGCCGGACGAGCGGCGACGGGACGAGCACGCGACCGGACCGGTCGACGTCCACCGCGTCCGCTCCCGAGAAGAAGAAGCGGCGAAGCTCCCTCGCCTCGCGCGACAACGGGTCGAGCACGGACATGCGGGCCTCGACGGTCACCTTCCACGTCTCCCGTGGGTACACCGCGACGTTCCCGTCGATCCCGCGGGCGAGGACGACACCGTCGCCGAGCGCCTCGCGAAAGCGCGCCGGCAACGTGAGCCGGCTCTTCTCGTCGATCGTGTGCTGGTAGGTGCCGATGAACATCGCCCTGGGCCGTGGCCGATCGCAATCGTGATCCCCACGTTGCCCCACTTTATGCCACTGGGCCCCACTTGGCAAGTGCAGTCTGCCCACGCCGCGACGCGACCCGTACACGCGTTCGGTCGCTGCCCCGGACGCCCGTCAGCGGACGGCGACATGCCGGGGCGCGACGCCCCTGCCCGTCAGCGCGCCCGCGCCGCAGCGCGCGGCGAACGCGATCGCATCGTCCCCTGCGAGACCGACGCCGAGGGCGTACGTGAGGCCGGCGGCGAAGCTGTCCCCGGCCCCGTACGTGTCGATCACCTCGCCAGGCGGTGTCGCGGCCGAGAAAGGCCCACCGGGCCGGGCCCAGCCGCCGAGCGCCCCGGACGTCGTCACCACGAGCCGCGGCGCCGGCTCGAGGTCGCCGCCGTAGTGCTCCGCCCGGTCCTCCCCGCTCCCGACGAGCGCGTCGAGCTCGACCCCACCGCGACGCAGGACGTCGAGCTCCCTCGGCGTCGCGGAGAGCACGCGAGCTCGCCGTGCGTGCACCAGCGCGTCGACGTCACCGGCGACGAAGAACACGGCGTCCATCGTCGCGAGCTCGTGCCACGGAAGCCGCTCGTCGTGCCCACGGGGCGAGAGCTTGGGCCCGATCGTCGTGATCGTCCGCTCGCCGGCGTCATCGATGTAGGTGAACGCCCACCGCTGCGGCCGCTCGTCCAGCGCCGCATGGACAACGACGCCGCGACCCTCGAGCTCGGTGCGCGCACGGCCTCCGAGCTCGTCGTCGCCGAGCACCGTGAACAGCCATGCCTCGTCGGCGAGGAGGGCGAGCTGCACAGCCGCCACAGCCCCTGCGCCACCCGCCTGCTCCCACTCCTCGAACGAATGAGCGATCTCGCCGGGGCTCGGCACGTGATCGACGCGCGCGAAGCGGATCCACTCGACGTGCCCGACCACGGCGGCGCGCATTCCCGGAGTCTGCATCAGGCACGATCCGCATTGCGGATCGTGCCCGGCAACGGTCTCCCGCTAGACGGCCATGCGGCTCACGGTCGGTAGCGGCTGGTGACGAGACCCCCTTCGAGCCGGCGTCGGTGAGCGCGACCGTTCCGCGGGCGACGGCGTAGATGTGGCCGGGCCGCCGTTGTCCTTTCGGCCGACGTCGGCGAACGCGTGCCACCTCTCCTTCGTCACGTAGTGCTCGGTCGTCCACGCGTTCGGTGCAGCCGCGTCCAGCCTCACGGGCCTTCCCTGAACCAGGCCGGCTTCAGGGGTCGCCCTGACGACGACCCGTTCGAGGGCAGCGACCTCACAGAACGCGCGTGTCGTGCGTTTGCCTGGATGATGGATGCCGTGGTGACGATCCCGCCGTTCGAGGTCTTCTACGCCGATCACGCCGGCGAGGTGCTGAGCCTCCTCCGCCGACGGGTCGGACGGGACCGTGCGGACGACGCGTTCCAGGAGACGTTCCTACGGGCGCTTCGCGCCTACGACCGGCTCGAGCACGGCGAGCACCTGCGAGCCTGGGTCCTGACGATCGCGACGCGGGTCGCGATCGACACGCACCGCCGGGCAGGCGACCCGATCGACGAGCTGCCTGAGCTCCCGGATACGGACGGCCGCCCCGCATACGAGGAGCTCGCCTTCCTCACCGACGCGCTGCCCCCGAAAGAGCGGGCGGCGGTGGTCCTTCGCTACGGCTACGACCTCGACTACGAGCAGATCGCCGCCGCGCTCGACTCGTCCCCGGACGCCGCTCGCCAGGCGACGTCCTCGGGCGTGCGGCGCCTGCGAAGGAGGATCGCATGACCGTTCCCGCCGACCTCGACCGCCGATTCCGCGACGCCGCGGTGCAGGCCCAGCTCCTCGACGCAGGCTACGACATCGTCGAGAGCCCGATCGGCCCGTTGCTCGTCGCCGCCACCGACCGCGGCCTACTGCGGGTCTCCTTCGACGGGGGAGGTGACCCCGATGCAGCGCTCGAGCACATCGCCCGCGTCGCCGGCCCTCGCGTCCTCCGCGCTCCGCGTGCGGTCGACACGGCTCGGGCCGAGCTCGATGAGTACTTCACCGGACGTCGGCGCGCGTTCGACCTGGCCGTCGACCTCCGTGGGCAGCCGGGCTTCGCCGTGTCCGTCCTCGCCGAGCTCGCGATGGTCCCCTACGGGCACACGCAGACGTACGGCGAGCTGGCGACCCGCGTCGGGAACCCGAAGGCCGCGCGCGCCGTCGGCATGGTGATGAACCGCAACCCGCTCCCGATCGTTCTCCCCTGCCATCGCATCGTCGGCGCCTCGGGCAGCCTCGTCGGCTACGGCGGCGGGCTCGAGCGAAAGGAGCAGCTGCTGCGCCTGGAGGGCGCGATGCTGTGACCCTTCGCGGGTGGGATCCGCAGTGGCGGATCCCACCCGCGGCCTCTCCCGCCTTCGGCGGGCAACATCCCCCTGAAGCGGCCTGCTTCGCCGCCGGACGCTCGAACGCGCCGCCCAGCACGCCCCGGCAACGAAGCGCCATTCTGAAACGAGTTCCGAGGCGCGATCCCAACGAAGGCGCCAGGGATGGTAGATTCGCGACCCGTCTCGGAAGGGAGCGAACCATGTCGTCGATGCAGGCCTACGCAAGCCGCACGGGCTGGATCATGCTGGCCGCCGTCGTGCTGTTCTCGGTCGCCGTGTTCAGGCTCATCTCGGGCATCAGCTATCTGGCGAACAGCCACAAGATCAACGACTACACCGCCGGGTTCTTCGGGGACAACATGTGGGCCTGGGGGCTCTGGGACCTCGTGATCGCCGCGCTTGCGATCTGGGCGGCGTTCTCGCTGCTCGGCGGCGGTGAGTTCGGCCGCGTCATCGCCTACATCTGGGCGATCCTCGTGATCGTGAACAGCTTCCTGATCATCGGCATCGCCCCCTGGTTCGGCGCGGCGATGCTCACGCTCGCGCTGCTCGTGATCTACGGCCTCGCGTCGACGCCGCTGAGGACGTCCGAGACCTAGCCGATGAGGCTGCGCCAGTGAGGCGGCCCCGACGCATCTTTTGTGGGGCCGCCTCGTGTTCGACTTGGCCTTCTTCGCCGCCTTGGTGGGTTGCACGCTGTGCCGGGAACACCCCCAAGGACACCGTTCTTCCTTTGCGGTTACGGCAGCAGGCGATAGCCGACCCCCCAGTCGTTCACGACGACGCCTGGGGCGCCCGCGGCCTCGAGCTTCCGGCGCAGGCGCGACGCGTGCGAATCGAGAGTGCGGGTGCGGATCCCGTTCCCGCGGATGCCCCACACGTCGCGGAGGAGCTCGCTCTTGGTGAACACGCGACGCGGATCGCTCGCGAGCTTGCCGGCCAGCTCGAACTCGCGGCCGGCCAGCCGCACGACCGTCTCTCCGACGCGAACCTGACGCGAGCGGTGATCGACGACGATCGGACCCGCCTCGAGGACCTCCGCCTGTCCCAGCGACGCACGGCGCAGCAGCGCGCGTACGCGTGCCCGGAGCTCGAGGTAGACGTCCCGCGGCACGACGTCGTCGGCACCGCTTTCGAGGGCCCGCACCCGGACGGTCGAGTCGGCGTCGGGATCGGTCAGGAGGATCACTGGAATGTTCCGGTCCCAGGTCCGGCCGGGCTCCCCCGCGCGGATCTTGCGGCACAGCTCGGCGTCGCCGGCGATCACGACGTTCGGCATGAGCCGCTCCGCGAGGTCGAGCGCGCGCGCGGTCCACGCGGCGCCGAACACCGTGAACCCGTCGTCGCGCAACTGCTGCTCGATGGACTCCCTCGAGCCCGGCTCGCGCTCTGCGAGGAGGACGGCGTTCGCGCTCACCCGCGCGACGCTAGAGCGATTCGCCTACCGTCGCCAGATGTCCATTGGGCCAGCTGTGTGACGATTCGCCCACAGCCGTCCGGGAAGGCCGGGTATGGAATCGCTCAACCTCACCGCGAACGGAATCGCGTTCCACGCGCTGGCCGACGGGCCGTCCGACGGCCCGCTCGTGCTCTGCCTGCACGGCTTCCCCGAGCTCGGTCGCTCGTGGCGGCACCAGCTTCCCGCCCTTGCCGCCGCCGGATATCGGGCGGTCGCCCCTGATCTCCGCGGCTACGGCGGGACGGAGCTCCAGGGGCCGTACGACCTGCGGACCCTCGTCGGCGACGTCGGGGGCCTGGTCGAGTCGCTCGGGAGCGGACGGGCGATCGTCGTCGGCCACGACTGGGGCGGCGTGGTCGCGTGGAGCGTCGCCGCCCTTCGGCCCTCACTCGTCGAGAAGCTCGTGGTGCTGAACTGCCCGCCGCCGTACGATCTCGCCCGCGCGATGCTGCGCTCGCCGGCTCAGCTCCGTCGATCGTGGTACATCCTCTTCTTCCAGCTGCCGCGGCTTCCGGAGCGACGCATGGCCGAAAACTGCGCCGAGGTCGTCGCACGCGCGCTCGTCGGAGGCTCGCATCGACGAGACGCCTGGTCGGCCGACGAGCTGGCTGCCTACCGTGTCGCATTCGCCCGCCCGGGTCGCGCCAAGGCCGCGATCGACTGGTATCGCGCCTCTTTCCGCCGCTCGCTCCGTCCGGGCCGGCGACGAGGGCTGCCACCCGTCCAGGCCCCCACGCTCGTCCTCTGGGGCGCCGAGGACCGCTTCCTCGGGCGCGGGCTCGCCGACCCCGATCGCCTGCGCCGCTCGCTCGTCGACGGCAACGAGCCGACGGTGGTGCTGATCGACGACGCAGGGCACTTCGTCCAGAACGAGGCGCCCGACCGCGTGAACGAGGAGCTGCTCCGCTGGCTGGGACCGGCGGCCTGACCGGCGCGCCGTCCGGCCGACCCGCCGCGTCAAAGACGGCCGCTGCGAAAAACGCCCCAGAGGAGCCAGACGCCGAACGCGCCCGACAGGACGAAGCCGACGACCGACAGCAGGTGGAGGCCGATCACGTGCGGCCCGTTCTTCGCGAGCACGCCGATGAGGGAGGAGCCGACGAGGCCACCGAGGATCACGAGCGCGACGGCGATCCGGTTCACGGCGACGTCGATGTGGTGCGCGAGGTCGTCGACTCCGGGGTTCGAGATCTTCACCGAGAGCTCACCGTCCGCGAGCTCCGCGAGGACGGCATGGAACTGGCGGGGCATGTCGAGGGCGATCTCGCCGAGCTCCTCGGCCTCGCGGCGGGTGCGCAACGCGATCCGTCGCGGGGAGAGCCGCTCGGCGACGAGCCTGCGCGCGTAGGGCTTCGCGACCTCGAAGACGTTGAAGTCCGGGTAGACCTCGACCGCGACGGAGCCGAGCGTCGCGATCGTCTTGTCGAGGATCACGAACCGCGTCGGCAGCCGCAGGTTCATCGAGTAGATCAGGTCGAGGCCCGCCCGGATCGCCTCGATCGGGTCGATCTCGGAGAGCCGCGCGCCGTAGTAGCGGTAGTAGAGCTCCTCGAGCCGCGAGCGAAGCTCGTCCTCGCGCTCGCGCGGGTAGCGAACGCCCAGGTCGGCGAGCCGCCGCGGCAGCGCAGCAACGTTCTCTGTGGCGGCATCGACGAACAGCCGGGTCAGGCGCGACATGTCCGCGTCGGTGAGCCGGCCGGCGAGGCCGAAGTCGACGAGCCCGAGGCGGCCGTCGTCGAGGTGGAGGATGTTCGCCGGATGCGGGTCGCCGTGGAAGAACGCGTGCCGGAAGATCATGGTCATCCAAGCATCGGTGAGGCGGTAGGCGAGGTCGCGCCGGTCCTCGTCGTCCCACGTCGAGAGGTCGAGGTCGCGGATGTGCCTTCCCTCGAGGCGCTCCAGCGTGAGGAGGCGTGACGTCGTGTAGCGCCACCAGACGCGCGGCACCGCAACGCCCTCGTTCCCCGCGAAGTTCCGACGGAACGTCTCGGCGTTCCGCGCCTCCTGCTGGTAGTCGAGCTCCTGGCGGATCGAGCGGCCGAACTCGTCGACGAGCTCGCCCGTGTCGAGGAAGTCGAGCTGCCGCACGCGCTCCCGAACGAGCTTGGCGACGGAGGCCATCAGCCTGAGATCGGATTCGATCTGACGCGGTGCCGATGGCCGCTGCACCTTGACGACCACGTCCTCGCCGTTCGGGAGCGTCGCGCGGTGCACCTGGCCGATCGAGGCCGCCGCGATCGGCTGCGGGTCGAACGAGAGGAACGCGCGAGCGACGTCGAGGCCGAGCTCCTCCGCGACGACCCGCTCGACGTCCTCCATCGCGAACGGCGTGACGTCGTCCTGGAGCTTCTGCAGCTCGACGATGATGTCGGGCGGGACGACGTCGGGCCGGGTCGAGAGCAGCTGCCCGAACTTCACGAAGGTCGGCCCGAGCTCGTCGAGCATCTCGCGCAGGCGGCGGCCCCGGTCGCCGTCCACGGCGCCGTTCGTCGCGCGCCGTCGGTCGAAGAGGTAGCCGAACCCGTGCCGCGTCGCGACGCGGCCGATCTCCGTGGCCCGTGCGATGCTCCTCTGCGACCCGGAGGCCATCAACGGCCGGTTGAGCCGCCGTCCTCGAGCAGGCGCAGCCGGTGCTCGAGCTGGGCGACCCGGAGCTCGAGGTCCTCGAGCTCCTCGCGGCGAGCGAGGCCCGCCTTCTCGAGCGACCGGTCGACCATCTCGTCGCGCCGGTCGCCCAGGCGCTCGGCTTCGGCCCGCCAGGCGGCGAAGGTGTCGCGCACGGCGCCCCGCACCGCATCGCGGTCGAGCCCCATCCGCCGGGCGAGGTCGTCGGCGAGCTGGTCCGCGACCTCGGCGCCCAGGCTGGCGATCCCGACACCCGCGAGCAGGAGCTCCGAGACGGGACGCGGGCCTTCGGTGCGCGGGGCGCTCACGCCCCCATACTAGGCAGCGGCCGGCCGGCGGGCCGTCAGCGCGCGCGGCCGTGCGGCCGCCCGCTGCGGCGTTGCCTCCTCCGCTCCCGCTTCGAGCCGCCGGACGCGACGGCGGGCACACCCGCGGCGGCGGGGGCCGGGGCGGGCGCCGCCGGCATGGGCGACTCAGGCTCCGGCGCGGGATCGGCGCCCGAGAGGAGGCCCCCGACGGACTCCACGCCTGCGGGAAGCGGGTCGCCTTCGCGGTCTTTGCGTCGGGCCCACTCG
>Ga0207661_10004010_pt1 | contig 10293 bp, 5 predicted proteins | sample KBSC713LmetaG_FD_184337 | JGI IMG/M metagenome (GOLD analysis project Ga0207661, IMG submission 184337) | Corn rhizosphere microbial communities from Kellogg Biological Station, Michigan, USA - KBS C7.1-3L metaG (SPAdes) (version 2) | ecosystem: Host-associated > Plants > Roots > Rhizosphere ... | reverse complement strand
GCCCGATTCCTGCACCGCGAGCGCGATCCCGAAGTCCGCCAGCATGGCCTCGCCTTCCTGGAGGAGGATGTTCTCCGGCTTGATGTCGCGATGCACGACACCCTTGCGATGTGCGTAGTCGAGCGCGCTGCCGACCTGTTTCGTGATGGCGAGCGCCTGCTCGAGGCTCAGCTGCTGCTCGCGATTCAGCAGGTCGCGCAGCGACTCGCCGCGCACGTACGGCAGCACGTAGTAGAGCAGCCCGCCCGCGCTCCCGGAATCGATGAGCGTCAGGATGTGCGGGTGGTCGAGCCTTGCCGTGATCTTCACCTCGGCCAGGAACCGCTCGTTGCCTAACACGGCACCGAGCTCGGGGCGAAGGACCTTGAGCGCGACCTCGCGACCGAGCTTGAGGTCGTGCGCGAGGTAGACAGTCGCCATGCCACCTGCGCCGAGCTGGCGCTCGATGCGGTACCGGTCGGTGAGAATCGCTTCGAGGTCGGGGGACGACGGCGTGCCGGACATTGGGAAGCCTGTGTGAGGGCCGGGTTGCTTTCAGACGGGGGGTGACGAGGGCGAGAACAGGTACAACCGCGATTAGGAACCCTGATTCGACGTTTCGATCATCGAGACACGCCTCGCCAAACAGCGAATACCACGACCAGCACGAGCGCGACGGCGAGCACCACGCCGATCATCAGCAACAATCGCTCGGTGTGCGGTCGCGGTCCGGTCGTTGGCGCACTGGTTGTCGGCGGATTCACCGACGGTGGACTCACCGCCGGAAGCGCTGCGGCCGAGACGGGCGTGGATTCGGACGATCCCAGCGCATCGCCGAATTGCGACACGAGACCGAAACGGTCTCCGGGATTTTTCGCCAGCGCGCGCTCGAGCGCCGCGGACACCGACGCGGGTACCGTTGGCCGGAGATTGGCAACGGGCCTCGGCGGCGTGACCATGTGCTGCTTGATGATCGACGGGGCCGTGGGGCCCGTGAAGGGCGGCTGTCCGGAAAGCATCTCGTACAGCACGCACCCTAACGAGTAGAGGTCGGTTCGGCCGTCGACTTCGCGCTCACCGGCAGCCTGCTCAGGGCTCATGTAGGCCGGTGTGCCAAGGCTGATGCCTGCGCCCGTCAGCGACTCGGTCCCGGCCTCGCGGACCGCCCTCGCGATGCCGAAGTCCGTCACGACCGCATGCCCGCTCTCGAGCAGGATGTTCTCCGGCTTGATGTCGCGGTGCACGATGCCGCGCGCATGGGCATAGCTCAACGCGCCAGCCACCTCGCGCGCGATGCGAATGGCGTCGTCGAGCGGCAGCTGCCCCTCGCGCTTGAGCCGCTCGCGCAGCGATTCGCCTTCGACGAACGGCATGACGTAGTAGAGGGCCCCACGCACCTCGCCCGAATCGTAGAGCGGCAGGATGTGGGGGTGGCGCAGGTTCGCGGTCGTCTCGATCTCTCGAAGAAATCGCTCGGCGCCTAACGAAGCGCTCAGTTCCGGCTTGACGATCTTGACGGCGACCTGCCGCTTATGCTTGACATCCCGGCCGAGGAAGACCGTGGCCATCCCACCACTGCCGAGCTCCCGCTCGATGGTGTAACGGGCCGCCAGGGACCGCACCGAGTTGATCACGTCGCTCATCGCGGCCTGCTCGCGTTCGTGGGCAGTCCCATCGGCTGAATCAACTCGCCAACCCGTGGGTCTTGTTGCAGTGCATCAAACCTGGGTACGCGCGCGATCCCCCGTCTGGTCATGCGCTGAACTCCGCCACACGCCGCGCTGACTTCGCGAGCACCCGGTCGAACTCCGGTGTCCCACGCAGCGGTTCGAGGAACGGGCAGTGGATGGCGAAGAACTCGTACGGATAGAAGCTCTTGTCCACCGCCATCTCGAACAGCTCCATACCTCGCGCCGTGTCGCCCGCCATCGCGAACGACTCGGCCAGGTGGAACAGGTGGTGGCCATCCAGCACCCGTATGTCTACCGGCGTGATCAAGGCCAGCGCGTCGTTCGGCCGCCCCTCGGCCGCCGCGACGAGTGCCCGCATCTGTGCCGTGTACGGCAGCTGCGGCGCGTGCTCGTTGAGCCAATCGGCCTGCCGTGCTGCATCCGCCGTGCGACCGACGAGCAAATAGTGATATGCGAGCGTCCAGCGGTGGATGAAGCTCTCCGGCTCCAGCTCGAGCGATCGCTCCTGCGACTCCAGCCCTTCCATTGGCCGCCCCACGAACCACGTCGTGACGCCGGCCAGCATTCCGGCGAGCGGCGAGTGCGGGTCGGTACCGACCACGCGCTGGCTCAGGCGGTACGCCTCGTCGGGCTGACCGGCGGCTATGAGCGAGATTCCGAGGAAGAAGTGCACGTCGGCATCGGTGGGGTCCAGCTCCATCGCCGCTTTGAGCGATCGGACGCCTTCGCGTAGAGTGCCGCGCTCGTAGCCGATGAAGCCGAGCAGCGCGTGACCGTACGCGCGGTCCGGCGCCAGCGAGATCAGCGCGCGCGCCTCCGCCTCGGCGTCGTCGAGAAGCCGTGCTCCGCCGGTCATACCGCTGCGTACGCGGATGATGAGCGACAGGGCGCGGAGTGCGCGAAGCGCGGGCACCTCGCCCTCGATCGCGATTGCCCGTTCGAGGAACGGCATGGCCCGATCCACGTTGTAGTGGCGGAGCTCCTGGCGGGCCTGGAGGAAGAGCTCGAACGCCCGGGGATCGGTGATGGGGCGGTCGCTCAGGCGTGTGTTCTCTTCGGGCGACAGGGTGACCTGAAGCGCGTCCACGATCGCGCGCGACACGCGCTCCTGCAAGTCGAACACGTCGTCCATCGTCCCGCTGTACTTCTCGGCCCAGAGCTGGGCGTCGGTTTGCGCATCGATGAGCTGCGCGGCTATTCGCAGCGCGTTGCCGGCGCGCCTGACGCTGCCGGTGAGCACGTAGCGAACACCGAGCTCGCGTCCGATCTCGCGGGCACTCTTGGTGCTCCCTTTGTGCTGCATCGACGACGTCCGCGAGATCACGCGCAGCGCACGGACGCGGGACAGGTCGGTGATGAGCTCCTCGGTCAGGCCGTCGCTGAAGAACTCGTTGTCGGCGTCGGCGCTCATGTTCGTGAACGGCAGGACGGCGATCGACTTCTCGGCGGGCACCCGGGTTCGGCCCGGCGTGGCGACGCGGGGGCTGGACGTTGTTGCCGTTCGGAGGTCCGAGACGACCTGCGCCCCGGTCGCGTAGCGGGCGCCGGGCTCCTTCTCCAACAGTCGCGCGACCAGGTCGCTGACGTCCGCGGGAACGTCGCCGCGAGTGTCGGCCACCGCGGGCGGCGAGTAGATGAACCGGCGGCAATCGTCGCCTGGGCGGACGCGCCCGTGAACGCGGCCTCGCCCGTGAGCATCTCGTACAGCACGCACCCTAACGCGAAGAGGTCGCTACGGCCGTCGAGCTCGTCGCCCGTCGCCTGCTCGGGGCTCATGTACGCCGGCGTTCCGACTGTGACGCCAATCTGCGTGAACGTCGAGGTCTCACTCGCGGCGGCCACGATCGCTTTGCCGATGCCGAAGTCCGCCACGACCGCGTGCCCCTCGTGCAGCAGAATGTTCTCGGGCTTGATGTCGCGGTGGACGACGTCGTGGCGGTGCGCGTAGTCGAGCGCGTCCGCGACCTCGGCGGCGATGCGCACAGCGTCGTCGACGGGGAGGGTGTGGTCAACCGTCAGCCGGTCGCGCAGCGTATGGCCCTGCATCACGGGCATGACGAAATACAGGAATCCGTCGCATTCGCCGGAGTCGTAGAGCGGGAGGATGTGCGGGTGGTTGAGCTTCGCCGCCATCCGGATTTCCCGTACGAACCGCTGCCGACCTAACGACTCAGCCAGTTCGGGGCTGAGTACCTTGACGGCGACATCCCGCTCGTGCCTAACGTCGCGCGCGAGGTACACGGTTGCCATGCCACCCCGCCCGAGCTCGCGCTCGATCCGGTAGCGGTCGGCGAGGGTGGTCGTCAGGCGCTCGGAGGGCTCGATCATGGTACGGCCCTCGCCTTCAGTTCCTCGAACCAATTCAGGACAACGTGTATCTCTCGAGGCGACGCGTCGGGATTTCGGGCGGGGTACAGAAACCGCCTGCCGTCGGCCGATACCGCGAACCCGTAGTCGAGCGTTGCCAGATCCGGTCTGGCGAACAGCGGGCGCGGCACCGTCCAGTCGAATCCGGTCCGAGTCGACACCGACGTCGCCATCACCGTGTCGCTCTTCAGGAAGAACAGCTCCCCGCTTCGCGCCGACCACTGCGGGAGCCGGCCGCCCGTCGTCGAGATTTGTTGCTTCCCGCTGAGCGCCGGAAAGGAAATGGCGTACACTTCCTCGCGTCCGGTCTCTTCCGTCGTGTAGGCCAGCCACCGACCGTCGGGCGAGAACTGCGCGTTCGTTCTTCCCCTGCTCACCGTGTCCACGCGCTGGCTCTCCAAGTCCAGGACGCGCAAGCCGCCGTCGTCAATCGCCAGCGCCGATCCGTCGGGCGACCAGTCGAGGGGAATGGCCGATCGTCCTTTGCCGGCCGCGTAGGTCTGCTCGACCGCACCTTGGCCGTCCGCGGACCGCGTCACAATGCGGGTGTCGTTGGCCGCTACAATGAGCCGGTACGTCACACGCCGCCCGTCACGGGACCACGTCGGATTGTCCTCGGTCTTCGTATCGAACGTCAGGCGACGCTGCTCCCCCGTCGCCACATCGAACCGCGCGATATCCGCACTCGGCGACGCCACATAGGTCACGGCGTAGCGTTCGTCGGGTGACAGGCGGATGCCCTCTACGGTGACCGGTTCGCCGACATGACCGATGACCTTCCCCTGTCGGTCCACCCACGTCAGCTGATGCAGCCGCCAGCTCGATCCGCGGATGTACGCGAACGTACCGGCATCGGAGATGGCAAAGGAGCCGGCGCCACCCCAGTAGCCGGTCTGAACGCCTTCCGCGACCGTGAAGGCAGGTCCCGTTAGGCGCCGCCGTCGGAGGTCGAACGGGACCGCCTCCATCGTCCCGTCGGCTCGGATGTAGACCACGTGACCCGTCGGGACGTATCGGCCGTCGGTGCCGCCGCTCACGACGGTGGTTCGCTCCCCGCTCGTCAGGTCCTCGAGCACGATCCGCGCGTCGTGCCACATCATGCTCGGCCCCATGATCGTGTAGAGCACCGACCGGCCACCTTCGAGCAGCTGCGGCCACATGTGCGCGGCCACGGCGCCTCCCGAATCCAGCTTCGTGATGACGGTCCACGTTGTGTCGCCGGCTCGTCGGCGGGAGAGACCGGGCAGCGACCATCCCCCCGTGACAATATCCTCCCCGATTGGACGAGCGGACACGTTCGCGACCGGTCCGCCGGAGAGTGACACTATCCGCCAGTCACGCCCGAAGCGGCCGGAATTGCCGACCAGCATGGATTGTCCGTCCTTCAGGAACTGCGCGCAACACCCCATCGCGAAGGCGCCGAGCGGCTCGGGTCCGTCGCGCTCGAGCCGTCGCCGGTACAGGATGCCGTCCTGGAAGTAGGCGAGGGAGCGGCCATCGGGCGCGATCGACAACATCGGGACAATACCCGCGACGTCGAGGCCGCCCGGGACCGGAATCGTGAAGTGCGTGACGGGCGCCGGCGCATCTGCCCTGTTTGTGTGCAGTCCCCAGCCGATGGCGCCGCCTCCCACGAGGAGTCCAAGCGCCACGGCCCATCGCGCGGCAGGCGTGGTGAGCGCCGTCCCCCGCTGCGCCACGGCTGGCCGGGCTCGATGCATGGTGACATGGGGGTCTCTCAGCGCTTCCGCGAACTTCGCGGCGCTCTCGAATCGGTCCGCGGGGAGCTTTTCGAGGCCCTGCGCTACGGCGGCCGCGATGTGCGCCGGTACCGCCTTGCGCCGCCGGGTCAGCGGCTGCACCTCCTCGGTGACGATCTTCATGATGATCTGCTGGGCGGAGCCGCCGCTGTGCGGCGGCTCGCCGGCGAGCATCTCGTAGAGCACGCTGGCGAGCGAGTAGATGTCCGACCGCGCCGTGATCGTTTCCGCGGTGGCCTGCTCGGGGCTCATGTAGTGGGGTGTGCCTAACGATAGTCCGCTCTCGGTGATCCGTCCGTCGGCGGCGGCGCTCACCGCCAGCGCGATCCCGAAGTCCGCGACCACCGGGCGGCCCTCGTGCAGCAGGATGTTCTCGGGCTTGATGTCGCGATGCACCACCCCGCGGCGATGGGCATAGTCCAGCGCGTCCGCAACGTCGATCGCGATCTTGATCCCGTCATCTATGCCGAGTTGCGTCTCGCGGTCGAGCTTCGCCCTGAGGGTCTCGCCGTCGATGAACGGCATGACGTAATAGAGAAACCCATCGACGCTCCCGGAATCGAACAGCGGGAGGATGTGCGGATGCTGGAGTGAGGCCGTGGTCTTGATCTCGACCACGAAGCGCTCGGCACCCAACACGGCGGCCAGCTCGGGCTTCAGAACCTTGAGCGCGACCTCCCGGTCGTGCCTAACGTCGCGGGCGGGGTAGACAGTCGCCATGCCGCCTTGGCCGAGCTCACGCTCGATCTGGTAGCGGTCGGCAAGTGCGGTAACGAGACGAGGCATGATCATCGGGCGGCCGTCCGCTGACGCAACTCCGTCAGGAAATTCTCCACCAACACCAGCGAGACCGGCATCGCCCCTGTCGCCGTACCAACGCGCAGCATCAGGAAGCGCTGTCCGTCCGGCGTCACGTCGTAGGCCTGTCCCCAGGGGGAGAGGAAGTAGCCGCTGGCGGAGAACAATCGCTCCTTGGACGCGATCCCGAAACTCGGACTGGTCGTCACGTGGGCCGATTGCATCTGGTTCGCAGCATCGAGGTAGAAGAGCTCGTTGCCTTGTGCACTCCAATGCGGCGACGATCCACCGTCGGTGGAAACCTGCCATTTCGCCGACTGGGCATCGGGAAACGGCCTAACGAATACCTCGAAGCGGCCCGTCTCGTCCGACGCATACGCCAACCACTTGCCGTCGGGAGACAAGGACGGGCTGCGCTCGCGGAACGAGGTCGCCACCACCGACTTCGGAACGCTGTCCACGCCGCGCTTCATCGCGAGGATGTCGCAACAGACGTCGTCGGCCGAGCGCAGCACCAGCCACTGACCGTCCCGAGACTCGAACCCTTCACCCAACCCGCGCGGATCCGACGCGACCTTCTGGGCCGGAGCACTGCCGTCGGCGCGCTGGCGATAGAGCGCGAGCGAGCCGCTTCGGTTGGAGATGAAGAAGACATCCCGGCCATCGCGCGACCAGCTCGGCCGTAGGTTGTTGGTCCCCTCGTACGTGAGACGCGAGAGCGGCCCGCCGTTGAGCCGCTTGATCCAGATATCGGGCACGCTGGTGTTGGACTTGACGTTGATGAACTCGACCGCCACCTGCGATCCGTCCGGAGAGAGCGCCACGGAATACGCCAAACCGTCGGGCCACTGCGCGTCCATGGTCGTGGCCACGCCGGCGCGCGTGAGCCACGTGGGCTCGGCGATCGTGGACTGGTAGTCGGTCGTGTAGAGCAGCGATCCCGTCGAGGAAAGCGCGAGGTCGACGACGCCGAAAGCGCCGATGCCGATCCCTCGCCAGAGCGGCACGGGCGATCCGATCATCTCGAGCCGGTCGGGGTCGAAACGGGACGCCATGAGCGACCCATCCGCCGTGACGAAGAGCAGATACCCGGGAGGGGAGTAGCGTGCCACCAATGCCTGGACGAGCGACTTTGTCTTTCTGGTGCGGAGGTCGGTGACCATGATGCGGAAGTCACCGATGTTGTCGCCGATGTGCCTAACGCGAAACAGCATCCCGGCGCCTCCCGGTAGGATCTCGGGCCAGGCAGCCCCTACCTCTCGCTGCAGCGTGTCGAGCCGGTACACCACTTCCCGGCCCGTGCCATCCGGCCTGACGCGCGACAGCGTCGTGAGTCCGTCGAAGTAGATGAAGCCGTCTTCGCTCCACACCGCTCCACCGCCAGACACGGCATCCCCGCCAACCACTCGCGTCGAGCCGCCGCCGGCTGGAGCGACCAGTCGTAGCTCGAACGGGTTCACGGTGAGGTATCCAATGCGAGTTCCGTCCGGTGACAGGAACGGACTCGACGCCCCTTCGGTGCCCGGGATCGGCACGGGCTCGAGGGCGTCGAGCGACCGACGCCACAGCTGCGTTCCGCCGTTGCCGGGTCCCACGTAGAGGAACGATCGCCCATCGACCGCCCAGGCGAGTCGCGTCCCGCCCGGCGCGGTCAGCCCCTTTGACGGGGGAAGCGCGAGGCTGATACGGGAAACCGGTGCTGGCGCCGCCTGCTGACGGCCCTTCACGGCCATGGCGATCGAGGCGATCGTGACGACGCCGAGGCCGGCAATGATCGCTGCGGCGTAACGATGCCAGCCCTGCGGCGACGCGGTGCCGGCGGCAGTCGTCATCCCGGCCGTCGTGAACGCCGGATTGCCTAACGCGTCGGCGAAGCCCTTCGCGGTTTCGAAGCGGTCGGCGGGCAGCTTCTCCAGCGCGACGGCCAGCGCCGCCGACACGTTCGGTGGTACGGCTTTCCGGTACCGCGTCACCGGTTCCACCGGCTCGGCGATGATCTTCATGATGATCTGCTGCGCCGACCCGCCGAGGTGCGGGGGCTGGCCGGCGAGCATCTCGTAGAGTACCGACGCCAGCGAGTAGATGTCGGACCGCGCCGACAGGTCCTTGTCCGCGGTGGCCTGCTCTGGCGACATGTAGTGCGGCGTGCCTAACGACAACCCGGTTTCGGTCATGCGCCCACCGGCGGCGGCACTCACGGCGAGCGCGATCCCGAAGTCCGCCACCACCGGCCGCCCGTCGTGCAGCAGAATGTTCTCGGGCTTGATGTCGCGATGGATGACGCCGTGCCGGTGTGCGTAGTCGAGCGCATCGGCCACGTCGCGTGTGATGCGCACGGCCTCGTCCACGCCGAGCTGCGTCTCCCGATCGAGCCGGGCGCGCAGCGTCTCGCCGTCGATGAACGGCATGACGTAGTACAGGAATCCATCCGCTTCCCCCGAGTCGAACAGTGGCAGGATGTGCGGATGCTGCAGCGCCGCCGTCGTCTTGATCTCGACCACGAACCGCTCGGCGCCCAGCACGGCGGCGAGCTCCGGCTTCAGAACCTTGACCGCCACCTTGCGATCGTGCTTGAGGTCCTGCGCGAGGTAGACGGTCGCCATGCCGCCCTGACCGAGCTCGCGCTCGATGCGGTAGCGATCCGCGAGCGCCGCAGCGAGTCGGTCCACGGTGGTCGTCATGCGCGCCTAACGGGTCGCCGCCGCGGTGCGGCGGAATTCGTCGAGCCAGTTCATGAGCACGATGATCCGCGCACCCGCCGTCCCCACCGCCTGGGTCAGCACCATGCGGCCCGATCGACGATCGACGTCCCATGCCTCGCCAAGCTGGGGAATCGTCGCGACGACCTCGCTCGAACCGACGGTGAACGGCGGGCCCGGGTTCACGTGCACCGCGTGGATCGTCGCGAGGTCGGTGCCCAGGTAGAAGATCGTCCGACCATCCCCGGACCAGCGCGCGTGCTGACCGCCCTTGGTCGAGATCCGCCACTGGCCGCCCGTGCCTGACGGGAAGGGACGCACGTAGATCTCCGACGTTCCATTCTCGTTCGCCGTGAACGATACGTAATGACCGTCGGGCGAGACGATCGGGTTGTTCACGCCCTCCTGGGACTCGAGGAACATCCGCGGCGTCGCATTCGGCGACCGTGGGTCGGTGATGGCGATGCTGCCGCCCGTGAAGCCCGCGCCGCGCAAGCCTCTGGGAATCGCATTCGACGCGAATACGAACACCGAATCCGCCGGCCACGACCAGCCGTGCTGATCGTTAGGCATGCGCACGATCCGGACGGGTTTCGTGCTCCGGTCCACCGGCTGCACGAAGATGTCCTCGGCGTCCGAGCCTTCGGCTTCCGCCGTGAATGCGAGACGCGTTCCGTCGGGCGACCACACCGGCGAGTGGCCACCTCCCTCCAGCGTGAACCGCGTCAACGTGCCGAGGCCCAGGTCGTAGATCGCGGTGTGTCGATTGGTGCCACGCGCTGCGCCGAACGTCAGTGCGAGCGAACGACCGTCGGGGGAAAACCGTGCATAGCTCGTGATCTTTGGAGCGATCGGCAGCGTGTCGACCTTCCCCCGCGGATCGCGCATGAGCAGGCGGTACTCCGGCTCGACGCCGGACCGGTACACGAGCGTTCCGTTTCGCGCGATCACGAACGGCGCGACATTCCCCGACATTTGGGCGTCGGGCACGACCGGGAT
>Ga0207661_10004005_pt1 | contig 10297 bp, 7 predicted proteins | sample KBSC713LmetaG_FD_184337 | JGI IMG/M metagenome (GOLD analysis project Ga0207661, IMG submission 184337) | Corn rhizosphere microbial communities from Kellogg Biological Station, Michigan, USA - KBS C7.1-3L metaG (SPAdes) (version 2) | ecosystem: Host-associated > Plants > Roots > Rhizosphere ... | reverse complement strand
TCCTCGATCCGGTTCAAGCGCTGCCGCAACGTGTTCGGGTGCACGTACAGCGCCCGCGCCGTCGTGGCGATGCTCCGCCGATCGCGCAGATAACGCTCCAACGTGTCGAGCAGCTGCGTGCGCCGCTCCCGGTCGTAGTCGGCCAGCCGGCGCACCGCGCGGAAGTGCACGTCGTTGGGCGCCTCCTCCAAAGGCATGCGCACGAGATACCGATATGCGCCCAGTCCCGAGTACGCCATCGTGCCGCCCTCGCCCGCCATCAGCGCCTGGGCGATCTGGGCTGCGTCCGCCGCCTCGCGCAGGCTCTCGCTGCTCCCCGCAGCACCCGTGCGTGAGTCGCTCCGGCCCACCGCCACCCGCTCCGAGCGCCCGAGCTCGCCGAGCGCGGCATCGAGCGAGCGGAGCTCCTCCGACGACGACGCGTGCGCCCGCAACAAGGGCATCAGCGCCCGCAGCTGGCGCCGGCCGCTGTCGCACAAAGTGCCCGGTGCAAGGCGCCGGAGATTCGCTTCCACCCGTTCGGCCAGCGCAGGCCAGGGCGAGTCGTCGAGCGGGAGCACCTCCACGAGCACGTGCGGCCGCGAGATGTCCCAGCCGGCCGAGCGCGCCCGCGCCTCGGCCACGTCGGCGGCGCCCTCGGCCAGTGCGCTGAAGAGGTCGCGCACGATGTTCTCCTCGGTGAGCCGCTCGATCAGCTCCGCCTTCTGGAGCGCGAGCGCCACCTGGCCGGCGAGCAGGTGCAGCACCTCGTCGTCGTCGTCGCGGAACGGCCGGTGCGCCACCGCGATCAGCGCGCCGAGTTGCTGATCGCCGGCGTTCAAAGCAACGGCGAGCACGCCCGCCGCGCCGTCCACCGACTGGCGCGCGTTTCGCGGCCCGCGCCGCCCGAGCAGCTCGAGCAGTGCCGCGCCGCCCTCGCGCGGCCACGGCGACGGGTGGTCCGGCGGATCGGCCGCCGCCAGCTCCAGCCGCTCGCGAGTGGGGTCGAGCTGGTAGAGCTGGCAGAGGTCGCAGCCGATCAGCCCCCGCACTCCGGAAGGCACGAGCTGCAGCAGCTCCTCGCGCCCCGGCGCCGCCGCGATCTCCTGCGACAGCCGAGCCAGCGACGTGAGTCCCTCCACGCGCCTGCGCGTCTCCTCATATAGACGCGCGTTCTCGATGGCGCCCGCCACGAGCGACGCGGTGTGCGCCAAAAAGTTCAACACGCCCTCGTCGAACTCGCGCGGCGCCTCGGTGTGAAGCACCACGGTCCCAAGCACGTCGCCCGAGCGCGACGGGATCGGCACCGCCACCATCGACTGGAAGCGCTCCTCTTCGAGCTCGACGAAGTACTTCATGCGCGGGTCGTCCAGCGCGTTGTCGCGGATGAACGCCGGCGCGTTGTGGCGGACCACCCAGCCCGACAGCCCCTCGTCGGCGTTCATCTCGAGCTTGCCGACCAAATGCGCGTACACGCTCGACGCCGCACGCAGCCGCAGGCGGCCGCCCTCGCGCAGGTAGACGAAGCAGGCGTGACACTCCGTGGCTTCGGTCAAAAGGCCGACGATCGAGTCGAGCACCCGGCCGAGGTCCGGCGCAGACGCGATCACCCCGATCACCTTGTAGAGCGTGTCGCTCTCCAGGCGGACGCGGTGGAGCTGCTCCGCGAGCGAGTCGTGAGGGGTATGTGCGGTGCTCACGCCTGACCTGACGATACAGCCGGTCCTACGGCCAAATCCACCAGCGCAAGCGGCCGCCCGATCACCTGCGCGGACACGTTGTACACCGGCACGGCGCCCACCCGGCCGCGCGGCGCGCCCTCGTGCGCGTGCGCGTGGAACACGAGGTCCGGCCGGTGACGATGGATCGGCGTGGCCAGCTGGTCGCTTCCGAGCGCGGGCCACAGATACGGCTCCTCGCCCTCGAGCGTCTCGTACGTGGGCGAATAGTGGAGCAGCGCGATGCGGACCGAGCAGCTCTGCAACGAGGACAGCGCCGCCTCGAGCGCGTCAGCCTCGGTCGCGGCCGCCCGGCGCCACTGCCGGTCGGCCTTCCTGCCCATGCCCCACGCGGCCCGGCCCGCGAAGCCGCCGGGCGCGCCGGTCACGCCCGCGATCCCCACCCGCAAGCCGTCCACCTCCACCACGTGCGCTCCCTGGTCGAGCACCACCACGCCGGCGTCGCGCAGCGCGGCCGCCACCACCTCGCCGTCGCGCCAGCGGCGGTCGTGGTTGCCGAGCACGCACACCACCGGCGCCGCGATGTCCGAGCACGCCTCGGCCAGCGCGGCCGCCTCGTCGGGACGCCCGTGGCCGGTGAGATCGCCGGCCAGCAGCACCAGGTCGGCCGCGCTCGCGACCGCGCGCAGCTCAGCCTGAAGCGCCGCCACCTTGGTGGCGGGAGCGAAATGGAGATCGCCTCCGGCGGCGATCCACATCGATCAGGTCAGTCGCCGACTTAGAACAGCTGCAGGTAGCGGTCCACCTCGGCCTGCGTTACCTCCTCGTGGATCTCCGACCACTCGCGCTGCTTCACGCGCACGTAGTAGTCGACGTAATCCTCACGGCCGGTGTTGCCGAGCGCCGCGCGCAGCACGTCGTCACCTTCGAGCGCGCGCGTGGCGTCGAGCAGGTTGGCCGGCAGTGTGTCGATGCCGAGGTTCTCGCGATCCTGGGCCGACAGCTCGTGCAGGTTGAGCTCGCTCGTGGGCGCACCCGGATCGAGCTCGTTCTCGATCCCGTCGAGACCCGCGGCCAATACCGCCGTGGCGGCGAGGTACGGGTTGCATGAGCCGTCCACCGTACGGTCCTCGATCCGCCCGGCGTCCGGGATGCGCAGCATCTGCGTGCGGTTGTTCCAGCCGTAGCTGATGTACACCGGCGCCCAGGCCGAGCCGCTGCGCGCACCGATCACGAGCCGCTTGTACGACGTCACGGTCGGAGCGGTCAGAGCGATGTACGCCTTGGCGTGCTTCTTCAGGCCGCCGATGAAGTGATAGGCGGTCTGCGACAGGCCCATGCCGTTCGGGTCGTCGGACGGGTCGGCGTCGAACACGTTCTCGCCGCCCTTCCACAGGCTCATGTGCATGTGGCAGCCGTTGCCCGTGAGATGCGCGAACGGCTTGGGCATGAACGTGGCGATCAGCCCGCGCTCCTGCGCCATCGCCTCGACCATGTAGCGGAAGAAGACCGCGCGGTCGCACGTGGTCAGGGCGTCCGAGAACTGGAAGTTCTGCTCGAACTGCCCGTTGGCGTCCTCGTGGTCGGTCGCGTAGTTGTCCCAGCCGAGCGCGGTGCAGTTGCGCGCCACCTCGCTCACGAAGTCGAGGTTGCGCGTGAGCGCGCGCATGTCGTAACAGGGCTGCGGCAGGTTGTCGAGCGGGTCGGCCAGCTCGATCGTGCCGTCCTCGTTGCGGCGGACGAGGAAGTACTCGAGCTCCGCGCCGAGCTTGAACTCGAAGCCGAGTGCCGCCGCGCGCTCGAGCTGCTTGCGCAGGATCGTGCGTGGGCAGTAGAGCCACTCCTCGCCCTCCACGGTCACGTCGCACGCGAAGCGCGCGACGCCCGGGCGCCAGAGCAGCGGCGTGAAGCTGCGGATGTCCGGCATGGCGATCATGTCCGGATCGTTGGGCTGCTGGCCGATCTCGCCGGCGGCGAAGCCCGCGAAGCCCGCGCCGTCGGTGAGCAGGTCATCCAGGTGCGTGGCCGGCACGAGCTTGGCGTTGGGCTTGCCGTACATGTCTACGAACTGCGCGAAGAGGAACTGGATGTTGTTCCTGCTCACGTAGTCGCGGACCTCGTCCGCGGATGCCGGTGGCGTGAACGGAGCCGTGGATCCTGCGGCGTCAGCCGCCCCGTTTCCCCCTACGAGTACGTCCGATGCCGTCATGGGCGCCCTTCCTCTCAAGCGTGGAGTAACGCGGCGGCGCTGGACGCCGCTCAGGTGCCACATATAGCCGTTGCACGAGCCGGTGGGCAATGTGGACGTGACCACGTTTGAGGCGGCCCGTGTGTGCGACTTCTCCACAAATCCGCCCGTTCTGGCCCATAAGCGCTGTGCAGCCTTGACGGTTCCGGGGCTGTACGTGTAAATCGCCACTTAGAGGAGAGGGCACTCGACCCGGAGGGACTGACTCATGGCTGATGAGCTGACTCCTGCCAATCCAGGAGCAGGCGCTCTGGACCTGGACGAGCTCGACTACGCCGAGGGAGGACTCGTCAAGGGGACGAACTGGTGGGGGGCCTTCGTGGTCGGCCTCGCCGGCACGATCCTGGTCACGGGCATCGCCCCGGTGATGGTCACGACGCTTGGGGCGGCGTCGATTCCGTTGATCGTGTTGATCACCATCACCGGCTACATCCTCTGCCTGCTCTTGGCAGAGCTGTCGGCGATGATGCCCGAGCGGGCGGGCGGCGCACCGTCGTACGCGTACCCGGCCTACAAGGAGAAATGGCCGCGCTTCGCCAAGCACGTGAACGGGGCAACGGCGTGGATGTACTGGCTCGGCTGGTTCCCGGTCGCGCCGCTCAACATGATCCTGGCGTCGTTCTATCTCGCGGACCGCTTCAACCTCAACGTCACCTCCGGCTTCACGCCGATTCACACGTTCATCGCCTGGTGGACGCTCGGGATCGCGATCGTCGGGATCCTGCTGTTCTTCATCCCGGCCTACATGGGGATCAGGATCGGCGCCGGCTTCGCCACTGTTCTCGGGCTGCTCGCGATGACGCCGCTCACGTTCCTGGCCGTGGTGTGGATCTTCACGGGTAACGCGCACTGGGGCGAGCTTTCGGGCTTCCGCCACCTCGACGGCAGCGGCTTCTTCACTGGTGTCGGCGGCAACGGCTGGTTCACGGTCTACGCCGCGTACGCGTTCCTGCTCACCTGGAACGTGATCGCGATGGAGGCTGCAGCCTGCTACATCGGCGAGTGCCGCGACCCGGAACGCGACGCCAAGATCGCGATGAACCTCGAGGGCGCGTACGGCCTCTTCATCTACACGCTCATCCCGATCGGCTTCATCACGATCCTCGGCGCCAAGGCGCTCGGCAACGCGGACCTGGTGGACCCGAACACGATGTTCGTCACGTTCACGGGCAAGGCGCTCAACACGAGCGGCGAGCTGCTCAACTGGCTGGTCGCACTGATGCTGATCGTGGCGCTGGCGCTATCTGCCCTGAACGCGATCATGGGCTGCGCGAGATCGCTCCACCAGATGTCGGTGGACGGGCAGTTCCCGCGCTTCTTCCAGCACATCAACAAGAACGGCGTGCCGGACCGCGCGATGTTCTTCAACGTGATGTGCTCGCTCGTGGTCGTGCTGCTGGGCGGCGCGGTCGAGATCTACACGTTCTCGAACGTCGGGTACACGGGCTCGTTCCTGTCGGTGCTCGTGGGCTACTACCTGCTCCGCCGCTACCGGCCGGGCGTCAAGCGGCCGGTGCGGCTGCCGGAGTTCATGAAGTACATCGCGCTGGCGATGGCCGCCTTCTACTTCGTGATCTGGCTCTACGGCGGGATCAACTACGCCCGAATAGGCGACACGAGGATCTACTACTTCCTCGGCTGGGCCGTGGCGCTCGCCTACATCCCGTTCTACCTGTATAGGACGAAGATCGAGGACAAGCGCGAGGCTCCGCCTGAGCCGACGGTGCAGATGCCGCCGGGGGTGGTCCCATCAGAGTGATCCCCCGGCTGAGATCGGGGGACCCACCGGACCCTGACAGCCTCATCGTTCGCGCGGTCCTCCTCGCGTCCGAGGAGCGCGAAATCCCGCGGGCGGCGGTGGACCTCGCCGCCCGCATCGCCGAGCGCTCGAACGCTCCCGTGCACGTGTTCAGCATCGCGCGCGTGTGGGGCACGAGCTTCGGCTTCCCCAATCCGGGACTGCTGCCGTCCAAGAAGGAGTGGGATCGGCAGTACGAGGTGGTGCGCAAGGCGGTGGCGTGCCTGCGGCGCAAAGGCATCGAGGCCGATGCGCGGGTGATCGGCACGCGCGCCGCCGCCAAGCGCATCGTGCAGGAGGCGCGGCGGCTTCAGTGCGACGCGATCGTGATGGGCGCGGACCCGCCGAAACCGGCGCTGGTGCGGGACTTCTCCTGGTCGCAGGAGCCCTACCGCGTGAAGGCGCGCGCGGGTGGGCTGCCGGTCTATCTCGTGCTGCCTGACTCGGCGGTAGAGTCGGCCGCCTGATCCCGAGCGCATCCTCAGACGTCGCGGATTTCCTGAGGCGCCACGCGCCCTTCGACACGCTCTCTGAGGAGGAGCTCGCGCGGGTGGCGTCCGCCGCCGCCCAGCACACCTATCGCGCCGGCCAGCTCGCGCTGATCATGTACGGCGAGCCCACGCGCTACCTGTTCGTGGTGCGCGCGGGAGCGATGGAGCTCGTGCACGGCAAGGAGGTGATCGAGGTGCTCGAGCCGGGTGAGTGCTTCGGGCATCCGTCGCTCGTTTCTGGCCTGGCGCCCACATTCAGCGTTCGCGCGCGCGAGGACTCGAGTTGTCTCTTGGTTCCCGGCGAGATCGCGCTCGAAGTGTTGTCGCGACCGGACGGTACGCGCTTCGTTGCGCGGAGTCTGCGCGACCGGCTGGTGCGCTCCGACCAGACCGCGCGCGGGCTCCCGGAGCTGTCCCGCACCCGGGTGGGCGCGGTGGCGCGGCGGCCGGCGCTCACCGTGCCGATGGACGCCACCGTGCGCGACGCGGCGCGCAAGCTCACGGACAACGGCGCCACCGCCGCGTACGTCGCGCTGCCTGAGGGGCCGGCCATCCTGAGCGACGCGGACCTGCGCGAGCGGGTGCTCGGAGCGGGCTTGGGTGGCGACGATCCGGTTCGCGCCGCCGTGCGCTCGCCGGCGCTGTGCATCGAGACCGAGCGCACGGTGGGGGAGGCGCTGGTCGAGCTGCTCGACGCCGGCCTGCGCGAGGCGCTCGTGACCGAGGGAGACGAGGTCGTGGGAATCGTGTCCGTGGAGGACATCGCGGCCGGCGAGCGCTCTGCCTTCTCGCTGCGGCGGGAGATGGAGAAGGCGCCCGACCTGGACGCGCTCGTGAAGATCGTGTCCGAGGGCGTGCCGCGCCTGCAGGCATCGCTGCTCGCGTCGGGAGTCGAACCCGTGGAGGTGAGCCGCGCGCTGGTGGTGCAGAGCGACACGGTCACCGCGCGGCTGGTGGACTTCGCGCTGGCCAAGCATGGTGCCGCGCCCGTGCCGTGGGCGTGGATGGGGCTCGGCAGCGTGGCTCGTCGCGAGCTCACGCTTGCGTCCGACCAGGACAACGCGCTCGCGTTCGCGGACGAGGGCGGCGCCGAGGCGGACGATTACTTCGCGGCGGCCGCCGCCGACGTGAACGCCGGGCTCGCCCGCTGTGGCTTCGGCGAGGACAACGCCGAGGTGCTGGCGCGCGATCCGCGCTGGCGCATGCCGGCCAGCCGCTGGCGCGGCGTGTTCCACGAGTGCCTCGAGTACCCAGACTCCTCGCACCTCGTGCGCGCGGCCGTGACGTTCGACTTCCGTCACGTGATGGGCGGACTCGAGATCGTGCCGCCGCTCGTGGAGGTGCTTCGCCGGGCGCGCGACTACCCGGACTTCATCCGCCGGCTGGCCCGCACGGCCACCGACTGGGAGGTGCCACTCGGCTTCCGCGGCCACCTCTCAACCGACAAGGACGGCCGCCTCGACGTGAAGAAAGGAGGCACGCTGCCGATCGCCAACCTGGCTCGGCTGCACGCCATGTCCGCGGGTGTGACCACCTCCAACACGCTCGACCGCCTGACCGCGGCCGAGGAGGTGGGCCAGCTCGAGCCGGAGACTGCTGCGGCTCTGCGCGAGGCGTTCGGCATCGTTCTGCGGGTGCGCCACGAGCACCACGCGGCCTGCTTCCGCGCTGGCCGCGAGCCGGACAACCGGGTGGACCCGGACGAGCTGTCGGCGCCGCGCCGCGCCGAGCTCACCGAGGCGCTGCGCGCGGTGGCCGACGCGCAGAAGCGCCTGTCGGTCGTGCGCCCCCTGCGCATGTAGGAACCGCACATAGGGGTGCCCCAAATTGTGCGATCCCGACCCATGACCAGTGGGTCAGGCCCACACTACACTCGGCCTGCTGGTCCAGGGTCAGCCCCTTTGGAGCGGAAGGAGCTCCGCGTAGCCATGTGCGGAATCGTTGGATTGTTCAGTAAGTCGCTGGCCGTGAGCGAGCGCCTGGGCGAGCACCTTGGAGACATGCTGCTCGAGATGTCGGACCGCGGGCCGGACAGCGCGGGGGTGGCGCTCTACCGCACGCCCGCGCCGGCGGGATCGACCAAGGTCTCGCTCCACTCAGCCGAGCCGGGCTACGACTGGTTCACCCTCCACGCCGAGCTGGAGGAGGCGTTCGGGTCCACCGAGCCCGATGTGCGCGCGAGCCACGCCGTGTTTGTCGTGGACGTGGCCGCCGCCGAGCTCCAGCAGTGGCTGCGCGAGCGCCGGCCCGAGCTGCGCGTGATGAGCGCCGGCAGCTCGCTCGAGATCTACAAGGAGGCGGGCCCGCCGCGCGACTTCGTCACCCGCTTCGCGCTCGCCGACGTGCAGGCCAGCCACGGGCTCGGCCACACGCGCATGGCCACGGAGAGCGCGGTGACCACCGACGGCTCGCACCCGTTCTGGACCGGCCTCGACCTCTGCCTCGTCCACAACGGCTCGCTGTCGAACCACAACTGGCTGCGCACCAACCTGCGGCGCGAGGGCATCGAGTTCGAGACCGAGAACGACTCCGAGGTGGCCGCCGGCTACCTGACCTGGCGGCTGGCCGAGGGCGACTCGCTCGAGCAGGCGCTCGAAAGCTGCCTGGGCGTGCTCGACGGGTTCTACACCTTCGCCGTGGGCACGGCCGACGGCTTCGCGGTGCTGCGCGACCCCATCTCGTGCAAGCCCGCGGTGATGGCCGAGACCGACGACTGGGTGGCGATGGCGTCCGAGTACCGCGCCATCGCGGTCCTGCCGGGCGCCGCCGACGCGAACATGTGGGAGCCCGCGCCGGCGACCGTCTACAGCTGGGAGAGGCAGCCGGTCGCATGACCACCGCCAGCCCGGTGACCGTCGAGACCGTCGATCTCGACACGACGTCTTTGCGCGAGCTCAACCAGCGCCTCCACAAGCTTGGCGACCCACCCGACCCGAGCGCCTGGCGCGTGGTAAACCCGGGCGGGCGGCACGCGATCGCGGTCGGACTCGACTCGCCGGTGGAGGTGGATATCGACGGGCACGTGGGCTACTACTGCGCGGGCATGAACAAGCACGCGACGGTGCGCGTGCATGGCAACTGCGGCGTGGGCCTGGCCGAGAACATCATGTCCGGCTCGGTGATCGTGGACGGTAACGCCAGCGCGTCCGCCGGCGCCACCGGCCGCGGCGGGCTTGTGGCGATCCACGGCGACGCGTCCTCGCGCTGCGGCATCTCGATGAAGGGCGCGGACATCGTCGTGCGCGGGTCGGTGGGACACATGAGCGCGTTCATGGCGCAGAAGGGCCGGCTCGTGGTGTGCGGCGACGCCGGCGACGGCCTGGGCGACTCGATCTACGAGGCGCGGTTGTACGTGCGAGGTTCGGTGGCATCGCTGGGCGCGGACTGCATCGAGAAGGAGATGCGAGGCGAGCACCTGCTCGAGCTGCGTGAGCTGCTCGACAGCGCCGGGCTGGCCGACGTGGACGCAACCGAGTTCCGCCGTTACGGCTCCGCGCGCCGGCTCTACAACTTCCACGTGGACAACGCGGGCGCGTACTGATGAGCGCTTCCAACGGCGCAGGCATCGATCCCTCGCTGCGCGAGTCGGCCACGTTCGACCGCCACACGATCGCCGAGATCCAGCGCGCCGCGCGCGAGGGGATGTACGACATCCGCGGCTTCGGCGCCAAGCGCAAGGTGCCGCACTTCGACGACCTGCTGTTCCTCGGAGCGAGCGTGTCGCGCTATCCCCTCGAGGGCTACCGCGAGCGTTGCGCCACAGATGTCGTGCTCGGGGATCGGTTTGCGTCCAAGCCGCTGCAGCTCGAGATCCCGGTCACGATCGCCGGCATGAGCTTCGGCGCGCTGAGCGCGCAGGCCAAGGAGGCGCTCGGCCGCGGTGCGTCCGAGATGGGCACGTCCACCACCACCGGCGACGGCGGCATGACACCCGAGGAGCGCGAGTCGTCCAAGACGCTCGTGTACCAGCTGCTCCCCTCGCGCTACGGGATGAACCCGGACGACCTGCGCTCCGCGGACGCGATCGAGATCGTGATCGGCCAGGGCGCAAAGCCGGGCGGCGGCGGCATGCTGCTCGGCCACAAGATCTCCAAGCGCGTGG
>Ga0207661_10004003_pt1 | contig 10299 bp, 4 predicted proteins | sample KBSC713LmetaG_FD_184337 | JGI IMG/M metagenome (GOLD analysis project Ga0207661, IMG submission 184337) | Corn rhizosphere microbial communities from Kellogg Biological Station, Michigan, USA - KBS C7.1-3L metaG (SPAdes) (version 2) | ecosystem: Host-associated > Plants > Roots > Rhizosphere ... | reverse complement strand
CGAGACGATGGAGGCGTTCAGCTCGCAGGGCGATGGCACGCTGACCGTGATCAAGGAGGACTCACCCACAAGCTTTCACGTGGAGCAGAATGTGCCCACGCCCGCGCGCGCCAAGACGCTGACGCTCGATGCGAAGACGCAGCAGATTTATCTCATCACCGCGGAATATGGGCCCGCATCGCTGGGCGCGCCGCCACCGGCGAATCTGCCGGCGAACGCGCCGGACTGGATGAAGCGCCCGAGGCCGCCCATGATTCCAGGATCGTTTCAGATCCTGGTTGTAGGAAAATAACGATCAAAGAACAGGAATCGGTCTGCGGGAGTAGTTGATCGAGAATCGTTGACGGAGTGTTGGCAGCGCGCCTGCGGATCCCGCCAAAAACTTGGTCACCCCGCGGCCCTAGACCACTAACAGTCGATGCAACTGTCCTCGCTGCCCGATCGTTTCGATTACATCAAAGATCTTGTCTCCAAATTGAGCTGCAAGTGCGAAATACTCACGGCTGACATCCCGATCAAGGAAGCGCGGCAGCAACTCTTTCTCAGGATGAGCTGTATTTGCCAGGAACTGCTCGTAGTCCGCGATCAGACTGCTAATCTTCTCGTGCGCTCTGTCCAGGTGCGGCTGTCGAAGCATCCACTCTAGGCGCTCAGTTGGCGTGAGCCTTACCATGTTCGAGGCATCGTCAGGCGCAACCGTACGCTTATGAGTGTGGACGGCAAGGAGATAAAGAAGGGCTGAATAACACGTCAAGAGCCGACTGTACTTGAGCTTGTAGTTCTTGAGCTTGCGCTTCGCCTTCTCCTCATCCGGCTGGCGCTTCGTGCGCGCCTCGTAATTGACACAGAATGTCCTCCACAGGCGCAAGATATCATTCGCCAGGAAAGCTGGAGTAAAGTCGCTCTTGTGATCCACGTAGTCCTGCCAATATGCGCCAATCACATCTTGAATCACTTTGTCATAAACATCCGACTCAAGAAGAGGCTGGCTCTCAAGCAGCAATAGGAGTCGAGCAGTGAAGGTGTTAGCAACATCATCTTCAGGCTTTCCCAATGTATCTGTCAGCTCATTGACCGTGTAGTGTTCGAGATATCGTCCATCGCCAGAGAATTCAGGGATACTGCATTTCTGAGTTGCCTCGATTAGATCAGCCTTGATTCGTATCTCGTCGAGTCGCTTTAGTTCGCGCTTCTCTGGCGTCCCTTGCCCCACAATAAACAGGTCCAGGTCACTTGATGTATGTGCCTCGCCCCGCGCAAAAGAACCGGTCATATACACGCAGGCTTTTCCACGGCACAGTGCTTCCGCTTCGTGCAGGTGCTGTCTCAATCCTCTTGTTCTGTCTTGTGTTTCCTGGCGTCGTACGTCAAGTATTTGTCCCATTGAGCCCACCCCATTCGAAGAGATTGCCGAAAATCTCTGCTTGTTCGATCGCGTCGCCCAATGCATGGTGACTGTGCGTCATCCGAGATCGAAGTCGGGGGAACAGTTCCGATCTTCCGGATTGTGAAATTGGGCGTCCAGCCTTTATAGCAAACGCTGTCTTTATGTCGAAACACTGGGAATGAGAAAAAGGCGATCTAACCTGTGAAAAACGGACAAAGTACCAATAAAGCCAACACCAATCAAAGCTTAGAGGGTAGGCGACTAAAACAGGGCGCTCTCCTCCGGCCAGACCCCGGACCCAGTTCGCGGCCTCAGTCATTACCTCCCGGGGATCTTGTCCCTCGATCTTTAGCCTCTCGCGATCCAATCCGTTGACCTTTAGAGCTTCAATCTCGTATTCATCGGATATGGGACGTAGTTCCCGGTAAAAGTGCGGCGCATCTTGTGGAGCGCGGCAGAATTCGTTCCCGTCGAAACGGCCGGCGTAGACGAGAGCGAACGAAAGCATTGAGAACGGGCCGGGAATCGGGCCGTCGGTCTCAACGTCTGCGGAAAAGTAGATATCTGTAGTAGGCTGTTTGGCGATCAAACGCTCAGCGCTGTTCTCCATGATTCCGATCATCGCCTTTCGATTGTCTCAGGTCTGGCGGCGTCGAGTTGTGCAAAAACTCAGGCGAGTGAGGCACCGTTTGGTTTCTTAGACTTCCCACAAGTGAATGTCCAGATTGAAACAAAGGCGGACCTCAGGCCCGCCCTTGCTGATCGGCAGATAGGGTTTGGCTTACGCTTTGGCCGGCACGAGATTACCCAGCTTCTCCTGGATCAGTTCATTCGCATGCGCGAAGAACTCATCCTTGCTGATCTTCCCTGCATCTACTTGCGCTAGCAGCGCCTTCTGCGCTTCGTACTCGCGGTTCTTGATGCCGACCTTGGACTGCAGCATGCGCCATGATTTTCTCCGCTCAACGCAGAACATGACCAACTGCCGGCTCAGCGCGCGATACTCCTTCTTCCCATTCTCCTCGAGCACGATGTACACGCCGAAGTCGGGAATGAACGCGCGGTGCTGCGGATCGAGATACCGCCGGTAGACGACATCCTGCTGCGTGATGCGCACCAGCATGTTGTCCAGGTGGATCATCTTCTCCGCCTGCTCCGGCTTGATCTTGCGCAGGTGGTTGCGGAAGCGCGCTTCCGTGGTGCACCAGTGCGCCACCGTATACCGGCGGGTCTCGCCGCTGACCTTGTCCTTGGTCTCGTACCAGTCGAGATCCTTGCTCGGGTTGCCGTTAATGTCGAGCGCCTCGGTGTAGCTCTCGCCCTTGCGCGGATCGAATACGAACTCCGGCACGCCGCGCGAATCGCGCACGCGCTGCGCCTGGTGCAGGGCCATGTCGTCCGGCACCCCGTGCTCCGGCTGACAGGTCGTGAATGCCTGCAGGAACATGGTCCCGCGATACTCCAGTCCGTCGAGAATCGCCCGGTAAAGCTTGGGTGCGTTGGCCATCGAAACCTGCGCGATGAACGGCGATCCGTGCCCCGCGAGGAATGTCTCTGCCACGGTCTTCTTCTCAGTGTTCTTGCCCTGCGATGCGGGACCGTACGTGTTCATGTCGCCGCCGCCAAGCATCGGAGTTGAGTCGGAGTTCTGGCCGCCGGTGTTCGAATACACCTGCGTATCGAGCATCACCGCTTTCACGTTCGGCCGGTTTTGCAGAATCACCTTCGACATATTCTGGTAACCGATGTCGCCCATGCCGCCATCGCCGCCCACCACCCAAACCTTGGGCAGTTCAACGATCTCCTGGTCGGTCATCAGCGCGTCGGTGAAGTGCGTAAAGTCGTAATACTCGCGCTCCGTCAGGCCTTTATCGCCGAGGATGATGTCGGTCAGCCGCTCGGGGATTACAGACCTGCGCGCGTGGTCCACGATGAAGCTCTCGCCCATCAGCCAGCCCACCGTGATGCCGTCCTGGAACAGCGAATTCATCCACGGATAGGGATGCGGATTGTTCGGCGACGTCGATCCATACACCGTGTTGCAACCCGTGTGTGCGGCCATCGCCATCACGCTCATGCCGTTCGCGAGCCGCCCGTCGACAGGCTGCAGATTCTTGTGGTTGAACGCCTCGGTCAGCAGCACGGCCGCCAGCGCCTCGACGAGCTGCGCATCGCTGATCGAGCCGTTCTTCTCCTCATGCGCCGCAATGCGAGCCTTGGTGTCCGTCGTGTCCTCGCCGCCCAGGCCGAGGATCAGGTGCGCCACAGCCTGGCGCACCGTGGCGTAAGCTTCGGCATTCGCGGCCTTCAGCGCTTCCAGCCTGGCCACGCCCGTCTTCTCGAGTTGCCCGGCCTTCTCCACAAAGCGGTCCGACTTCTTGTGATACACCGGCCGCATGTAGGCTTCGGTCACCGCGGTGATCGAGCGCAGAACGCTCTTCTCGCCGCAGCCCGCGCAGGCGCCGTCCCCGGCCACCAGCGCGTCATAATTGCTGCGCACCATCAGCATGTTGCGCAACGTCGCCGTCTTCGAGTCCGCCGGGTTGGCATTGTTGTAAAGGCCCAGGTACTTCTGCGATGTGTCGGGCAACTGGTTGAGGAACGCGGTGCCGGTCTCGTGCTCGGCATTCACTTCCTCGGTCTCCTTCACCATCTTCAGGGCCTGGTGGTCGCCGCAAGCGGTTACGCACGCGGCGCAGCCCTTGCACAGGTCCGAAACGAAGATCGAGAAGATGCCGCCCGAACCCGCCTGCTTGCGCTCCGGCGAGGAGAAGATGGCGTTGACCTTCTGGTAGGCCATCGGCACCTGGTCCATGATGTTGAAGAACTGCGCCTTGGCCTCGGCGGAGAAACCGTCGACTGACTCGGTGACTTCGCGAAGGATGGTTTGCAGCGGCGTGCCCTGCTTGATTTCCGCGAGCATGCGCTGGCGCGTCTGCTTCTCAATCTCTGGCAGTTTCGCCAGCATGGCGCGGCGGTCATCGGTGTTCGCTACATAGCGAGTGATGGCCGTTGAAAGCAGCGTGCTCAGGTCCTGCGAGGTATTCGGCAGCGCCGTATCCGGGCACACCGAAATGCACTCCATGCACTGCGTGCAGTTCTCGGGAATATAAAGCGGTGTCTCGCGCCGTGCCACGTACTTCGATGCGGAGGCTCCGGTCGCTGCGGCGATCACGCCCATCGCCATCAGCGGCGTGGCCGGCTGGTCGTAGCCCAGTCCTGCGCGGAACTCCGAGTCGAACTTTTCAATGGACGCGATCGGCGTGCGCGCCGCCTGTCCCGCCGGCATGGGAGTGGAGCGGCATGCAGATCCCACGGTGCACGACGCTTCCTCAGCGAATGCCGGAACCGGCTCGAGAATGGGCAGCAGCGCGTCCCCACGCAGGCTGGAGCGATCGGCGGCAGCGAGATCTCCAACGGCGATTTCCTTCACCTGTCGGAATCCCTGCTGCATCACTTCCATGTTCGAGTTGACGACAGCTTCACCGAGCTTGCCGAACTTCTTCACGTACTGCTTGCGCACCACGTCGAGGTACTGCTCGCGGGTAATGCCGAACTCCTCCAGCAGCGTTGACACGCAGAAGAACGCCCCCAGAAAGGCGTTGCCCTGCATGCGAAGCTGCAGATCCGCGCGATCCGTGGCCTTGCGGGCAATCTCAAAGCCCGGCAGTGTATATACGCGAATGTTCTTTTCGATAATCTGCTTGCGCGCCCACTTCGGCAGGTTCTCCCATGCGCGCTCGCCGTCCACTTCCGACTCCCAGATCAGCGCGCCGCCAGGTTGGATGCCGTCGAGCGGGTTGCAGTGGGTGAAGGCCTTGGGATCGCAGCAGAGCACCGCGGTCACATGCCGCAGGTCGCAGTTGACGCGAATGCGCTCCGGAGCCGCCACCATGAAGTAGCTCGTTGGCGCACCTTTCTTTTCCGACCCGTACTTCGGATTGGCGCTTACGTGAATGATCTCCTTCGGATTGCCGTATTCGTCCACCACCTTGTCGCGCTCGTAGAGCAGATCATTCAGATCGCCGATGATGGCGCCGAGATTCTTGCCCGTCGTAACTGCGCCCCATCCGCCGATCGAGTGGAAGCGGACTGCGACCGCGCCCTTCGGCAGCAGCGACGGCATCTCGTCCGCAACCACCGAATAAGGATGATCGATGCCAAGCACGATGAAGCTGGTGCCGTCAGCGGCGGTGTGGCCGTCTTTGCGTGCGCGGCCCGCCGCAGCAAACTCCCAAGCGCCAATCACGTGCTCGGGCCGAAAGTCGCGCGAGCCAAGACCATAGGTCCCGCCGATAATGTGCGGCACTTCCGCAAGCTCGATCTTCGGCAGCCCCGCCGAACCTTGCACAGCCTTCGACAGCGCGGTGCGGATGTCACGGCCCAGCGGATTGTCGGGGCTCAGCGATTCGTCGGTCCGCTCCAGGATGACGACATTCTTCTTCCCGCGCAGCGCTTCCACTACCGCCGCCTCGGGGAACGGGCGGATCACGTTGATATGCAGCGAACCAACCGACGCGTTGCGGGTCTGGCGCAGGTAGTCGACCGCCGCTTCGATGTTTTCCGCAGCCGAGCCCAGCGACACGAACACCGTCTGGGCGTCGTCGGTCTTGTACTTCGAAATCAGCCCGTAGTTGCGGCCCGTCAGCTCGCCGAAGTCCTTGTACGCCGCTTCAAGGAACTCAAGAATTGGCTCGGAGAAGTTGTTCCGTCGCGCCACCACACCCTGCATGTAGTGTTCCTGGTTCTGCACCGGCCCCATGAGCACCGGGTTGGCCAGGTCGATCATCTTCGGCACGCGGCGGCGCGTTGGTCCAAACAGCACGCGTTGCGCCTCCGTCGGGCAATCGATAATGTCATCGGGCGCGCCGAGGTATTCGCGGATCAGCTCGCTTTCATGTTTGTAAAAAGTCCGCTCCAGGTGCGAAGTCAGGAAGCCGTCCATGATGTTCATGCCCGGCGTCAGGCTCAGCTCGGTCACGCGGCGCAGAATGAGCGACTGGTCGGCGGCCTGCTGCGCGTCCTTGCCGAAGATCATGATCCAGCCGGTGTCGAGCGCGCCATAAATATCGTCGTGTCCGCAGTGCACGTTCAGGGCATGCTTGGTCAGCGCGCGCGCGCCCACCTCAAGCACCATGGTCGATCCCTTGCCCGGGGCGTGGTAATACTGCTCCACACCGTAGACAATGCCCTGTCCCGATGTGAAGTTCACCACGCGCTTGCCGGTCACGGAATGGGCGATGGCGCCACCCTGCGCCGCATGCTCACCCTCGGTCTCAATCGCCAGGGTGTTGCCGCCAAACACGTTCAGATGGCCTTCAGCATAGGCCTGCTGGAAGAGCTCGCCGCCCTCTGTCGAGGGCGTAATGGGGTAAAACACGCCGGCGTCGGCGATGCGGGTCTCGGTGTAATACGAGACGAGCTGGTTTCCGTTGGCGGTGACCCGGATTCCGGGATAGCGAGCTTTCGTCATACTGAACTCCCTCTGTGGTTCGAACTTGCTGAAAAACGGGCCTCGGCGTGAATATCCATTCTATTTTTGGACTCCACTGGTCGGCAACGAACGGTCCGCCGATTCGGCATTCCGCCACAGAGCCCGGCAGCGGATTCTCTGGCAAAACGTCGTTCTGGGTCGAGCGGCAGAATCATGATTCCGGCGCCTCTAGGTGCGCTTCGACTCCATAGCCTGGCCAAAGGATGGCGCGGCCAAATATCTCCCCTTTTAGTGTAGGTGCGGAGAGAAGAACCAGGAGAGACGAAGGACGCGCCACATTCCGCCAGCCAAACCCATACCTAGTATGCGCTCAGGTTACGGTACCCAATACCATTTCGCGGTACAGTCCGGCCGGAGTTTGAACGTCCCGCCAACTATGCGTTCGGCTGGTCTCAACTACCCGTGTTCGAAAACGGACATTTGGTCGGCAGGACGAACACCGAGGGGACCTCGCCGCCCGCGGTCAATGGCCCTATACTGCTGGCCGCACGCCACTTACATTCAGACGTGCTGTGGCGCACAGCGTGCATCTAGAAACAGCAATACTCTCATTCCCCAAGAGCAAAGTTCCGAATGGGAGCTGGCCATGGCAGGACTTCTTCAGGATGTTCGCTTTGCGTTGCGGCAACTGCGCAAGAACCCTGGGTTCACGTTCACCGCGGCGGCAATGCTGGCCGTGGCGATCTGCGCCAACAGCACGGTGTTCAGTTGGATCAACGGCACCATGCTGCACCCCATTCCCGGGGCGCGAGACACGGGCCGCCTGGTAAGCCTGCAGCGCGGCACGCGAAACGTCTCACCCGTTCCGCCGCTTTCCTACCTGGACTATCGCGATCTCCGCGACCAGAACCATACCCTTGACGGGCTCCTTGGCTACAGCCACGACTGGATCACGTTGACCCGGCCCGGCGCCGCGCCGGAGCGCATCTATATCGCAAACGTCACGTCGAACTTCTTTGACGTCCTCGGCATTCGGCCCATGCTCGGACGCTTCTTCCTGCCTCAGGAAGAGACCCGCCCCGACGCCGTCCCCTTCGTCGTTCTCAGTTACTCGATGTGGAAGACGCATTACTCGGCAGACCCGGCAATTGTCGGCAAGTCCATCCAGATCGCGCGGCACCCGGTTACCGTGATCGGAGTAGCTCCGGAGGGATTCATCGGCGCCATGCCCGGCATTCGCCAGGATGTGTGGGTCCCCCTCAACCCTCTTGGTTCGAACGCTTGGCGCATGACGCACCGCAGTGCGGATTTCCTCAACGTACTCGGCAGGCTTCGGCCGGGAGTCCCCCGTGACAAGGCCGAACAAGATCTGGACACGCTCATGCGGCACATCGTGGCCGCTTTTCCCAACGATCATCTCGGCGATAACACCATCACGCTCGACCCGCTGTGGCGTTCGCCCTTCGGAGCCAACGGCTACATGGCGTCTACTCTGCCCATCCTGCTGGCTTTTGCGGCAGTGGTGCTCCTGCTCACCTGCGCCAATGTGGCTACGTTGACCCTGGTGCGGTTTGTCGCGCGCCGCCGCGAGATTGCCATCCGCCAATCGCTTGGAGCGGGTCGCATGGAGCTCGTCCGGCAGATGGTCCTCGAAGGGACCATGCTCTCCTTCTGCGCCGGGACCGCCGCCCTGCTTCTCACTGCCTGGACCGCGAAAAGCTTCGCCCTGTTCATTCCACCGAGTTCGAATCCGATTGCACTCAACGGAATCCTCGATTGGAACGTGGTCGTCGGAATCGCCGCGCTGGCCCTTTTAGCCAGTGTGCTGTGCGGCGCGTTGCCCGCGTGGCGGTCGTCTCGCGTACCCGCAGCCGAAGCCCTCAAAGACGAGGCGGCCAGCATCTCCGGCAGCTCGCACAACCGTCGCCTGCTGAGCGGGCTGGTGGTTGGCCAGATCGCACTGTCGCTTGCCCTGCTCGTCGCTTCAGGCCTGTTTCTGCGAACATTGCGGAATCTGGCCGAGGCCAACCCGGGATTTGAACAGGATCACATTCTCACTGCTGCCCTGGGACTGAACATCGCCGGCTACAGCAACGACGAAGCGCAGTTGATACGCCACAAAATTCTCGATAGCCTCGCCGCGGTGCGCGGAGTCACTGTGGTGTCGCTCACCGATTGGCTTCCCATGAGCTTCACCCGCAAGACGGCCGACGCCTATCCGCAGGGATATGTCCCCCGCCCGCACGAGTCGCTCGAAATTCGCCGAGCTGAAGTGACGCCACGATATTTCGAGACCATGGGAATAGCCGTTCTCGAAGGGCACGATTTCTCCGTCGCAGACGGCGATAAGGCGCCCCGCGTCGTCATCGTCGATGAGATCGCGGCAAGCCGGTATTGGCCGAAGCAGGATGCGATAGGAAAGAACCTTGTCATCCTGGGTCGTCCGCACACCGTGATCGGCGTGGTGAAAAACACAAAGCACCAGTTCCCGGGCGAGCGCCCCGAGCCCATGATCTACCGGAGCTATTTCCAGGGCGCGGACAACGAGACCATCGTGCAGGTAAAGACGCGCGGCAACCCAGCCGATCTCGCTCCATCAATCGAAGAGGCGATCCACCAGATCGATCGGCAGCTACCCGTTTTCGATGTGCGCTCCATGCGCGAAACCACGCAGATGGCCAGCATCTTTGCGGTCATGCAGAGCACGTTCGCAGGCATGTTTGCGGTCATCGCGCTGCTGCTGGCGGCCACAGGAATTTACGGGGTCGTGGCCTATCGCACCGAGTTGCGCACCCACGAAATCGGTATCCGCGTGGCCCTGGGTGCGTCGCGCATCGATGTGCTGCGGCTCGTCTTGCTCCAGGGAGTCTGGCTCACGGCAATCGGCCTCGCGCTCGGCCTGGTTCTCGCGCTGGGAATGACGCAATTCATCGCCGGGCAGCTTTACGGCATCGGCGCAACCGATCCGGCGACCATTCTGGGAGTGGTGGCGCTGCTTGCGGCGATCTCGCTGCTGGCCTGCTACCTTCCGGCGCGCCGCGCCATGCATGCCGACCCCATCGCCGCGATTCGCCAGCAGTAGTCCGCGATTCGCCAAACGTGCGGGAAGCCGACCACGTGCCAATCCAGGGAAGTTCCGTCACAAGTGATATCGTCCGCGATGTGATATCATGCGGATTTGAGGTTCGTAATCGACACCGATGTGGTAGTTGCAGCGATGCGAAGCCCCAGCGGCGCGTCTGCGGAGTTGCTGCGCTGTATTGATCGCGGTGATGCTGCCATGTTGTTGACGGTTGCGCTCGCGCTCGAGTACGAGGCTACCTGCTCGCTCCCGGAGCATCGGTTGGCATCAGGGCTCAGTGCCGCGCAAGCTGGCGTTTACGTGGACGGACTGATCGGAATGGCAGAGCCGGTAAAGTCGTTCTTCCGCTGGCGTCCACAGCTCCGCGATCCTGGCGACGAGCTTGTACTGGAGGCG
>Ga0207661_10004001_pt1 | contig 10300 bp, 8 predicted proteins | sample KBSC713LmetaG_FD_184337 | JGI IMG/M metagenome (GOLD analysis project Ga0207661, IMG submission 184337) | Corn rhizosphere microbial communities from Kellogg Biological Station, Michigan, USA - KBS C7.1-3L metaG (SPAdes) (version 2) | ecosystem: Host-associated > Plants > Roots > Rhizosphere ... | reverse complement strand
ATGGAGGGGAAAATTATTGCCGACGACGAAATCGTTCGTCGTCGCCTTGTTCGACGCGACGATCTTTGCGCCAACTTGAAGGCCTTCGGGGGCGAGAATGTATTTCTTAACTCCGTTCGCGTAGCAGACGAGCGCTAGATTCGCGGTGCGATTCGGATCATATTCCAGCGCTTCGACGATCGCCGGTTGATCGAGGATGTCGCGGCGAAAATCGATGATGCGATAGAGCTGCTTGTGACCGCCACCGATATGACGACACGTGACGCGGCCGTACACGTTGCGGCCACCGGTTTTTGGTTTCGGCTCGGTGAGCGCTTTCTGCGGACGTTTCTTGGACAGGCCCTCGCGCCGGTTCAGCGTGGTAAACCGGCCGGAAGGCGTGAGCGGACGAAATGAATGAATTGCCATGGTGATGTCTCCGGATGCGCGAGGTCTCGTTAAACGAGCTCGATTTTGTCGCCGGACTTGAGAGTGACGATTGCCTTCTTGTAGTCGGAACCGACGCTGGGCCGGCCCTGGCGGCTCTTTTTGTTTTTGCCGCGGTAGTTTTGGACGTTCACGCGGCGCACGGTAACTTTGAACGTTTGCTCAACGGCCTCCGCGATCGCGTGCTTGTTGGCGTTTTTGAAAACCTCAAAGGTGTACTGGCCGAGCTCGGAGCTGAGCTTGTTCGATTTTTCCGAGAGGCGGACGTGTTTGAGGATCTTGTCGGCTTGCATTAGTTCTTCCCTCCGTTGACGCGGGCAATGATAGCCTCGAGCGCTTTGGTGCTGACGATGATCTTTTGATATTGCGCGAGATCGAGGGTGTTGAGCTTCGCGGCTTCCTGGAGCGAAACGCGCTCGATGTTGCGCGACGCGCGTGCGGCTTCGACGGCGAACGGCGCGTCGACGAGGAGCACTTTCCCCTTCGGAGCGATGCGACCGACGATGGTGTTGAACGCTTTCGTCTTCGTCGCCGTCGCGTCGAACGCTTCGATGACTGCGATCTCTCCCGCCACGGCGCGATCGAACAGCGCACGGCTAAACGCGAGATCCTTCACCTTGCCATTGATCTTCTTCGAGTAATCGCGCGGCTTCGGACCAAAGACCACGCCACCGCCACCCCACAGAGGCGAGCGGATCGAACCGGCGCGCGCACGGCCAGTTCCCTTCTGGCGCCATGGCTTCTTGCCGCCGCCGCGGACCTCGCCCCGAGTTTTGGTCGAATGAGTGCCCTGACGATTGTTGGCGTTGATCGCGACGATCACTTCTTTGACGGCCTGCAGACCCTTGTCGCCTTCGAACACGGGCAAGCCATCGAAATCTTTTTCGCTGCTCTTGGTCGCGTCGGAACTAAAAACGGTGAGTTTCATATCTGGGTGTCTCCGGTTCAGGCTTTGGCAGCTTTGGGCTGGCCCTTGATGGCGGAGCGGACGATGACGTCGTCGCCATTCGCTCCAGGAATCGCACCCTTCACGAGGATGAGATTTTTATCGGCGATGATTTTCACCACGCGGAGATTTTGGACGGTGCGCTTTTCGCTGCCCATGTGACCCGGCATCGACTGGTTCTTCCATGTCCGGCCCGGAGTTTGCCGCATGCCGATCGAACCGATCCGGCGATGGAACATGGAACCGTGCGCCGCGGGACCGCCGGCGACGCGCCACCGTTTGACGACACCCTGAAATCCCTTGCCTTTCGTGATGCCGATGACGTCAACGAACTGACCCTCGGCAAACGCGGTGACCGTGACGACATCACCAACTTTGAGCGTGGGCGCGTCGGTCAGCCGGACCTCGCTGAGAACACGCGGGGCGTCCTCGAGACCGGCTTTGGCGGCGTGTTGTTTTTCCGCGAGCGAAGTGTTCTTCGACTTCTTGGTGGAGAAGCCGATTTGAACAGCATTGTAGCCATCGGTAGCCGCGGTCTTGACTTGGACGACGGCGCACGGGCCGGCTTCGACCACGGTGACCGGTACCAGGACGTTTTGGGCGTCATAGACCTGCGTCATTCCGAGTTTCTTACCTAGAAGCGATGAGATCATGGGCTAAGCGGTAGGTGGAAGGTTCCGTTGATAGGACCTACTTTAGCGAGGGACCTGGCGGTGCCGGAGGCACACAGGCAACTGCTACTGTAGAGTTGGAAACCGGGTGGAGTTTAGACGTTGATGGTGATGTCCACGCCGGATGGCAGGTTGAGTTTCTTGAGTTCATCGACCGTCTGCGCGGTCGGCTCAATGATGTCGATGAGACGCTTGTGCGTGCGCGTCTCGAACTGCTCCATCGATTTCTTGTCAACGTGGGGCGACCGGTTGACCGAAAGTTTTTCGATGCGAGTGGGCAGCGGAATGGGGCCGGAAACCCGCGCGCCGGAACGCTTGGCGGTTTCCACGATCTCGAGGGCGGACTGATCGATGACGCGATAGTCGAAACCCTGGAGTTTGATGCGAATGCGTTGACCTTTCATGGTGACAAAGAACGAGGATTAAGTGCGAGCCGGCCCTTTGGCGTTGGTTTCGACGATCTTCGCGAGGAGCGCGTTGGGTACTTGCTCGAAATGCGAAGGAGTGATGCCGGCGCTGGCGCGCCCTTTCGAGAGCGAGCGAATGTCGGTGACGTATCCAAAAAGCAATTCAAGCGGAACGAACGCGGTGATGATGCACGCGCCCGCTTTGTTCTCCATGCCCTGGATCTGGCCGCGGCGACGGTTGATGTCGCCCATGAGGTCGCCCTGATACTCTTCGGGCGTGGTGACCTCGACGGCCATGATCGGCTCGAGGAGAATCGGGTTGGCCTTCTTCATCGCGTCCTTGAACGCGAAAATACCAGCCATCTTGAACGCGAGCTCGGACGAATCCACCTCGTGGAAAGAACCATCGACGATGCGAACGATGACATCTACCACCGGAAAGCCGGCGACAACACCGTTGTTGCAGCCTTCCATGATTCCTTCGGTCGAGGGCTTGATGAATTCTTTCGGAATGGTTCCGCCGACGATCTCGTTTACGACCTCGATGCCTTTGCCCTTTTCATTCGGCTCGAGCTTGATGACCACATGGCCGTACTGGCCTTTGCCACCCGACTGACGGATAAATTTCCCTTCGCCGTCCGCGGGCTTCTTGACGGTTTCGCGGTAGGCAATCTGCGGTTTGCCAGCGGTCGCCTCGACCTTGAATTCGCGTTTCATGCGATCGCGAATGATGTCGAGGTGAAGTTCACCCATGCCGGCGAGAATCGTCTGACCAGTATCGACGTCGGTCTTCACCTTGAGCGTCGGGTCTTCGGCAACCAAGCGCTGGAGCGCATTGCCCATCTTTTCCTGATCGGCCTTGGAGTTCGGCTCGATCGACATGGAAATGACCGGCTCCGGGAATGATGGCGGTTCCAGCCGAATATCAAAATCCTCGTCGCACAATGTGTCGCCCGTGATGACGTCCTTCACCCCGACGAGCGCGCAAATGTCGCCGGAATAGGCCAGATCAATTTCTTCGCGATCCATCGCGCGCATCAGCAAGCCGCGAAACGCGCTCACTGCGACGGGTGCGGGGATTATAGAGCGACATGCCCTTTGGCAGCTTGCCCGTGTACACGCGGAAAAATACGATTTTGCCGACAAACGGGTCGGTCCACAGCTTGAACGCCAGACCAGCCAATTTCGCTTTGTCGTCGACGACGGCTTCGACGGGTTTTCCGTCGCTATCCTGGCCAACCATTGGCGGCACATCGATCGGACTCGGCAGATAATTCACCACGCAATCGAGCAGGCGCTGCACACCTTTTTTCTTGAAGGCCGAACCGGGAATCACGCCGGTGAACTGGAGCGAGATTGTCGCCTTGCGGACGCCGAGCATGAACTCCTCGACGGAGATTTCCTCGCCGTTGAGATATTTCTCGGCGATGACGTCGTCGAAATCCGAGACTGCCTCGAGGAGCTTGTCGCGATATTCCTTGGTCTGCTCGACCATGTTGGCCGGCACCTCGGTCGTGATCGGATTCAAACCGAGTGGATCGGTCGTCTCGTCGAATATGTAGGCGACGTTCTGGACCAAATCCACGAGCCCGTTGAAATTTTCCTCTTTCCCAATCGGGAGGAACAGCGGATGCGCGTTGGCTTTGAGCTTCTCGCGCATTTCGGAAACGGCGCGGAAGAAATCCGCTCCAGTGCGGTCCATCTTGTTGATGAAAGCAACCCGCGGCACTTTGTATTTGTTGGCCTGACGCCAGACAGTCTCCGACTGCGGCTGCACCCCTGCGACGGCGCAGAACACAGCAACAGCACCATCGAGCACGCGCAACGACCGCTCGACTTCAGCCGTGAAGTCAACGTGCCCGGGCGTATCGATGATATTGATGCGCTGCTTGATTCCCTTCCACGGACCGCACGAGGCGTTCCATGCACAGGAAATGGCGGCGGCGGTGATCGTGATGCCACGTTCGCGCTCCTGCTCCATCCAGTCGGTGACGGTGGTGCCTTCGTGAACTTCGCCCATTTTGTGGACGGCACCCGAGTAGAAAAGAATGCGCTCGGTCGTCGTGGTCTTGCCGGCGTCGATATGCGCGGCGATGCCGATGTTACGCGTCCATTCGAGCGGAAACGGACGGTCCTTGGCGTTGGCCGCGGAAATCTTGGCCTTGTCGGTGACGACGGAAATAGCAGGTGCTTCTGATGCGGACATGAGCAAAGGCTGGACTCTGGTTACCAGCGGAGATGAGCAAAGGCGCGATTCGCCTGAGCCATTTTGTGGGTGTCTTCCTTCTTTTTAACAACGTTCCCCGTGTTGTTGTAGGCATCGATGATCTCGGCAGCGAGAGCGTCTTTCATCGGCATGCCTTTTCGGCTGCCGGCAGCATCGACGATCCAGCGGAGCGCGAGGCTCTCCTGACGTTCAAAGGAAATTTCGATGGGAACCTGGTAGGTCGCGCCGCCAACGCGGCGACTTTTCACCTCGAGGCGCGGGCGCGCGTTCTCGAGCGCGCCAAGGAGCAGGTCAACGGGATCGCCCTTCTCGAGCTTCTCGGAAACTTTTTCAAACGCGCCGTACACGATGCGCTGGGCAAGATTCTTCTTGCCGCTCTTCATGATGACATTGACGAGGTGCGCAACGAGCGGACTCTTGTAACGGATGTCCGGGTTGACGTGACGTTTTTCAGCTCTGTGACGGCGTGACATGACGAGATTGGGTTAGGCGAATTCGATTACTTGGCGGCCTTCGGACGCTTGACGCCGTATTTGGAACGACTGCGACGGCGCTTCTCGACACCGGTGGCGTCCAGCGTGCCACGCACGATATGGTAACGGACACCCGGAAGATCCTTCACGCGACCACCGCGAACGAGGACGATCGAGTGCTCCTGGAGATTGTGACCTTCGTCGGGAATGTAGGAAATAACTTCGTTACCATTCGTGAGCCGGACCTTCGCCACTTTACGGATGGCGGAATTCGGCTTCTTCGGCGTGCGCGTCATCACCTGCACACAAACGCCACGGCGGAATGGGTTGCCGTCCAAGGCGGGGGACTTCGACTTGGTGCGCACCTTGCGGCGGCCTTTGCGCACGAGTTGGTTAATGGTCGGCATACGATTGGTGGAGAGTGAAAATTGGAGAAAAGAGGAAAACGCTACCGTGCCAGAAATGGTCGGCAAGAACTTTTTGGCGAAAAGTGCCAGTCTTCGCGAAATCCGGAAAAATAAAATCCCGGTCCACGAGTGAAAAAGCGTTTCCCAGAGCAAAGCTGGGAACGCGTAGAAGAAAATGGAAGTGACAGAAATTACGGCCGGTGAACTGAACTCAAGAAGATTTCCACGCGATCGATGAGATTTTCCGCCTCGAGCGAATCATTCTGCTCTTGGACAAAAAAATCGCCCGGCTTGAAGCCGGGCGAGAAACCACGCGGAGCAAAGCTCTACGCGTGATTTTTGGCGGGAGGGAGAATAGGATTCGGCCAAAATCCACGAGCTGACAAGAATATTTTTGAGCCGATCTGGATGCATTCCGGGCAAGCTGCGAGATCATGGCGCAGGAATCTCTCGAGCGAGTAGCGGCTTCTCCAACGAAGTGAAGTCATGTAGGCTGAGACTGCTTCGCTGCCCAGCTGAAAACGAAAGAGCCGCGGATTCGCATCCGCGGCTCTGATAATTTCTGAGTGCGTCGCGCGATCTCAGCTCGCTTCGGTGACTTTCTCCTCCTCAACCGGGAGTTCGGCCCCGAACGGCAACGTAATCTTGAGGTTCTTGTAACGCGGCAGACCGGTGCCCGCCGGAATCAAGTGTCCCATGATCACGTTTTCTTTGAAGCCTTTCAGCATGTCGACCTTCCCAAGCGTCGACGCATCGGTGAGGACTCGCGTCGTCTCCTGGAAGGAAGCCGCCGAGATGAAGCTCTCCGTTTCGAGCGAAGCCTTCGTGATGCCAAGCAGGATCGGCTCGGCTTCGGCGGGTTTACCACCCGCTTCTTCGATGCGCTTGTTCTCCGCGAGGAACATCGCACGATCGACCTGCTCGCCCCAGAAGTTCTCCGTGTCACCTGGATCGGTGATGCGGACTTTCCGGAGCATCTGGCGGATGATGATCTCGATGTGCTTGTCGTTAATCGTCACACCTTGGAGGCGATAAACTTCCTGCACCTGCGAAATCAGAAAATCGTACAGCGCGCTCGGCCCGAGGATTTCCAGAATTTCGTGCGGATCGGCCGCGCCTTCGGTCAGGTGCTGGCCTTTGTGCACCACGTCGCCGGGTTGCACAATGATGTGCTTGCCGGTCGGGATCAGATGCTCCTCTTCCTGCTGCGTTTCGTCGTTTTTCACGACGAGCTTGCGCTTGCCGCGAACGGTTCCTTCGAACGAAACGATGCCGTCGATCCGGGACATCTCGGCCGCATCTTTCGGACGGCGCGCTTCGAAGAGTTCGGCGACGCGCGGAAGACCGCCAGTGATGTCTTTGGTCTTGGAAGCCTGCCGCGGAGTTTTTGCGAGGAGCGCACCAGGCTGGATGATGTCGCCCTCGTTGACCGCGATCTGCGCCCCCACCGGAATCGAATAAGCCGAGAGCGGTTTGTTCTTGGCGTCCCGCACCTCGATTTGCGGATTCAAGTCTTCCTTGTGCTCGATGACGACGGTGGCAATGCGGCCCGACGACTCGTCGAGTTCACGCTTAACCGTGACCCCAGGAATCATGTCTTTGAATACGAGCGTGCCGCCCTTTTCGGAAAGCACGGGAATATTGTACGGGTCCCATTGCGCGAGGACTGCACCTTTCTCGATCTTCTCGCCGTCACCCACGTGCAGGAAGGAGCCGACCACGATGTTGTACGTCTCGAGTTCCTTCTCGTCGGCGTCAACGATCTGAATCGTACCAGTCTTGTTGAGTACGATGGCTGCGCCATCGGCAGTTTCGACAAGGCGGAGGCCTTTGTATTTCACGATGCCACTGGCGCGGACGCGAATTTCGGGAGTCTTGAATCCGCCCGACGCAACACCACCGATGTGGAATGTGCGCATCGTGAGTTGCGTACCGGGCTCGCCGATCGACTGGGCCGCGATGATGCCGACGGAGTCGCCGATCTTCGCGACCTTGCTCGTTGCGGGATTGATGCCGTAACTCTTCGCGTCGATACCGTGCTGGGTGATCGAAGTGAGCGGCGACATGACTTTCAAGCGCTCGATCCCAACCTCGTCGACTTTCGTGGCGATTTCCTCGGTGATGAGTTCGCCAGAACCGACCAGGAGCTGCGACGGGTCGATGGGATTGTAAACGTCGTCGCTCGAGAAACGGCCCACAATGCGCTCGCGCAGGCCGACGATTTCGTCGTCACCCTCGAAGATCGCCTTCTTCCACACGCCGTCGCGGGAACCGCAGTCGTCTTCGGCGATGATGACATCCATCGCCACGTCGCAAAGTTTGCGCGTGAGATAGCCGGCATCGGCGGTTTTGAGCGCCGTATCCGCAAGGCCCTTACGAGCACCGTGCGTCGAAATAAAGTACTCGAGAACGGTCAGCCCTTCGCGGAACGAGGACAGAATCGGGCGCTCGATGATTTCGCCGGACGGCTTGGCCATCAAACCGCGGGTGCCGCAGAGTTGGCGGACCTGCTGCTTGTTGCCGCGCGCGCCGGAATCCATCATGATGTAAACGGGATTTACTTCCGTGCGGCCTTCGTTGTTTTCGAGTTTGGCGAAAACTTCCTTGGCGATGCGATCGGTCGTGCCCGTCCAAAGGTCGATGACCTTGTTCTTGCGCTCACCTTCCGTGATGATGCCTTTGTTAAACTGGCTCTCGACTTCAGCGATCTTCTTCCGGGTTTCCGCAACGATATCTTTCTTCGTTTCCGGAATGATCATGTCATCGATACCGATCGAGATGCCGGCCTGCATGGCCGTCTGGAAGCCGAGCTCCTTCAATTTGTCGAGCGTCTCAACCGTGATCAGGTTTCCCGAGATCTTGTACGTGTTGAGGATGAGGTCGCCGAGTTTTGACTTCGGCACCGGGAAGTTAACGAAACCAAGTCCCGCGGGCCAAACCTGGTTGAAGATCACGCGACCGGCGGTGGTGCGAAGCGTTTTCTTCTCCTTGTTCCCGAAAACGGTTTCGCGCGTGTAGTCGGGGTTCGGTACCTCGACCCAGTCATGCTTCTTCAACGCTCCGTCCGCTACCGCATAGAGCACTTCCTGCAGACCAGCGAGAATCGGCACGCGCACGTCCTTCGCGGGTTTCGTGCGCGGCTCGATCGTGAGATAGTAGGCGCCGAGAACGATGTCCTGCGACGGCGTGAGGATCGGTTTTCCCGATGAAGGCGAGAAAATATTCGACGTCGCCATCATGAGGAGTTTGCACTCCATGATCGCTTCCAACGAAAGCGGCACGTGGACCGCCATCTGGTCGCCATCGAAGTCCGCGTTGTAAGCCGTGCAAACGAGCGGGTGAACACGAATGGCCTCACCCTCGATCAACACCGGCTCGAAAGCCTGAATCGACAGACGGTGCAGCGTCGGCGCGCGATTGAGCAGCACCGGATGACCCTTCGTGACTTCTTCGAGGATGTCCCAAACTTCCGGCGATTTTTTCTCGATCATCTTGCGCGCACCGCGGACGGTGTGCACGAAGCCGAGTTCCTTCAGCCGACGAATGATGAACGGCTCGAAGAGCACGAGCGCCATTTTCTTCGGCAAGCCGCACTGGTGCAGCTTGAGCTCGGGACCGATGACGATGACCGAACGTCCGGAATAGTCGACGCGCTTGCCCAGCAAATTCTGGCGGAAGCGGCCCTGCTTGCCCTTGAGCATGTCGGACAGCGATTTCAACGGACGATTGCCGGCGCCCGTTACCGGACGACCGTGACGGCCGTTGTCAAAGAGTGCGTCAACCGCCTCCTGCAGCATGCGCTTTTCGTTGTGAATGATCACATCCGGCGTCTTCAACTGCATCAAATTCCGCAAACGATTATTGCGGTTGCTGACGCGGCGATAGAGATCGTTGAGGTCTGACGTCGCGAAACGCCCACCTTCGAGCGGCACGAGCGGGCGCAGGTCCGGCGGAATCACCGGCAGCACTTCAAGCACCATCCTCTCCGGACGGGACTTCGAATGAATGAAGCCCTGGATGACCTTGAGGCGCTTCGAGAGCTTTTTCTTGATCTGCTTCGATTTGGTCGCGCGCATCTGCTCCTGGAGTTCGACCACCGTCGACTCCATGTCGGTTTTAACCAGCGCATCGCGCACGGCTTCGGCACCCATTTTGGCGACGAAAGAGTCGTCACCATATTCGTCGATGGCCTGACGGTACTCGGTGTCGGTGAGAAGCTGGTGCGGCTCGAGCGGGGTCTTGCCCGGATCGATCACCATGAAGTTCTCATAGTAAATCACGCGCTCGAGCGCGCGCGCGGTCATGTCGAGCAGGAGGCCGAGACGGCTCGGCATCGACTTCAAGAACCAGATGTGCGCCACCGGCACGGCGAGCTCGATATGGCCCATGCGTTCACGGCGAACGCGCGCGATCGTCACCTCGACGCCGCAGCGATCGCAAACGACGTCCTTGTATTTGATTCGCTTGTACTTTCCGCACGCGCACTCGTAATCGCGCACCGGCCCGAAAATTTTCTGGCAGAAAAGGCCGCCCGGCTCGGGCTTGAAGGTGCGGTAATTGATCGTCTCGGGATTCTTGACCTCACCCTTCGACCATTTGCGGATGGTCTCGGGGGAAGCGACGGTGATGGATACGCAGTCGAACGCGCTCTCCTCGATGCCGAGCGCGTTGCGGGTTTCCTCACGCGAAGCGGAGGCTGCGACTTCTGAAGGTTGAATGCTCATTTAGTTTATCCCTGAATTT
>Ga0207661_10003992_pt1 | contig 10312 bp, 10 predicted proteins | sample KBSC713LmetaG_FD_184337 | JGI IMG/M metagenome (GOLD analysis project Ga0207661, IMG submission 184337) | Corn rhizosphere microbial communities from Kellogg Biological Station, Michigan, USA - KBS C7.1-3L metaG (SPAdes) (version 2) | ecosystem: Host-associated > Plants > Roots > Rhizosphere ... | reverse complement strand
CGCTGGTCATCTCGCTCGGGTTCAAGCGGTTCTCCCCGCGAATTCCCGGCGCGATCGTCGCGGTGGTGCTGTCGATCATCATTTCGGCCGCCACGGACGCGAAGGCGCACGGGGTTGCCGTCGTGGGCTCGGTCGAGCCCGGCCTCCCGCCGATCGGCCTGCCCCCCGGCATCTCCTGGGACGACGTGCCGCGAGTGCTGGGGATCGCGTTCGCCTGCTTCGTGCTGATCATCGCGCAGAGCGCCGCCACCTCTCGTTCGTTCGCGATGCGGCACGGCGACCGGGTGGACGTCAACCGCGACATCGTCGGCCTGGCCGGCGCGAACGTCGCGGCCGGGCTGTCCGGCACCTTCGTGGTCAACGGCAGCCCCACCAAGACGCAGATCTTGGACGGTCAGAAGGGCCGTACGCAGCTGGCGAACCTGACGATGTCCGCGGCCGTGCTGATCGTCGTGCTGGTCGCCACCGCGGTGCTGGACGACATGCCCAAGGCGGTTCTGGCCGCGATCGTGTTCCTGATCGGCATCGATCTCATCGACCTGCTCGGGCTGAGGCTGCTGGCGCGACGCCGGTGGAGCGAGTTCCTCATCGCGGCGATCACCTGCGTCGTGGTCTTCACGGTCGGTGTCGAGCAGGCGATCATCCTGGCGGTCATCCTGTCGGTGCTCGACCTGGTCCGCCGCCAGTACAGCCCGCGCGACTTCATCATCCGGCCCGACGGGCGCGGTGGAGTCGTCTACGAGAAGGCCGTCACCGGCCGCGAGAGCCTGCCCGGGTTGATCATCTACCGGTACGACGCACAGCTGTTCTACGCGAATGCGAACCGGTTCGTCGACGATGCGGAAGCGATCATCGAGGCGGCACCTGATCCGGTGCGGTGGTTCGTGCTCGACGCGGGCTCGATCGACGACGTCGACTACTCGGCCGGAATCAGCCTCGGCCGCCTGCTCGACTATCTGACCTCCCGCAACGTCACCTTCGGCCTGGCGCGGCTGGACGAGTCGCTGTCGATGACGCTCCGGATGTATGGACTGCTCGATCGCATTCCGGCCGACCACCGGTTCAGCACGCTGGAGGAGGCGCTGGCCGCATTCCGGGCGGACGCGGGGCCCCGAACGATCCCGGCCTCCTGAGCTTTTGCCGACGCCTCGGGGTCAGCGGAACGCGGAGATGACCTTCGCCGCCCGCTCCAGCGGCTCGGGATCGGCGAGGTCGGGGAGGCGGATCATCACCTCCTGCACGCCGGCCTCGGCGAGGTGGCGGAAGCGGCCGATATGGTCCTCGATCGTGCCGGCGTTAACCGCGGCGGCGTAGCGGGCCGGATCCTGCTGGCGTGGCCGCAGCCGGTCGATCAGCTCGGTGACCTGACGGTCGTCGGCGCCGATGAGCGTGGTCGACAGGTGCGTCAGCTCGACGTGACCGCGGCCGACCGCGGCGCAGTGCTCGCGCAGGACCTGCCGTTTGCGTTGCACGGTCGCGAGGTCGCCCATCACGTTGGCTGCGTCGGCGTACTGCGCCGCCAGCCGCAGGGTGCGTCGTTCGCCTCCACCTCCGACGACGATCGGCACGGGGTGCAATGGTCGCGGGTAGCAGGTGGTGTCCGGGAGGGAGATGGCGCGACCCTCGAACGCCGGATTGCCCGGACCCCACAGCATCGGCAGGACCTGCAGGGCGTCCTCGAGCAGGGCATAGCGATCCGAGGTGGACGGGAACGGCCAGCCGTACGCGGTGTGTTCCTGCTTGAACCACGCGAGCCCGAGGCCGCACACCGCCCGGCCACCGCTCAGCACGTCGAGGGTGGCGATGATCTTTCCCAGGTGCCCGACGTTCCGGTACGTGATCCCGGTGACCAGCGCCCCGATACGTATGCGTTGCGTGCACGCCGCTAGGTAACCGAGCGTCGTGTAACTCTCCAGGAAGTCGTCCCAGGCGCGGCCGATCTGCGGGATCTGACGGAAGTGGTCCATCACGTAGATCGCGTCGAAGCCGGCCGCCTCCGCCGCGGTCGCGATCTCGGTCAGCCGGTCCCGGGTCGCCGCCGTACCTCCGGTGAACCCGTACGTCCCCAGGTGCAGGCCGAACCGCAGCCCGGTCGGCGTGTCCTCCTGCCGTCGTACTGCCGGCGCCGCGTCCACGAACGCCTGCGGAACCACGCGCACCGGCTGCGGCGACACCACCTGGTCGAATCCCTCGTCCGGCAGCAGCTCCCGGGTCGCCCTCCAGGTCCGCAGCTGGGTGGCGAGCACGTCGGTGGGGATGCGCTTCGTCCGGTGCCGGTTGCGCTCCCGGCACTCGGCGGCCGGCGTGTCGAACGCGACGGCGATGCAGGGAAGGTCATGCTCGCGGGCCAGCGCGAGCCAGCCCAGACGGCGCTTCGCATCCAGCCCCAGCGTGTCGATCACGGTCGTCAGCCGCCGCCCGAGCCGTCGCCGCACGATCTCGTCGAGCAGGGCGAACGCATCCGTGCTCGCCGCGACGTCGTTCTCACCCGACCCGACGAGAGCCCGCAGCCGGTCGCTGGACACGACAACGTCCGCCGGAAACTCAGCCGCCGCCCACGTCGACTTCCCGGACGCGCCAGGACCCACGAGCACGACAACACACGGCGCCGGCAAGTTCACCGACCCAGTGTGCCGCGCCAGCTTCCATTGGAGTGACGTGAACCGGGCAGGTCATCGTCGAGCCCCTAGTCACCCGCTTCGAGTACGACCCGAAGCCCCCGCGCGTACCAGGGCTGCGTGTCGCCGGCCCCGACTCGCTCTGAACACTATGGGACTTCCTGTCCAGCGTGCCATTTGCTGCCCCTGGCGACGATACCCAACCAGCCGGTCTGGCCAGCGGTCTCGTCGACGAGCCTTGTACCAGCCATGTATCCAGATCAGGCCGGGCAGCTCCGGGCTTGTCATGTGATTGGGAAGACCGGTCGCCTTACACGATTGGAGTGCGTCTTCGAGTGTCGAGCGCCACAACAGAAGCATCCGGAACGTCCGGTATCTCGGGCGCGCTCGCGAGATACCCAGGCACCTCATCTGCCAAGAGTGGCCGCACCAGGTGCGGTCCCTGGGCGGTGTCACAGCCGTACTGCTGCAGCACGGTAATCAACTCAGAGCTGTTCACGCCCGTAGCGACGAAATGGAGGTCGGCGCGACGGCCGAGGTCCAGCCCGAGGCAGACAATCGCCATAGCTTCCGGATCTACGAGCATCTGTCTGACGAAGTGTCCGTCGACCTTGATGTGCGTTGCCGGCAAACGAAGCAGGCTAAACAGCGAACTAGTGCCCGAGCCCAATCCATCAATCGCAATTTGAACACCATGCGTTCGGAGATCAGTAAGCACCTCGTCGACCAAGCCTAATTGGGCGAGCATCGCAGTCTCGTTGATTTCTAGCATCAGCTGTCCGGCGGAGACGCCCGTTCGATCTAGTATAGCGAAGACCTGGTCTGGAAAGCGCCGGTCCAATAGGGATCGTACGGCGAGATTGACGCTCACCGGAAGGTCACGATCGCCCCAAGCTTGCCGTGTACGCAGCGCTCTATCCAGTTGCCAGGCGACTACTCGCGGGTGCTCAGAGGACCGCTCGAGAATAGGAGCGAACTCCCGCGCATAAAGCATGCCCCTCGTGGGATGCTGCCATCGAAGCAACGCCTCCATCGCCAAAGGAGCACCCGACGGTAGATCAATGATCGGCTGGTAGTGAAGATCGAGTTGATTACCACGCAGCGCTGCGCGGAGTTCCGACGCAAGAACGATCGCAGCAGGACTGTTCACTTGGTCCTTGGCCGGATCGTAAAATCCGACCGTAAGGTTGTCCGCACGCGCCTGGGTTAGCGCCGCGGAAGCTTGGCGCAGAAGCTCCGAGCCGCTGCCGACCGCTGTCGGCGAATATGCAGCGCCCACTGTCGCACGAAGTGACACCTGCGCTGCTGGCGGATCCGCCGCATCCAGTTCGATTGGTTGAGCAACAGCGCCTAGGAATGCGAGCGCTCGCTCATGTACGTGTGCCGGACTCGATGCCGTCGGCAGGTAGATGCCGAGCTGATCAGTCCCCACGTGGCTGACGTACTCGTCGCTTAGAGCGGTTCGCTCGACTTGGTGCGCTATGCGGACAAGCAGGTCTTCAGCCACCTCGTGCCCTAGGGCACCGGCAATCTCTCGGTAGCCTGTGACGTCGACGACGAGTAGGGCGACCGCGGCGACGCTGCTACTACTGTGGGTGCCATCCTCGATCTCTTCGATCAGTAGCTGCCGGGAGGGCAAGCCGGTTAGTCGATCGTGCGTCGCGTAGAAGGCGTGCTCTGCGTGTATTCGGGCGTTTCTCAACGCGGCGCCAGCATACTTAGCGAGGCTTTGTAACGCCTGCTCTTGAAATTCACCAAGGCGGAGGTCTTTACCGCCTCCAATGATCCACGCTCGAAGATGACCTGATTCGCCATCATCTTCCATGGGCACGGGGAGGTCGGCCACAAGTCTACCGGGAATGACTGACGCGTCGCTGGACTGTCCTGTCCAAGGTTCTCCACGCCGAACATGTCGGTGCAGAACGGGGGAGGAACGCCGACAAGCAGGAAGGTCGATGTCGACTACGTCGACGTCGCCTAGCACGCACGCATCCTCCGCCGCACGACGGAGAATGCTCAATTCGTCGAGGTCGTTCGTCAGTCGCCCGATTGCCGCGGCGTGGCGCTGTCCAGCCTTGCGTTCCTCGTAACCACGTGCCCGCCCTTCATATGCTTGATGGACTCCCGCGACAGCCACAGGTAGTACCGCCACCGCCCATGGTCCATATTCGGCGAGCGAAAGTGTCCCAACCGCCAATGCGAGATTGCCAACCAGTGTAATTATCTGAAGACCGGCGCTCGCCCGCCAGGTCGTCAGAAAGGTTACCTGTTGAACGACGGCGACGACGGTGGCTACCGCTAGATGTGTAGTTGCCCCAAAGACGAGGCCAGCGCCAGCGAGAGTCAACAACTCCGCGCCGGAGAAAGGTGGTGACGCCTTTCCTAGCATCAAGACGGCTGATGCGGCGGCAGCGGCGACTGTGTAGCTCGCCATATTGTAGATTATCTTGATCGGGGACTGTCTGCCCACAAAGCACAGCAGAAGCGCAAGCGGCATGAGGATCACAACCCACGCTGGAGCGGCGAGGGCGCAGGCTAACAGGAAGCTAGCTTCTCCCCACGCGAGTTCAACACGCTGTGCGAGGAGCCGGACAGCTAGGCAAAGCCGGGCCCCCGCGATGAGCAGAGCGAGGACTCCCAAGAGCGCCGGCAAGGATGGACGACCCACTTGAGGCACGAACGTGGCTGCAACGGCAACGCAGCCGGTGGCCAGCAGCGCTGCAGCGCTGACCAGGATCGGTAGCGAATGGCGGGAACGTGCCGCCGACAGCCCAGATCTCACCGTTCGTCACAGACGTCCATCGGCGGGATCGTACTGGTACGAGCACGTAGGGTCGCCACCCTAATGGGCGAAGTTGCGACATGCGCAACGGATTGGTGTCGGAGTGTCGCTTCGCATGCGCGTGGCTTCACCGCCGAAGAGCGGCCCGATGCCCCGGCAGCAGCCAGCAAGACCGCACCCCATAAGCAACGAGTGACGGCCGCGCTGCCTGCTACAAGGAGTTAGGAGTCGGGGTCGGCGCGGCGGGCGGGGCCGTTGGGGCGGGGGTGGCGTTCCAGGTAGGCGGCGCGGCTGGCGGTGTGGGCGGCGCGGAGTTGGTCGTCGGTGACCGACAGGACCCGGGCCAGCGCCTGGGTGTCGGTGTAGGAGAGCGCGGCTGTCTCGCCTCGTTCGACCGCGGAGTATGTGTTGCGCAGCATGCCGGCGGCTTCCGCTGTCTGCTGCTGGGAGAGGCCGGCGGTGGCGCGGAGGCGTTCGAGGGTGAGCGCGTCGCCTTCGATCGGCTCGAGCAGGGCGGACGGCTCGATGCGCAGGGCACGGGCCAGGGCGGCGACCGTCTCGACCCGCGGCACCTGCCGGCCGGCTTCCCACTCGCTGATCGAGCTGACGTGGACGCCGGCGGCCTCGGCCAGGGCGCCTCTGGTCAGGTTGGCCGCCTCGCGGGCGGCGCGCAGCCGTTGCGGGTCGAAGCCGGTCGCCCCCTGCCGGCCACCGGCCACGTCAACTCACCCTCCTCGCAGGTCAGCAGCGACGACTCGCGGCGTCGTCACTGTCGGTGCCGGGGCAAGGATGCCCGACGAGCACCGTTGGGGACAGCCCCAACCTGATTGATCCCTATGCATTCTTGACGCGACTGCGTGACCATGCCAATCTCTTGGCATGGTCACGAGCGCACGGGATGTGCGACAACGCGTCAGGGTGCATCGCGGAAGAGTTCGGTGATCGGCACGTGCAAGGCGGCGGCGATGTCCCACAGGCGATCGACGCGGGGGGACACGGCGCCGGTCTCGATGTTGGAGTAGAACGACCGGTCCATGCCGGCCCGGCGGGCGAGCGCCTCCTGGGAGAGGTTGCGCGCAGCTCGCAACTGGCGGAGCCGACTGCCTAGGGCGCTGCGACGCACCTGCTGCAAGCGGACGTGCTCGTCCTCGGGCGTCGACATGACGTAGCGAACCTACTGACGAGTGCCCCTTTCTGACGTTTCTTGTTGCTAATCCGCAACGACCTGTGGAGGATCAGCCACAATGACCGCGGTCGGCGAGACCGAGTTGGATCGCTATCTGCGCGACCTGATGGCGATGGTCGCGCGGGCTACGCCGGGGGCGTTCGTGATCGGGCGAACCGGTGACCGCCGGTACGCGCTGACCGCGCAGGACGGGCGCCCTGTCGCGGTGGTCAACCGGCGTTCCGACGCCGAGATCTTCGCGCGCGATCGGCTCGACATGCGGGCCTTGGTGACCGGCATCGCCGAGGTGCTCGGGCGCCATCACGACGACGGGGAAGGGCGCTGCTCGCAGGACGGGCAGCCGTTGCCCTGCGACACCCGTCGGGAGTTGGTCAGACGGGTCATGCCAAGAGGGCAGATCACACGGTGACGAGAGAACAGGAGACGGACGAGATGCTCGACCAGGGAGATGCCGGAGGTGGCGGCGACCGGGCCGGATTGATGAGGGTGCACGTGCCGGACAACTACTGCACGCAGGCGACGTACCGGCGCGCGGTCGGACGGCGGCTGCGGACGGCCCGAGTCGTGCTGAACATCAGCCAGCAGGACGTGGCGGACGCGGCGGGGTGCTCGCGCAACTTCGTGAGCGGGATCGAGCGTGGTGCGCAGGGGGTTGACGCCTACCGGCTCAGCCTCGTCGCGCTCGCGTTGCGGATGCGGCCGCGAACGTTGATGGAGGGTGATGGCTGGGACAGCTGGATGAACGGGATGAACCTCGGCATCGATGAGTGACGCATCCTGGATGCATGCAGGACGACGTGCGCGGTGTGCTTGCGGCCGAACGGGCCGCGGTGGTCCAGCGGACGGCCGAGTTGCGGGGTGAGCTGGATCAGCTGATCCGGGACTCGGTCGGGTCCAACGCGGACGACGAGCACGATCCGGAGGGGGCGACCGTCGCCTTCGAGCGGGCCCAACTGAGTTCACTGCTCCGGGCGGCCGAGCGGCGGTTGGCGGATATCGACCGTACGGTCGCGAACCTCGATGCAGGGACGTACGGACTGTGCGAGCGATGCGGGCAGCCGATCGCGACGGAGCGGCTGCGTGCTCGGCCGACCGCGACCACCTGCGTTACGTGCGCGTCCGCCTGACCGACGTTTGAGCCGTGGGCGTCGGCGCAACCGCCGTGCCCGGGGCGCGTCGAGTCTGCCGATCGGTCAGGAGGCGGGTTGGGGCATGCCCAGCGGGTTGGGATGGGGGATGAGGCCGCTGGTGCGGATCGCGGTGGCGACCGGGTCGAGGAGGTCGCGGAGGCGGCCGGTCGCGGCGGGGCCGATCGCCTCCCACGGCTGCTCGGCGGCGGCGTCGGTGGCGGCCTCCACCGCCTCGTGCTCGGCGACGCCACGGGCGGTCAGCCGGCCGTCGGCGTCGAGCCAGCCGCGCTCGACCAGGCCTGCCCGCGCCGCGGCCCACTCGTCGTCGGGGAAGCCGCGGTGCAGCTTGAGGGTCGCCTCGTCCGACTCGCCCGAGCCGGACTTCAGCAGGTGCGACTCGATCGGACCGATGCCGCGGGCGACCAGCACCGCGACGTGGCCGTCGCCGCGGTGCTCACGCAGGACCGCGGTCGCCTGCCAGAGCGCGACCCGCGGGTTGTCCGGGCGCGGCTCCGCCTGGTGCGCGGCGGCCAGTGGGCGGCCGGACACGTCCGCCGCCGACGCCGCCTGCCAGGCCAACTCGGCCGCCTCGTCGAGGCCCTCGATCGGGCCGAGATCGGCCATGGCCGCGTCGACGGCGGCGTTGCGGGCGGCGAGCGCCTGCTCGACGGTCGTGTACGACCAGGCGTCCGGCAGGGCGCGATGCACCCGGCTGCGGTGGAAGCCGAAGAACGCCGCGCCGACCACGTCCGGCGGGACCGCCCCGAGCGGCGCCGACCGGAAGGCGAAGTAGCCCATCCAGAACCCGCGCATGCCCAGCGCGTCCGCCTGTTCGGTGCGGCGGGGGCTGAAGTAGATCACGTCGTGGACCGGCTCGTACCGGTACCAGAGCTCGCGGGCCGCGGTCATCGGCACTCTCCTCGCAGGTACGCTGCTATGACAGACGTCATGAGGTGGGGTAACTGATGGCGGAGCAGGGACGACGTCCCCGGGACCGGATGGTCTACAGCGCGGCGCAGCTCGTGCGCGAGCGGGGCGTCTGCGCGACCGGCGTGCGCGACGTGGTCGACCGCGCCGCGGCGCCGCGCGGATCGTTCCAGCACTACTTCCCCGGCGGGAAGGATCAGCTCGTCGCCGAGGCGCTGCTCTGGTCCGGGGAGTTCGCCGCGCAGTGGGTCGCCTCCTACGTGGACCGTGCCCGGCGGCCGACGCCGTCCGGGCTGTTCACCCACATGGTGTCGCAGTGGAAGCGGGAGTTCAGCACCCGGGGGTTCGAGCGTGGCTGCCCGGTCAACGCGGCCGCCGCGGATCTCGCCGGCGGTGACTCGCCGGTCAACGACCCGCTGCGGCAGGCGCTCACCGGGTGGGAGGAGGCGATCGTCGCCGCGCTGGTACGGATGGGGATCCCGATCCGGCGCGCCCGGCGGCTCGCGACGCTGATGCTCTCCTCGCTGGAGGGGGCGATCATGCTGTCCCGGGTGCACCGGGACGTGCGGCCGCTGACCACCGTCGCCGCCGAGCTCGGCCCGCTGCTCGACCAGGCTCACCCGGGCTGAGCCGTCGCTCGTTCGGCCGACCCCGTTCGGGCCTCGAGGGCGCGGATCACCGCGATCATGTCCTCCCCGCCGCGCCCCTGCGCGACCGTCTCGGCGAACAGCGCGTGGCTCACGTCCAGCGCCGGCGAGGCCATCCCGACCTCGCGGGCCGCCGCGGCGACCAGAGCGTTGTTCATCAGCACGTCGGCGGCCGCGGCCTGCGGGGAGAAGTCGCCGGCCAGCAGTTTGGCCAGCTTGCCCCGGGACACCGTGCTGGCCATCGGGCCGGCGTCGAGGACCGCCCGGAACGTGTCCATGTCCAGCCCGTGCACCGCGGCGAAGTGGGCCGCCTCGGCCAGCCCGGTCACGGTCGTGATCAGGTAGAGGTTCACCGCCAGCTTCATGGTGAGCGCGCTCGGCACCGGCCCGCACTCGACGGTCTGCCGGCACATCGGCGCCAGCAGCGGGCGTACGGCCGCGACCGCGTCCGGTGCGCCGGCCAGCATGCCGACGAGCTCGCCGGCCTCGGCCGGGCCGCGGGAGCCGGAGACGGGCGCTTCGACGTACCGGCCGCCGGCGGCGTGGACGTCCGCCTCGAGGCCGTGCGAGTACCCAGGGGCGGTGGTGCCGAGATGCACCAGCGTCCGCCCGGCCACCATGGATGCGAACTCCGGCCTGCCCCGGGCGAGCGTGGCGTCGATCGCGGCGGCGTTCGCCAGCATCGCGAGCACCACCGGCGCCCGCTCGAACACCTCGGCCACCGATCCGGCCACGTCCGCGCCGGCCGCCCGGAACGGCGCCGTCCTGGCCGCCGTACGGTTCCAGACCACCAGCTTCGTGCCGGCCCGGAGCAGGTTCGCCGCCATCGGCTCGCCCATCAGTCCCAGTCCGAGGAATCCCACCACCACGCCCGCAGCATAGCTATGACGGTTGTCATATAACAGCGGTCATGACAAAGTCGCGGACGGCGCCGGCCAGCGCCGCCGGTTGGTCGAGGGGAACCAGCGTGTAGCTGTCGGCGACCTCGACCAGCCGGGCGTCCGGCAGCAGCTCCGCGAGCC
>Ga0207661_10003982_pt1 | contig 10323 bp, 10 predicted proteins | sample KBSC713LmetaG_FD_184337 | JGI IMG/M metagenome (GOLD analysis project Ga0207661, IMG submission 184337) | Corn rhizosphere microbial communities from Kellogg Biological Station, Michigan, USA - KBS C7.1-3L metaG (SPAdes) (version 2) | ecosystem: Host-associated > Plants > Roots > Rhizosphere ... | reverse complement strand
AGATCGCGCGCCGCGGGATTCATCTCAGTGTGCCGATGGCCATCGCCGCGGCCGTCGTCTGCGCGACCGTTGGCGGCGCCGCGTCGTTGATCGCGACGCGGCGCGCGCCAAGCGGCAGGGTCCCCGTCGAAGCAACGCAGCCCGCTGCCGTGGCGACAGCGACGGGCGCGGCGACGACGCTCCCGGTGCGATTCAGCGTCGTTGCCCCGCGGGCGGCAAACGTGTCGATCGTCGGCGACTTCAATCAATGGAATCCGACCACGCTGCCCATGCGCCGATCGGCCGACGGACGTTCATGGGAGGTTGAAGTGCGCTTGCCGCTGGGCCGGTACAGCTACGCGTTTCTCATCGACGGCAAGATCTCGCCCGATCCCGGCGCGCCGCAGGGTGCGGGCGACGATTTCGGTGCGCCGAACTCGGTGCTGATGGTGCGCGGCTCATGACACGGCGCGGCATGCGTGCGTGGGCGGCGATCGGGGTGGCAGCGGCGTGCGGGGTTTTTGCCGGCGGCGCCGGCGCGCAGCAAAGCACGCTCCCCGATCGTCTCTCGCCGTCGGCGCGCGCGACGATCGGACGACTGCTCGACTCCGCGCGCGCATCGGGACTGCCGACGTCGCCGCTCGTCGACAAGGCCGCGGAAGGCGTATTGAAGGGAGCCGACGACGATCGCATCGTGCGCGCGGTGCAGGTGCTGGCGCGCGAGCTGGGTCAGGCGCGGACGGCTGTGGGGGGGAACGCCGATCTCGCCGTGCTCGGAGCCGCGGCGAGCGCGTTGCACGCCGGCGTGTCGCCGACCGAGCTGCACGCGCTCGCGTTTCCCAGCGCGGGCGCGCCCGAGCCGGGCGCGCTGTCGAGCGCGTTGGTCACGCTCGTCGACCTTGTGGCCAAGCGCGTGCCGGTCGCGACGGCGACGCGATCGATTCGCGACCTGCTCGAGCGCCGCGCCGGCGAGCACGATTTCGTGGCGCTGCGCAGCGAAGTCGAACAGGACATCCTCGCCGGGCGTTCGCCCGAGGCGTCGCTCACGGCTCGCGCGCGCGGTGTGACGCGACCCTGAGCGCGCAGGTATCACTTTCCGAGATCGTCATTCAATTCTTGGAATGCCTGGAGAGCCTCACATGCAACGCATCGCGTTCAACCGGATCATTGCGCTCACCCTCGCCTGCGCGACGGTCGCTGCCGCGTGCAGCAGCAGCGACTCGACGTCGGTCGACCCGATCCCCAATCCGCTGGCGCGCAGCGGGACGTCCGGCGGCGCGAACGGAGCGGATTCATCGGGCAACTCGCCCGCGCCAACACCGCCAACGTCGAACGGGCCAGTTGCGTCGGTGCGGGTTACGCCGCAGCAGGGCGTGCTGTCGGTCGGGTACTATCTCGAGATCACTGCCGTCGGACTCGACGCGGCGGGTCAGGTGGTCGCGAACAAGATGGCGACGTATCGCTCGTCCGATGCGAACATCGTGAAGGTTGCGGGCGACACGGGCACGATCGTGGGGAAGGCGGTCGGCACCGCCAAGATCTATGCAACGATCGACAACCACGTCGACTCCGCGACGATCACCGTCGTTCCCGCACCGGACGTGCAACGTCCGCCGTCGCAGCCCGGCGTAGCGTCGTTCGATTTGGCGGTGTCCGTCTCCGGCGCGCTCGCTGGCTCCGACACGTCGAGGAAAACGCCGATCGCCGGCGCGCTGGTGAAGCTCACACGCGTCGGCACCGTGAACGGCGACACATTGGCGACGTCGGTCGACGCCGGGAACGGGACGACGGACGCGAACGGCATGGTGTCATTCGCACGACTCGCCGGCGGCGCATACACGGTCGACGTCACACCGCCGGCGGGATCGCCGTACGATGGAATCAAAACCGGATTCGGACCGCCCCACACGGATCACGTGAACTTCGCGACGGTGCTGCAATCGAAGCGCTGAGCGCGCGCTGGAGCGAATGGACCGACGCCTCATCCTCGGCCGCGCCGCGCGGCCGAGGATGAGGCGTCGCTGTTCACGTCTTGGCGGGATGTACCGGAGACGTGGCGAGATCGCCGACCACCGTCGCCCATTCGCGCACGCTCCAGCTCTTCACGAGCCCATTGAGCACGTAGGGGTCCGTGCGCGCGAACTCCTCGGCCGCGTCCTTCGAGTCGCCTTTGAACACGAGGATGGCGGTGTCAACCGGTTCCTTCAGCACGCCGGCAAGCACGATGTCGCCGCGCTTCTGCGCGTCCCACGCCATGCCAAGGTGCTCGTCGCGAAATTCGCCGCGACGCTCGAGGTAGTCGGGCTGCAGGTTGTACACGAGCATGAAATGCATCGGATCTCCAAATTGGTGGGTGGCGCGTTAGTTGACTTTGTCAACTATATGCCCGACGCGGGCCGCGCAGTCAAGACAGTTCGGTGGAATTGAACAAATCAGCGTGCGGTTGTCGATTCTCGGCGGCCTCGATCGTTGTGTCGACAGAGGGTAGGTTCCGCGATCGAAACGGTTCGGCCGGCCGCCTTCCCTCGCCCGAACCCGCAACCCGTTGGAGAGACCACCATGCGTTTCATGATCATTCGCAAAGCCGATAGCGACACCGAGGCCAACATCATGCCCGACGAGAAGCTTCTCGCGGCCATGGGCCAGTACATGGAAGACATGTCGAAGGCCGGCATCCTCCTCGACGGCGAAGGCCTGCATCCGAGCGCGAAGGGTGCGCGCATCAAGTTCTCGAAGGGCAAGCCGAGCGTGGTCGATGGACCGTTCGCCGAGACGAAGGAGCTGATCGCGGGCTACGCGATCATCCGCGTGAATTCGCGCGACGAGGCGATCGAGTGGGTGAAACGCTGGCCGTCGACGGACGGACGCGGTGAAGTCGAGCTGGAGCTTCGCCAGATCTTCGAGGCCGACGAATTCGGCGACGAGTTCACGCCCGAGCTCCGCGAACGGGAAGATCGCATCCGCGCCGAATCGGAGGCCCGAAAGAAGCAGTAGCGCGCTTCAACGAGCCCGGACGAGCTTTTTCAGGGTACTGCCGCTCGGGAAGCGTCGAGTGGCGTCCGAGCGGCAGTACCCTAAAGATTTTTGGCTTGGCCAGCGACGCGGAGCCATCGCACCACACGGGGCGATGCGCGGGTATCCGCGGCATCCGCGGCATCCGCGTCCAAATCTGTTCCAACCCGACGACCGCGCGCCGGACTGGAACAGCGGGTCCCCGCCGCCGGGCATAACCGCGGGAGCGAACTTCTACCGTCGCTAGTGCCCGAACTTCGCGGTCAGCGTTCCCGTCGCCAGCAGGTGTCCGCGCATCATGAACACGATCGATGCACCCGTCGTCTTCGCATTGGCCCCCTGGATCTTGTCAACGTCGAGCGCGTACACGGTGAAGATGTAGCGATGCGCGGGATCGCCCTTCGGGGGACAGGGGCCGCCGTAGGACGTCATTCCATAATCGCTATAACCGCTGTCGCCGCCGGCGGGATGTTCATCATTGCCGGCGCCCGCGTTGAGCGACGTGGTGTCGCCCGGAATGTTGAACGCGAGCCAGTGCCAGTAGCCCGACCCCGTCGGCGCGTCGGGGTCGAAGCAGGTGATGGCGAAGCTCTTCGTGCCGGCCGGCGCGCCGCTCCATGAAAGCTGTGGCGCAGTGTTCTTGCCGCCGCAGCCGTTGAACACGTTCTCCATGGGGATCGTCCCGCCTTCGCTGAACGATTCACTCGTGACCCGCAAAGCCGCGCCGTTCTTCGGCCCTTGCGGCGCACGCACGGCGATGGTGCCCGCGTCGGATGTTGCCATAGCAGTCGTCCTGTGAGCTGTCGTGAGCTGTCGTGAGCTGTCGTGAGCTGTCGTGAAATGTCATGCGTGGTGCGTGCAAACCGCAGACCGATGTGTACCGCCGTGAAGGACGGGCTCAGCTGCGATCGTAGAACGCCGGCGGCTCGACGCCGAGCGAGCGGAGGTAGACATAGCCCTGCCCGCGATGGTGTACCTCGTTGTCGATCGCGTAGAGGATCATCCAGATTCCCGATCCCTTCCACTGACCGAACGCCGTGTCGACTTCCTGGAAACGATGCGGCGGAATCGTCTTCCAGATTCGATCGAGCGCGGCGGTGCTCTCGTCCCACTGCTGCAGGATTTCAGCTTTGGTCGTCGGCTTGAGCTCGTCGTTCGTCCACTGCCCGGTCGCGACGCCTCGCGCGATCGGAACGGCCATCCCCAGCAGCTCGTTGGCCAGCGTCGCGAACGACCGCATGCCGCCGATCGAGTAGTCGAACAGCTCCTTCTCGGGGAAGGCCTCGATCAACCGCCGCGTGACGCGGCGATGGCCCTGCCAGTGCTCGAGCAGCTCGTCCGGCGTGATCACGACATCGTTTGCCATGTGATTTCTCTCTTTCTGATTTGTTGAACTACGTTTGATCGCTGTCCTGCCTGATTGCTACGGGCGCTTCCTGGCCGTCTGGTCGGCGCCGCCCTGGTGGAGCACGGCCGCGGTCACCGCGCCGTTGGCGTCCACCTGAAACGAGAGCTGCGCGTCGATCTCCTTGAGGAAGAAATCGGTCGGCGACTCCGGCCAGAGGCGAAACTTCTGCTGGCCGGTCGCCTGCAGGTAGAGCGCGCCGCCGCTCAGCGACACGTCGAGCGTGAAATTGGGCCGCAGCTCGTAGGCGCCGACGAACTTCGACAGCGTGCTCGCCGGCAGCTCGATCGCCGTGCGCTGCCTCGGCGGCGCCGGCTTGGGTGCGAGCGGCAGCGCCTGATACAGTAGGTGCGCGCCGATGTCGTCCGCGCCTTCGCCGGTGCTGTTGGTGAGTACCACGACGGCGCGTTTACGCGACGGGTCGAGCCCGATGAAGCTGCGATAGCCGCCGGTGCCGCCGTTATGCCAAATGAGCGTGTCGGCGCCGACGTGCTGCACCATCCAGTTCAACCCGATCGACGTGCCCGGTCCGGCCTCGGCGCGCGGCTGATGCGCGAACGCCATCGCGCGCCCGAGCGGACCACGCTCGGGGTGCACGTTCGCGTCGGCGAACTTGAGCATGTCGGCAACGTTCGAGCGAATCGCGCCCGCGCCGGCCAGGGTCGGGAGATCCCAGTTCGGCGTGACCTTCCCAGCCTCGTCGTGGCCAAGCGCGAGATGCTCCTTCATCCACGGCGTGAGCGTGATCGCGGTGTGCGTCATGTGCAGCGGATTCCAGATTCGCTCGCGCGCGAGCTCCTCGTACGATTTCCCCTGCGACAGCGCGAGCACGTGCCCGAGCAGTCCGACGCCGAGATTAGAGTATTCGAATTTCGCCCCGGGGTCCCGCGTCAGCGTGTAGCCGGAGAGAAAATCGTACATCTGCTGGACGGTGTAGTCCGCGTACGGATTCTTGGGGTCCGCCGGATGAAAGTTGCTCGGCATCCGCGGCAGACCGGAGTTCTGCTCCGACAGATTTGCCAGCGTGATCACTTTGCCGTTGCGCGCGGGCATGCGGACGCTCGCCGGCAAAAATTTCTGCACGGGGTCGTCGAGACTGACCTTGCCTTCCTGCACGAGCTCGGCGAGCAGCGTCGCCGTCAACACTTTGGAGATCGAACCGATCTCGAAGACCGAGTTGCTGTCGAGCGCCGGCTGGCCGGGGCCGGCATCGCCGAACGCAACGACGCGCACCCGACCATCCGGTTCGAGCATTCCAACGACGATCCCCGCGCTCCGCTTCTCGGCGACACGCTGCTCGAGAATCGCGAGGACCGACGAGTCGGACGGGAACATCCGCGGCTGGGGTTGCTGGGCCGCGAGCGATGTCCACGATGCGGTCGTCGCGGGGGCGCCGAGACTCACGGCGACGATCGCTGAAAGAGTGGCGTTGGTGGTAATGCGCATACGGTCTACCCTCGTGGAGACCACTGGAAGCTCCGCAGGCATGCCGGGCGACGCCAGCCCCGTGGGACGAGCCGGATCAGAAGCGCCTTGCGGTTCGTGCCAGGCGTTTCATCCCCGATCGATCGTCCGCATTCCGGCCGCGGTATACCGGTCGCCGGCAATCGCATCTTCGGGAACGGCACGCTCCAGCTCTCGCACGTCGTCGTCGGAGAGCACGACAGCGGCGGCGCCGACATTCTCCTCGAGATACTTGCGGCGCTTGGTGCCGGGAATCGGGACGACGTCCTGGCCCTTCGACAACACCCACGCGAGCGCGAGCTGGCCGGCCGTCACGCCGCGACGTTCAGCGATCGCGTTCACGCGCGCGACCAGCGCTTGATTCTTCTCGAAGTTCTCCGGGGCGAATCGCGGGTATCGCACGGCGCGCGCGTCCTTGTCGCCGAGCGCGCTCAAATCGGTGATCGCGCCGGTGAGGAAGCCGCGGCCGAGTGGGCTGTAGGGGACGAAGCCGATGCCGAGCTCGCGCACCGTGGCGAGCACGCCGTTCCGTTCGACGTCGCGTGTCCAGAGGGAATATTCCGTTTGCAGCGCGGTGATCGGATGCACCGCGTGCGCCCGGCGAATCGTCGTGGGCGACGCCTCCGACAATCCGAGATACCGGACTTTTCCTTCTTTGACGAGCTGCGCCATCGCGCCGACCGTCTCTTCGATCGGTGTGTCCGGATCGACGCGGTGTTGGTAGTACAGATCGATGTGGTCGACGCCGAGCCGCTGGAGCGACGCATCGCACGCCTGGCGAACGTACTCGGGCTTGCCGCTCACGCCTACGACCGACGGATCGTCCTGGTTGCGCAGATTCGCGAACTTGGTAGCGAGAAACACTTCGTCGCGGCACGAGCGGATCGTGTCTCCGACGAGTCGCTCGTTGTCGCCGAATCCGTAGACGTCGGCGGTGTCGAGAAAGTTCACGCCGAGATCGAGGGCACGCAGAATCGTCGCACGCGATTCCGCGTCGTTGCGCTCGCCGTAGAACTCGCTCATCCCCATGCAGCCGAGTCCCATCCGCGAAACGACCGCGCCCTGTGAACCGAGGTTGACTCGTTCGAGTGTCATCGTGGTGCTCCTGTTTTCGTGGTGTTTACCGGGTCGACCGCGGTGCGTCGAATCGCGTGGTACGGGCAAAGCTATGCGACGGGAAAGGAGGCGGTCGGGATTGGAACAACTGGAATGCGTGGAACGCGGATGACGCGGATGTAACGCGGATTGGATCTCGACCCTTCGAAGCGAATTGCGCCGAAACGGAACGCGATGGTGCGAGGGATCGGAGTGTTCCGCCTCACGCGCCGCGGCAGCTTCTCAACTATTTGCGCGCGTCCCGGTTCCAGGTCGGCCTCCTGCTTCATCTCAGACCAGTTCCGAAGGTCCATCGGTACATCGACTCTTCCCGGCGGCGGTTCTGATCCGCGTGCATCCGCGGCATCCGCGCTCTAATTGTTGAAGCGGTAAACCGGCGCCTCTGCCCCCGGTTTACGGCCGCCGCGCTGCGCCGTAGGTTCGCACCAGCGCACGATCGACCGCGCTTCCGACCGCTTCCCCTGTCAATCCAGCCTGAGGCCTACCGTGCACAACCCTGAAGATCTGCTCGAAGCGATCGAGCCCGTCGTCGCCCAGCGCGCCGAAGAGATGGAGGACATCTCGGGCGGCGGGATCGACCGGCGCGAGTTCATGTTCATGTCGCTCATGGCCGCGGCCGCGACGACCTTCGGCGCGCATGGCGCGATCGCGCAGGCTGGCGGGAGCGGCACCGGCGCGGGCACCGGAGGCGCCGCTGCGCGCGCGATGCAGCAACAGCAAGCGCTCATCGCCCTCGGCAACGGCGAGCCGCCGGCCGAGCAGTTCATGCCCTACCCCGGCGGGACGGGAGCGCTGATGGAGAAGATGGTCAAGGAGCACGGACCATCCGTGTTTACGAGAGCCTCATTCACGGTTGCTAAATGGACCGGCGCCGTCCCGACGTCGGACGACGATCTCGCGTTCCTGCCCGCGCATCGGCTGTCGGCGCTGATCAAGGAGCGCAAGCTGACGTCGACGAAGCTGACGACGATCTATTTGAATCGTCTCAAGCGGTTGAATCCGACGCTCCTCTGCGCCGTGACGATCATGGAAGCGCAAGGGATGGCCGAGGCGGCCAAGGCCGACGAGGAGATCAAGGCCGGCAAGTATCGCGGCCCGCTACACGGGTTGCCGTACGGCGTGAAGGATCTGTTCTCGACGAAGGGCGTGCCTACCACGTGGGGCGCCGCCGACTTCGAGAACCGCATCATCGATGAAGACGCCGAGGTCGTGACGCGGCTGCGCGATGCGGGCGCGGTGCTCATCGCCAAGCTCGCGACGGGACTCTTCGCGCAGAACGATCAGTGGTTCCGCGGACGCACGAACAATCCGTGGAATCTCTCGCAAGGCTCGAGCGGATCGTCGGCCGGGCCGGCGTCGGCGACGGCGGCGGGTTGCGTCGCGTTCGGCATTGGCACCGAGACGTCCGGCTCGATCGTGTCGCCGACCATTCGCTGCGGATTGAGCGCGCTTCGCCCGACGTTCGGCCGCGTCAGCCGCTACGGCGGAATGGTGCTCGCCTGGTCGCAGGACCGCGTCGGACCAATCTGCCGGTCGGTCGAGGACGCGGCGATGGTCTTCAACACGATCCACGGCGTCGACGAGAAGGATCCGTCGACCGTGACGACGCCGTTCAACTTCGACTCGTCGATCAAGCTTGCGTCGCTGCGCATCGGCGTCGACCCGAACGCGCCGCCGGAGATGGTGGCGATTCTTCGAGACCTCGGCGCGAAGCCGAAGGAGATCGGCGCGCGTCCAACGGTCGCGGCGGGCGGCGGCGGACTCGGCGTCGAGGGTGCGGCGGCGTTCGACGAATACGTCCAGCGCAAGGCGAAGGAGACGGGGCTCGACCTCAACAATCTGCCCGAGCCAGCGGCAGGGCGGGGCGGCGGCGGCGGCGGCGGCGCGGGCCGCGGTCGTGGCGAGGCACCGGCGAATCCGATGGCGCCGGCGGATTGGAATCCGCGTTTCGTGAACGGCCGTACGCCGCGCGCGTTCGACTTCATACAGTCGCAGCGGCGGCGCTACATCCTGATCTCGAAATGGGCCGAGTTCATGAAGGATCTCGACATGTTCGTGGCGGCGCCGTCGGCCGACGTCGGGGCGAACTCGCAGACCGGACATCCGTGCGCGGTGGTGCCATACAAGTTCGGCGTGCCGACGCCCCCGCAGTTCGGCGGCCGCGGTCGTGGCGACACGACACGTCCGGCTCCGCCGCCGGAGCCGGCGGAGCCGCTCAAGCCTCAGCCGATCTGCGGAACAGTCGTTGGCGCGCTGTACAACGACGACAAGATTCTGTCGGTGGCGCACCAAATTCAGATGCGCACCGACTTTCGCGACAAGCGGCCGGTGGTGTAGCACGGAAGCCCGAGGTGAAAGCGCTGCTGCTCAGCGCCGATAGCGAGCCGTGACGTGCCGCGGCGCATCAAGCCCATGAACACCCAGCTCGGCTTGTTCGGGGCCGAGGATCGGCCACCGACGCATCTGCCCGACGGATTCCGCTACGCGCCGGATCTGATCTCTGCCGACGAGGAAGGAGTCCTCGTCCGCGAGGTCGAGCGGCTGCCATTTAGAGAATTTCAATTTCAGGGCTATGTCGGCAAGCGGCGCGTGGTGTCGTTCGGCTGGCGGTATGATTTCAACGAGCGCACGCTCCACGAGGCCCGTGAGTTGCCGCCGTTCCTCCTCCCACTCCGACAGGCGGCGGCGCGTTTCGCCGGCCTGTCGCCGGACCAGCTCGCGCACGCGCTCGTCACCGAGTACGCGCCGGGCGCGGGCATCGGCTGGCACCGCGACAAAGGCGTCTTCGACGACGTGATCGGCGTCTCGCTCGTCTCGCCATGCGTGTTTCGGCTGCGTCGCAAAGTCGGCGACGCGTGGGAACGCGTATCGGTGACCGCCGAGCCGCGATCGGCCTACCTCCTCACCGGTGCGGCGCGGACCGAGTGGGAGCACAGCATCCCCGAGGTCGACACGCTGCGCTATTCGGTGACGTTCCGGAGCTTGCGCGCACGCTGAGCAGCGGCGATCAGTCGTAGACCGCGCTTCGCCGCGCGTCTATCTTCGCACAGTGACTCCCCCCGAACAGATTCGCGATCAGATCCAGGCCGCGCTCGGCGACGCCTATACCATCGAGCGCGAGCTCGCCGGCGGCGAAGGGACGTGGCGTGTATTCGTCGCGAGCAGCACCGAGCTGAATCGCGACGTCGTCGTCAAAGTCCTGACGCCGCCGGCCGGCGCCACGGTCGACGAGGCGCGCTTCGCGCGCGAGATCTCGTTCGCTGCACGCCTCGAGGATCCGACGATCGTTCCGATTCTCGCATGGAGCCGGCCGCGGAGCCAGGCCGGCGGCGGCGGCGCCGGCGGAT
>Ga0207661_10003969_pt1 | contig 10336 bp, 8 predicted proteins | sample KBSC713LmetaG_FD_184337 | JGI IMG/M metagenome (GOLD analysis project Ga0207661, IMG submission 184337) | Corn rhizosphere microbial communities from Kellogg Biological Station, Michigan, USA - KBS C7.1-3L metaG (SPAdes) (version 2) | ecosystem: Host-associated > Plants > Roots > Rhizosphere ... | reverse complement strand
ATCTAGGACCGGGTTTGCTCGAAAAGAGCTGGCGCTTGGCGGCCCCGTACTCTTCCATGGTCCCGTGAAAATCCAGGTGATCGCGAGTAAGATTCGTAAAGACCGCGGTATGAAAGCGAAAACCGTAGACCCGACCGAGCGCCAGCGCATGCGAGGAGACTTCGGTGATCAAATGGCTGCCGCCGCGCGATTCGAGTTCAGCCGCGAAACGAAGGAGGTCGAGCGATTCGGGCGTCGTGTTGGGAGACGGCCGAACTTCATCCGCCAAGCGGTACTCGATGGTTCCGATCATGCCGGTGATTTTTCCGGCGGCCCGTAGAAGGGCTTCGATCAGATACGCGGTCGTCGTTTTGCCGTTGGTACCCGTGATTCCGGTAAACAGCACTCGTTCATCGGGATGGTGGTAGAAGTTTGTTGCAGCGATGGCCAGCGCGTGCCGGCCATGCTCCACTTGGATCCACGTGGCAAAGTCGCCGGAGAAATCCGTCGGACGGGGAGACTCACTCACAACGGCAAGCGCACCTTTCGCCAGGGCGTCTTGCGCAAACTGGCGGCCATCGACCCGAGACCCGGCGAACGCGAAAAACACAAAATCCTTCCCTACCCGCCGCGAATCGTACTCGAGGCCTGTCACTTCCAGGCCAGCCAGCTCCGGCGTGAGCGCTTCGCGAAGCGTCACTCCCGCCAGCAGCTCGCTGAGCTTCATCGTCCGAGTTGAACCCGTACCAGTGCGTGTGGACGAATGGGAGCCCCGGGTGGCGGGTCCTGGCTGCGCGCCAGACCGCTCCCGTGAACTTCCACCGGGAAACCGGCTGCTGCCGATTCCTCAAGCACGGACCGCAGCGATTTTCCCGAAAAATCGGGAGTACGCGATCCGCCTGACATCTCCGTACTCGCGGTCAAAAAAGGCCGCCGGTCCGGGGAGGAGGTCTCAGCCGAAGCTGAAGCTTCCTCCCGAACCGGCGGCGGAGTGACGGAGGATACAGCTCTTTGTCCGGGCGGCGCGAATAGCCCCGCCTTGTTGGATAAATCAGTGGACGAATTCTTCTCGCTTCCGAGCGCAACCTTCGTGTCTGTCTCCGGAAGATCCTTGGGTACGTCCAGCATCCGCAGAGCGTCCATGGCAACTTCGCGGAAAACAGGCGCGGCCACCGGTCCACCATACCCGAGCGAACCGCCCGTTGTATGGTTCAGCGTCACGGCGATCACGATCTGCGGATTTGCCACCGGCGCAAAGCCCAGGAAGCTCGCGTTGTAGTTGTGCGTATAGGCGTGCACCTTGGCGTCGTAGATCTGCGCGGATCCGGTTTTTCCACCCGAGGTGTAACCCTTCAGATTCGCGAGGCCACGGCCAGTGCCGTGCAAAACCACGCCTTCCATCATCTGGCGCATGGTGATGGTGGTCTCCGGACGCAGGATCCGAACCGGCATCTCGGCCGGGATTCGCTGCAGGGGCTGGCCGGCCTTCTGGCGTGCGATCACTAGACGGGGCTTCACTTTCAAGCCGCCATTCGCGATCGCGGCACCGGCCACCGCAAGTTGCAAGGATGTAACGCTCACTTCGTGACCCATGGCCAGCGATCCGATTGAGCTCGGCATCCACTGTTTGACGTCGCGCAGGTTGCCGCCCGATTCTCCCGCGAGTTCGATCCCGGTTTTCTGTCCGAAGCCGAAAAGCCTCTGGTACTTGTAGAGCGGTTTCTCACCCGTTCTTAGCGCGATCTGGATGGCGCCAATGTTGCTGGATTTGGCCAATACGTCGGCCATGCTCAGGATGGAATAGCGATGAGTATCGTGGATCAGGCGGCCATATAGATTGAGAACCCCGTTCCCGCAGTTGAACAAGGAATCCGGAGTCAAGTTGGTGGTTTCGAGCGCCGCGGAGAGCGTGACTACTTTGAAGACGCTGCCGGGCTCAAACGGGGTCGATATGGCCAGGTTGCTGCGCGCCGCGGAATCCGTGTCGCTACTCGGAGGAAGATTGGGATCGTAGCGCGGATAGTTCGCCATAGCGAGAATGTCGCCGTTATAAGGGTTGATCGCGACGATCGATCCGGTGCGCGCGTGACTGGAGGCGATGGCTTTGTCCAGTTGCCGCTCGGCCTCATATTGAAGGTTCGGATCGATACTCAACGTCAGGTCAGCTCCCGCTTCGGGAGCCCGCGTAACAACGGATTCGTAAGCAGTCTGGTGAACGTCGGTCAGTACGCGCGCCACGCCGGGGCGCCCGGCCAGATCCTCTTCAAAGGACGATTCGATACCGCCGCTGCCGCGCTCCGCATCGCTGCCATCCACGTATCCGATGGAACCCACCACATGCGAGGCCAGCTCATGGTGCGGGTAGAATCGACGAAGTTCTGTGCGGAACTCGACATACGGCAGTTTCTTGCTACGCAGGCGATCGGCCGGTTTCGCGTCGAGTTTTCGCGCCACCCACATAAAATGGGTGCCACGAGCCTGAGCCGCGCGAAGCCGCTGATACAACTGAGGCCGATCCACGCCCAGCGTATGGGAAAGCACGTCGGCGGCGATCTTGAGATCCGGAATCTTTTGCGGATCGACAGCGACCGAGTCGGCCGGCAGGGTTTTTGCCAGCGGTTGCCCGGTGCGATCCAGGATGGATCCGCGCAGGGCCTGCACTTCTTCGGTTCTCTGTTGCTGCTGCTCGGCCATGCGCAGCAGATCGTCGTGACGGATTACCTGGAGCCAGACCAGACGCCCGAAAATGATTGCCGCCCACGCGAGCAGTGCCCACAGCAACCGCTGAAGACGCTGGGTGGTGGGTGGCAGGGGCATCGCACGCTTTCCGAACTATTTCCCGTTATTCTCGGTCGCGGTGTTCTGAGCTACTTGAGCATCGCCCTGGCCATCCAGGTACACAACCTTTTGCGAAGGCGGATCGACGAAACGCTGGTCGCGCGCCATCTGCTCCATGCGGGCCGGCGAGAGCAGCTCGGCTTCCTGCAGTTCGAGCGAAGCCTGTTCGTTGACCAGGCGATGCGCTTCCTGCTTCAAAGTCTGGATCTGGTAACCCGCCAGCAGACTGTAGGCGCCGGGAAGCAGCACGGCGATCAGCAGCACGGCCGCGGCCACTACCGATCCGACCATCTTCCAGCACGTTTGGCGCGCCTGGGGATCGGCCGCGCGAACAACGCGGCTGTTGTCGATCCGCTTGACGTGGAAAAAGATGTCTTCGTTGGCGAAGGGGCGCACGGGCTCGCTGGCCTCCGCGCGGCGCGCGATTCCGGCCCGGTTATTTTGATTCTCGAACAGCTTGTCTAATGCGGTCGCTAGCGTAGCCATCTTGGCGGCCTTACTCCCTCTCTACAGCCAATCCACCTTGATAACGGCGCTTCACAGAAGCTCTAGCGCGCGTAGCTTTGCGCTTCGTGACGGTGGGTTGATTCGAACTTCCTCTTCCGCAGGCCGTACGACGTGCCGGGTGAGAATATTCGCCCGGCCCGCTTTCGCTAGGGCCTGAAAACTTTGTTTGACCTTGCGGTCTTCGAGCGACATGAAGGTGACGATCACCGCGCGTCCACCGGGCTTCACCAGCCTGGGAATCGATTCCAGCAGCGCGTCCAACTCTTCCTGTTCGCGATTCACGGCGATGCGCAGAGCCATGAATGTGCGCGTCGCGGGATGGATCTTTTCCGTGCGGGGCACGACCTCTTCGATCAGCTTGGCCAACTGACCGGTCGTCTTGATCGGTCGTGCCCGCACGATTGCTCTGGCTATTCTTCGGCTCCTCCTTTCCTCGCCCAACCCGTAGATCAGGTCGGCGAGATCCTTTTCCGATTCGAAATTCACAATGTCGGCGGCGGTCCCCGGAATGTCGCGCCCCATACGCATATCCAGGGGACCGTCCGCCATCAGTGAGAAACCCCTCCCACCGTCCGTAAGCTGATATCGAGAAACTCCGAGGTCTGCGAGCAGTCCGTCCAGTTGTGAAACCCCTTCTGCCGTCAGCCTCTCCCCCAACTGCGAAAACAAACTCTGGTGAAAACGAATTCGGGATGCAACGTCCGTTGTGCTGATCTTCGCCAGTTCCAGACTCTCCGCATCCCGATCGCATGCCAGCACCCGGCCGCTGCCACCCAGTTCTGCCAACTGGCGCGCGATGGCTCCGGTATGCCCTCCTAAACCCGTCGTTGCGTCCAGATACACGCCGTCCGGTTTCAGTGCCAGGTACTCCAGGCACTCGTTGAGCATGACCGGCGTGTGCATACATAGCCACTACTTCAAGGCCATCCCTTACTTCAACCCCAGTTTTTCGAGCGTCTTCAGATCGTCGGACATGTTGGCCTGCGCCAGCTGCATACGCTCGTCGTAAATCTTCTTGCTGACCACGTTGATCCGCCCGTGATAGACATCCAGCCACACCGGCTGTTTTTCCAGGTCCAGAACTTCGCGCAATTTGGCCGGCAGCAGCACGCGGCCGGACTTGTCGATCTCCGCATCGCCGCCGTAGACCTTCGCCAGAAACGCGAGCCTCTCCGCCGCGGCGGCGTTCTCGCCCGAATTCTGAAACAGCGCCTCGTTGACTTTCCAGACCTCGATCGGATAGATTCGAGCCTGACGTTGATCGAACGTGGTGATGAAAACCTTGGTGACCTTGAGCGCCTCCAGATACTCCAGAAACTCTGCAGGAAGTTTTAAGCGCCCCTTCTCGTCGACGCTCGCTTGGGCAATCGAATGGGGAGGCTCCGCCACGATCATCCCGTTCTGTTGCGAGTCCGCCATTACGTGACACTTTCACCCACATTGGGCCACTTGAGCGAGTTTACAGCGGCTTCTTGCTGATTGCAAGAGATTTGTTGAAGAGAAAAGAGTTACCCTTTTTCTTCGCCCGCGTTCGCCTTAGTCGGCGATAGACACCTGGTTAGTGCTTCAGCGCGGACTGCCAGTTCAGGACCATGGTGAACTCCTGACGGACGTTCGCCTGAGCGGGTACTGTAACCAGGAAGCGTTGAAGATCGCGGGTGGCATCGCTAATTGCACCGGGCGTGCTCGAGATAGCAAGAACGCTGCGCGGCAGTGGGAACAGCACTTTCGGCGGGCTCGAATGGAAGGCCGTATCTTCGGTGACATCCACCGACATGACGGCTCCATCGGGATTGATGTACACCAGTTCCTTGCCGTCGTTTCTCCATCGGGCCATCCCAGCGCTCCCGTTTTTCGAAACCATCCACTTTCCGGACGCGGAGGGCGCACCAGTTTTCGCACCGAATCCGAACGCTTGGACATACAGCTCCTGCTTGCCGGATTCGTCGGAAAGATATGCGACCCAGCGGTCATCGGGCGACAAGTAGGCGCCCAGCTCGACGGCCGGCGTTTGAATGAGAGGAGTTGGCTCGCGATTGGTGGCAGCCCCACCCATCGGAAACGCGTACACATCGGATTTCGTTTGCTGGCCATCCCCGTTTCTGGTTGCCTGGAACAAAATATAACGTCCATCGCGCGACCAGTCTGTCAGATTCATGGAGCCGAAGTTCGCGGCCTTGAACAACAGTTCGTCGGTTCCGGAACCGTTAGATGCTTTCCGATAGATTCCCCACACGTTGTCACGTCGGGACTGCCAAACAATCTGGCTTCCGTCAGGCGACCACAGCGGGTTGCCATCCGCGGCAGGATCGAAAGTAAATCGATTGCTGGCTCCGGTGCCGAGGTCCAGCACCCAGATGTCGGCGTTGCCGCCGTCACGGCCGGGGCGAACGACGGCGGCCCGCTTGCCATCTGGCGAGACCTTGACCGTGCTGGATCGCGCGGGCTCGACGGGAGACAAAGTAGCCTTCCCTTGACGGTCGAACCAGGACAGCTGGAAGTCCAAGCCGTTGTTAGAACCTGTTCGATAGGCGAGCGTCCCGTTTTCGGAGACCGTATAGAACCCGAGGTCCTGAATGGAGGCGACCTGCGTCGCAATCGGCACCGCCTCCCCCACGAGTTGCAGGCGCTTTGCATCGAAGGACTGCGCGAGCAGCGTGTCCTGGCGAAGGAACACCACGTGTCCCGGACCCGAATCAGAAGCAGGCACGTACATCGGTTGATGATCGAGCGGCATGACCCGCTGCGAACTCTGCTCCTCCGGCTTAACGCTCAGACTGCCGACATACATGCCGGTGGAATCCGGCTTCGGCGACACGCGGTAGTAAAGGAAGTGCTGGCCGTCAGGCAGGAACCACGGATATGCGCCGCCTTCACCGCGACCCGGAGCTGGCGTCACGGGAGACGGCGTCCCGCCCGATGCAGACACACGATTCACACGGCCGGCCTGGGCGAAGAGGATCACGCCGTCCTTGCTCCAGGATGCTCCACCAACATTCCCGCTCGGGATGTCGCATAACGCAAGAGCGGGCCCGCCGGCGGTGTCGATCTTCTTCAGCTTCCCGTCGGCTTGGAACCCGATGTACCGGCTGTCGGGCGACCAGAACAGCGCGATCAGCACGGGTCCCGTTTCCGTGCCTGGCAGCGGCTGTGGGACAAGGGAATCCATCGACCTCAGCCACACACGCGGCACCCCATCCGCACCGGCGGCGGAAAACGCGAGCTTACGGCCGTCGGGAGAAAGAGCGGACACTCCCGTGACGGTGAAGCTCCCATTCTCGGGCAGGCCCTCTTTGAAGCGAATCGTTTCGGCTACCGGCGGGGTTTCCCTAAAGTGAATGAATGCTAGCGCACCCGCAGCGAGCAGAGCAATCGCTGCCGTAACCCACCCAAGCATTCCGAAACGCGACTGCGAAGCAACGGCCGCCGCAGATGCCGACTGAGATATGGCTGGAGCTTCCTCCAGCAAGGACATCGCATCGCCGATATCGCGGAGACGTTTTTGCGGATCTTTCTCCAGGCAGCGTTTGAGAAGACGCTGCACCTGGCTCGGCACATCCGTGAGTTTCGGCTCGCTCAGCACGACCGCAGCCAGCGTGTCGGTGACTGTCTCGCCCATAAACATCCGTTGCCCCGTAAGGAGCTCGTGCATCACTACGCCGAATGCCCAAATGTCGGCACGCTTATCGGCGGGCTTGCCCTTGGCCTGTTCGGGAGCCATATAGCCCGCAGTGCCGAGAATCATCCCGGCCTGCGTGGCCTTCATGCTGATGGTGGGAGACTCTTCAGGATTTCCGCTCGCCGGAATCAGGCCGTTCACTTTGGCCAAACCAAAATCGAGTACTTTCACCACTCCGCCAGGCGTCACTTTGATATTTGCAGGCTTCAGATCGCGATGGACGATGCCTTTTTCATGCGCGGCTTCGAGCGCGGCGGCCACCTGGCGGCAGATCGCGAGCGCCTCCTCGAGCGGCATCGGCCCTTTGGGCTCTTCACCCTCCACCAACTCCATCACGATGTAATTCGGCCCGACGTCGTACAGCGCGCAGATATTCGGATGGTTGAGTGACGCGACTACTTTCGCTTCGCGCTCGAATCGTTCGTTGAACTTTTCTGCGGAAACCTTGATGGCGACATCGCGGCCCAGACGGGGATCGCGGGCCCGATAGACTTCACCCATGCCGCCGGCGCCGAGCTGGCTCAGGATTTCATAAGGGCCCAGGTGCGTGCCGGGTTCGAGGGGCATAAGCCCGTAATTCTATCTAATTGACACGCCTAATTGACGCCACTCTTCTGGCGGACGGGCAGAAATTCGTCGCCGGCGCGCCAGGTGGGCAATTTAGGCGAGTTCGCAACATTCACGCCGATCAGCAAGCCGAATTGCGCGTACTGCTCCATGCCTGCGAAATCCCAATCTTCGTGATACTCGTCTGACGGCTGATGGTAGTTCTTATCGTTAAATTCCTCGATGAGTTTGTGGCCGGTGCCAGCGGGTTTTCCCACCAGGTCTTCGCCGGGTTCGACCGAGAACGAAGGAATCCCCACGCGCGCGAAGGAAAAATGATCCGACCGATAGTAGAGCCCGGCTTCCGGGCGAGAATCGGGCGAAATCGTGAGCCCCATCCGCTTGGCGGCTTCCTGCACGATGGGATAGAAAGTCGTCCGTTCGGCGCCATTCACGGTGACATCGCGCGCGCGGCCATAAGGCAGGAACATATCGAAGTTGAGACCCGCCGCCGTTTTGCCGGCCGGAACGGCAGGATGCTGCCCGTAATAATAGGACCCGCGCAAGCCCGCTTCTTCCGCAGCCGCGGCGAGAAAGATCACCGACCGGCGCGGTTTCTGCGGCAATGCCGCCCACGCCCGTGCAATTTCGAGAAGCATGCCGCAGCCGGACGCATTATCGAGCGCGCCATTGTAGATACGATCCCCATTCACGGGTTCGCCGACGCCCAGATGGTCCCAGTGCGCGCTGAAGACCACGGCTTCATCTTTCAATTTGGCGTCGCTGCCCTCGATCTTGCCAATCACGTTGCTGGTTTCGACCGTGCGAACTTTGGCCGGAGCGCGTCCACGAATCCGCATGGGGAGGTCCACGGCGCGAAAGCCAGGCGTATCTGCACGTTTCAGCAGATCATCTACATTGGTGCCGAGCGTCGCCGCGATCTTCTCGCCCACATCTTTCGTGACCCAGCCTGCGAACGCAATCGCCGGTTCGCCCGGACCCAGCTTCACTTCCTGGTCTTCGCGACCCCAGGAGGATCGCACCACTTCCCAGCCGTAACTGGCCGTCGGCGTCGTGTGGATAATGATGACAGCGGCTGCTCCGTGGCGTGTGGCCTCTTCATATTTATAGGTCCAGCGCCCGTAGTACGTAAGCGCACGCCCCGTGAAGAAATTGGGATCCGTCGATGGCGGCTCGCCGGTGAACAGCACCACCACCTTGCCGCGCACGTCGATGCCCTGATAGTCGTCCCACTTGTACTCGGGCGCGACGATGCCGTGGCCGACGAACACCGCGGGCGCATCGAACTGCGCATCGCTACGCTGCTGGTAGGTCACGCCGACGAATTCGTCGAGCCATTTTAAGGAGGTGGCGGGACCGGAGTTAGGAGCGAAGGTCAATTGGGAGTCGGACTGCGGCTCGACACCGACAAGCTGGAATTTCTGAAAGTATGTGCCCTTGTCACCGGCCGGTTTCAACCCGAGCAGCGCGTATTGCGCGGCGATGTACTCGGTGGCAAGCTCGCCGCCTCGCGAGCCCGGAGCGCGGCCTTCGAGCAGGTCGCTCGAAAGAAACTTGACGTGCGCGCGGATGCGTTCTGCGGAGACTTCGGTCACCTGCGCGGATGCGGCCAGCGCGGCAACGGAAAGCAAAAAAGCAATCTTCATAAAGAGGCACCTAATGCCGGAGTCCTTTTTCGATCTGGGCCAGGCGAATCTGGCAGGCGAGGCACAGGTCCTTACCATCCTTTTGGGACGATAGCTTGGACATGGGCGGAATTCTCTGGCCGCAGGAATCGCAGGTCCGGATTCCGTCTCGCTCCATATGGCGATGGTAGCGCGGAGCCGATCGCACCCGCGAATTGGGGTGACTTGCATGGGGTGCTAGACTGATACATTCGGGCTGTGGCGCAGCCTGGCTAGCGCGCTTGCTTGGGGTGCAAGAGGTCCCGGGTTCAAATCCCGGCAGCCCGACCAATAAAAAGACCCCACAGGATTCAACGTCCACCGGCATAGGGCAGCAACCTAAGAAGGGTTGCTTGCCTTATGAAACTATGGTCTGTCGTCGAGCGTTTCCGTCAGGAGCGTCGGATTTTTAACAATCTCTCCGGCCAAAATCCAGCTGAGGCGATAGACCCTCGCGGTCCGTCAGAGTTATAATTCCTGACGTGTGAGCTATGGCATACAAGGCCACAAAACAAAAAGTATTTAATCGGGGTGTTCCACCGGATAGCTTCCTCGATGAACTCGTCGCTTGGGGTAAGAGTGCGCCTGACGAGATCTTCGCGCCGAATTCCGCCCATGATGTTTACACGAACATTTTTAGGACCCTTGGCCCTTGGCATGGTCTCCCGCATCGTCGCGCCGTTATGTTGGAGGTGATGCGAGTGCTTGCTGGTTTCGAGTCTTCGTGGAATTGGAACGCAGGCCGCGATGTGCACAATCCCACCTCGGTCACGGCGGAAACAATCGAAGCTGGCGCTTGGCAAGTTAGCGCAAACTCCATGGGCTTTGGTCAAGAACTCAAGGATCTCGTACTCTTCAATGCCGGTTCGCTAAACGGGAATGATTTTCAGCGGGCCACGAAGCAGAATCATCGTTTCGCGATGGAATATATCGCGCGCCTGCTGCGCCGCACCGTCAACCATAACGGACCTGTCAAACGGCACGAGATTGATTCTTGGGTGCACAAGGATGCGGTAAGGGAGTTTCAAGACTTACTATTCCCGGTTGGTGACTTTCCTTTTCCATCGCCGGGACTTACGCGAATCGCGTGAGTCGAAGTTAT